>Ga0075018_10000214_pt1 | contig 16160 bp, 13 predicted proteins | sample ColStrG_CSR_2014_FD_71471 | JGI IMG/M metagenome (GOLD analysis project Ga0075018, IMG submission 71471) | Freshwater sediment microbial communities in response to fracking from Pennsylvania, USA - Cold Stream Run_MetaG_CSR_2014 | ecosystem: Environmental > Aquatic > Freshwater > Creek >... | reverse complement strand
ACCCCGGCATGATGCAGAGCCGGCCCCTGCCCAGCGGTAGGCCTAGCGGGCCCGGTGCGGGCCGTCCCTCTGGTCCCGGCAGCGCCGGTGCCGGACGGCCGTCAGGTCCCGGTGGCGCCGGTGGCGGCGGGCGTCCGGGTGCGGGCGGCGGCGGCGGTTTCGCCGGTCGCCCTGGCGGCGCCGGCGCCGGACCCGGCGCAGGGGCCGGTTTCGCCGGTCGCCCCGGCGGCGGCGGCAACCGCGGGCGCGGAGGCGGCACAGCCGGTGCCTTCGGTCGCCCGGGCGGTAAGCCGACCCGTGGGCGCAAGTCCAAGAAGCAGCGGCGTCAAGAGTTCGACAACATGCAGGCGCCCTCGATCGGCGGCGTGATCGCCCCCCGTGGCGGCGGCGCTGTCGTGCGCATGCCACGCGGCTCGTCACTGACCGACTTCGCCGAGAAGATCAACGCTGACCCCGCGTCGCTGGTGCGCATCCTGTTCGGTCTGGGTGAGATGGTCACCGCGACCCAGTCGGTGCAGGACGAGACCCTCGCCCTGCTTGGCGCGGAGCTGGACTTCGACGTCCAGATCGTGTCTCCGGAGGACGAGGACCGCGAGCTGCTGGAGTCCTTCGACATCGAGTTCGGCGAGGACGAGGGCGGCGAGGAGGACCTGGTCATCCGACCGCCCGTGGTCACTGTCATGGGCCACGTCGACCATGGCAAGACCCGCCTGCTGGACGCCATCCGCGACACCAACGTCGTCAAGGGCGAGGCCGGAGGCATCACCCAGCACATCGGTGCCTACCAGGTGCATGCGCAGACCGGGTCCGGCGAGCGCAAGATCACCTTCATCGACACCCCCGGTCACGAGGCCTTCACCGCGATGCGGGCCAGAGGTGCCCAGGTGACCGACATCGCCGTCCTGGTGGTGGCGGCCGACGACGGGGTCAAGCCGCAGACGATCGAGGCGCTCAACCACGCCCAGGCCGCCGGGGTGCCTATCGTCGTGGCTGTCAACAAGATCGACAAAGAGGGCGCCGACCCGGCGAAGGTCCGGGGCCAGCTCACCGAGTACGGCCTGGTCGCCGAGGAGTACGGCGGCGACACGATGTTCGTGGACGTCTCCGCGCGCGAAGGGCTCGGCATCGAGGAGCTCCTGGACGCCATCGTCCTGACCGCGGACGCCTCCTTGGACCTGCGGGCGAACCCGGTCCAGCCGGCTCAGGGAGTCTCGATCGAGGCGCACCTGGACCGCGGACGGGGTCCGGTCGCCACCGTGCTGGTCCAGCGCGGCACGCTGCGCCCAGGTGACTCGATCGTGGCCGGCGAGGCCTTCGGGCGGGTCCGGGCGATGCTCGACGAGAACGGCGACACCGTCGACGAGGCCGGTCCCTCACGGCCGGTCCTGGTGCTCGGGCTGACCGCGGTGCCCGGTGCCGGCGACAACTTCCTGGTCGTCCCGGAGGACCGGATGGCCCGGCAGATCGCGCAGGCCAGGCAGGCCCGCGAGCGCAACGCAGCGCTCGCCCAGGCCAGGGGTCGTCGCACCCTGGAGCAGCTCTTCGAGTCCTTGGAGAAGGGCGAGGCCCAGCAGCTGAACCTGATCCTCAAGGGCGACGTCTCCGGCTCGGTCGAGGCGCTGGAGGATGCGCTGCTCAAGATCGATGTCGGCGACGACGTCGACCTGCGGGTCATCGACCGGGGCGTCGGTGCCATCACGCAGAACGACGTCAACCTCGCCGTGGCCTCCGACGCGGTCATCCTCGGCTTCAACGTCCGGCCGGCCGAGCGGGTCAGCGAGCTCATCGACCGCGAAGGCATCGACGTCCGGTACTACTCGATCATCTACCAGGCCATCGACGACATCGAGGCCGCACTCAAGGGGATGCTCAAGCCCGAGTACGAGGAGGCGCAGCTGGGTACGGCGGAGGTCCGCGAGGTCTTCCGCTCGTCGAAGTTCGGGAACATCGCCGGCTCACTGGTCAGGTCCGGGACGATCGTGCGCAACTCCAAGGCCCGGCTCGTGCGAGACGGCGCGGTCGTGGCCGAGAACCTCACGATCGAGTCGCTCAAGCGTTTCAAGGATGACGCCACGGAGGTCCGCGAAGGTTTCGAGTGCGGTATCGGTCTCGGCTCCTTCAACGACATCAAGGTCGACGACGTGATCGAGACGTACGAGCTGCGCGAGAAGCCCCGGGGCTGATCCTGACCGCGATGTTCACCGGCACGCTCAGCCTTGACCTGCTCCTGGGTGACGTCCACTCGCTGAAGGAGAAGCGCTCGGTGGTGAGGCCGATCGTGGCCGAGCTGCGTCGGCGGTTCGAGGTAGCCGCCGCCGAGACCGGCGACCTCGACCTGCACCGCAGGGCTCTGGTCGGGGTGGCCGTGGTCGCCGCCGACGCGGCGCACTGCGCGCAGGTCCTGGACGCCTGCGAGCGGTTGGTGGCGGCCCGGCCCGAGGTCGAGCTGCTGGCGGTCAGACGGCGGTTCCATTCCGAGGAGGACGAGTGACTGCTCACCAGGCCAGGGCGCGCAAGCTCGCGGACCGCATCAAGGTCATCGTGGCCGAGACGCTGGAGATGCGGGTGAAAGATCCCCGACTGGGCTTCGTGACGATCACCGACGCCCGGATCACCGGCGACCTGGGCGAGGCAACGGTCTTCTACACCGTCTACGGGGACGACCGGGCCCTGGCCGAGACGGCGGCGGCGCTGGAGAGCGCCAAGGGGGTCCTGCGCAGCGAGGTGGGACACCAGACCGGGCTGCGCCGCACGCCGACGCTTGCCTTCGTCGCCGACGCGCTTCCGGACACCGCCAAGACGATCGACGACCTGCTGGTGCGCGCCGCCGCAGCCGACGCCGAGGTGCACGCGGTGGCTGCCGGGGCGAGCTACGCAGGAGACCCCGACCCCTACCGGGTCAGCGATGAGTCCGATGTGGCTGATGTGGCTGATGTGGCCGATGTGGCCGATGACGCTGACGTGCCTGCCGCGGACGGGGTCGCCGGGGTGGCAGCGGTCACCGGAGCTGACGGGGCCGACGGGCCGGCGTGAACGCCGCCTGCGGGCTGCTCGTGGTCGACAAGCCGGCCGGGCTCACCTCGCACGACGTCGTGGCGCGGGTCCGACGCCTGGCGGGGACCCGGGCGGTCGGGCACGCTGGCACCTTGGATCCGGCGGCGACCGGAGTGCTGCTGCTGGGGGTCGGGAAAGCGACCAAGGTCCTGGGCCACCTCGCCCTGACCGACAAGGACTACACCGCCACCATCCGGCTCGGCTTTTCCACCACGACCGACGACGCCCAGGGCGAGCCCCTCGCTCCGGCGCGGACCGCGGCTGAGGTCGCGGCCGCGGTCCGGGCCGTGACCGACGTCGACGTGCTCGCGGGGATGCGCGCGCTGACCGGTGCCATCTCCCAGGTCCCTTCCTCGGTGTCCGCGGTGAAGGTCGAAGGCCGTCGCGCCTACACGCGGGTCCGGGCCGGCGAACAGGTCGAGCTCGCGCCCAGAGCCGTCACGGTGTCGGTGTTCGACCTGCTGGGTCTGTCCCGTCCGGGCCCGGACCTGCTGGACGCGCAGGTAGCTGTGACGTGCTCGAGCGGAACCTACGTCAGAGCCCTGGCCCGCGACCTCGGCGCCGCGCTGGGCACCGGTGGCCACCTGACCGCCCTGCGGCGGACCAGGGTCGGCCCCTACGGGCTCGACGTAGCAACCGCGCTGGCGGACCTGACCGATCCTGACCACGGCCCCCTGCCGCTGGTGGAGCTGGGGGCGGTTGTCGCAGGGGCTTTTCCGCGTCTGGACGTCGACGCCGACGCCGCGCGCGCCGTCGGGTTCGGTCAGCGGGTCCTGGCGCCGGCGGGTGCGCCCCAGACGGTCCACGGGGTGTTCGGACCGGACGGGCAGGTGCTCGCATTGATGACCCCCAGCGGCGGCGCACTGCGCTCGGTAGTCGTGTTCGCGGGTCGCGGATGAGCGAGCAGGTCCCCACGCTCGGCGCCGTCGGGCAAGATGGCAGCGTGGGCGAGCAGACCGGCGGCGTCCAGCTCTGGACGGGGGAGCAGGCCCCTGAGCCGGGCACCGGCCGCCCGGTGGTGACCATCGGGGTCTTCGACGGTGTGCACCGCGGTCACCAGGTCGTGATCGGTCGCGCCGTTGCGCTCGCCAGGGCCGCGGGCCAGGCGTGCGTGGTCCTGACCTTCGACCCCCACCCGGCCACGGTGCTGCGGCCAGGGTCGCCGGTGCCGACCCTGGCCAGCGTCCAGCGACGGGTCGCGCTGCTGGGGCAGGCGGGCGCCGACGCGGTATGGGTGCTGCCGTTCACAACCGGGCTGTCCCTGCTGTCCCCACGGTCGTTCGTCACCGACGTGCTCCTGGCCCACCTGCGCCCCAGCGTGGTCGTGGTGGGTGCCAACTTCCGGTTCGGGCACCGGGCCAGCGGGGACGTGACGACCCTGAGCGAGCTGGGGGCCGCCCACGACTTCACGGTCGAGGCGGTCGAGCTGACCGGCCTGCCGGGCCTGCCGCTGTGGTCGTCCACCGCCGTCCGCGAGCACCTGGCGACCGGCGACGTCGACGCTGCGGCGGCCATCCTGGGCCGCCCGCACCAGGTCGACGGGGTCGTGGTGCACGGTGACCACCGCGGGCGTGGCCTCGGCTACCCGACAGCGAACGTGGCGTTCGCTGCAGACACTGCCGTCCCGGCCGACGGGGTCTACTCAGGCTGGCTGGTCCGCGACGGAAGCCAGCGCCTGCCCGCGGCGATCTCGGTGGGCACCAACCCGACCTTCGACGGCGTGGGGCGCCGCGTGGAGGTGTACGTGCTGGACCGCACCGACCTGGACCTGTACGGAGAGCAGGTGGGCGCCGCGTTCGCCCACCGGCTGCGGGCGACCCAGCGCTTCGAGTCGGTGGCCGACCTGCTCGCCGCGGTCGCCGCGGACGTGGCCACCGCCCGGCAGCAGGTCGGCTGAGGGCGCCACCGCTGGTAGTCTGGACCTGCCGTCCGATCGGCCGCGGATCCAAGAGCACGGGTGAACCAGCCCCGGTGCGCCGCGCAACGACCACGAAGGAGCCACGTGCCGCTCGACAGCGCCACCAAGAAGCAGATCATCACCGAGTACGGCGCCACCGAGACCGACACCGGCTCTCCTGAGGTCCAGGTCGCGATGCTGACCAAGCGCATCCAGGACCTGACCGAGCACCTGAAGTTCCACAAGCACGACCACCACTCCCGTCGCGGGCTGCTGCTCCTGGTCGGGCAGCGCCGCCGGCTCCTGCAGTACCTGCAGGCCAAGGACATCTCGCGGTACCGCAGCCTGATCGAACGGCTCGGTCTGCGCCGCTAGCAAGTTTCGGGAGCGGTTCCCTCGGGAGCCGCTCCCGACTCGTGTACGACAGAAAGAGCCCCACCCAGGTGGGCCCGGCCGGCTGGACACGTGTTCCTGCCCGGTCGGGGCGACCCGGCGAAGCTACGACCAGCGACAAAGCCCGCACGACATCCGCGTGCGGCCCCAGAGGACGCGAAGAGTCAAAGAGGAGGGAACCCTGTGGAGGGTCCCGCAGTTCACACCGCCGAGGCGATCATCGACAACGGGCGTTTCGGCACTCGCACCATCCGTTTCGAGACCGGGCGCCTGGCTCGTCAGGCCGCCGGCTCCGCCGTGGCGTACCTCGACGAGGACACCATGCTGCTGTCGGCCACCACAGCCTCGAAGAACCCCAAGGACCAGCTCGACTTCTTCCCGTTGACCGTGGACGTCGAGGAGCGCATGTACGCCGCGGGACGCATCCCCGGCTCGTTCTTCCGTCGCGAAGGCCGCCCGTCCGAGGACGCGATCCTCACCTGCCGCCTCATCGACCGCCCGCTGCGCCCCTCCTTCGTCAAGGGCCTGCGCAACGAGATCCAGGTCGTCGTCACAGTGCTGGCCCTGGACCCCAAGGACCTCTACGACGTCCTGGCCATCAACGCCGCCTCGATGTCGACCCAGCTGGCCGGACTGCCCTTCAGCGGGCCGATCGGCGCCACCCGGGTCGCCCTGATCGAGGGCCAGTGGGTGGCCTTCCCGACCCACGCCCAGCTCGAGTCCGCCGTCTTCGACATGGTGGTCGCCGGGCGGGTGGTCTCCGGTACGGGCGGGGCGGACTCCGACGTCGCGATCATGATGGTCGAGGCCGAGGCGACCACGAACACCATCGAGCTCGTCGCCGGCGGCGCGGTGGCGCCCACCGAGGAGGTCGTGGCGGCGGGTCTGGAGGCCGCGAAGGCGTTCATCGCTGTGCTGTGCGCCGCCCAGGTGCAGGTGGCCGCAGCCGCGTCAAAGCCGACCGGTGAGTTCCCGCTCTTCCTGGACTACCAAACCGACGCCTACGAGGCCGTCGAGACCGAGGTCGGCGAGCAGCTCGCAGCCGCGCTGACGATCGCCGCCAAGGCCGAGCGGGAGAGCGAGCTCGACCGCCTCAAGGCGGTAGCCGTCGAGCGCCTCGCACCGAAGTTCGAGGGTCGCGAGAAGGAGATCAGCCCGGCCTACCGGTCCCTGACCAAGGCCCTGGTCCGCCAGCGGGTGCTGCGTGACCACGTGCGCATCGACGGCCGGGGCCTGACCGACATCCGGCCGTTGTCGGCCGAGGTCCAGGTACTGCCCCGCGTCCACGGCTCGGCATTGTTCGAGCGCGGTGAGACCCAGATCCTGGGCGTCACGACGCTGAACATGCTCCGGATGGAGCAGCAGCTGGACACCTTGTCGCCGGAGAACCGCAAGCGCTACATGCACAACTACAACTTCCCGCCGTACTCCACCGGGGAGACCGGCCGGGTGGGCTCGCCCAAGCGCCGCGAGATCGGTCACGGCGCGCTGGCCGAGCGGGCGTTGCTGCCCGTGCTACCCAAGCGTGAGGAGTTCCCCTACGCGATCCGCCAGGTGTCCGAGGCTCTGGGGTCCAACGGCTCGACCTCGATGGGCTCGGTCTGTGCGTCCACCATGTCCTTGCTCAACGCCGGTGTGCCACTGAAGGCCCCGGTCGCCGGCATCGCCATGGGTCTGATCTCCGACACCGTCGACGGGGTCACCGAGTACGTCGCCCTCACCGACATCCTCGGCGCCGAGGACGCGTTCGGGGACATGGACTTCAAGGTGGCCGGCACCAAGACGTTCGTCACCGCCCTGCAGCTGGACACCAAGCTGGACGGCATCCCGGCCTCCGTGCTCGGCAAGGCGCTGTCCCAGGCCAAGGACGCCAGGTTCGCGATCCTGGAGGTTATGGGCGAGGCCATCGACGCGCCGGACGAGATGTCCCCGTTCGCGCCGAGGATCATCACCATCAAGATCCCGGTGGACCAGATCGGTGCCGTCATCGGCCCCAAGGGCAAGATGATCAACCAGATCCAGGACGACAGCGGCGCAGAGATCTCGATCGAGGACGACGGCACCATCTACATCGGCGCGACCGACGGCCCAAAGGCCGAGGCCGCCCGAGGCATGATCAACGCGATCGCCAACCCGCAGATGCCTGAGAAGGGCGAGCGGTACCTGGGCACCGTGGTCAAGACGACCACCTTCGGCGCCTTCGTCTCGCTGATGCCGGGCCGCGACGGGCTGCTGCACATCTCGCAGCTGCGCAAGATGGCGGGCGGTCGTCGGGTCGAGAACGTCGAGGACGTGGTCAAGGTCGGCGACAAGGTCCAGGTGGAGATCGGCGAGATCGACCCACGCGGCAAGCTGAGCCTGGTCCCGGTCATCGAAGGCGAGGACGCCGCGCCGGCGGGCTCCGAGCCGGCGGGTCCCGCCGTCGACGTGCCCGCAGACGCCTGAGTTGGCGCCTGAGTTGACCCTTGAGCTGACCCCGGGAGCCCGGCAGCGTGGGACGCCGCAACGGCCGGGGAGCACCAGAACCCTGCTGAAGGAGACCGACGGGGGGCTGGTGCGTCGCACCATGCTCCCCGGCGGGCTCCGGGTGGTCACCGAGGCCGTCCCGACGGTCCGCTCGGTGACGTTCGGGGTCTGGGTCGGTGTCGGCTCCCGAGATGAGTCGACCCGCCAGGCCGGCTGCTCGCACTACCTGGAGCACCTGCTGTTCAAAGGCACCCGGCGGCGCAGTGCGCTGGAGATCTCCTCGACCATCGACGCCCTCGGTGGGGAGATGAACGCCTTCACCGCCAAGGAGTACACCTGCTTCTACGCGCGCGTCCTGGACCGCGACCTCCCGGTCGCGGTGGACGTGGTATGCGACATGATCACCTCCGCCCTCGTGCGCACCGTCGACGTCGACAACGAGCGCGGGGTGATCCTGGAGGAGATCGCCATGAGCGACGACGACCCCTCCGACCTCGTGCACGACTCGTTTGCCCAGGCAGTGTTCGGGAGCACCCCGCTGGGCCGGCCGATCCTGGGGACCGGCGACTCGATCGAGCACCTTGCGCGAACGACGATCAACAGCTACTACCGCCGGCACTACCGGCCCGAGAACATGGTGGTGGCCGCGGCCGGCAACCTCGACCACGCCCGCGTGGTGCGTCTGGTGCGTCGGGCCTTCGACAAGGCCGGGGGAGCCCACGACAGCTCGGCCGTTCCGGCACCGGTGCGGGTCGGTGCGAACCGCCAGCAGCGCCAGCCCCCCCGCCCGACCGTGCATGTGCAGCACCGGGCCACCGAGCAGGCGAACTTCGTCCTCGGCGTGCCGGGCATGTCCAGGGTCGACGAGCGCCGCTTCGCACTCGGCGTCCTGAACGCGGTCCTGGGCGGTGGGATGTCGAGCCGGCTGTTCCAGGAGGTCCGGGAGAAGCGAGGCCTGGCCTACTCCGTGTACTCCTACCATGCCCAGTACGCCGACACCGGGCTCTTCGGTGTGTACGCGGGGTGCCAGCCGGACAAGGTCGACCAGGTCCTGTCCCTGTGCCGTGGCGAGCTGGAGAAGGTCGTGGAGGGCGGCATCAGCCCCGACGAGCTCGTTCGGGGGCGCGGGCAGCTTCGCGGGGCGCTGGTCCTGGGCCTGGAGGACACCGGGTCCAGGATGTCCCGGATAGGCAAGAGCGAGCTCGTCTACGGCGAGCTTGTCGCGGTTACCGACCTGCTCGCCAGGATCGATGCCGTCACGCTGGACGACGTCCGCGCCGTGGCGACCGACGTCCTGGCCGCCCCTCCGACGCTGGCGGTCATCGGGCCGTTCGACCCCGGTCGTGACTTCTCCGCGGCGCTGGGCTGATGACCAGGGTCGCCGTCCTGGGGGCACGTGGACGCATGGGCGAGCAGGTCTGCCGTGCGGTGCAGGCCGCCGACGACCTTGAGCTCGTGGCCGCGCTGGACGTGGCCGAACCCGGGGACCCGGTGGACCCGGGTGCGGCCGTGGTTGCGTCGGGCGCCCAGGTGGCCGTCGACTTCACCCGTCCCGACGCGGTGATGGCCAACCTGCGGTCGGTCATCGCCGGCGGCGTGCACGCAGTCGTGGGCACCACCGGCTTCGACTCCGACCGGCTGGCCGCGGTGCGGCAGATGTGCGCCGAGTCGCCGGGCACCGGGGTCGTCATCGCGCCGAACTTCGCACTCGGAGCCGTGCTGACCGCCAGGTTCGCTGTCCAGGCGGCCCGCTTCTATGAGTCTGTCGAGGTCATCGAGGCGCACCACCCGGACAAGATCGACGCCCCGTCCGGAACGGCGATCGACACCGCAGCCAGGATCGCGGCAGCTCGCCGAACAGCCGGGCTGGGCCCCGTCCCGGACGCCACGGGCTCCGGTCTGACCGGTGCCCGAGGGGCCAGCGTCGACGGGGTGGCGGTGCATTCGGTTCGGGTACGTGGCCTGGTCGCCCACGAGGAGGTCGTCTTCGGCGGCCCGGGGGAGATCCTGACCATCCGGCACGACTCGCTCGACCGCAGCTCGTTCATGCCGGGGGTGCTCCTGGCCGTGCGGGCCGTCTCCAGCCGTCCCGGGCTGACCGTCGGTCTGGACCAGATGCTCGACCTGGACTGACTTCCGGTCTGGTCGTTGGTCGGCGCGACCGGACCAGTGGGCCCATCGGCCGGCGCTGAACCCCGAAGCTCATAACCGTGACCGTGACCGTGACCGTGTTTCGCGGTTCCGGCACAGCTGGTTGTGGTAGGTGCCCCGCCGATGCGGGACAGTCTCGGACCTCGGCAGACGATGTCGCGGCTTGCCTGCCCCTGCAGCTGGGCGGCACCGTCAAGCCAGTGGGTCTGTGTGACGGTCACGGTCTACCCCCGCGTAGGGCCGGGCGATCTCGGGATCCTCGCGCCGATCTTGACCGAGCCTGGCGATGACCATGGACGCCGCCTTCGGGTATCGGCCACCGGGGCCCTGTGGCGCATCGGACACCCCGTGCCCGAGCACGTCATGTCCGTCCCGTGCCCGATAGCGTTGGTGACCTCCACCCGGCCCCCTGCCAGCGTTGACGGCCATGTGCAACGGGGTCCGAACGCCATGCAGGAGGTGTTCCACGGTTCGTCATCAACAGCGTCGCCAATGCCCAGGAGCCCGCTACATTGACCGTCGAGGAGGGTGCATGTTCGTCCCGCTTACCGTCAACGACTTCCTCGACCGGGCGGCGCTTGTCTACCCCGACCGCGTCGCCCTCGTCGACGAACCAGACCAGCCCGCGCCGGCGCTGGGGCCGTGGTCATACGCCCAGATGGCGGCCGCCGCTGCGTCGCAGTCGGCCGCGCTGGACCGGCTGGGGATCCCGGTAGGTGGTCGCGTCGCGATCGTGTCGCACAACAGCGGACGGCTGCTCACCAGCTTCTTCGGCGTCTCGGGCTCCGGCCGGGTCCTGGTGCCCGTCAACTTCCGGCTCGCACCGGCCGAGGTCGAGTACATCGTCGGGCACGCCGGCGCCGACGTGCTGTTCGTCGACCCCGAGCTCACGGCTGTGTTCGACACGGTCAAGACGGGCCACAACTTCGTCCTCGGCGAGTGCGACGACGAGTTCTTCTCCGGCCGAGACGCCGGACGCCCGTGGGAGGGCGACGAGGGTGCCACCGCGACGATCAACTACACCTCAGGCACGACCGCCCGGCCCAAAGGCGTACAGCTCACGCACCGCAACCTGTGGATCAACGCCGTCACGTTCGCCCTGCACACGACGCTGTCCGACCGCGACGTCCTGCTGCACACCCTGCCGATGTTCCACTGCAACGGCTGGGGGATGCCCTACGCGGTGACCGGGCTCGGAGGCCGACACATCGTGCTGCGAAAGGTCGACGGCGCCGAGATCCTGCGCCGCATTGACACCCATGGCGTCACCATCTTGTGCGGGGCGCCGGCCGTGCTCGCGATGGTCCTGGAGGCCGCCGCCACGTGGGACGGCCCGATCCCGGGTCGCGACCGGCTGCGGGTGGTGGTGGCGGGTGCGCCGCCGCCGACCCGCACGATCGAGCGAATCGAGACCGAGCTGGGCTGGGAGTTCATCCAGATCTACGGGCTGACCGAGACCTCGCCGCTGCTCACGATCAACCGTGGCCGCCAGGAGTGGGACGACCTCGACCCGGCGGCGCGGGCCCGCAAGCTAGGACGGGCCGGCGTGCCCGCACTGGGGGTGCAGCTGGGCACGGACGAGTCGGGTGAGGTCCTCGCGCGCAGCAACGTGGTGCTCGAGTCCTACTGGGACCAGCCGGTGGAGTCCGACAAGGCGCTGGACGGCGGCTGGTTCCACACCGGGGACGGCGGGACCATCGATGACGGTTACCTCACAATCAGCGACCGGAAGAAGGACGTCATCATCAGCGGCGGCGAGAACGTGTCCTCGATCGAGGTAGAGGACGTCCTTGCCGGCCACCCGAACATCCGCGAGGTCGCCGTCGTCGGCACTCCGGACGAGAAGTGGGGTGAGGCGGTGACCGCGCTCGTCGTCACCGACGGTGCGCCGCTCACCGCGCAGGACGTCATCGCCTACTGCCGCGCGAGCCTGGCCGGCTACAAGTGTCCCAAGCGCGTGGAGTTCCGTGACGCCCTGCCGCGCACCGCGACGGGCAAGCTTCAAAAATTCAAGCTGCGCGCCGACTTCTGGCAGGGCCAGGAACGCTCGATCAAGGGATGACGCCCGCCGTCCCCGACCCCAGCCCAGGCCCAGTCCGGGCTCGCGTCTGACCAGCGCACCCCACGATGGCCAGCGTGGTATCGCTGCGGCGGTGGACCGGACCCCGAAACTCTCAGCCGGTGTCAGCGGGACGCGCCCGCGGGGGTGGCGGGTGCCTGACTCCAGCGCGACGGGCACCCTGGACCGTCCGGGTGATGTCCGAGATCACGCCAGGTCGAACCTGTCCAGGTTCATGACCTTGTCCCAGGCGGCCACGAAGTCGCGTACGAACATGTCCTGGGAGTCGTCGCTGGCGTAGACCTCGGCAAGTGCCCGCAGCTGGGAGTTCGAACCGAAGAGCAGGTCGACCCGGCTGCCGGTCCACCTAAGCTCGCCGCTGGCCCGGTCGCGACCTTCGAACGTCTCCTCGGCTTCGGACGTCGCCTCCCAGGAGGTGTCCAGGTCGAGCAGGTTCACGAAGAAGTCGTTGGTCAGCGTCTGGGGTCGGGTGGTCAGGACGCCGATCTCGGACTGGTCGAAGTCCGCCTTCAGTACGCGCAGGCCGCCGATCAGGACAGTCGTCTCAGGTGCGGTCAAGGTGAGCAGGGCGGCCCGATCGACCAGGAGCTGCTCCGCCGGTCGCTGGTGGCCCTTCCCGAGATAGTTGCGGAACCCGTCCGCGGTCGGCTCGAGCACCGCGAAGGACTCCACGTCGGTCTGGTCCAGCGAGGCGTCGGTGCGGCCCGGCGCGAAGGGGACCTGCACATCGTGCCCGGCGTTCCTGGCCGCCAGCTCAACGGCTGCACACCCCCCAAGCACGATCAGGTCGGCGAGGCTGACCCTCGCCGCGTCGCCGGCTCTGGACGCGTTGAACTCGCCCTGGATGCGCTCCAGGGTCCTCAGCACGACCGTCAGCTCGGCAGGGTGGTTGACCGCCCAGTCGTTCTGCGGAGCGAGCCGGACGCGCGCCCCGTTGGCCCCCCCGCGCTTGTCGGTACCTCGGAACGTCGAGGCAGACGCCCACGCGGTCGAGACCAGCTGGGAGATGGTCAGTCCCGAGGACAGGAGGCTGTCTTTGAGCGCCGCGATGTCCGCGGTGGCGATCAGCTCGCCAGTGAGCGCGGGGACCGGGTCCTGCCACAGCAGCGGCTGCGCTGGCACGAGCGGACCCAGGTAGCGGGTGACCGGTCCCATGTCGCGGTGAGTCAGCTTGAACCACGCCTTGGCGAAGACGTCCGCGAACTCGGCCGGGTTGGCGTGGAAGCGCCGCGAGATCGGCTCGTAGATTGGGTCCATCCGCAGCGAGAGGTCCGTGGTGAGCATGACGGGGGAGTGCCTGGCGGACGGGTCGTGCGCGTCCGGAACGGACGTCGCGGCGGACGCGTCGCTGGGAACCCACTGCCAGGCATCGGCCGGGCTCTTGACCAGTTCCCACTCGTAGCCGAAGAGGGTCTGGAAGAAGCTGTTGTCCCAGGTCACCGGGGTGGGCGTCCAGGCGCCCTCGAGACCGCTGGTGATCGTGTCCGCGCCCTTTCCGGTGCGGTAGCTGTTCGCCCAGCCAAGACCCATCGCCTGGAGCGGGGCAGCCTCGGGCTCGGGGCCCACGTGCTCGGCATCGCCGGCGCCGTGGGTCTTGCCGAAGGTGTGACCGCCTGCGACGAGGGCGACGGTCTCCTCGTCGTTCATCGCCATGCGACGGAAGGTCTCCCGGATGTCCCGGGCCGCGGCGAGCGGGTCCGGGTTGCCGTTGGGCCCCTGCGGGTTGACGTAGATCAGGCCCATCTGGACGGCGGCCAGCGGGTTGGCCAGCTCCCGGTCGCCGCTGTAGCGCTCGTCGGCGAGCCAGGTGGCCTCAGATCCCCAGTTGATCTGTTCCGGCTGCCAGACGTCCTCGCGCCCGCCGGCGAACCCGAAGGTCGACAACCCCATGGACTCCAACGCGCAGTTGCCCGCGAAGACCATCAGGTCGGCCCACGAGATCGACCGGCCGTACTTCTTCTTCACCGGCCACAGCAGCCGGCGGGCCTTGTCGAGGTTGGCGTTGTCCGGCCAGCTGTTCAGCGGCGCGAACCGCTGCTCGCCGGAACCGGCGCCCCCTCGGCCGTCGCTGGTGCGGTAAGTGCCCGCGCTGTGCCAGGCCATCCGGATGAACAGTGGCCCGTAGTGGCCGTAGTCGGCCGGCCACCAGTCCTGGGACGTTGTCATGACCGACTCGATGTCGCGCCTGAGGGCATCGAGGTCGAGGGTCTTGAACTCCGCGGCGTAGTCGAACTCTGGACCCAGGGGATCGCCCTTGGCGGAAGGCTGGTTGAGAACATCCACGTTGAGCTGGTTCGGCCACCAGTCCTGGTTGGACGTGCCCTCACTTCGGTGAACCGGGCACTTACTTTCGCTGTCCACGATGTTCTCTCCCTCGGCTGCGGCGCGGTTGTCAGGCACGGGAATCCTTCTGGGCCAGTTGGGTTGCTCTGATGCGATCAAGGACTGCGATCAAGGACTGCGATCAAGGACTGCGATCAAGGACTGCGATCAAGGACTGCGATCAAGGACAGGTGAGGTTGTGCAGGGTTGGCACAGGCCCCAGTAGACGACTTCGGCCTCGTCGATCGAGTAGCCGTGGTCGTCCGACGCGGTCAGGCAGGGCGTGTCGCCGACGGCGCAGTCGACGTCGGCGATGGCCGAGCACGACCGGCACACCACGTGATGGTGGTTGTCGGCGACCCTGGACTCGTACCTGGCCACGGAGCCGGCCGGCTCGATGCGTCGCACCAGGTTCGCGGCCGTGAGCACGCGCAGCACGTCGTAGACGGCCTGCGTGGACACCTCGCCCAGATCCGCGCGGACGACGCCGATGATCGAGTCTGTATCGGCATGCGGGTGCTCGTACACGGCGGTGAGCACGGCGACCCGTGGACGCGTCACACGCAAAGCTGCCCGCCGCAGCAGCAGCTCGAGGTCACGCGTCGTGGGCACGGTCGGAGTCTGCACCCATTTTCTGGAATCAGTCAAGAATCCAGCCGGTGCGTGCGGGTCGCGGGACAGTCGCCGGGTCCACCGCTACCGGCCGGACCGTGCGAGCAGATGGCAGCCCCTCCCAGCCGGGGCCCGCTGGCTGGACGCAGGCATGTCGCCGCCGCGTGAATACTGACCCCCTGGTGCCGCTAAAACCAAGGGGCAAAAGGAGGTCAAGGTTGGCTCGGCGTTGACAAGGCACCTGGCGCAAACCGATGCCAATCGCGGCCCCGTCGAGCGGCCCGTACCCGGCCCCCGGCGAGCGTCGGCGTCGGGTCTCACCGACGACCGCCATGGGTCGCCCCTACGTCGCTGTCCGGAAGGCGACCGTGCAGGACTGGCAGATCTACCCCAACGGTGACTCGCCGAACATGCGGGGTCTTCGGGCGTGTACGCACAAGAACCGGCATGCGGTGCGGATCTTGAACGTCTGGGATCAAGCCGGGATCGGCTCAGCGGATCTACTCTCAGTACATGGAACGGCCGGCATACGCATCACGTCCAAGCAAGGCCTTCGTCATTGGTCAGGTCTTGGCGGACGCACGGGCCAGTGCGAGATTGACCGCTGCATGGACCCTGCAGGATCGGCCGAGCAACGACCCCCGGTCCACGTTCCGGTTGGATCCCGCCCCTGCGCTGGCAGTGCCCTCCATGACCGCTGCTGACGCCATCGCTGCTCTCGCTGAAGCGGCACCAGCGCACGGCCCAGCGGTGGCCTGCTTCGGATTGTTCACCGGCGGCAGCCAGACGGCCGATTTCGTCGATGGTGACGGCCCTTACCGAAACCGCCGCCTGCTCAACGGCCAGCCCGCGTGGCTCGTCATCGCCGACGAGGGTCTGTATGAATGGACCCCCAACATGATGTACGCCGGGGACTACCGGCCACCGAACAGAATCGGGTATCGGTACTCGTTCACCGTCATCGACGACACTGACGGGAGGCTCCTCGGTGGCATCTGCTACATCGGTCTCGGAGTCGGCAGGGACTCGCCAGTCTGAACCGGTCATGCCGCGTCCGACATCGCACCGATGTGATGCGATGACTGAGCGGGCGGGCCTCCCGCTCGGTGGGTTATCCGAGGATTCTCGGATTGTCAGAAATCGCCCACGGTGAGTAGGAGGCCGCCGTGAACCAACGTTACGAGA
>Ga0075018_10000213_pt1 | contig 16164 bp, 17 predicted proteins | sample ColStrG_CSR_2014_FD_71471 | JGI IMG/M metagenome (GOLD analysis project Ga0075018, IMG submission 71471) | Freshwater sediment microbial communities in response to fracking from Pennsylvania, USA - Cold Stream Run_MetaG_CSR_2014 | ecosystem: Environmental > Aquatic > Freshwater > Creek >... | reverse complement strand
CGAGAAGCTGCCGTTCTCGCGCGCGCAGCGCTCGCTGGTGTACCAGCGCGCCAAGAACGCCAGCAGCGAGAAGCCCTTCGGCACCCTGGCCGATGTGTACGAGGAAGGCTACGAATTCATCGGGCACTCGCTGCAGCCGCGACACGAAGCTGATCCGGACAGTTTTCGCATCAAGGTCGGCGGTGCACAGTGCGCGCAGCCCTATGCGGCCTCGGTGCTGAATATCTCCGCGCTCAGTTTCGGCGCGATGAGCGCCAATGCGATCCGTGCGCTCAATCGTGGCGCCAGCCTGGGTGGCTTTGCGCACGACACGGGCGAGGGCAGCATCAGCCCCTACCATCGCGAATGCGGTGGTGATCTGATCTGGGAAATCGGCAGCGGCTATTTCGGTTGCCGTGATGCGCAGGGTCGCTTCGATGTGGCGCGCTTTGCCGAACAGGCCGCCAATCCGCAGGTGAAGATGATCGAGCTCAAGCTCAGCCAGGGTGCGAAGCCCGGGCACGGCGGCATCTTGCCGGCCGCCAAGGTCACGCCCGAGATCGCCGCGACGCGCGGCGTGCCGGTCGGTGTCGATTGCGTGTCACCCGCACGCCACAGCGCCTTTGACAGCCCGATCGCGCTGCTGGAATTCCTGGCACAGCTGCGCGAGCGATCGGGCGGCAAGCCGGTGGGCTTCAAGCTGTGCATCGGCCACGCCTGGGAATTCATGGCGATCGTCAAGGCGATGCTGCGCACCGGCATCACGCCAGACTTCATCGTCGTCGACGGCAAGGAAGGCGGCACGGGTGCCGCACCGGTGGAGTTCACCAACCACATCGGCATGCCGATGCGCGAAGGCCTGCTGTTCGTGCACAACGTGCTGGTGGGCACCGGTTTGCGCCAGCGCCTGCGGGTCGCGGCCAGCGGCAAGGTCGTCAGCGGTTTCGACATCGCCTGCGTATTGGCGCTCGGCGCCGACTGGGCCAATTCGGCACGCGCCTTCATGTTCGCGATCGGCTGCATTCAATCGCAAAGCTGCAACACCAATCGCTGTCCGACGGGCGTCGCCACGCAGGATGCCCTGCGCCAGCGCGCGCTGGTGGTCGATGACAAGGCGCAGCGGGTACGCAATTTCCATCACAACACCGTGGCCGCACTGGCGCAGATCCTGGCAGCCGCTGGTCTCGAGCATCCGGGGCAGCTGCGACCCGAGCACCTGGTGCGGCGTATCAGCCAGACCCGGGTGCAGCAGTTCTCCGATGTGCACACCTTCCTGGAGCCCGACGAACTGCTCAGTGGCACCGTGCATCGCTTCTACGGCAATTCCTGGAAGCTGGCGCGCGCGGAGAGTTTTGCCGCCGCCACCTGAAGGCCGTTCGGCGTTAAGATGGCGCAATGCCGCAGAAGCCTTGGGTCTTCGGAGTCGTGGTCGCATTGCTGCTGTGGTTCGCGCCACTGGGCAGCTACACGCTGTTCAATCCCGACGAAGGGCGCTACGCCGAAATTCCGCGCGAGATGGTCGCCAGCGGCGACTGGGTGACGCCGCGGCTCAATGACCTGAAGTATTTCGAGAAGCCACCGCTCCACTATTGGGCGACCGCCGTCGCCTTCAGTGTGTTCGGTGAACACGAATGGTCGGCGCGTGCCTGGGTGGCACTGTGCGGCTTCTTCGGCCTGCTGCTCACGGCCTGGGTCGGCACGCGCGTGTTCGGCGCCCGGGTGGGCGCGCTGGCGGCGCTGGTGCAGGGCGGCTCGCTGCTGTATCTCGCCCTGGCGCGTATGTCGACGCTCGACATGGGCCTCAGCATCGCGCTCGAGGTGGCGCTGGCGGGTCTGTTGTTGCTGGTCAGCGAACAGGGCGCGAGTCGCGAGCGCAGTGGTGCACTGCTGCTGGCCGTGGGCACGGCGCTCGCGTTTCTGTCCAAGGGTCTGGTCGGCATCCTGATACCGGGTGTCGTGGCCACGCTCTATCTGTTGCTGCGCCGTGACTGGCGCCTGCTGCTGCGCGCGCGCCCGTGGTGGGTGCTGATCGCGCTGGCGCTGATCGCCGCGCCCTGGGTATTGCTGGTCTCGCAGCGCAATCCGGAATTCGCGCGCTTCTTTTTCATCCACGAACATTTCGAACGCTTCCTGACCCGGGTGCACGCGCGCTACGAGCCCGACTGGTTTTTCATTCCCGTGTTATTGCTGGGCTTCCTGCCGTGGACCGAGTTGCTGCCAGCCGTAGCGGCGCGCAGCTACCGCGCGATGCGCGCCAGCGACGGCGCCACCTGGATGCTGGTGTTGTGGGTGCTGTTCGGTTTCCTGTTCTTCAGCATTTCGCAATCGAAGCTGATCCCCTACATCCTGCCGCTGTTTCCGGCGCTGGCATTGCTGACCGGCAGGGCGCTGGCCGATCTGCCCGCGCCACGCCTGATGCGCGCACTGGCGGTGGCCGCGGCGCTGTGGCTGCTGCTGGGGGTGCTGATCGTGTCGTTGTGGCTGAATCCGACCTGGGCGGCGCGACTCGAGACCGGCACTGGCGCGGCGCTTCCGCTGATGGCGGGCGCCTTCATTGCCGCGGGGCTGGCCTGCGCCTACGCCGCCCGGCTGGCGCTGCGCCGGGGAACGCTGGCAGCCACGGTTGCGGCGGCGGCGGGCACGTTGCTGCTGCTGGGCCTGCTGCCGCTGGCCGCCGATCAACTGCCACGGCAGCGCGAACTGGCACGGCTGATTGCGGCTGTGCGCCCGGAGCTCAAGGCTGCGACACCTTTCTATTGTGTGGACGATTACGAGCAGTCCATTCCCTTCTACCTCGATCGCACCTGCACGCTGGTGCGCTATCGCGGTGAGCTCGATTTTGGCCTGAATCAGCAGCCGGCCCGGTGGGTGGCCGATCTGCCGCAATTTGCCGAGCGCTGGCAGGCCCAGAGCGGTGCCGTGGCGGTCATCCGGGCCTCGGCCTTCCCGACCCTGCAGCAGATGGGACTGCCCATGCGCGTGATATACACTGCGCCCTCCATGGTGGCGGTGGCCAGACAATGAAGGGTTCGCAGTTGGCGCTGGTGCTGACAGGCGTGTTGCTGAACGCGATAGCACAGCTGCTGCTGAAGGCGGGCGCTGGCGCGCTCGCCGGCATCGAACTGCGCGCCTCCAATGCCGTGGCGATCGCCGGACGGCTGGTGCTCAATGCACCGATCATCGGCGGCCTGGTCTGCTACGCGATCAGCGTAGTGGTGTGGATCCTGGCGCTCTCGCGCGTCGAAGTGAGCGTGGCCTATCCGATGCTCTCGGTGGGCTACGTGGTGAACGCGCTGGCGGCATGGTGGTTGTTCGATGAGAGCCTGAGTGCGATGCGGCTTGCCGGCATCGGTGTCATCCTCATCGGAGTGTGGCTGGTCGCGCGCAGTGCGGTTCATGCCTGAGCGAATTTTGAGGTACCCAGCTTGAGTCAGCCCTTCCTGCCATTCACCCGCCCGGCCATCGACGAGGCCACCATCGCTGCGGTTGGCGAAGTGCTGCGCTCGGGCTGGATCACCAGCGGCCCCAAGGTGAAGGAATTCGAGGCGCAGCTCTCGGCGCTGTTCGGCGGACGACCGGTGCGTGCGCTCAGCTCCGCCACGGGTGGCATGGAGATCGCCCTGTCGATGATCGGCGTGCACGCCGGCGACGAAGTGATCACGACGCCGCTGTCGTGGGTGGCCACCGCGAACGTGGTGCTGCGTGCCGGCGCCAGGCCGGTGTTCGTCGATTGCGATCCGCGCACGCGCAACATCGATCTCGAGCGCATCGAAGCGGCGATCACGCCGCGCACCCGCGCGTTGTTCCCGGTGGATCTCGCGGGTCTCCCGGTCGATCGCGACCGGCTGTACGCCATCGCGCGCCAGCACAAGCTGCGCGTGATCGAAGATGCCGCGCAGTCGATGGGCGCCAGCTGGGGTGGCAAGCTGATCGGCAGCATCGGCGATCTGGTATCGATCAGCTTCCACGCCAACAAGAACATCACCAGCTGCGAAGGCGGTTGCCTGGTGCTCAACGACGAGGCGGAAGCCAGGCAGTGCGAGCTGTGGCGGCTGCAGGGCGCCGTGCGCCGTGGCGACAGCTGGGAAGGCATGGATGTCACGCTGCCCGGCGGCAAGCACAACATGACGGATGTCGCCGCCTGCATCGGTCTCGGGCAGCTCAAGTCACTCAAGGCTTTCAACGAGCGCCGCGCGGTACTGGTGCGCCGCTACTTCGAGCGCTTCGACCGCACGCTGGGCTGCGAGTTGCCGCTGGCTGATTTCGAACACAGCAACTGGCACATGTTCCAGATCCTGCTGCCCGACTGGGTGGCGCGCGGGCCCTTCATCGCCAACATGCGCGCGGCCGGCATCGGTTGTGGCGTGCACTATCCGGCGATGCATCTGTTCAGCCTGTTCCGCGAGCTGGGTCATCGCGCCGGGGAGTTCCCGCACGCCGAACGCATCGGCCGCAGCACCGTGAGCCTGCCGCTGTTCCCGGCGATGCAGGATAGCGATGTCGATCGCGTCTGCGCGGCGCTCGGCCCGGCACTGGCGGCGGCGAGCACGCAACGGGCCAGTGCATGAGCGTGGTGACCGGCAGTAGTGGCGAGCTGAATTTCGGCGAACTGCAGAGCGCTGGTGGAGCGCCGAGCGTCGCGGGCGCGCCGGGCGCTGGTGGCGCACTGAGCGTCGCGGGCGCGCCGGGCCTTGCGATGCCCGAGATCTCCGTGGTGATTCCGGTCTACAACGAAGAGGCGAGCCTCGCGGCACTGTTCGCACGCCTCTATCCGGCGCTCGATGCGCTGGGGCGCAGCTACGAGATCATCTTCGTGAACGACGGGAGTCGCGACAGTTCGGCGGCGATATTGCGCGCACAGTTCGAACAGCGCAGCGATGTCACGCGCGTGGTGCTGTTCGCGGCCAATTTCGGCCAGCATCGCGCGATCCTCGCCGGCTTTGCGCAGGCGCGCGGCAGGTACCTGATCACGCTCGATGCCGACCTGCAGAATCCGCCCGAGGAAATCGGCCGCGTGCTGGCCGAGCTCGATGCCGGGCACGACTACGTCGGTACCATCCGCAAGCAGCGCCAGGATGTGGCCTGGCGGCGCTGGGCTTCGCGCCTGGTGAACATCGTGCGCGAGCGCACCACGAAGATCCGCATCACCGACCACGGCTGCATGTTCCGCGGCTATGGGCGCAGCGTTGTCGATGCCATCAACCTGTGCAGCGAGAACAACACCTTCGTGCCGGCACTGGCTTACACCTTCGCTGGCAGCCCGACCGAGATCATGGTGCGCCACGAGGATCGCAGCGCGGGCGAGTCGAAGTATTCGATCTGGCACCTGATCAAGCTGAACTTCGACCTGATGACCGGTTTCTCGATCGTGCCGATGCAGATCTTCTCGGCGCTGGGCACCGCAGTGTCGGTCCTGTCGGTGCTGTTTGGCATCGGGCTGATCGTGCGTCGGCTGGTGTTTGGCCCCAACGCGGCCGAGCAGGGCATGTTCACGTTGTTCGCGATCGCGTTCCTGCTGATCGGCATTGCGCTGTTCGGCCTCGGCCTGCTGGGCGAATACATCGGCCGCATCTATGAAGAGGTGCGTCGCCGGCCGCGTTACATCATCGGCGCGGTGCTCGAGCGTCGGCCCGGCCGCGCCGAGCCGCCGTGACACGCGCGGTAGTCTTCGCCTACCACGATGTGGGAGTGCGCTGCCTGCGGGTGTTGCTGGCGCAGGGCATCGAAGTGCCGCTGGTAGTCACGCACCAGGACAATCCTGCCGAGCAGATCTGGTTCGCGAGCGTGGCGCAGCATGCGCGCTGGCACGGCCTGAAGGTGGCGACGCCGGCCGATCCCAACAAGCCGGAGTTCCTGGAGCAGCTGCGCGCGGCGCGCCCGGATTTCCTGTTCTCTTTCTATTACCGGCACATGCTGGGTCCAGAGATCCTGGCGTTGCCGGCGCGCGGTGCCTACAACATGCACGGCTCGCTGTTGCCCAAGTACCGCGGGCGCGTGCCGGTGAACTGGGCGGTGCTCATGGGCGAGACCGAGACCGGGGCGACGCTGCATGCGATGACGGTCAAGCCCGATGCGGGCGCGATTGTCGATGCCCAGGCGGTGCCGATCCTGCCCGATGACACCGCGGTCGAAGTCTTCCGCAAGGTGTGCGTTGCGGCCGAACTCAGCCTCAATCGTGCACTGCCGGGCCTGGTGGCGGGCACGGCGAAGTTGCGGGCACAGGAGCTCAGCCAGGGCAGCTACTACGGTGGGCGCAGCGCAGCCGATGGTGCGATAGACTGGCGCCTCGGGGTGCGCGCCGTGCACAATCTGGTGCGCGCCGTGGCGCCGCCCTATCCGGGCGCGTTTGCGCTGGCAGGCGGGATGCCGCTGCGGGTGCTGCGCACGGCGACAGGCGCCGGCTTGAGCGCTGGCGGCGGCGCGGGCAGCGCGCAGCCCGGGCTGTGCTGCCGCAGCGGTGAAGTGCAGGCACTGTGCGCCGATGGCGTGTTGCGCCTGCTGGAATTCGAACTGGACGGACAAGTGCGCGATGCTGCAGCCTTCCACGCGCGCTTTGGCGACAAGATCCTGCCGCTGACGAGCGGCCTCAAATAAACAACATCGACGGGTTCATATCATGGCTACCAAAGTACTGATCCTCGGCGTCAACGGCTTCATTGGCCACCACCTCTCGGCGCGCATCCTCAAGGATACCGACTGGCAGGTGTTCGGCATGGACATGAACTCCGAGCGCATCGAGCCGCTGCTCGCGAACCCGCGCATGAAGTTCTTCGAGGGCGACATCACCATCAACAAGGAGTGGATCGAATACCACGTCCGCAAATGCGATGTGGTATTGCCGCTGGTGGCGATCGCGACCCCGGCAACCTACGTGCAGGCTCCGCTGAAAGTGTTCGAGCTCGATTTCGAAGCCAACCTGCCGATCATTCGCCAGTGCGTGCGCTACGGCAAGCGCGTGCTGTTCCCTTCGACCTCCGAAGTGTACGGCATGTGCCGCGACTCCGAGTTCGACCCCTTGAGCTCTGAGCTCATCTACGGCCCGATCGACAAGCAGCGCTGGATCTACGCCTGCTCCAAGCAGCTGCTCGATCGCGTGATCTATGCCTACGGCGCCGGCGACCAGCTCGACTACACGCTGTTCCGCCCCTTCAACTGGATCGGCGCCGGCCTCGACAACATCCACTCGGCCAAGGAAGGCAGCTCGCGCGTGATCACGCAGTTCCTCGGCCACATCGTGCGCGGCGAGCCGATCAAGCTGGTCGATGGCGGTGCGCAGAAGCGCTGCTTCACGGCAATCAGCGACGGCGTCGATGCGCTGATGCGCATCATCGCCAACAAGGAGGGCTGCGCGACGCGCAAGATCTTCAACATCGGCAATCCGGCCAACAATTTCTCGGTGCGCGAACTGGCCGAGCAGATGCTGGCGCTCGCGGCCGACTATCCCGAGTATCGGGACAACGCGAAAAAGGTGAAGCTGATCGATACCACGGCCGGCGAGTACTACGGCAAGGGTTATCAGGATGTCACCAATCGCGTGCCGAAGATCAGCAACACGATGAGTGAGCTCGGCTGGGAGCCGAAGGTCACGATGCGTGATGCGCTCAAGCAGATCTTCGAAGCCTATCGTGGCCAGATTGCGCAGGCGTCGCACCTGATCGACTGAGCGGTGCGCATCGCCCTCAAGGTGGATGTCGACACCTTGCGCGGCACGCGCGAGGGTGTGCCGCCGCTGCTGCGGCTGCTGCAGCAGTCTGGTGCCGGCGCCACGTTCCTGTTCAGCCTTGGCCCTGACCACACGGGGCGCGCGATCCGCAGGGTGTTCCGCCCGGGATTTCTGGGCAAGGTGTCGCGTACCTCGGTGCTCGAACACTATGGCCTGCGCACACTGCTGTACGGCACTTTGCTTCCCGGCCCCGATATCGGCCGCCGCGCGGGTGAGCAGATGCGCGCAGTGCGTGATGCCGGCTTCGAAGTCGGCATGCATTGCTACGACCACATCGCCTGGCAGGATTTCGTCGCGCGGCGCGATGCCGCCTGGACCGAACGCCAGATGCGCCTCGGTATCGAATGCTTCCAGCGCATCTTCGGCAACGCGCCGCGGGTGCACGGCGCCGCCGGCTGGCAGATGAACGCCGCCGCCTTGGCGCTCGAAGAACAGCTGGGTTTCGACTACGCCTCCGATGCGCGTGGCAGCGAGCCCTTCGTGCCGCTGATCGACGGCCGTCGCAGCCGCGTGCTGCAGATGCCGACCACGCTGCCGACCCTCGACGAGCTGATCGGCCTGGACGGGCGCAACGCCGACAACGTGCACGAAGCGCTGCTCGCGCACACCGCCGGCCATCGCGGTGGCAGGAGCGGAGGCAGCGAAGTCTTCACGCTGCACGCCGAGCTAGAGGGCATGAAGTTGCTGCCCGTGATGCGGCGCCTCATCGAGGGTTGGGCGGCCCAGGGGCACGAACTGGTGTCGCTGGCGACGCTGTGCGCGACACTTGATCGCGATGCACTGCCCGTCTGCAAAGTGGTGGCGGGAACGGTGCCCGGCCGCAGCGGCGAACTGGCTTGCCAGCAATCCTGATGCAATAATCCGGGGCAACGAACTTGCCTGCTTCAGGTCATTGCCAGCGAGATTGCAGCCATGAATTTGCCCACGGGCCCCAAGGTTTACCCCAACGCAGTCGCGGCGCTCGCAGGCGTCGTGAGCGATGGCATCACCGTGATGTCGGCCGGCTTCGGCCTGTGCGGCATTCCCGAAAACCTGATCGTCGCGCTGCGCGATTCGGGTGTCAAAAATCTCACGGTAGTCTCGAACAACGCCGGCATCGATGAGTTCGGGCTGGGTCCGCTGCTCAAGACGCGCCAGATCCGCAAGATGATTTCCTCCTACGTGGGCGAGAACAAGGAGTTCGAGCGCCAGTATCTCTCCGGCGAGCTGGAACTCGAATTCAATCCGCAGGGCACGCTGGCCGAACGCATACGCGCCGGCGGCGCGGGCATCTGGGGTTTCTACACGCGCACCGGCGCCGGCACGCTGGTGGCCGAAGGCAAGGAACAGCGCACGGTCAATGGCGACATCTACGTGCTCGAGACCGGCCTGGTTGCCGATCTGTCGCTGGTCAAAGCCTGGCGCGGCGACACGGAAGGCAACCTGGTCTATCGCAAGACCGCGCGCAATTTCAATCCGATGATGGCGACTGCGGGCCGCGTCACGGTGGCCGAAGTGGAACAGCTGGTCGAACCCGGCACGCTCGACCCCGATCAGATCCACACGCCGGGCATTTTCGTCCAGCGCATCATCCAGGGGTCGGGTTACCTGAAGACCATCGAGAACCGCACGGTGCGCAAGCGCCCCACTGCGGCTGCGGCTGCGCCTGCTGGCGCGCAGGGAGCACGCTGATGGCCTGGTCGCGCGATGAGATTGCCGCCCGTGCCGCGCAGGAACTGCGTGATGGCTTCTACGTGAACCTCGGCATCGGCATCCCGACGCTGGTGGCCAACTACATCCCCGCGAACATGCGCGTGGTGCTGCAATCGGAGAACGGCATGTTGGGCATGGGCCCGTTTCCCTACGAGGGTGAGGAAGATCCCGATCTCATCAATGCCGGCAAGCAGACCATCACCGCGCTCCCGACCTCATCGTATTTTTCCTCAGCCGACAGCTTCGGGATGATCCGCGGCGGGCACATCGATCTGTCCATCCTTGGCGCCATGGAAGTCGGCGAGAACGGCGACCTCGCCAACTGGATGATCCCCGGCAAGATGGTCAAGGGCATGGGCGGCGCGATGGACCTGGTCGCGGGCGTGAAGCGCGTGGTCGTGGTGATGGAGCACACCTCGAAGGATGGCAGCGCCAAGTTCAAGCCGCGTTGCGATCTGCCGCTCACCGGCCTCAACGTGGTCGACAAGGTGATCACCGATCTTGCGGTGTTCGCGCGACCCGATCGGCATGCGTCCTTCGTGCTGCAGGAGATGGCGCCGGGCGTCACGCTCGAGGAAATTCGCGCCAAGACCACTGCGAAATTCGATCTGCCGGCCAAGCGCTGATCGCCGCGCACGCCGCAGGCCGGAACTGCCGGCGCTAGGCGCTGAGGGGCTCTGATCTGGCCGGGTTGCGCGCTGCAGTGGCCGCGCTGGCTGGGAGTTTCCTGAGCAGCAGCGTGCGGCCGCTCACTTCCAGTTCGCCGTTGCCCTGCAGCCGACGCATGCTGCGGCACACGGTCTCTTCCGCGTAGCCCAGGTACTGGCCGATCTCCAGCCGGCTCATCGGCAGGCGCTGGCGTATCCACACATTCTCGCCGACGCGCTCCTCGCGACCGATGTGCGTGGCGATCTCGTGCAGGAAATTGCGCACCGAAGCATCGGGATCCGCAAGCCGCGTGGCACGCGCGCGTTGGCGCAGCTGTACGCTGGCGCGCTTGAGCAATCGCCCGAGCAGCGCAGGGTCTTCCGCCGGCGGCGGCCAGGGGAGTTTGCAGAGCATGGTCTCGATCAGTGCCACGGCGCTGTTCTCATGGCGCCCTGCGGCCAGCGCCTCGAGGCCCAGCAGGTCGCCCGCAAAGGCGAACTGCAGAATCCGCTCCTCGCCACTGAGGTCGATCTCGTAGACCTTGATGGTGCCGCTGCGCACGAAATACACCCCGTTGAACAGGGCGCCCTCGCGCCACAACAGGTTCTCCGGCATCAGCGTCGGCTCGCGCTTAACGAGGACTCCGCCGCTGTGTGCCTCGATTCCGGGCCAGCAGTGCGACTCCATGAAACAGCAGTCGCAATTCGCGGTCGCGGTGGCCAGGCGGAGCGCGTTGTTCTTCAGTGCCATGGGCCGTTTATACCAAGGCCATGCCTGCGCACGACATTGCGGGAAACCGCTAGTCGCTGCGGAATCTCCTTACCGGCACGTATTGTGAAATGCGTGCTCGCGCAGCCGGGCCGGTTGCTGTAGACTGCGCCCCGAGTTTGTCGAATACGTGGGCGTCGGTCCCACGTGCCGAGGTTCTTCTGAACTCCCGCATTAGCCGGGATCAATCGCCCCTCCTGCAAACCTGACCGCGCCGGTCGGCCGCCGTGCATTGCGCTTTTGCATTGCAACGGGCCGTACGATGGTGGCGGTGTATTGCCTCAACGGTTTCATGGCCCGTACCGACAGCGCCAACGCGCTCCGGGCTCATTCATTTTGGAGAATTTTTTGTCTTTCAGTCATTTCAATCTGCATCCTGAACTGCTGCGCGCCGTCAACGACGCTGGCTACCAGACTCCTACGCCGATCCAGTCGCGCGCCATCCCGCTGGTCATGGAAGGTCGCGACGTACTCGGCGCCGCCCAGACCGGCACCGGCAAGACCGCGGCCTTTGCGCTGCCGCTGCTGCACAAGCTGCAGGAGCAGCTGCCCGCGCCGCGGGGCGCGCGCGCACCGCGGGCGCTGGTGCTGGTGCCCACGCGCGAACTCGCGGCCCAGGTGGCCGAGTCGTTTCGCGAACTGGGTGCCCATCTGCCGCAACGTGGCGTGTTGATCTTTGGCGGCGTGAGCCCCAAGCCGCAGGTCGATGCGCTGCGCCAGGGCGTGGACATCATCATCGCGACGCCTGGTCGCCTGCTCGATCACCTGCAGCAGCGCGCCGTGGACCTCAGCGCGATCAATTTCCTGGTGCTCGACGAAGCCGATCGCATGCTCGACATGGGCTTCATCCGCCCGATCCGCAAGCTGATCGCAGCGCTTCCGAAAGAGCGCCAGAGCCTGCTGTTCTCGGCCACCTTCTCCAGCGAGATCCGTGAGCTGGCGCGCGGCCTGCTGCGCAACCCCGAGAGCATCGACATCGCGCCGCGCAATGCGCCGATCGCGCTGGTTGATCACCGTGTTTATCACGTCGAAACCGGCGACAAGCATCCGCTGCTGACGCGCATCCTGAACACCGGTGGCAAGCGCCAGAGCCTGGTGTTCACGCGCACCAAGCACGGCGCCAACCGCCTGCAGCAGCGCCTCGAGAAAGATGGCCTGAGCTGCGCCGCGATCCACGGCAACAAGTCGCAGGGCGCACGCACGCGTGCACTCGACGACTTCAAGCGCGGACGCATCCAGGTGCTGGTCGCCACCGATATCGCCGCGCGCGGCCTCGACATCGAGGACATGCCGCATGTGGTGAATTTCGAGTTGCCGCATGTGCCGGAGGACTACGTGCACCGCATCGGCCGCACCGGCCGCGCCGGTTGCAGCGGCGAAGCGGTCTCGCTGGTCAGTCGCGATGAACGCGATCGCCTGCGCGCGATCGAGAAGATGCTCGGGCGGCAGATTCCCGTCGCAGCCTGAGACGCGCTCAGCCTGCCGGCGCCAGTGCCGTGCGTCGTAGCAAGGCCGCCAGGGCGACTACGACCAGCACGGCCAGCGCGTGCATCGCGAGGTCGATCAGCGTGACCTCGAAGGGATGAAAGAACATCAGCACGAAGGCTGCCAGCGCCGCGACGCCGAGCGCGCCGTTGAGCGCCACGCGTAGCGGCAACAGCGGCCGCGCGCGGCGCAGCATCAGGAACAGCGTGACCGCAATCGGCAGGCTGATGATCACGATGAACTTGAAGCAGCTGCTGCTCTCGCCCAGTCGATCGCCGGCCGGGCCCAGGCCCAGGCCGTTTTCCAGGCAACCGACACCACTGCAGGCCAGCCACAACGCCAGTGGCGGCAGCGGCGCAAAGCGCCACAGCTCCGAGCGATCGGGCAGCGAGAGATAGAACGCGGACACAATCGCGACCACGCCGGTGAGCAACGCACCGAGGCACTCCAGCGCCAGGCGCGGCTCGGCCAGGCGCTGGGCCATCGCCGCCAGATTGGCGTAGCGCCACAGCGCTGCGAGCACCAGCAGAGCGAGTGGCGTCAGCCACAGCAGTGCCCGCCACTGCGGCGGCCGCAGCGGTTTGACGGCGCTGAGCCCCTGGCCCAGTGTGCTTATCAGGCGATCGGTCTCCACTTTCCTATCCATCGTTTCCCAGCAGGCGCCGCAAGGACTTCACGGCGCGATGCACGTTGACCTTCAGGGCCGCGACACTCTGGCCCGATTCCTCGGCCGCCTGCGCCAGCGACAGGCCGCGCAGCTTGGTTGCCTCCAGCGCCTGGCGCTGGCGCTCGGGCAGCGCGGCCAGCAGGGGCTCGATCTGCTCGGCGGCGCGCAAGGCTCCTGTTTCGTTATTCGCTGCAGGGGCGGCAAAGGTTTCATAGGCCGCCTCATCATTGAGCTCATGTCGCGAGATACGTGAATCGCGGCGGATTCTGTCAATACCGCGGCGCGCGGCAATGGCCGCAAGCCAGGGGCAGAAGGGCCGTGCCGGGTCCCAGGTGTGGCGTATGCGGTGGACGCACAGCAGCACGTCCTGCACCACGTCTTCAGCCGCGGTAGCGCCGCGACTGTAGCGGCGCGCCAGGCTCCTGATGAAAGGAACTATCGCCCGCAACAGCTGCTCGTAGCTGTGGGCGTCACCGGCCTGGGCGGCTCGCATCAGTCCGGCCCAGGCGGCTTCCTGTAGTTGCGCTTGCGTGCCCGGAGCCATGGCAAGGATCATCGTGTAACCTTCGCCCGATCGCAACGATATATGGGTAGCCGCAGGGGATAGCGTCAGACCGACTGGCGACGCCCGGGCCCATTGATCAGCAACCACAATTCATACTGGAGTAACTCATGTCAGCGATTTCCCTCAAGACTGCGACCCTGTCCGCGCTGCTCGGCGCCGCCGCCCTCGTCGTCGCCGGCACGGCAGCCGCCGCCGGCACCGACAAGGCGATGGACAAGCCCGCCATGGAAAAGTGCTTCGGCGTGAACAAGGCCGGCAAGAACGATTGCGCCGCGGGCGATCATTCCTGTGCCGGCCAGTCCACCAAGGCCATGGACAAGGCCTCGTTCGTCGAACTGCCTGCTGGCGTGTGCGCCAAGCTGGCCGGCGGCAGCCTGACCAAGGGCTGATGACGCGGTTGTCTGACAGCAGCCCGATTCCGGCCCGCGCCGGAATCGGGCTGCGTTTGCCTCATCAATCGATGGTGGCGACCGAGCGGCCCGCGGCGGCCTGGTTCGAGGTCCATCCCGAGAACTACATGGCCGACGAGGCCGCGCTGGTGGAGCTCGAGCAGGTGCGTGCGCACTATCCGCTCTCGCTCCATGCCGTAGGCCTCTCGCTGGGTTCCGCAGCAGGTGTCGACCTTGCGCACGTGGCGCGATTGCGCGCGCTAAGCGAGCGCCTGGCGCCGGGCCTGATCTCCGACCATCTTTCGTGGAGCATGGCCAATGGCCAGTTCCTGCCCGATCTGCTGCCGCTGCCGTACACCGGGGAAGCGCTGGCCATCGTCTGCCGCAATGTCGAACAGGTGCAGCAGGCACTCGGCCGCAGGCTGCTGATCGAGAATCCTTCCACCTATCTTTGTTACGCCGCGGCCGATATGACCGAGGCGGAGTTCCTGGCGGCCGTGGTCCAGCGCACCGGCTGCGGCGTGCTGCTCGATATCAACAACATCTACGTGAGTGCGCGCAATCAGCGCCGCGACGCCCATGAAGTGCTGATGCACTGGAGCCAGGCGCTCGATCGGCGCAGCGTGGGCGAGATGCACCTGGCCGGACACGCCGTGGTTGCCACGGCCGATGGCGCCGAGTTGCGCATCGACGATCACGGCGATCGCGTGTGCGCTGATGTCTGGTCTTTGTATGAAGCCGCCATTGCGGACTTTGGTGTGCTGCCCACCCTGCTCGAGTGGGATACGCGTCTGCCGGATTTCACGGTGCTGCAGGACGAAGCGCAGCGAGCGCAGCACTTGCAGGATGATTTCACCCTGATGGCGCGCGCCCGCACGGGCCGCGTCGACTTCAGGAACCCTGGCCATGCCGCGCACGCCTGACATCGCTGGCCTGCAGGCCGCGCCCGCGCTGTGGTCGCTGGCGACACTGCAATCGCGCATGGCCACAGCGTTGCTGGCTGCGGACGATGCGGGGCGCGAACTGCCGGCAGCGCTGTTCGCCGGTGCCCTGCCTGGCGCCGAGGGATTGCGGGTACACCGCAACACGGTACTCGGTGGCCTGAGCAACGCCCTGCGACAGACCTATCCTGCCGTCGATCGCCTGGTGGGCGAAGCCTTCTTCGATCGCATGGCGGTGGAATTTTCGCGTGTGCATCTGCCGCGCGCGCCGCAGCTCGGCAGCTGGGGCAAGGGCTTTGCCGATTTCATCGACGGATTTCCTGGCACCGGAAACCTGCCGTACCTGCGCGCGCTGGCGCAGTTCGATGCGCGCTTTGATGAGCTGGCGCGCTGCGTGCCCGATGAGCGCCATGCGGGCGTCGCGGTGCCACTGCACGGCGAGCTGAACCTGTATTTCACTGCCGGATTGGTGGTGCATTCCTCGAGCTATCCGGTCGCGGCACTGCGCGAGGCCATCCTGGCCGATGATGCCCTGGCGCTGGCCGCAATCGATCTCGCGTGTGGTGAACAGCATTTTGCGATGTGGCGCGCTGCGGCTGGCGTAATGCTGCAACCGCTGGGCGCTGCCGCGGCGGGTTACCTGCGCGCGCTGCTCGATGGCGGCACGAGCGAGGCGGCACTGGCCACTGTGCTGGCCGCGGGCGAGTCGCCCGAGGCGGAAGTGGCCGCGCAGCTGCAACAGGACATTCTCCAGGCGCGCTTCGTGCGCGTCGCAACCCACAACAATGCCGTCATGGGGGCAGGCCAATGAATACCATCGCAACCACAACTTCGGACAGCGCTGCCGCGGGCGCAGCGGGCGGCTTGCTCACCAGAATGCGCGACCTGCTGGAACGCATCCCCTACAGCTTCATCGCACTGGTGGCGCGTCTCGCCACCGCGGTGGTGTTCTGGCGCTCGGGCTCGGTGAAGCTTGATGACTGGGCCGGCACGCTCAATCTGTTCGCGGACGAATACAAGGTGCCGCTGATTCCGCCGCAGATCGCGGCCTACGCGGCCACGGCGATGGAACTCGGAGGCGCCGTGCTGATGCTGCTCGGGCTGGGCACGCGCGCGGTCGCGCTGGCATACCTCGGCATGATCACGGTGATCCAGACTTTCGTGTACCCGAGCGCCTGGCCCACACATATCCAGTGGGTGGCGTTTCTGCTGATCCTGCTGGCGCGCGGACCCGGCGCGCTCTCGCTCGATGCCTTGATCGCGCGCCTGGTGGGCAGGCGCCGCGGCGCCTAGCAGCCGCGCCTAGC
>Ga0075018_10000210_pt1 | contig 16261 bp, 16 predicted proteins | sample ColStrG_CSR_2014_FD_71471 | JGI IMG/M metagenome (GOLD analysis project Ga0075018, IMG submission 71471) | Freshwater sediment microbial communities in response to fracking from Pennsylvania, USA - Cold Stream Run_MetaG_CSR_2014 | ecosystem: Environmental > Aquatic > Freshwater > Creek >... | reverse complement strand
CAAGAAGACGGTGTCGGTCTCGGCGGCGTCGACGATGGCCTGTTTCCAGTTGGCGTGCACGGGTGACTCGGCGGCCGACACCATGCGGGTTCCCATCTGGACCCCCTCGGCGCCCAACGCCAGGGCGGCGGCCATGGTGGGGCCGTCGACCATGCCCCCGGCGGCGATGATGGGCACGTCTACACGCGAGGCCACCAACGGCAACAACACCATGGTGGCCACGGGCCGGGGGCTCTTGAACCCACCGCCCTCACCACCCTCCACGATGAGGCCGTCCACGCCGGCATCCACCGCCTTGAGGGCGGCCCGCAGGGTGGGCACGACGTGGAACACGGTCAGCCCGGCGTCTTTGAGTTGCGCGGTGTAGCGCGTCGGATTGCCGGCCGAGGTCGTCACGAAACGCACCCCCTCGTCGATGACGAAGTCGACGATGGCCGGGTCGCGCACGAAGGCCTGAGCGATGTTTACGCCGAAGGGCTTGTCGGTGAGCTCACGCATGGCCCGGATCTCGCCACGGATGACATCCAGCTCCCCCGAAGACGTCTCGATGATGCCGAAGGCGCCGGCGTTGGATACGGCCGAGGCCAACGGCGATCGGGCGATCCAACCCATGGGGGCCTGCACGATGGGAATGTCGACGCCGAGCATCTCGGTCACCCGGTTGGAGAACATCCGAGCGACGCTACCCCGGCAGCGGATTGGCGCTGAGGAATCGCTGACGGCAAAAGGCGTAGGGCTGACCACTCAGATCCAGGGGGCGGTCGGAGACGAGCCAGCGCTCGACGGCGCCCTCGAACACGGCGCGACAGTTGTCCACCAGCTCGCGACCGAGTTCGCTCAGCACCGCCGCCGACAGGAGGTCGATGAGGTCGTCGCGGAATCGGTGCAGGATGTACGCCAGCCGACCTCGCACCTCGTGGCGTTCGATCGGGGTCAGCTCCGGTGCCGTCAGGCTGGCCCCCAGCGCCATCACCATCAGCGCTTCGGTGACGACCGCATGCAGCATCACCAGCACGGTTCGGTCCTCGGGGTCCGGCGTGAGATTCGATGTGGCATTCGGGAGATCCCGAGGCATCGGCGAATCGGGCGGCACCACGAAGCGCGCCTCCTCGACCCCGAAGAGAATCGTGGTGAGCAACACATGACCCCCCTGATGGGCCAGTTCCTCGATGGCGTAGGGAAGGCCGTCACCCGGTCGCCAGTTCAGGAACACGGCGCCGTGGGCGCTGCGGGCCGCAAACGAGTTCGGCCCCTCGCCGGCGAAGCTGACCACGACTCGGGTCGTGGTGCGGATCGCGACGCTGAGCCGGGGCTGCACCTGGTCGAGAACGCGGAACGCCCGCTCCAGCGGGACCCGCAACGCGGCCTCACTGGCGCCCGTCTGGTCCCAGTCGATGACGTGCTGCCAATCCTCGAGCAGCGGCCACACGCCGGAATGGTCGGCCGCCACCAGGCTGGTCAGGGTGCCCCGGAGCGGCGTCCGCAGGGCCACTCGCCGGGCCACGTCAGCGAGCTCGAACGGCGGGGACGGACTGGAGAAGTAGACGAAATAGGCGGGGTCGAGCACCGCGCCGTCGTCGTCGGGAATCTCGAAGCCCGCCGCGGGCCGGTGCTCCAGCAGCTGGCGGATCACGCTCAGCATGCGGGCCCGCCCCGCGTCGATATCGGCTGAGGCGAACAGGTCAACGCCCAATGTGTCAACGCCCAACGCGGTCGGCGTCAGCGTGCGGGAGCGATCGCCGTGAGTCATATCGATCGCTCCCGCCCGCCCGCCGCGGCTAGCCGACCTCAGGACGCAAGTCGCGATGAGCCAGCGCCGCATCCAGCTTCTGGAACACGGGCACCAGTTCTTCGATCCAGATGCCGGTGGCATCGAAGATGGCCTTGTGGCACTTCATGAACGTGCCGCCGTTGATCGAGCCCGCCAACTCTGCGACGTGTCGCAGCACGTCTTTCTGCTGGAACTCGTCCAACGTCAACCGTTGGGGTCGTACCTTTTCCATGTCGCTCTCCTTGTTCTCGCCGAGCAGCGGACGAGCCCGCCTGCCGCCGAGACAACAGAAGCCAACAGCCGCGACCAGATACTTCGGATCCGCCGTTCCGCGCCCGCTACGGGCCGACAACGCCCAGGCGATGGGCGGTCGCCGCCGCCTCGCCTCGGCTGGCCACGCCGAGCTTGGCCAGGATGTTCGAGACGTGCACGCTGGCCGTCTTGGGGCTGATGTAGAGGGTCTCGGCGATCTGGCGGTTGGTCAATCCTTCGGCCACCAACACCAGCACCTCGAACTCACGGGGACTGAGGCCGAACTCGACACCCGGGGCCGGGGGCGAGTCGTCGGCCGACACCTCGGCTTCGAGCCTGCCGAGCCGGGCCCGACGACCGAACGATTCGATCAGCGCGCCGAACGGAACCGCCCCGAGGTGGCCCGCCGTGGACTGAGCCGCGGCCAGTGCCTCGGCGGCGACCACGCGATCGCCACCGGTACGCACCAACGTCTCGGCCCAACGGAACCGGGCGTAGGCGGCCGGGAACACCAACGGGAAGGCGTCCAGGTCGACGATGGCCCGTTCCCACACGGCGGCGTCGTCGGTGCCCTCGGCCCGGCGCAACTCCGCCTCACAGATGCGGCGGTAGATCACCACCTTGGGCGAGGCCAGCACGCCCCACGCGTCGGGGTGTTCGATCAGGGCGACGAATCGATCAAGGAGGCCTTGCGCCACGCTGAGCGCTTCGGCCGCCTCCCCGTCCTCGTGACGGGCTCGAGCCCCGGCGGCCCGATCGGCCTCAGCCCATATCCCCCGCCAGAGGAGCTCGCCTCCGCCCCACCGCAGGAAGTCCTCCGGGATCTCCTTCAGCGCCAGCGCCATGGCGGCGCGGGCATCGTCGGCGCGTTGCTCCCACACGGCCAGCGCCACCCAGGCCGCGAACTGCTCGACAAGGCCCTGAAACACGCTGGCCCCGTCGGGCAGGTCCGACAACCAGGGGCCCAGGGCCCGGATCGCGTCGGGGTGGCCCCGATCGGGGGCAACCGGGCCGATGCCGAAGTGCTCCCAGTAACCAACCGGCAACCGGGTCAACAGACCTTCGAGACGTTCCTCGGCTTCGTCCCACCGGCCCAGGGCGACGAGGCCGTCGAGCAGGTTGGCCTCGATATACGCGCCGTGGGTGCGGTCCAGTCCGAGCTGGCGGGTACGGGCGATCCCTTCGAGACCGTCGTCCACGAGTTGGTCCCACCATCCCAATCCGCTCAGCGCGTGGGTGAGGTTCACATAGGACCGCCCGATGTCGTCGATCTCCCCGAGGGCCTCGGCGATGACCCGACTCTCGTGGAGGCCGGCGATGCCTTCGTCGACCTGGCCCATGCTGACCAGTGCCGTCGACAGCGTATTGAGGGCGTGGCCTTCGGCTTGGCGGGCGCCGACGGCCCGAGCGATGGCCACCGCCTCGACGGCCACCGGGGGCACCTCGCCGCTGTGATCGGTGAGCAACAGGATCTGGGCGTAGCCGGCCAGCACCCGGGCCCGCTCCCACGACGGTGGATCCGCCGGCACCAGCCGCAACGCCTCTTCATGGTCAGGGAGGCCGTCCTGGTCGGCGGCCCACAAGAAACGGCCGAGGCGCTCGTGGAGCAGGCCCGCCTGCACCGGGTCGGTGGCCGGGTCGACCTGCTCCAAGGCCAGGCGGATGTGGGCCACGGCCCGATCGAAGGCGCCGGTCCGGTCCTCCTGTTCGGCGGCGTGGGCCAACAATTCGAAGTGGCTCAGCGACGACAGCTGGGCGGCATCGGGCACGGCACCCCACAGTTCCAGGGCCCGTTCGTAGTGGCGCACGGCCTCGGCCGGGGCCGGCACCCGTTCGGCGGCCAGTCCGGCCTCCACCGCCGCGGCCAGCGCCAGGGGCAGGTTGCGAGCCCGGTACCAATGGTGAGCCAATCCGGCGGCGGCGATGGCGCCCCCGGTTCTCTCGGCGGCCAACGTCTCGGCGATGCGGGCATGGACGCGCTGACGCTCTCCCGGCAACAGCTCGTCGTACACCGCCTCTTGTACCAGGGCATGGCGGAAGCAGTAGCCGTCCTCGGCGGGATCAGCCTCGAGCAGGTTGGCGTCGACCAGGTTGCGCAGGCTCTCGTCCAGGGCGCCGTCGTCGAGGGCGCTGACCTCGCGCAGGAGTCGATCATCGACCCGGATACCGAGGGCGGCCGCCAGACGGGCCACTCCCTGGTCGGCATCGGAGAGCAGGGCGAAACGCCCAGTCACGATGTCACGCAGGTTGTCGGGGAGTGGCCCACTGCGATCGGCACCGGCCGCCACCAGCTCCTCCGCGAAGAACGGATTGCCTTGGCTGCGTCGGAGCAGATCGTCCAGGGCGTCGGTGTGCAGGGCAGTGCCGGTGATGGCCTCGACCTGTTCGGCCAACTCGACCCGGGTGAACGACGCCAGGTCGACGCGCACGGTGGAACCGGATCGCTCGAGCTCGACCAGCACGGGGCGCAGCGGGTGCCGGCGGTGGAGCTCGTCGCTGCGCACGGTGCCGGCCATGACCACGGGGCCGGTCACGTTGCGTTCGAGGAACGTGACCAAATCGAGCGTCGAACGGTCGGCCCAGTGCAGATCCTCGATGATCAACAGCACCGGAGCGGAGGCCGAGAGCTGACCGATGAGGCCGAGCAGGAGCTCCAGTAGACGCCCGGGAGGGGGCAGCGGGGCCGTCGACGCGGCCGCCTCTCCCAGCAGACCCGGTACCAGCGCGCCCAACTCGGGGACCGACGTCCCCAGAAGGTTTTCGACGGCGTCGGCGCCGAGCTGATCGCGCAGACGGCGCAGCGCCTCGACGACCGGAGCGAAGGGCACGCCTCCTTCGCACAGCTCGATGCAGCCGCCGGTCAGCACGAGAAAGCCCCGGGCCTCGGCCCGCGCCGCCAGCTCCGTGGCGAGGCGCGACTTGCCGATGCCGGCCTCCCCGGCGATGACGACGACCGTCGGCTCGCCGAGCTCAGCCCGGGTCAGCGCCTCGTCGAGCGACTCCAGTTCGGCGCCGCGACCGACGAGGTGGGGGCTGGCAACACGGCGACTCACCGCCTGATCATGACCACCCACAGAGCGCCTGTCACGCCTGGTTCTCGTCACGGCGGGTCCGGGCCAGGAAGGTCGGGCGGGGGCGACGGCCCCGGCGGGCGACGTCGCGCAGCTCGCTGTGGTGCTGGCGAACGATCTGGAGCTGGGTCTTCGGGTCGTACATCATGGCGGCCTCCGGGCTGCTCGATGGGTTGATGTACCCAACGTGCGCTCTAAGGAGGGTCGGCCGCATCGGGAAGATGCCGTATTTGGCCCGCGGCGATGCCTTAGGCCGGCTGACCTGCCGCGCCGAGCGGTACTAAGGAGGCGATGCGTTCGGCCACCAGGTCGGGCTCCTCGAACGGGAGCATGTGGCCGGCACCGGAGATGACGACCAGTTCGGCGTTGGCCAGGCCATCGGCCAGGCGCCGGGCCAGCCGGGGCGGGGTGAGGCGATCCCACGTACCCACCATGACGACGGCAGGCAGGTCGATCTCGGCCAACCGGGGACGCCAATCCATGGCCAGGAGCGACGACAGGAACCCGGCCCGTACCTCGGGGGGCGTGGCCAGGAACGTCTCGAGGGTGGCGTCGAGATGGCTGCGTGCCGGATGGCGACCTACACCGCTGCGCACGATGTGGGGCCCGACGCGCGGGTTGGCCATGAGCTGGGCCACGCGGGCGCTGGACACGGCCGCCGGACCCATCCGCTCCGATGGGGCGCCGACGCTCAGGCCCCCGGCGGCGGTGGCCACCAGCACGAGCCCAGCCACCCGCTCGCGCCCGGCGGCGGCGTGCCCGATGAGGAACGATTGCACGGCCATGCCTCCCATGGAATGACCGGCCAGCACAACGTCACGTAGATCGAGGGTCTCGAGCACGGCCCGCAGGTCGGAGCCGAGGGCCTCGACGGTGAGTCCGTCCGAACCAATGGTCGAGTGGCGATGCCCCCGCTGGTCATAGAGCACCACCCGGTGACCGCTTTCCACCAGCCTCCGAGCCACGGGGGCCCAGATGCGCGAGTCCCCTGTCCAGCAGTGCGACAACAGCACCGTCGGGCCCCCGGCCGGACCCGCCACCAGCGTGGCCAACTCGGCTCCGTCGGCGGTGGTGACGGTGAGATGTTCGCCCTCGGGCAGGCCGAGGGGATCGCCACCGGTGGGGTCGAGAGCCCGGTCCCACTGGCGGCTCGACCGGTTGGCGGCCACCACCGTGGAGACGCCGACGGCGCCCGCGGTGGCGACGGTGACCAACGCGATGGTGCGCAAGCGAGGCATCGTCAAACTCTAGCGATCGATGGGGATGACGGCTCCGGGTCCGGGTCGACCCTGCCGCCGTTCCAATCCCGGGAAATGGCCAGGTGGAGCCCGGCCGCCGCCACCAACAAGACGACGGCGACGACACCGTCGAGCCACCAGTGGTTGGCCGTCACCGTGACGGCCGCGATGGTCGCCACGGGGTGGGCCACCACCACCCACCGCCACTTGCTGGTGCCGAACAGCACGGCGGCCAGGCCCACCAAGACCGCCCAGCCGACGTGCACCGACGGCATGGCCGAGAGTTGGTCACTAATGCCGGTGCCCACCGCGCCATACACGGATTGCCCGTAGAGATGGCCGGTATCGACGAATCCCAAACCGGGGAAGAGCCGAGGCGGGGCCACGGGCACGAGCTGGATCAACAGGCAGGCGCCGGTCAGCAACGCCAGCGTGTTTCGCACCAACGGGTAGCGGTCGCGGTGCCAGACGAACGCCCAGATCAACACGGCGATGAGGGCGGGCACGTGCATGATGGCGTAGTAGCGGTTGGCCGCCTGCACGAGCAGCGGGTAAGGCAGCACGGCACGCTGGAAGGACAGTTCGCTGGGCAGGTGGAGCCGCTGTTCGAGGTCCCACACGGCGTTACCCCGATCGAGGGCGTGGTCGACCTTCATCACCGAGATGCCGCCGGCGTAGCGCCACAGCGCGTAGAGGGCAAGGATCAGCGAGATCTCCCCGGCGAAGGCCCGGACCACGACGATGCGCCGGTCGGCCGAGCCGCGGGTGGACACCACGAACGCCACGCCCACCACGGCGAGGGCCAGCGCCGGCGGCCAGGGCAACCACATGGCCGGATGCTACGCGTCGATGGTGTCGGCCAGCGGTTCGAGGTGCCCGGCAATGGCCTCGGACGCCTGGCGCAATTGGCAGATCTGCTCGGGCGTGAGTTGGTCGAACAGATGCTCGCGCACGCCCTCGACGTGGCCGGGGGCGGCCGCCTCCAACTCGGCGAAGCCGGTGTCGGTGAGCACGGCAAAGGCGCCGCGTCGGTCGGTGGGACAGCTCTCGCGGGTGACCCAGCCCGCGACCTCGAGGCGCGATACGGCGTGCGACAGCCGGCTCCGCGATGACTGGGTGTAGGAGGCCAGCTCACTCATACGCAGCCGACGCTCGGGGGCTTCGGAGAGCTGCACGAGGATCTGGTAATCGGCGTGGGAGAGGCCGGAATCCCGCTGCAGTTCCCGACCGAGCTGTAGGTTCAGGAGGTGGGTGGCCCGTAGGTAGGCGCGCCAGGTGGCCTGTTCGTCATCGTCCAACCACCGGGGCTCGGTCATGAGGCCAGTATAGGGCGTCAGATTGACGGTTGTTGAATTCTCAACAACCGTCTAGAATGGCGGCATGGAAATCAAGGAACTCGGTCATCTGGTGCTCTACGTGCGGGACCTGGAACGGTCCGTCGCCTTCTATCGCGATCTCCTGGGCTGGCATCAGGTCAGCCCCGAGGTGGCGGGCATGCCTGCCGCCGCGTTTTCGAGCGGGCGCACCCATCACGAGCTCCTCTTGATCGAGGTGGGCCCGGACGCCACGGCCATCCCCCAGGGGCGGCGCGTGGGGCTCTATCACTTTGGTCTCAAGGTCGGCGACACCGACGACGAGCTGCGCGAGGCCCTCGCCCGGATCCAAGAGGCCGGGGTGAAGGTGGCAGGGGCGTCGGACCACACGGTCACCCACAGCCTCTACATCTTCGACCCCGACGGCAACGAGATCGAGCTGTACATCGACGTCGCCGGTGTGGACTGGCAGAACAATCCGGAGGCCATCGTGGCGCCGACGAGACCGCTGGTGCTGTAGAACCCTGGACCCCCCACGATCGCTCGTTGGCCTGATGACCCGATAAACGCCGGTCGGAGTCGTACGATCGGCGATTGTGACGGACTCAGTGCCCACCCCCGCAGTGACGGCGCACTCGCCGCTCAACTGCAAGGCCTGCCAGGCGATCGACGCCATGGACGGCAGCAGCGACGGCCAACTCTTCACGGCTGACAAGTTCCACGTCCGCAACGAGAAGAACGCCTGGCAAAAGGTCCTGGTCACCCAGGACAAGGTGGCCGACCAGGTCACCACATTCGCCGGCTCGCTGAAGTTCGTCTATCTGCACTCGGTGTGGTTCGGCATCTGGATCCTGGTCAACATCGGTCTCATCGGGGCCGGGCTCAAGTTCGATCCATTCCCCTTTGGGTTGTTGACCATGATCGTGAGCCTCGAGGCCATCTTCTTGTCGACGTTCGTCATGGTCAGCCAGAACCGCCAGTCCAAACGAGCCGATGTGCGCTCCCAGCTCGATTTCGAGACGAACCTCCGGGCCGAGATCTGGGCCATCCACATCGGCGCGGCGCTGAACATCGACCACGACCACGTCGAGGATGTGGTGCGCCAGGCCATCGCCGCCTCATCCGAAGACGCCGGAGCCGACCCACTCCCGAACGGATCGAACTGACCGCAGGGTGTCTTTGGGTCGGAAAACCGGCATACTGGGAGGCCCGCTGTTCAGTTCCGGAAAGGTCGTTCATGGAGTTCGCCGTCGGGTCCAAGGTCATCTACCCCTCGCACGGAACCGCCGAAGTGGTCGGCCGATCGGTGCGCAAGATCGACGGGGTCGACGTCAAGTACCTCGAACTCGTGGTCGCGGCCGGTGACGAGTCGTGGCGCGGTGGTGCCATGACCCTGGCCGTCCCCGAGGACCGGGCCGTCGAGCTCGGCGTGCGCGAAGCGATCTCCCGCGAGGAGGTCGACGACGTCATGGCGGTGCTGGCGGTGACGAACGTGCGGGTGCCCACCAACTGGTCCCGCCGCTTCAAGAACCATCAGGAGAAGCTCAAGTCGGGCGACATCTACGAATGCGCCGAGGTCGTGCGTAACCTGTCGCTGCGTGAGCAGTCCGGCTCGCTGTCGACGGCCGAGAAGTCCATGCAGGCCCGGGCCCGCCAGATCCTCGTGTCCGAACTGGCTGTCTCGTGGAACGTCACGTTCGACGAGGCCGGCGCCCGCATCGACGAAGTCCTGATCGGCGTCGACTCCAAGTAGTTCTCCCACTCAGATGGTCGGGCCGAGCGTGGCCCACTGATCCTTATCGTGAGAGAACACGAGCTGGAGGCCGTTCGCCTCCTGCGCACGAAGCCAGGCGAAGCTGGCGCGCTGTTGATCCTCGTCGAAGGCGAACGCCGGCGGGGAGTCGAGGTCGAGCGCGAGCCGGCAGTAACAGGCGTCGCCCACCAACAGCAGCCGGCCATCGACCATCAGTGACTGGTGGCCGGCGGTGTGACCGACGCTGGTGCGCAACACCAACGTGCCGTCCCCGAACAGGTCGTGGTCACCGTCAAGCATTTGGCGATCGTGACCCAGTTCGAAGTCGTCGGGGTTGTATCCCCCGATGGCGATGGCCTCGGGGTCGTGGGCGGCCTGCCACTCCGCCTCCTGGACGACGAGGCGAGCGTTGGGCACCTGCCCCAATCCGCCGCAATGGTCGTAGTGGAGGTGGCTGGCGACGGCGATGGTCACATCGGCGGGGTCGACTCCCAACTTGTCGAGCTGGCCCTCCACCAGACCTTCGGGGGTCAGGTCGATGTCGAACATCGAGCCCACCGCGCCCAGACGATCCTTCGACGTCAACAACTCCGGGTGCAGACCGGAATCAAACAGCACCAACCCCTGCGAATGTTCGATGAGGAAGGCGCCCACGGGCAGGTGGAAGCGCCCTTGCTGGCCCGACACCATCAGGTTGAAGTCGGCGGTCATCCAGCCGCAGGTCAGGGGACGCACGATGCAAGTCATCCGCTGACCCTATGCCTCACACATCCCTCACACCCCGATGACCATTACCCCCCACCTAGGGGCCATTCTGTGGTCATGCCCTCCACCGCCACCGACGAGCGCGACGCTGTCGCCGGGGTGCTCCGTCGAGCGGGATTCGGCCCCACCCCCGGTCAACTCGACGCCGGCCTGGCCTCCACGCTCGACGCCCTGGTGGACCCCGACGCTCACGGGGTACCCGTCGCCCCCGACCCCTGGCTCGGTGTGGATCTGTCCGCCTATGACCCCACCGCCAAAGGGTTCAACAAGCAGCTCATCGCCGACACCATCGGGGCCTGGTTGGCATCCATGGCCACCACCCCCCGCCCGTTCGAAGCGTGGATGCGTTGGTTCTGGCACGGCCATTTCGTGTCGAGCATCCGGACGGTGAAGCACCCGGCGTTGATGGTCCAACAGCTGCGCACGTTCGGTGACTTGGGCCTGGGCGATCTGCGCACGCTGCTCAAAGCGGTGACCATCGACCCGGCCATGCTCATCTATCTCGACGGGGTCACGAACACGAGCGGAGGGGTCAACGAGAACTACGGCCGCGAGGTCCTCGAGCTCTTCTCTCTGGGTGTTGGCCACTACACCGAGGACGATGTCCGGGCCGGGGCCGAGGCCCTCACCGGCTGGCACGTCAAGGGCAAGACCACGACGACCGCCGAGGCCGTGTTCGACGCCCGCCGCCACGACGACACCCCCAAGAACTACCTCGGAAAGTCCGGCGTGCATGACGTCGACACCGTGGTGGACGCCATCGTCAACCACCCCGCCTGTGCCCCGTTCATCACCACCAAGCTGGCTCGCGCCGTGCTCGGGCCCACCGTCGATCCAGCGCGGATCGATCAGTGGGCCGGCGAGTTCGCGGCATCGGGCCTTCAGATCCGCCCACTCATGCGCTCCATCTTGGAGGCCAGCGACGCCTCCACTGAGCTAGTCGTGGCCCCCGTGCCGTGGCTCATCTCGATGATCAAGGCGTCAGGCGCGCCGGTGGCCGCCGCCATCACCGGGACGGCGAAGTCGGGCTTGCTTCCCGCCGGCCAGGTTCCGTTCGACGCACCCAACGTGGCGGGGTGGCCCGGCGGTCGGGCGTGGCTGAGCGCATCGACCACCGTGGCCCGGTTCAACATGGCCGGGGTCGTCGCCGCCCTCGCTCCCGCCGATGGGCCGGCTCGCCGCGCCGCGGGCGGCGGTGACCTGGGCGCCTTGGCCGACGCGCTTGGCCGTCCCGGTGGGTTCGGCGACGGCACCCGCGCCGCCCTGACCGACCTGGCTGCCCACGACCCCACCGGCATCGGCCGGCTGGCGGTCGCCATGGCCTCCGCCGAACTGGCGGTGGCCTGACATGGTGACCCGACGGAGGTTCCTGGGGGTCGCCGGCGGCGCCGCCGTCGTCGCCGCCAGCGGCGTGCTCGGCTGGGAGCGACTCCTCAACGATCACCTCGACGCTCAGTCCACTGCCGACCAGACGAGCGGGACCCAACCCGGTTCGGCGAACCCCAAGCGGGTGCTGGTCATCGTGCAGATGACCGGCGGAAACGACGGGGTGAACACGCTCATCCCTGCCGGTGATGGCCGCTACTTCGACGCTCGCCCCACGCTCGGCATCAAGGAGGCCGACGTCGTGGCCCTGGCCGGCACCGACCGCTACGGGCTGCACCCCAAGCTCGCTCCGCTGGTCCCGCTTTGGGAGCAGGGCCACCTGGCCGCCATCGACGGCATCGGCTTCCCCGACCAGACCCGCTCACACTTCTCGGCGCTGGACACGTGGTGGTCGGCTACCCCGGACGAACCCATCCACACGGGCTGGTTGGGCCGCTGGATGGATGCCACTGGGGACGGCTCCAATCCACTGCGAGGCATCGCCCTGGGCGGCGGATCGCCGGCGCTGGTGGGCGACCATGCGCTGTCCACCGTCGTGCTGAATCCAGCCGGCTTCGCCCTGCGCACCCCGCGGGGGTCGAGCGGCGACGCCGTGCGCCAGGCCTTCCTCGCCACCGCGGCCCCGCTCAGCGCGGAGCCGATGGGCGCCGCCGCCCAACAGGCCATACCCGCCACCGTTCAGGCCGTCGATTCGCTGGCCAAGGCCTCGGAAACTCCGGTCAACGCCAAGGTGGATTCGACCAGCGTCACCGGGTTGCTCACCACCGCCGCGGGTATCATCGACCTCCAGTTGGGGACCGAGATCATCTTGGTGGTCGCCAACGGGTTCGACACCCACGCCGATCAGCCCAAGCGCCACAACGACTTGCTCCAGGATCTGGCCGGCGGGCTCACCGGGTTCCTGGCCACCTTGGCCGAACGGGGCCAGGCCGACGACGTGCTCGTGATGACCACCAGCGAGTTCGGGCGCCGCGTGCAGGAGAACGGGAGCGGCACCGACCACGGCAACGGGTCCGTTCACTTCCTGGCCGGGCCCATGGTGGCCGGGGGCCAGATCGTGGGTCAGGCCGACCTGGGCGACCTCGTCGACGGCGACCTGCGCTCGTCCATCGACAGCCGGTCGCTGTACTCCAACGCGTTGGACTGGCTGAGCGGTCCCGCGGGCCCGACCGACGAGGTGCTGGGCCAGACCGCCGACCGCTACTCGCTGGTGCGGGTGTAACCGCTACTGGACCATGCGCTCCCGGCCCTCCCAGTAGGGGGCGCGCAGGTCGCGCTTGAGTACCTTCATGGCCCCCGACATGGGCAACGGCTCGGTCCGGAACTCGATCGACTTGGGAGTCTTGTACCCGGCGATGCGTTCGCGCGACCAGGCCTGGAGCTCCTCCTCGTCGGCCGTCGTGTCCGGGTGCAACACGACCACGGCATGCACCGCCTCCCCCCACTGCTCGGAGGGGATGGCGATGACGGCCACCTGCGCTACCGACGGATGCGACGCCAAGGCGTTTTCCACCTCGCTGGAATACACGTTCTCGCCGCCGGTCACGATCATGTCCTTCACCCGGTCTACGAGATAGAGGTAGCCCTTGTCGTCCAGTCGACCGGCGTCACCGGTGTGGTACCAGCCGCCGGCGAAAGCGGACGCCGTTTCCTCGGGCCGGTTCCAGTACTCGCGCATGTAGTTGCCGGCCCGAGCGCACACCTCGCCGACCTCGCCGGCGGGAAGGATGGCCCCACTGAGGTCCTGGATGGACAGCACCGATCCCGGCATGGGAAGCCCCGCCGAGTGCAACAGGTCGCCACCAACGCGGTGCTCCTCGGGGCCAAGGCAAGTCAGCAGCCCGCAGTTCTCGGTCATGCCGTACCCCTGGTAGATATCCATCGTGGGGAACAACTCCAACAGCCGTTCCAAGAGCGGGGTGGGCATGGGCGAGGCGCCGTAGGTGAGCACCTGCATGGAGGCGAAGCGCTCCGGGGTGAAGGCCGGGTGGTCGAGCAGCATCTGGATCATGGTGGGGACCATCACCGACGTGGTGACGCCGTGGCGTTCGACGGCATCGAGCACGGCGCCCGGGTCGAATACGGGCACGAACGTGGTGGTGCCGCCGACGGCGGGAATGGTGAGCACGCCGCCGAACGACGCGGCGTGGAACATCGGCGTCTGGTGCAGGTAGACGTGTTGGTCGGTGAACGGCCAGCGGCCGGCGATCTTGTAGAAGTCCAACATGGCGGCGCGGTGGTCGATGACGACGCCCTTGGGCAGACCGGTCGTCCCGCCCGTGTACATGAGGATGGCGATGTCGTCCTCGTCGGGCTCGTCGGGCACCGCGGTGCTACCGGCGGCCAGCACCGCGTCGTAGCGCACGTCGTGAGGGGCGTCGCCGTCGCCGATGAGCACCACCTTTTCGATCGACGTCTGGGCCCGCACCTTGTCGATCAGGGGGGCGAAGATCTGGTCGACGAAGCAGACCGTCGTGCCCGAGTCGGCCAGGATGAACTCGAGTTCCTTGGGGGCCAGGCGCAGGTTCAGCGGGTTGATGACGCCGCCACCGAGAAAGGCGGCGTGGTACAGCTCGAGGTACTGGTGGCTGTTGAGGGCCATGACCGCGAAGCGATCACCGGACGCGAGGCCCAGCTCAGCCCCCAGCCCACCCGCGAGCTGCAGGGTGCGCTCCACGTGCTCGCCGTAGGTGGCGGTGAACTCGCCGTCGACGGTGCAGACCTTGTCGGCGTAGCGCTCGGCGGCGGGCAACAACATGCGGTGGTACACGAGATCCCTCATGCCCCCGATACTCCCCCAAACCGACCAACGCGTGCACCGGATCGTGGGCCTACGGCTCAGCGCAGCCAGTCCAAGGTCGCGATCGGACCAATGGCGAAGCCGGCGAGATCGCGAGCCTGGCCATCGACGGTGGAAACCAGGGTCACGGTGCCGCCGTGGCCCACGGCGAGATGGTCACCGCTCCAGGCCATGGCCGTCACGGGATCGGGCGAGGTCCACAGGCTGAGCGGCGCGGGGGCAGCGAGCAGAACAAGTCCTTGGTCGGTAGCCACGGCGATCCCGTGGCCATCGGGCGAGAGGGCGAAGGCGACGCCGGTCTGACCGCCGTAGCAACAGGTCGCCGGCAGGTCGGGCCGCACGACTAGCAGTTCGTGGCCGTCGGCGCCCTCGGCCACGCCAAAGGTGGAGCTGTCGGTGCTATCGGCGACGAGCGGTCGAGGCGACGAGCTCCCGCTGCTCAGACCGGGGTCGGTGCCCTTGGCGGTGAAGTCGCGGGCTCGCACCTCGTAGGACGTGGCCTCCGGGCTGGCACAACGCCAGGGATCGGTGTCCGGGGTGGCGGTGGCTGGACAGCTGTGGGGGATCGGTCCCGGCAGGTGCTTGACCAGGAGCAGACCCTCGGGTCCGATGCTGAAGCCGGCCAGGTAGCCGTCGATGGCGCAGTGACCGGCGGGGGCGCGGGCCGACACGGTGAACGGGAGCGTCACGGCCACCGACGCCTGACCGGGTGCCGTGAGGTGCTCGAGCTGCACGGCCGAACCGGTGACTCGGCTGGCGTAGATGGTCCCGTCGCTGGCCCAACGCGCCCACAGGTAACCCGGTGCGACATCGCCGGCTGTCCACAGCGTCGCGTGGGACCCGTCGACGACCCAGAGCTCGCCGGCTGCGGTCAGGGCCAGCAGCGGAGCCTGGCCGTCGGGCCAGCCGTGGACGGCGTGATTGGTGGCGGTCGAGGGCACCCCGCTGGTGAGGGTGGGGAAGCACAATGCCACCGCAGGCGCTAGGGGCACCGTCGTGCCCGGCCCGGCCACGACCTGTTGGCCCGAGGGATCGTCCGGGCCGGCCACGGCGACGACGGCGACCGCGGCGACGAGGACCACGACGACGGCCACCGCCAACGACGCCCCGAGCCGACGGCGACGGACCTGGTGGCGGCGCGCCACCGCGTCCCGTCCGGGAGCGACGTCGGGCTCGCCGTCGCGCAGGGCCTGCAGGGTTTCCTCAAGCTCGCTCAGATGCATCGGGGACCACCTCCTCAGGATTGGTGCTCGGTTCAACGTCGCCCACGTCGCCCTCGTCGTCCTCGTCGCTGAGGTCGACCCGGAGTTGTGCGTAGGCGGCGTGCAGCGTCGACTTGACCGTTCCGACGGCGATGCCGAGGGCCTCGCTGATCTCGGCCAGGCTCAACTCGCCCAGATGGCGCAGCACGACGACGGCCCGGCGCCGCGGCGGGAGGCGACGCAGCGCGTCGCCCAGCCACAGCACCGTGACCGCGGTGGCCTCGGGACCGGCGGCCACCTCGACCACCTCGACCACTTCGCCGGGGAACGCCCGATCCCGCACGAGGGCCCGGCGTCCGTGGCGCACCGCGACCACGTAGACCCAGGTTCCGGGGCGATCCATCTCGCCGACGTATCGCCAGCGCCGCAGGGCCCGCTCGAAACCGACCTGGGCGGCCTCCTCGGCCTGGCTGCGATCGCCGAAGGCCAACGTGAGGGAACGGACCACGCCGTCATACTCGGTGGCGAAGAACGCCTCGAAGCCTTCATCCATGCTCCCCATAGAGTCCCACGGCTCCGGAAAGGTTCATCGGGCTGGTGAGGCAATGAGGTGGGTTGGGCAGGAAGCAGGAATATACGGAAATGTGTCGATAGCTCTTGACGGTCGAACTGGTGTACGGGTATGGTGGCGGTCATGACGGCGGTGTCCC
>Ga0075018_10000209_pt1 | contig 16263 bp, 14 predicted proteins | sample ColStrG_CSR_2014_FD_71471 | JGI IMG/M metagenome (GOLD analysis project Ga0075018, IMG submission 71471) | Freshwater sediment microbial communities in response to fracking from Pennsylvania, USA - Cold Stream Run_MetaG_CSR_2014 | ecosystem: Environmental > Aquatic > Freshwater > Creek >... | reverse complement strand
GCCTCGCGTAATATGCTCTTCTCGATCTTATTACCGGGACACATCTTATCTGTCGGGTCTATTGACATTGAGTAGTCGAGAAATTCCTTGTCCAAGAACGGCACTCGAGCCTCGAGACCCCACGCAGCTGTCGCCTTGTTTGCACGACAGCAATCGTACTTGCTGAGCGCGAAGAGCTTTCGCACCGTCTCCTCGTGAAACTCTTTTGCGGTTGGCGCCATGTGGAAGTATAGGTAACCTCCGAACACCTCATCCGCGCCTTCGCCCGAGAGCACCATCTTGATTCCCATTGATTTTATCTTGCGCGCCATGAGGTACATCGGCGTTGCCGCCCGGATAGACGTAACGTCGAAAGTTTCAAGATGGCGAATGACGTCTTTCACCGCGTCGAGCCCTTCCTGTATTGTGAAGATGATCTCATGATGGACCGTGCCGATATGCGCTGCTACTTTGCGCGCATACTTCATGTCCGGCGAGCTCTCGAGCCCGACCGAGAATGAGTGTAACCTCGGCCACCACGCTTCTTCGGTTTCGCCCGACTCTATCCTTTTGAACCGGTGCTGCGCCGCGATGGCAGCTATGAGGGAGGAATCGAGACCGCCCGATATGAGCACGCCATACGGGACATCGCACATCAGCTGCTGTTTAACCGCTGTCTCAAGTGCAGTCCGCAGTCTTTGCAAAGAGACTTTTTCCGTAGGCAAGGTGCGCGCCCACATGGGATCGTACCATTTGACGAACCGCTTTCCGCTCCCCTCATAGTAATGCCCCGGTGGAAACTCCTGGACTGACTCGCATACCGCGTCGAGCGCCTTCATCTCGCTCGCAACGTACGTCGTACCATCACTGCCCCATCCGATGTAGAGCGGAATGATGCCGAGGTGGTCTCGCGCCACGAAGAAGTCGCGTGTCCTTTCGTCGTAGAGAGCGAATGCGAAGATCCCGCTAAGCATGTCGCACAACGAAGGCCCGTACTCATCGTAGAGGTACAGGATAATCTCGCAATCTGATTTCGTCTTCCAAGCGTGCGGCCGCCTCAGTTTGTCGCGCAGCGCCACATGGTTGTAAATCTCGCCGTTTACCGCAAGTGCGCGGCGCGCGATCGGGTCGAGGAGGGGTTGCGCGCCATGCTCCACGTCGACGATCGAGAGTCGCTCGTGCGCGAGTAGTGCGCCATCATCTACGTATATTCCACTCCAGTCCGGTCCGCGGTGTCTGATGGTCTTCGCCATCTCCAGCGCGCGGTCGCGCACCAATTCGAGCGGTTCCTTGAACTCGAAAATCCCGATAAAGCCGCACAAAGCAATTACCTCGTCGTTACGTCGATCATCACCGGCCGTTTCTCCGATAAGGATTCTCCGATCCTTCCTCAAACGGAGGCGGATAGCCAGTGAGGAGGTATTTCCTGTGACTTTTCATCATAACTGCTTAATGAGGGGGTAATTCTGCTCAACCAAGGGCCACTTCTCCGAATCCGCAATTGGGGGCGCCCACGCTGTGGAAAATCACGACTAACACCCTCGCAATATTCATCGACATTCTGAACTGATCTGACTCCCCCGATGCCTCGCAACTGGCGTAGATGGTAGGGGGTTTCTGAGCCGTTTGGAAGCCCGACCGAGCAGCGAGAATCTGATAAACTACCCACCTTCCCCGTGCTCTGTTGTTCGCTATACGTTCCTTTCTTGGGTGTGCTGGCCGGATTTTGCCCCCCAAGTATAAGTGGGGGCCGAAAGTTTTCCGTGACAGTTTGCCGCATGTATGGAGCATAAGAATTGCTACAATCTCGACTTGGGTGGAGTCGCGACGGGAGATAAGGATGTCCTCAATTCTAAAGGTCACACTTGTCCTGCTAGCAACATCTGGTGTTGCAACCACTGGATATGTATTTTATAGTTCCGTGCTTTCGCCTGACAACTGGGTCTATCAAGGTGGCGGGGCCACCAATTGGAAAGATGGTGGCGTCCATGGCGCGCCCGGACCCATCGCGGGCGCCGGACTTCCCTTCCTTGCGGTCGGCTATGGCGTCTATTGGCTGATTAAACGCCGTCGCAGAGCGGACTGACGTTTCCGGACTTTGACAGTTCATTGCATGCCGCCTCAGTTGGCGGCCTCCGGCCGCAACGTTTAGCTGTGATTCTTTGCCCTACATTCGGAGACCGGGCCATCGTAATGGGACCAACGAGGTCCCCCCCACTTTGCAAGCGTGTGGAGGCCTTCAGGTAGATCGATAGATCAATCGGAAGGCTTGATGCCAGCGCAATCCGCGACCTCAGAAGCAGAAAGAAAGGCCAGCGCCACCAGATGTGTGGAAATGCAAAATCTAAGTCTAACAACTCGACCGTTGCGAACAGTTGCCTTCTGGTTAGCTAAGTCGACTTCGACGTCATGATGGTCAAGAAACACATGGTCTAACGGGTGAACTGCCTTGTAGACCGCCTCCTTTGCTGCAAAAAATAGTCGACCTCGATATGGATCAGATTCAATCTTTACTCGTTCTCGCGGCGTTGTAACAAGGTGTAGCAAATCTGCTGGGAGCATTTCCGCCGGCTCTATATCAATTCCCAACGCGCCCACATCTTCAGATGTGCCAACCGCGGCAATAGCGATCCGGGAATCATGAGCAAGAGAGCCTAGAATGCCTTTTGGCCAGATTGGGGCGCCCCAAACTGATTTCGGCAGCGCCCTCCCCGCATGTCCCATCCGTTGAAGGAGGGCCCGTGCAACTATACGAGCAGCTCCGCTGGCGCGGCGTACTCGAATTGTGCTGCGCTCAAATGCAGTAGCCTCCTCTGGCAATATCGCATGCTCGTCACCGACCGTTATTAGCCGATGGCCAATCATAATGCCGGCTGGCGCGAGTGTACGTAGAGATAGCCCAAGTTCTTTGTCGAGAGGTAGTGCCATCGCATGGTGACCTGGGCCACAGGCTTTATCCGCACACATAAGATGGACGCGAAGACAGGGGTGGCGGTTTCAACACATATCCGCGGCGCAACATTTCTGCAGATGAGCGTACCGTTTATCATGCAGACAGGCAAACCGACCACCGCAAGATTCGTGGGAGGCGCTCTTGCCAAAAGCATTGCCGATGCGGCATCGTCGAATCCGACGTTGGGAGCCAAGCGGGATTCTGCCGAAGGGGCGCAGCCATGACATCAGTTCGGTATGAATCGCCTTGGACGACCGATGAGACGAGGATCTTCCAGAAGACGGTTCGCCAATTCATCGAAAAGGAGTTTGCGCCCCATCATGCCCGTTGGGCTGAGCAGGGTCGCCCGGACGCCGAGGCGTGGATCAAGGCGGGCAAGATCGGTTTGCTGCTCCCAGACGTGCCCGAGGAATACGGGGGAGGCGGCGGGACTTTTGCCCACGAGGCCGTCATCGTTGAGGAGATCTCCCGAAGCGGTATCCACTTTGGCCTCAGCATCCAAAGCATCGTGGCTCATTACATCCTCGCCTACGGCAGCGAACAGCAGAGGCAGCGCTGGCTTCCGCGAATGGCCTGCGGCGAACTTGTCGGCGCGATCGGGTTGACGGAGCCCGACTCCGGCTCTGACCTCCAGGCCATCAAAACCACCGCCCGAAAGGAGGGCGATCACTACGTTATCAATGGCTCCAAGACGTTCATCACGAACGGTTGGCACGCGGGCCTCGTCTGCCTCGCCGTGCGGACCGACCCCAAGGCGCCTGGCCCGAAGGCGCTCTCGTTGCTGATGTTGGAGACTAAGGATCTGCCCGGCTACCGGGTTGGCCGTCCGCTCCAGAAGATCGGGCGACACGCCCAAGACACTTGCGAGCTGTTCTTCGATGGCGTGCACGTTCCTATCGGGAATCTGCTTGGCCCCGGCGAAGGCCGCGGGCTGTTCCAGATGATGGATCAGTTCCGCTATGAGCGGCTATCTATTGGCCTGAGCGCAGTCGTTGCAGCAGAACGCGCGGTGGAGATCACCGTGGGCTACGTGAAGGAGCGGAAAGCCTTCGGTAGGCCTCTGCTCGACTTGCAGAACACGCGTTTCAAGCTTGCGGAGTGCAAGACCGAGGCTCATATCGGGCGAATTTTCGTAGACAACTGCATTCAGCAGTTTATCGCTGGTCGGCTTGATTCCGTCACTGCGGCAATGGCGAAGTACTGGCTGACTGACTGCCAGTGCCGGATCATCGACGAGTGCGTCCAACTGCACGGCGGCTATGGTTACATGCAGGACTCCCCGATCGCCCTCATGTGGGCCGATAGCCGTGTGCAGCGCATTTACGGAGGCTCGAACGAGGTCTTGAAAGAAGTGGTGGGTTGGTCGTTATGATAAATGATAACAGCGTTAACGAGCCGCAATTATTTCTTCCATTGTGTCGGCGAACGCCGTGATCGCGACCGTCGGCTACGATTTCTTGCCTGGCTAGTCATTCGTGAAGTATTCGGAAGCCATTGATTTGCTCGAGTGATTTGATGTGAGCAAGTAATCGATTTTGCAAGAAAGCCGGGTGTGCCCCCCGTTTCTTGCGTTTTGGGATTCCCGATTTGAGTGGTTCGTGATTCCTTCGAGAGCGAGATTCGCGGTCGGAGGGGAACGATGAGCCAGCCGCGCGACGATCGTCAGGATGTAGCTACAACTTCAGCCTACTCCGGTGCTGGTTCGAACGGCTCTTGCGCGCTCTGTGGCTGATCATCGGCGGTGTCATCTTGCTGCTTCGCTTCGCTTAACTTAGGGCGCGGAAACGTTCTTCACCGACGACCGGCTCTCAGCTCCAACCTGCCTGAAAGGTTGGTTCTACCGACGACTGGTACCGATGTTGCGGTGGAGCTGATCACAATCCGCGTCTTGGGCGAGGCTCGCGCCGTCTGAGGTCTGAAGCTGACTAAGCCTCTCTTGAAGCGACGCAGCGAGGACCCCCACGTTCGGCCCAAGCAGCAGGTCGTTGACTTCGAAGTCCTCAAGGCTGTGCTCGCGTAGTGTCCCGGCGACCGCTCTCCACTGGTGGGATCGGTGCCACTTGTCGGCGGTGACGAACAGGTCGATCTGGCCGGGGTAGGGTCGCGGCCTGTACCTGCGGACTCCGGCAAGGGTAGCGCTCTCTACCCGCCGCCTCGCCGTCAGTACGGAGGTGCTAACGTCCGATTGGGCCTCTTGCTGTTGGAGGCGCCGCTGCAGCCTGCTCGCGACTGAGCCGGAAGTAAGCGCCTTCGCGTAGCCGGCAAGGCGGAGCATGATCAGTGACGCATGCCCGAACATCGTGGGAAACGGACTCCCAATAAGCGCTAGCAGAGCGACATGTTGGCCAGCTGAGGTCAGCTGTTGCGCCACCTCGAAGGCGATGGTCCCCCCAGCGCAATGCCCGGCGATCAGGTATGGTCCGTGGGGCCGGTAGCGACGTATCTGCTCGATCTCGTAACGTGCTAGCGCTTCGACCGAATTGAGCGGCTCCGTGCCGTCCAGGCCCGGTGGCTGGACGCCGATCACGGGCTGCTCCGCGTCCAGGTGACGGGCCAATGGGAGGAGGCAAAAGACGTCGCCACCATGGCCAGACACGGCGAAAATGGGCGGTCTGCGTCCCTCCGGCTTGATCGGCACGATCGCGGCCGGACCACCCTGCAGCGCTTCCGCCTGTTGCAGGAAGGCCAGGACCTCTTCCTTCCGGCTGGCCAGCGCCGCCCGCATCTCGGCACCGAGCGCCCCCACTGGAGCACTGCATTTTAGCTGTCCATCTTCCACCCACAGCCTGACGTCCCGGGTGCGAAGCGTCGAGAGAAGCGTGGCGGTGTCCATCACAGATTGAACTCCTCACGCGGGGCCGAGGCAGATCCCGAACCGAACCTGCCGTTTGTCAGCACAAGCATGTCGACGACCTCCGAAAGACCGGCGATCGTCGGGCGCTCGAACAGATTTGCGAGTTCGAGATTGACATCGAAGGTCGCACGAAGCCGGGCGACGAGTCCGGCAGCGGTCATTGAGTGTCCCCCCAAATCGAAGAAATCATCTTGGATCCCAATCCCCTCCACCCTTAGGAGCTCGCTCCAGATCGCTGCGACAGCCTTCGCGGTCTCCGTCTGGGGCGGCCCGCCCTTGCCGGCGGTCTCTTTGGAGGGAGGCGGTAGGGCCTTCCGATCGACCTTGCCATTGGGCGTGAGCGGGAGTGAGTCCAGGAACACGAATTGCGCAGGGACCATGTGTTCGGGGAGGCTTGTCCTCAGTAATGCCCGCAACTCATCCGTGTTCGGTACCGTGCCGTCGCGCGAGATCACGTACCCCACGAGCTGCTTATTTCCGGGCTCATCCTCGCGCGCCAGGACAGCGCAGGACTGCACCTTTGGTTGCGCAGCGAGGGTTGCTTCGATCTCACCAAGTTCGATGCGATAGCCGCGGATCTTAACCTGGTCATCAGCACGGCCCAGGTATTCCAGCGTGCCATCGGTTCGATAGCAGGCCAAGTCTCCACTTTTATAAAGGCGCGCGCCGGGAACGCCGCTGAACGGGTCGAGCAGGAACCGCTCGGCGGTCAGCTCTGGCCTATTTAGGTAGCCCACTCCAACGCCGGCCCCGCCGATATACAACTCGCCCATCACGCCGGGCGGCATCGGGCGCAAGCTCGCGTCGAGGACATACAACTGCGTGTTCGCGATCGGCCGCCCAATAGGTACAGACCCACTGCGCGGGTCCGTAGTCTGCACCTCGTGGACGCAGCAGCCGACGACCGTCTCCGTCGGACCGTACTCGTTGAACAGCCGCGTTGAGGGGGCGTGGTCCCGCCAGAGCCGGAGGCTTTCGGCAAGGAGGTTCTCGCCCCCGATCACGAATGTTCTCGCCGTGCCCGCCGCCTGGTCGGGGCCTATCTGCGCGCTGAGCAGCTCGAGGTGAGCCGGCGTGATCTTCACGAGGCCGCGGTCTCCGGCCCGCAGAAGGGCGGCCAAGAGGCTCTGTGCGCCAACGTCCTCCGGCAGCAGCTCTATTTTTCCGCCAGCCAGCAGCGATGTGTAAAGGCTGGTGACCGTGAGATCGAAAGAGATGGACGTGTGAACAGGGACCGAGCACCTGGGCTTGACGGCGTAAGCTCTGATCGCCCACCACAGATAGTTGACCAGGCCACGGTGAACAATCATCGCGCCTTTCGGCTTGCCGGTCGACCCTGAGGTGTACATTACGTAAGCAAGATTTGACGGGACGGCGACCGGCGGCGGATTGTCGCCTATCTCCTGACTAATCATTGGCCAGTCGGTATCAAGGTAGATCGTTTTTTCGCCGGATGTAGAAAATAGCCGGCGGCACTTCTCCTCAGTCAGTAGCACAAGCGGCTGTGCATCCTCAATCATGAACGACAGCCGCTCCGTCGGATAGGCCGGATCAAGGGGCACGTATGCGCCTCCAGCCTTCCAGACGGCCAACAATGCCACGACCATCTCGGGCGAGCGTTCGAGGCAAACGCCTACCAGCACGTTGGGCCTCACGCCGCGCCTACGAAGGTGGTGCGCCACCCTGTTCGCCTGCTCGTTGAGCTCTCGGTAGCTAACTTGGCGTTTCCCGAACACGACGGCCACGGAATCGGGATCGCGGTCGACCTGATGCTCGAATAGCTCGTGTGCACAAGCTTGCGGGAAATCCGCGCGCGTGTCGTTCCACTGGAGTAACTGCGCCCGCTCGTCTTCTCTCAGTGCCCGCCGAGGGCCAGAGCGGAGCTCCTCTGAATAGCTTGGAGTAGCTTCCGTCAAGTGCATAGGTTTACTCCCGACACGCCGAGCGATGATAAACAACCATCAATGCATGAGCTTGAAGGTCGCATCCTTTCCTCTCCTACCACTGCTCCTCTCCTCGAATGCCACCAATGTACAAGGCGAGCCTTGGCCCGAAATTCCAGGCGAAAAACTATAGCGCGTGGGCACATAATTGCTTCCATTATAAGATTTAATGCGAAGTCGCAACCGCGGAATCGCAGCGCAAGACGGAGGCGCCGGAGGCATTTACCACGCCGGAACATCATCCAGGAGGGTTGTGGCACCTTCTGATATCATGCTGGAGGGCGGTGAGCAGCCGACATAGCTGATCATGGCATAGTGAAAGTTCGGCCAGGGGCCTTTATCGTGGTTGCAATTCGCGTCGACGTTGCATGCCTCCGCAGAATCCAAGCAAAGTAAGCCGCGCGGGGAGGTGTCCGTCGAGCGCCGTTTTCAGCTGGCAGTAACTGGTAACGGGTCTCGAAGAGGAACGCAAGGTGAACAAGCCGACCCCTTTTGCAGTTGTAGGTAACGCTTCGGAACAGGGGTCCGATTTTGGTTCGATCGTATTTCCCAGCATAAACAAGAACGCGGGGCATAAATGCCTTCCGCGGTCGGCTCGCTCATGCGGTGAGATACTTCTGGCCGACGTCGCCATTGGGATAGTTCTTTTGTCGTTGATCGTTTTTCCAATCGGCGCAGTGGGCTGACTGGCCGTGACCGCGCTTAGTCTCTAAGTCTTACTTTTCATGCAAGCCACTGAAGCACAGCACCTGGGCGCCACGATTCTTCTTGCCACGACAGTGCCTATGCTTTGGAGCCGTCTTTTCTTCGACTTATTTGCCAACTTCGCCTTGGACGTGGATGCCTCGCTTGCCGGATGGATGCTGGGCACTCATCGAACTGCGAATATGGTGGAATTTGCCGATCATTCAGGAACGCTGGTCATCTTTCCATCGTGTTCCTCACTCGCTAATGTGTCGCCGGCATTACTGTGCTGTGCTGGGTCACCGTAAGCCAGTCCGCGCGGCGTAAATGGCGCCCTCAATAGGGGCAATAGCGCCGATCGCGGTTGGAAGGGTGCACCAAGGAGGGCGCCATGACCGCGGCTGCAAGGCGCTCAGGCGCCATGGAGCCCAGGCGGCAGACTGTTGCACTTGGGACGGCACTCGCGACGAAATGGAGCTTGCTCGAACACGGGAACAGCTGATATTGATTAAAGGGGCTGTGGGCAGTTCATGGAGCTGATCATGGCCAGTGGGCGGAAGCCTATCGAGTTGAGAGCACCGCTGGTTTGGCGGGCGCCGGCGTTCTCTACCAGCGGTAGAGAACGGGGCGTGATTGCGATCGCAGCCTCAGTGTTTTTCAATTTCTTATTTCTTTGGATTCACAGCACTGCGACCAGTCCAGAAAGCCTTTGGACTGAAGTCAAACTTATGGTCATGCCCTCGGCGGCCAGTGCTGTCCCACGAGAAACAGCAGTCGGCCTAGCAACACAGTGGGACGGGCCATCAACCAGCCATGACGTGCGCTGAGCAGGTCTGGTCCGCCTGCGTATGGCAACAACTGAGACGGTGAGACGGCTGCATTGGTGGCTAACCGGTCACTAGAAGTTGAAAGAGATGGCGATGGAAACGATCAATCAAATCATGGTCTTTGCCGACTCGATGTTTGCGCGTTTACCGCGACAAATCACGCCAATCGATTCAATGGCGCTCGCCGCAAGCGTCATTGTGCTGAGCGTGCTTTCTACGGCTCCAAATCGTCTTACGCAAATTTTCGAAGCATTTGCGTTCGCTGTGCTCGGGCTTCTCATTTTGTTTGCACCATATTACGCAATAGTCGTATTTGCAATTGGGTGCGGTCTGGTTGGCGTCGTGCGTTCTCGGAACAGGTTGGCTTTGGTGCAAAAACAACTAGATGGATTGACCCGCGTCGTCCACGAGTTGGAACTGGTAGAAAACCGCTGCTTGATTGAGTTGCTCAATTCGCCGTATCCGCCTGTAAATCGCGTGCACCAGCACGATGCGCCTTCTATCATGCCAAGCGAGAAAAGTGACGCTGCGGCCGACTCGCCAGCACTTCATGTTGTGAGTCCTGACATTGGAAAGTCGGCGTTGCAAAATCGCGCTTAGACTAGAGAAGCCTATTTGCTTCGTCTGGACCTTGAGATAGGTCAGGCATCCAGTCGCGTTAGCAGCTGTGTCGATATGGATTCGGTTGGTTGGAATTCCAGGCTTTGCCACGGCGTATGCCCGTGGACGATAATTTTACCGAACTCGGGTTGGTGAGTGAGGAACCTCGACAGATTGAGAGCAAGTCACTCTCACATTGATTCTCGGGTGTAAGTCTGGGGCGCGCTCCGGCGTGTACCAAAAATAGCAAAAATCAAGGAAGTCTTTAAATCGTACGGTCCCGGTGAAGGCCGCCTTGCGGATTTGAGGGTGGGCGGAAAGTCATAGGACTAATCCTAGGGATAGTCCCATGACCAAGACGCAGGTTGATGTGATCACGTCGGTGCAGCGGGGACTCTAAACTAGGTCATGAACCCATAAACGGGATTCTGGAATCTGCGAAATTCTGATTCAACCTCCTGAACAGGAGGTTCAGATGGCACGCTTTGATCTGACGGATTTCGAATGGTCTGTGATCCAACCGCTGTTGCCGAACAAGCCGCGCGGGGTGCCGCGGGTGGACGATCGCCGAGTGCTCAACGGCATCTTCTGGCGGCTGCGCACGGGGGCGCCCTGGGCAGACATTCCGGAGCGATATGGGCCGCATACGACCTGCGTGAACCTTTCAACCGGTGGAGGCGGGCCGGCGTGTGGGACCAGCTTCTGGAGGCGGTATCAAGGGCTTACGACGGGGACATCCAGATGATCGACTCGTCCAGTATCCGCGTTCATCAGCACGCCGCCAACGCCCAAAAAAAGATGACAGATCCCGTTGCATGGGTCGCTCGCGGGGCGGCCTGACGACGAAAATCCGTGCGCTCGTGGACGCCGACTGCCTGCCGATCGCGTTTAAGCTCACCGAAGGCCAGGCCCACGACGGTCGGACATGCTCGGCTCATTGGCGGCCGGGAACATCCTCCTGGCCGATCGCGCCTACGATTCCGATGCCTTGCGCCAGATCCTCGCCGAACGCGGAGCCTGGGCCAACGTCAAGCCGATGCCGAACCGGCGAAACGTTCCTGCCTGCAGCTCATTCCTTTACCGCCACCGTACCCTCGTCGAGCGCTTCTTCAACAAGCTCAAACACTTCCGAGCCGTCGCAACCAGATACGACAAAACGCCCGAAACCTACCTCGCATCCGTCAAGCTTGCCTTAGCAAGAATCTGGATGCGAGTTAATGAGTCCATGACCTAGCACTACTTTGGCAGATTTACTCACGCTGCTTTTCCGTGCCGATCCAGGTTCGGCAGTGCGGACACCACCGAGGGCTTGATCGAATGATGAGATCGACGACGGCCTGCCGGATGGCTGGTAACGTCGGTTGAGGTGGCGGGCCGTTGATTCTTTTTTTCCCGCCTCACTTTTGTGAGGCGGCGATGTTGGAGGAATGCGTAAGCAATCATCGTCATCAGCGCATGGCGATGAAGGCCGTGCCAAGATCTTCCCTGATCGAGACCGAGTTCCTCCTTCAGCTGTTGATGAGCCTGCTCGCAGATCCATCGTGCCTTGATCGTCGCAGCCAAGCTGCGCAGGTCCATCCCAGCGGGCAAGTTGGCAAGATAGTATTTCTTCTCCCCGGATGTGCGGTGCTCGCCGATGAGCCAGGCTTCGTCGCCTGGAAGATGCTGCTGACCCTTATCCCATATGCGCTGAGGAGGTCCGTCGGCTGTGCGCACACGGACAGCAGCAAATCGGGCTTTCAGCCGACCTTTCGTCCCGCTGCGCCAACTCACAGTTTTCCACTTGGCACCGGCCAGCATGTCTTCAGCCGCTATCGATAGAATATCTGGCACGTGCCGCTTACGCGGCCGGCCCCGAACTTTGGTAACCGGCCAAATGAGCTGCACATCAACGGGGTACACCTTCAAGTGACGAGGAATGCCAACCGCCCAGGCAAGCTTGCGCGCCGTGAGACCTTGACGGAACGACGCACTGAGCCCGTAACCGGCATCCGCCAGCACACAGCGGAAACGCACGCCAACCGATATCATGCGATCGATTTCCGCCAGCGCAATCTCCGGCTTGGTCCGTGCAATTCGATATTCGGCCGGGACGCCAGCTCGCTCCAACCGCCTCCGATCGTTTATCCAACTGTCGGGAAGAAATAGCCGCAAAGCCACCATCACCGGCACTTCGCCACGGGCGAGTGTCAGTGACACCAGTGTCTGGCAGTTCGCGGTCTTGCCCAGTGCTGAGGCATATTGCGCGGCAACACCGACCGAGTGCGTGCCCTTCTTCGGTATAGCGGTATCGTCGATCACCAACACCGCGTCGCTGCCACCGACGAGCCGGTCCGCTTGAACGAGCAGCTCCGTCTCCAACGGCGCCGCATCCCAAACGCCAGCCGCAACAAAATGATGCAGCTGATCATAATCACCCGGCGCAAACCGATCCGCCATCGGTTGAACGCTCTTGCGATCGCCAGGCCCAATCAGCCCTGCCACATATAGCGGACACATTCGACGACGCGCCTTATGGCCCAGGCGATCCAAGAACGGCTTCCGTCAGCCCCCGAGCTCGTCTTCCCAATTCGACCTCGCGCCCACCATGGTCGGCCCTCCAAAAAGCCGACCACCCATGAGTCACAGAAAATCTGATTTGGGAATCCCATCCACCCCGTTCATACAAAAAAATCTGCCAAAGTAGTGCTAGACCACAAGGCTCAAGAACGAGTGGTTCAGACGATCCAGATTCTGGCGACGTCAGGCTGAACCGGAGGAGGCAGTGCGCGCTTTTCATTTCAACGGATTGAAATGCACGCTCCCGCGAAATGCAATCAGTGGTGGTTAGTTGGCAAAACGAACCCATTTAGAGAGCTTGCTTGCCCGAGGAAGAATCTGTCTTGTTGACGGTCCCGCCCGAAGGGGCGGGCAGCCCGCCGGCGGGGCAGGGCTTGTTGATGGAGCGCAGTGCCGCCCAGGGCCCACGTGAAAGCAGAACTTCAGGATTATCCAGCCTTGGGCCCATAGAACAAATATGAGCTGGCGGGCACCCGCCAGGTTTGCCACACTGCCACGGCAGAAGTAGAGGGGTTCCATTCATAATGGGGAAAGGCCCCCTTACGTGGGCGACACTCAGTTTTTTTACTATCTGAGGGATACTATCTTAGTGTCTGTCCGGAGACTTCAGGCGGGACGAGGCGCAAGAACGCGAGCGCCTTTCGGTTGAGATTCTCCCAATCCTTGGCGAGCCTTCGGCAGCGGTTAAGCCACGCAATGGTGCGCTCGACGATCCAGCGTTTGGGCAAGACCACAAATCCACTGATCCAATCGGAGCGTTTGACGATTCAACGCGCGGCAAAACCTTGGGCTTGCCCCGGTTTCGTGGAGAGGTGAGGAACAGCAAACGTGTATGCAGATGAGGGAGCTTGGCGAAGCCGGTGCATTTCAGTCAGAGTGTGGGAGGATCTGTTCAATGGCCGAGGCCCTGGCCTGCGCGCTCCGCCCGGTAGCCGCGCTCGAGGATGGACTGCCACCAGCCGCGGTTGTCCACGAACCACCGAACGGTCTTGTCGAGGCCGGATTCGAACGTCTCGGCGGCGCTCCAGCCGAGTTCGCGCTCGATCTTCGAGGGGTCAATGGCGTAGCGCCGATCATGCCCGGGCCGATCGGAAACGAACGTGATCAGCCGCTCGCGTGCCCCGCCGGCCGCGGGCGCGATCGCGTCGAGCATGGCACAAATCGCTTTCACCACCTGGATGTTGCTGCGCTCGTTGCGGGCGCCGATATTATACGTCTCTCCGACCGCGCCGCGCTCCATCACCAGCGTCAGCGCGCGGGCGTGGTCCTCCACATAGAGCCAGTCACGCACGTTCAGGCCGTCGCCGTACACCGGCAATGACTGCTCCGTCAGGCTCCTTATGATGATGTGGGGGATGAGCTTCTCGGGGAAATGATACGGCCCGAAATTGTTGGAGCAGTTGGTGACGATGGTGGGCAAGCCGTAGGTCTCGCGCCAGGCGCGTACCAGGTGATCGGATGAGGCCTTGGAGGCGGAGTAGGGAGAATTGGGCGCGTAGGGGGTCGTCTCGGTGAACAATCCGGTTTGACCAAGGGAGCCGTAGACCTCGTCGGTCGAGATATGATGCAGGCGAAAGCGGGCCTGCGGGCCTTGCTCGAGCGAGCGCCAGTAATGCAGTGCCTCCTGCAAAAGCGTGAAGGTTCCAACGATGTTGGTCTGGATGAACTCTTCCGGGCCGTCGATCGAGCGATCCACGTGGCTTTCCGCGGCCAAGTTCATCACATAGTGGGGCCGGTGCTGCTCGAAAAGCTGTCGCAGGGCGGGACCGTTGCAGGTGTCCACCCGCGCGAAACGATAGCGCGCATTGCCGGCCGCCTGCGGAATGGAATCGAGGTTCGACGCGTAGGTGAGCTTGTCGATATTGACGACGGACGCTTCGGTCTCGTCGAGCAGGTGGCGCACGACCGCCGAGCCGATGAATCCCGCACCCCCCGTCACGAACACCACCGCGTTCCGCAAGCGCATGAATCAGAGCTCCGCGCGGCGTGATTTGGCAAACAAGCGGTGGATGCCCAGGAGATACTTGCCGTAGCTGCTCTTGGCGCATCGCTCCGCGAGCGTCTGAAAATGATCGAGCGTAATGTAGCCGAGCCGAAGCGCAATCTCCTCCAGACAGGAAACCCGCGTTCCTTGCCGCTCCTCCAGGATCTGGATGAAATGGCTCGCCTCCACCAACGAGGCATGGGTGCCGGTATCGAGCCAGGCAAATCCGCGACCGAACACCTCGACGAACAAATCCCCGCGCTCCATATAAACGCGGTTAACGTCGGTGATCTCCAGCTCGCCGCGCGCGGAGGGCTTCAACGCCGCGGCGATGTGCACGACGTCGTTGTCGTAGAAATAAAGGCCGGTGACGGCGATGTTCGATTTCGGGTGGGCCGGCTTTTCCTCGATGGTGAGCGCCCGACCCGCGGCATCGAGCTCCACCACCCCGTATTGCTCAGGAGCATTCACCACATAGCCGAAGACGGTGGCGCCGGACGTGCGTGCGGTCGCGCGCGCCAGCGCTTCCGGCAACCCGTGGCCGTAAAAGATATTGTCGCCCAGGACGAGCGCCGCGCGGTCCGTGCCGATGAAATCGGCGCCGACGATGAAGGCGTCGGCGAGGCCACGCGGCGTGGCCTGCGACGCGTAGGAGAAGCGCATGCCCAAATCAGTGCCGTCACCGAGCAGGCGCTGGAACAACGGTAGGTCCTGCGGTGTCGTGATAATCAGGATGTCCCGGATGCCGGCGAACATGAGGGTGGACAATGGGTAATAGATCATCGGCTTGTCGAAGACCGGCAGCAGCTGCTTCGAGACCACCGTCGTCACCGGGTAGAGCCTCGTGCCCGTTCCGCCTGCGAGAATAATGCCCTTCATCGTCTTCCTCAGTGACCGCTCATTGCAGTGCGTCCAAAGACTGAGCGCCCGCGTATGCCGGACGCGCCGGTATCCTTAACGGGCACCGCGAGGTGTCCGCCAGCTCCTACCGAGACGACACTAGCTCAAGGGGAGGCTTTGTCCAATATTGGTCGGCGGCAACGTAACGACTATCACGTGCTTGTCGTTGTCATATGAAAGTATTATTCCCTTGCATTGGGGCAGGAGGTAGGCGACGATGAACGTCATCGAAACGGCTATTCCCGGCGTTCTGATCATCGAGCCGAAGGTGTTCGGCGATGCGCGCGGCTTCTTCATGGAGCAATTTCACCAGGACCGCTATGCCGGCAGCGGGATCGCAGGGCCGTTCGTGCAGGACAACCTATCGCGATCGGCGCGCGGCGTTCTGCGGGGCCTGCATCTGCAAAATCCAAAGCCGCAGGGAAAGCTGGTGACGGTCCTGCGTGGCTCCGTGCTCGACGTCGCGGTGGACGTGCGGACCGGCAGCCGGACGTTTGGCCGGCACGTAGCGGTCGAGCTCGATGAGGACAATCGCCGGCAGCTTTGGCTGCCGCCCGGTTGTGCCCACGGATTCGTCGTGCGGTCCGAAACAGCCGATTTCTTCTATAAGTGTGACGCGTTCTACAGCCCCGCCGACGAGCTGGTGCTGCGCTGGGACGACCCGCAGCTCGGCATCGATTGGGGCTGCGACGAACCGAACGTGTCGGCGCGCGACCGGGCGGGCAGCACGCTCGCGCAGCTCGCCGGGCGGCTGCCGCGCTACGAGCCCGCCTGATGCGGATCCTGGTGACGGGCGTGGGCGGGCAGGTGGGCGGTGCGCTGGCCGCCCGGCTGCAAAAGATCGGCACCGTGATCCCGATCGATGTCGACACCCTCGATTTTGCCAGGCCGGAGGGCCTCGCCGACGCCGTGGAGCGCATGGCGCCTGAGCTCATCGTCAATCCGGCGGCCTACACTGCCGTGGACAAGGCCGAGGACGA
>Ga0075018_10000199_pt1 | contig 16530 bp, 24 predicted proteins | sample ColStrG_CSR_2014_FD_71471 | JGI IMG/M metagenome (GOLD analysis project Ga0075018, IMG submission 71471) | Freshwater sediment microbial communities in response to fracking from Pennsylvania, USA - Cold Stream Run_MetaG_CSR_2014 | ecosystem: Environmental > Aquatic > Freshwater > Creek >... | reverse complement strand
TCATAGCGACTCTCTCCTTTTTCTTGGCAGAAAAACTACCCTCGGTCATTATGACCGGGGTTGAGAGTCGCTACTTTCTACGAATTAACGGACATCCTCGCGCAACGGCAAAAGCCGTCAACTGCGTGGGCTGTTCTCATGCGCACTATCTGCGGAAACCTCGCCGTCCCATTGGCGACACGAGGGTCAGCGGCATAACACAACAGAGCGGTTCCAGCGGTGAGACTGCCGCGACCACGCAAGCGCTAGCGAGTTAGACCAGAGAGATGACTTCCGGTGGAAGCGGTCACGGTTGCGAAGCTGGGTTGGAGGCTGACGGTGCGAACAAAGATCAAACAGTGCTCCCTGATTGTCTGCCTGTTTCTGTTCTTGTTTGTTGTGATCGGCGGCGGTCTGCACCTCAAGCCAGGCGGCGCGTTTGTTGCGGCGGCCACCGGCACGCGACTGCTGATTTACATGTTCAATCGACGGCTGGCGCGAGAGCGAATTGAATCAGACTTATGGCCTCCACGAAAACTCATCCAACTGCACGCGATGCCCCACCTGAGTTCCGTTCACGTGAGGTCGAGGACATCGCTTGCCATTGACCAGCAGATGTGTGCACCGATCGGCGGTGATGGAGTGCCTGCCTGTGCAAGTACATGAGAATGGAACTGCGTTTGGAGCAAAGTCAGAGGGACACTCAAAGTCACTCGTGACGCCTGCGCCACCACTCCAATTGCGCAGCTCGTTGCTTCCATCTCTTTCCGATCTGGCCTTCTTGATACCGATTCTCGTGCTCTTTTGGTGCACAACGGGCGTAGGGTGGCTACTTACTGATTCCGATACCGGGTGGCATATCCGCACCGGCGAATGGATTCTTGAAAACGGCCGTGTTCCGACTGCCGACATCTTCTCATTCACCCGCGCCGGCAAGCCTTGGTTTGCCTGGGAGTGGCTCTCGGATGTTCTCATGGCCGCAGTGCATCGCTACGGAGGCTTAGCTGGAATCGTTCTAGTCTGCTTGTTGGTTCTCGGAGCGACGTCGGTCTGCGTATACAGAAGCACAGTTGCGGGATCTGGCCAACGCTTGATTGCGATTGTTCTCACTTGGTTGGCAATGGCCGCAAGCACGATTCACTGGCTCGCGCGACCACATCTCGCAACCCCACTCCTGGCGGCGATGTTTTGCTGGGTGCTCAACCGGGTGGAGAGGGACAAGAATCCTTGTCTGCTGCTGGCGTTGCCCCCATTCACGATACTCTGGGTGAACCTGCACGGCGGGTTCTTCGTCGGCATCGTTCTGCTGGTTACCTATGGCATAGGAGCGGCCGCCGAAGAGCTGGTCCACGACACCAGACACAATGCATGGGTTCGGGGACGAAAGTATTTTCTGACCGCGGGTATGTGCGCGCTTGCGAACCTTCTCAATCCATACGGATATCGTTTGCACGTCCACATTGCCCGATATCTTGGCACCTCCTTCTACTTGCAGCATGTCAGTGAATTTCAATCGATTGACTTTCACTCGTTCACGGCAGCGTATTTCGAGACGCTGCTTGTGCTTGCCATCGCGACGGCGTTTTGGCATTTGGGCTCGGGAAAATTCGTTCATGTGATGCTGCTACTGAGCTGGTCCCACTTGGCATTGTTCTCAGCGCGAAATATTCCGATCTTTGCCGTGGTAACAGCACCGAGTATCGGCTTGGCGGTGCGGGAGTGGTTGGAGCGCGCGGGTTCACTCTGGCCGACGCTATGGGTGGGGAAGCTCGTCGGCAACATCGAAGAACTGGAGACAGGGCTGCGAACAACCACCAAGACGGGCAACCGAAGGTATTGGCATCTCGTGCCGTGCTTTGCTGTACTGTTGCTGGCTTTTTTGCTCGGCCGTCCCGGCCGCGCAAAAGCGCTGCGGGCAGAATTCGACCGCAGCCGATTCCCCGTCGATGCGGCGGCGATCCTTCCCCAGTTTGGTCGCGGGCCGCCAATTCGTTTGTACTCGAGCTGGCAATGGGGCGGGTATTTGATATACCGCCTTTGGCCTTCGATTAACGTCTTCAACGACGGTCGGACCGATTTTTATGGGCCCACTTTCGTGGAAGAGGGACTGCGGGCATGGGAAGTAGCTCCCAACTGGGAAAATATTCTGGCGCGGTATCGCGTGAACGCGGCGCTCCTTCCTGTTGACTCAGCTCTAGCCAGCGTGTTGCGGGAACGAAGGGACTGGAAGCCCGTGTATCAGGACCAGGTTGCGGTGTTGTTTGAAAAGCGCGAGGACGTGAGATGAGGCTTATGCATGTTTGTGGGCCGTGAGCCTCGCGGCTTGTCGAAGAGGTTTGTCATGTCAGCAGCAAAGGAAATCGTGATCGTCGGGCGCAGCGAAGAGCATTCCCTGAACGCGAGCAAAGGAGCGGAGAGCAGCGGGCCAGGAGACACAACCGGCACTCCTGCCGTAGGTGCAGAGTGCCCTCCCGCAGTGAGGCGACGCCTGCCGGACGAGCGACACAGCTTGACCCACCACTTCTCTGTGGGCGGACAGGAAGGCTACGTCACAGTTGGTTTATACGAGGATGGTCTGCCGGGCGAGCTGTTCATCAGGATGGCGAAGGAAGGCTCGACAGTCTCCGGGCTCATGGATTCTTTCGCAACAGCCGTGTCTCTGGCGTTGCAGTATGGCGTGCCGTTGCGGGTCTTGTGCGGCAAGTTCAGCCATACACGGTTTGAACCGAGCGGGTGGTCGGGAAATCCAAAGATCGGCTACGCCAAGTCATTAACCGACTATTTATTCAGATGGCTTGAACTGCGTTTCCTGAAAGGCGAGCAAGGAATTCTGTTTGAATTGCCGAGGCCGGCCCAACCGCGGAGTGAGGCGACCAGTGTCGTCGAAGCACTCGGCCAAGTGGTGGAGCTGGGGGACGCACCTCCGTGCCAATTCTGCGGCTCATTGATGGTGAGGAGCGGCTCCTGCTATCGGTGCATGACCTGTGGCAGTACGAGTGGTTGCTCATAGACCGACGAACAGGAGTACGAAATGGCGAAGAGCGTGAACAAGGTAATTTTGGTGGGGAATGTCGGGCAGGATCCTGAGGTCAAGTACACGGCCGGTGGAGTTCCTGTTGCAAAACTCAGTCTCGCGACCAACGAGCGGTTCAAAGACAAAAACGACGCGTGGCAAGACAGGACGGAATGGCACAGCGTTGTGGCTTGGCAGCGTTTGGCGGAGGTTGTGGGAGAGTACGTCCGCAAGGGAGCGAAGCTCTACGTTGAAGGCAAGCTGCAGACATCGACCTGGGAGGACAAGCAGAGTGGCGAAAGGAAATACCGGACCGAGATTGTTGCCCGGGATATTGTCCTGCTTGGGGCGCGAGACAACAGAGAAGAGGCAAAAACGGAGGCGCCGGGCGAAGAATCTAACGCGGAGCAGATTGCCCCAGGAGTCGCGGATTCTGACATCCCTTTTTGAACTGATCCAGCGCGGATGACGCAGGGTTGATTAGGAGGCGCTGCACCGGCCCGATGAAAATATGTGCGGCAAGGCAGGAGAGCGGCGCGTCGCAGACATGCGTCGTAATCAGTTGGAAGGGCTAGAATTGAGAGGCTCAATGTTCACACCCCATCGGCAGATCCTTCCGCCAGCGCAACGACGGCTTTGGGACGAACTCGGGTATACGCCCAGAGAGTTCGTACTTTATGGGGGAACTGCTCTAGCTTTGCGGATATGGCACCGCCATTCCGAAGTTTTCGACTTCTTTTCAAACAAATCCTTTGCTCCTGAGGTTCTCCGCAAGGCGATTCCGTATCTCCACGACGCCGAACTGAGCCAGTTCGAGACCAATACTCTAACCGCCATCGTCGATCGGGGTGGGCCCGTGAAGGTGTCTTTTTTTGGGGAGCTGAAACTGAATCGCGTGCACGAACCGGAAGTGGCTCAAGATAATGGCATCCAGGTGGCATCTCTTCTCGACGTTGCGGCCACCAAGCTGGCCACCATTCAACAACGAGCACAGGCAAGGGATTACGAAGATCTCGTTGCGATCGTCGATTCTGGGATCAGTCTGGCCGAAGGTCTCGGGGCAGCGGTCGCGGTCTACGGAAAAGAATTCAATGGGGCGCTCAGCCTAAAAGCGCTCACTTACTTTGCGGATGGTGACCTGCCGAACCTCAGCCCTGCGACGCAGAAAAAGCTACGCACGTTGGCCAGCGAAGTCGACTTAAAGACAATTCCGCGAGTACAAGTCAAAGTTGGCATCACTGGTGAGGAGAGGTTTCCAAGATGAGCCAAACCGATCTCCAAAGGGTTGCGAAGAGGGTAGTGTGGTTCAAGGCCCCCGATGACACACTAAGAGACGTGAAACTGTTCCTTGCGCATGTGATGACCTACGGTACTCTGAGCGATATAAGCACTGTGCTGCATGATTTCTCGGAAGATGATTTCGAGGCGACCATAAACGATCCGCCGCCTGGAGTCTTCGACCGGCGTTCCTGGACCTATTGGAACGTGCGGTATCATCGCGAGCCAGTGCCACCCTTGCCACGTCGGAAAATCCCCGCCTAGCACGCTCTGGAACGCCGCGGCTACCGGGTCTGCACCGGCGCAGGCGTGCCGGGCGTCCCTGACGGCGGTGCGGACACTACAAAGTCTGGTATCCATAGACGCAGCAAGCCACCAGCATACTCGCCGCAGGCGACTGTTGAAGAATCGCGAGATCTGCGGAAACCTCTCCATCTTGGAAGAGCCGCGGACAGGAACGGGCACCCCACCGCCCTCTACTCACCCTAACCGTTGCGGTTGTGTGCCCGTTCCGGCGCTTTCTGGACGTCACTCCTCGATTTTCAAAATCTCAAACCAAAAGCAACTTTTAAGGAGGGAAACGAACGTGTTTGTCGAACTAATGCCACTGCTCAAAGAGCGGACCCTGTTGATCACAGTTGGCCGCCTTAACGAGAAACTGAAGGTGAATGTGATTCCCGCAAGAGTGAAGGAGAGCGAGGACCAGGCGCTGACGACTCCCCTGAGCTTTACGGGATCAGCGGAGGAGTTAGATGCAGAACTGGGCAGACATCTTGCCACCTACGTCGACTCTCACATGCAGCTCGGTAGCACACTGGCGGAGGCGAAGGCGGAAATGGATGCAGCAGCGAAGGCGGCACGCCAGAAGGTGAGGACAACGCAACAGGCCTCGAAGCCTGATCCGACCGTCGTGAAGAAGGACGAGTCACCAGGGCCTACAGCGCCCGCAGCCGATACGACACCGAGTCTGTTCGCTGCGCAGCAAAACGCTGAACCAACGACGCAGGCGGCCGGAGACGAAGGGGGAAACGCTACATCATGATCGACGCAAAAGTGCTGTCTCGCAGCTTCACGTACAACGGTGTGAAACTTCCGGACCCGGATCCGAGGATGACGCCGGATGAAGTAAAAACCATCTACAGCCACCAATATCCCGAACTGGCTACGGCGGCGATCACAGGGCCGGAGGCTTCGGGGGAATATCTGCAGTACAGCTTTGTTCGTGCAATCGGGACCAAGGGATAAGTCGTAACGCGGGGTGAGGTCGCAACGGGGCAGCCGCGACAACAACCATCATCAACTCGCAGCATCCACCATGGAACATAACAAGCCGCCGTCTCGGCGGAACCGACTAGGGCTGCGGACGGCGGCCTGACCCCCTCAAAACGAGACCTGGTCGGTGGTGTTTGGCGCGGCATGAAGGCCAATGGAAGGTAACCAGTCTCGCATTCGCCATCGAGCATACCGCAAGTGAACCGAGATGCAAAGCTGCACACGAGACGGCGATCCGATCTGAGAGATGCGAACATGACGGCTCGAAACCTGCGAAGGAATAGTTCCAGCGACAAACGCAAAGAAGCGGTCCTGCGGGAGCTTCGGAGACTAGCAGCAGACCGAATTTCGTACCGTCAGACGGCGCTCGGGAGGTTCTTGCAATGTCAGGAACTGCAAATGTCCTCAGCACTCTTGGCGAGGGCGGTCGAGCAATGCTCCCGATGGCATCTTGGGAAACGCCTCGCCCCTCCCGGAGGGTGCTTGCCGCCGACCGGTTGATAGCACCGCCGTGTGAAGTTGTGCTGCCTACTTTGGAGAAGGTGCCAGTTGAACAGTGTTTCTCCGCGGATGACTGCGAGGTAATCGCGTTAGCAGAGATCCTCGTGAAGTCCGATATCGCGGCCGTGGAGGACTGGGAGAAGAGCGGAAGAGACGCGACCAAATACTTACTGCTGACTCTCCAGCGATGGATCCGCGACCATGGCGGGGCATCAATCCAGCGCCGCTTCGACCTGGATCTCACGCTCAGCGACCGCCTGGTTGACTACTCCGACGAGCGAGGGCCGGAAAGCACGCTCTATTTAATCGTCGACCCAGATGGTGCAGCATTTGTGGTTCTGAACCCAGCCATTGAACTGCTTGGGAGGGTACATCCGCACCTGCCGGCGACATTCTTCAGGCATTTCGTTGGATCACTCAACCGCTGGGTACGGGTCTACGACTACCACGACGCCGAAGAGCGGGTCGACATGCTAAGCGAATGGTACGAAGGCGAAGAGAATCCCGAGCAGTACGAAGTGCCGGACATTGAGGGATGTACTCCAAGATGTCTCAAAGAGCCGTCCCTGAGTCTCCGAGGTCTGACGGAACTGAACCGGAGGATACGAAACCAGGAAGTGAAGGCGCTCGTCAGGGGTCTGATCGAGTTGTGCCGCGTCTCGAACCAGGCCAAACGGCCGGAATTCACTGAGGACATGGGCGAGCAACTCATGGACTCGAATCCGCCACTGCCGTGTCTGCTAGCCGCGTTCTCATCGGGCGACGCCGTGGTGGGGTGTTTTGACGATGAGGCCGAGACAGCAATGGAGACGACGCCCCAACCCAATCTCATCATTCCCCTCAAGCTTTCCGATCCGACCAGCGTGCGCCAGGGCTTCCGAACCCTCGGGGTCGTGTGTGACACGCTCGCTGCTGCCAGTCGGCTGATTGACTTGATGCCTGGCAATGACGATGGAGTGATTACCCACGAGGGACAGTCATGAACATCCACGTGCGGATCGGTGACAATCGAACGTTCGGTCTGAAGCAGGCTTTGCTTCTTTATCAGGAAGGCAGCAGAACCCTCGCCACCTTGCACGAGGTGAAGTACCTGCCGGATAAGGCACCGTACTTGTGCGCGGGCCAGTCCGTAACGACGGGGTTTCTTGAGACGCTCGCCAAAGGCTTGGGCGCCAGCATGGGAGCGGAGGTTTTGCCGGAACATGTGCTGGCACGAACTCCAGAGCTGATCGCATGGTGGAGCCGGGCGCAACTGCGGCTGATGTTCTTCGGCGACGGAAATGCTGAAGCGAAGAATCTGAACGGCAAGATGTATCCCCACCCTGCCCTAGTGTTCATGATCCACGGGCGGGAACTGTTCGTACGTGCACTCGCAGATAATCGTCGACCGACGGCAAACACACGCTTGAAAAACGCTCCCTATTGGAACAGCGATGCACACGGCCGAGTCTGTCTGGGCAGTATGCGAGTTCCGGAAGAGACAAGCGTCGGCTCCCTGTCGGCCTGGGAGAACGCATATTTCGCCAGCGAATTCCCCCATCCCAGTGGCGCCGTCCGACTGACAACTCATCCCGGCGGCTTTCTGGTCTTGTGGTCGAGCCTGGCAGGACGGAAGCATAACTTTCCTGTGAAGTTTCTGGCCGACAGCAAGCAAACACTCCGGGAGTTCGTGCAACGAAGAGGTGAAGGATGAAACCATGGAAACTCACCAGATTCATCCTGAGTTGCTGAAACACAAAGTGCGTGTACTGATCGTCGGTTGCGGCGGCAACGGAAGCGCAATCGCCGCTGGGCTTCCCTACCTGCATCAGGCATTGTTGGCATACGGCCACCCGGAAGGACTCCACGTAACCTTGCTCGACCCAGACATCATCTCGCCGACGAACTGCGTGCGCCAGCCGTTCAGTCGATCTGAGATCGGTCTTTATAAATCTGTGGTTCTCGCCAACCGCCTGAATCTGTTTTGGGGCCTGGGCTGGCAAGGCATTCCAGAACGGCTGGATCCCAAACGCAGGCTGGATGGCGTGGACATCGTAGTTGGCTGCGTAGACACCAGGGCGGCGCGAGCCGCAATTGCAAAGTGTGCCGAGGATTGGAGTGAAGTCGATTACTGGCTGGACCTCGGCAACAATGCCGACAGCGGTCAATTTGTGCTTGGGGAGCCGCTGAATCGAAGGAACCGGAGACACAGGCTCCGGCTGCGTACGGTTTCCGAACTCTTCCCTGAAGTCATCCAAGCTGACCTTGACGAAGATGGCCTTCCGAGCTGTAGCGCGGCGGAAGCCCTCGACCGGCAGGAACCGTTCGTCAATCCGACATTGGCCAATCACTCGCTTGCTCTGCTTGCGCGGCTGTTTCGCTACGGGGCGATCTCCTGTCACGGAGGATTCGTCAGTCTGTCCTCGTTATCTAGCGTTCAGGCATTACGTGTTGATCCCAAGCATTGGCAACGGTTCCGCAACAGAGGCCGGCTCCAAAGAACCTTTGAAACCAACGCCCGTGCTGGTAAAGCCTTTGCCTCAGCGGGATAAGGATGGAAGGCTCCCCATTCCGGTTTCGCCTTGCCAGCCGGAATAAGTAAGTGGTAGCATTTCAGTAAGGATATAATGGAAGGTAAGGACATAACGATGCTACATTCTACAGTGACGAGTAAGGGACAAACGACCATTCCCGAGAAAATTCGAAAGGCCTTGCGAATTAAGCCGGGCGACAAGTTGGAATACGAAGTGGAAGGAGACCGAGCTACCATTCGTGTCCATCCTGGCATTCGGTCGCTCAAGGGCGCGCTCGCCAGCAACAAGGGAAAGGGGATGTCTTTCGCTGAAATCCGCGAGGCCGCGGCCGAGGCAGCGCGTCATGAGGGTACCCGGTGAGCAAGCAAAGACTTGTCGACACTAATGTGATTGTCCGCTATCTGGTACAGGACCACGACAAACATGCACGAGCAGCCGGCAGGCTGTTCGATGCCTGCGATCGGGGCGACGTGGTCATCGTGGTATTGCCGGTCGTTCTGGCAGAGTGTGTTTTTGTGCTTGAGTCTTTTTACCGGCACCCACGCGCGGCTATCGCCTCCGCACTCGGAGGCTTAATCTCGAGTCCTGGCGTCGAGATCGGTGAGGTAACGGTCCACCTGGACGCTCTGAGCCGCTATAAGGGAACGAAGGCTCACTTTGTCGACTGTCTGATCGCCGCCACCGCGGTGGCTAAGAACGTACCAGTCTCGACCTTTGATCAGGACTTTCGAAAGTTTGGCGACGTGCGCGTGGAAACCGAATAGTTGCAAGCGAATCGCTACTCCCGTTCTTCGTCAGTCGGCGACCAGGGAATTCCCTTGATAACGTGGAACCAGCGTAAGAGCGGCCGATTCAAAGGGGAGAACCAGTCTCGGAGTCTTTCGTTCGCAAGGCTCTCAGGGTGTTCGATCTCCCGCCAACTGTATTGCCGTTGCCTTCGGCCTCAGGAGCGCCAGTGCCCTCACGGAAGCACGATTTCACGGCCGACCTGGCGGCATTGGGTTATCCAGGGTTTGCGTACCTCAGAACAAAGGTTCAAAAGAACCCGGCCGGGGTCTTGCTTGCCGCGCTGAATGAGCCGAACCTTGACGCCCGAGTTGTCGAGGGCCTGCCATGGTTGATGCTCACATACGTTGATATGGATTGGGATTGGCTGGTACGAAACGTCAAGGTGCGTGACCGGCAAAACCGATTGGGGTTTGCCGTGTCGCTGGCGAGCGAAGTCGCCGAGAGCAAGAACGACAGTGAGCGGGCCCGAAAACTTCGGCAGTGTCTCCAGGTTTTGGAAAGTGGCCGCCTTGCGCGAGAGGATACGTTCTGCCGTGACTCGATGACTCAGGCCGAACGACAGTGGCTGCGTGAACACAGTTCACCTGCTGCTGCACACTGGAATCTGCTCACGGACATGAAGGGAGAACACCTTGCCTACGTCTCCCCATAAGGGCATTCCAGAACCGTGGCTCTCGAAGATCGACCGACCGAGATTTTTCCAAAAGTCTTCAAACATCTTCGCCTCTTGGCGCTGGATCCATACGATCTGGCATGATCGAAGCTGGAAACGCAACATCCAACGAGACCGCGACGACGTAAAGCACCTGGCGAAGACGGTTCCATTCGATCTTGCAGTTTTGAAAGAGCGATATCAAAAAGAGCTGCGCTGGCAGCTCGGCAATCCCGAACGCGAGGACCTTACGCTACGCCTCTGGGTTGGAGCGATTAAAGAAGAACGATCGCGGTAATTCTTGATGTCGCTCCCCTGCCTGTTCTAGACCACCCAAACCGACATAGCTCGGGGTGCTTGTGAACACATACGTGTATGCCGTTCGACACGCATGCCTGCGGTGCTCGAAGCCGAGTTTGCTGCCTTAATCATTTGGCGATCCGCAGAGTGGAAACAAGGTAAGCGGAGCGCGAACAAAATCAGATCGGCGGAGAAATGAAGATGGAGAGCAATGCCGGTAATCACAAAACCCTGAGCTCCGAGGAGGAGGCTGCCAAAGCGGCCATCCGTGCCGAATGTGACAAGCTCGCAAAAGCAGGCATCACCTTCGTCGCGGTTCACTTCGATGGGTACGGCGACGATGGAGCCACCGGAGAAGTGAAGTGCTATGACAGCGAATGGTATGCGTGGGGCGAGCACGAGCCTGGCAACCACGACGCCTCGCATCTGCAGGAACACTTCGAAACTCTTGTACCGTTTGGATATGAGAACGATTGCGGCGGCTTTGGAGACGTAGTCCTGGACGTCAACACCCGGAAGCTGACAGTCGAGCGAAATGATCGGTTCGAGGATTACACGACCACCACATACGAGGTATAGGTTATGGCCCACCCTCTCAGACATGCACAGAGCAGCGCGAGGAAGTTCGGCGGCAAAGCGGAGGACTACCTCCCGATTCACAACTGGTTTGATGAATCGAAATCATTCCTAGCAGACTTCCGTCACCGGGCACTTCGCCATCACGCGGAGGGCATTTTCCTGGCGGAGAAACTGTTTGGGATTGCCATCGCAAATAGCGACGGCAAGGAGGTTCCCGTCCGTTATGTGGGGGAGCAACATGTCCGGGAAGATCTAGGCCGCATCCCCTCAGCTCAGGATTGGCTCTCTCAGATCAATCCCGAGCGATGGATGTACGGCCAGCGTCTCGACGAAGAGACGTCAACAGTCGAAGAGACGTCAACAGTCGAGGAGGCCCCATTATGAGTGCCCCAAATGGCCATGCCGACGAAGCAGCAGTGTCGCTGTCCGGTTCGCCACCCGCGGTGTTGGGTACGCCCGCAGTGTTCCAGGTTCCACCGGAACGGATCAAAGAGATGGTGGAAGCATTAGAAGTACCTTTTGATCCTTCGCAAATCGAATGGCGAGTTACGAACACAACGAAGAATCGGCAGCCCGTACGGGGCCAAGTGGTTCCGTACGCCGATCAGCGAGCTTACACCGATCGTCTCAACTCATTGTTTACTCCGGCAGGATGGACGCGCAGGTACACCATTCACACGAGCGCAAATTTCGAGCGGAGCAAGGACCAGAGGATTGTCGCGAAAGTGCTGGTCACATGCGAACTGACGATCTTCGGAATGGGCTCGCATTCGGCAACCGGCGAAGAGTGGGCCGACGACGATAATGCCGGCACGAGTGCCGAGGCGCAAGCCTTCAAGAGGGCTTGCTCGTGCTTCGGCCTCGGGCGGTACCTGTATTACTTCACGGGAACTTGGGTTGATTTGGATGACCACAAGCGACCGAAGACACTTCCGAAGCTGGCCGGATGGGCAACACCCACAGGCTGGTCGGAAGGCCTTCGCCCGCACGTGGTGGGCGACTCGAAGCCGTCCGAGCGAACCGCTGCCGGCACCGGGGGCAATGGTCATTCCCATCACAGCGGAGACGGTGCGAACCCTCAACGCAGTGCCCTCGTTCGCGAGATCGAGCAGATGGAGGAAGTATTGGGCAAGCGCATGTACCGCGGGTTACTGAAAACGCTGGCGAGAGTGTGGAATCCGAACGAAATTCAAGACCCGGCAATCCAACAGAAAGTGCTGGCGCACATGCAGGCCGGGGAGCGGGGCTTGCGTCGCGCGGAGGCTGCAGTAAACAAAGCCGGGCTGGCAGCTTTCGCCGAAATCCTTCGGCCTCTGAAATTGAGTTCGCTTGACCAGGTGGATAATCTCAAGACACTGCAGGAGATGGTAGTCGCGCTCGAAGCGGCAGCACCACGCGGCAAGTAATACGGCCTTCGCGCGTTTACGCGCGATCCATCCTGCGCTTTCCCGTTTCATTGATCCACACATAGTCAAACCTCAGGAGGTGCCTGTGACTGCGTGCATCTCCGCCGTCCAACACCTGCGCAGGCTCAGAGGAGGATCGCAATCCCACCTGCTCAGAGCGTCGAATGGCGCGTCCTACGTAACCAAATTCCAGAACAACCCACAGCACGTCCGTGTCCTTGCGAACGAGATGCTGGCTACAAGCCTAGGCTTGGCGCTGGGCCTTCCGCTGCCGTCCGTCGAGGTGATCGAAGTCTCCGACTGGCTGATCACGCACACTCCGGATTTGCGAATCCAGCTGGCTGGTGCAGAGCTGTCGTGTCATGCCGGCAAACAGCTGGGCTCACTGTATATTGGCGAAGACACTCCCGGCCTTACATTGGACTACCTGCCGCGTGAGCTACTGCAGGGCGTTCGCAACCTGGCCGACTTCGCCCGGGTGCTCGTTCTGGACAAATGGACTTGCAATGCCGATGGCCGGCAAGCGATCTTCTCGCGCCGGACACCGCGAAGCCCGCGATACGACGCAACGTTTATTGACCAGGGGTACTGCTTCAATGCTGGCGAGTGGACGTTCCCCGACTCTCCCCTGCGAGGCGCGTACGCGAACAACTGCGTTTACGAGGGTGTCTTGGGATGGGAGGCGTTTGAGCCGGCGCTCAGTCGGGCCGAAGAGATGGATGCTCACGCCATTTGGCGGCGCGCCGCCGATATACCCGAAGAGTGGTACGAGGGAGATCGAGACGGTCTGGAGCGACTGGTGGAAACGCTCTGCCATCGACGCCCTACGATCCGGAAGTTGATCGGCGAATTTCGCGCGTCGAGCCGGAACCCATTTCCGAACTGGCGTGAATCGCCCGCGGATTCTGCCATGCCTCTCGCGGCAAGAGATCGATCGCTTGAGGTACAGCGTTTGTAATTGACACCCGTTCAAGCGACCGGCTCTCGGCACAAAGGACTACGGAAGGAGGGTCAGGCCAATGGTTGAGCACAATCCTCTATCTCCTGCCGAAAGCGCCCGCCTTCCAGTGGATCCCTTTCCAATTGCGCTCTATGTCTCCGATGGACTCATTTTCGAGCTCTATGACGGAGGACAGCCCTGCCGCAGTCTCGCAATCCATTGGGAGCGGTTAATTCCAACTAGAAAAGACCAGCTAGAGACAGTCTCTCCGAATCCGCAAGCGGTCTCGCCCACGCGCCGGGATTAACGCCAGCGCACCGTTCGCAGCGCACAGGTCAACCACCCGACTAACGGGGATTTCAAGCTAATTGCAACTAATGAGAGATGAGGATGGCCATGAGAATTCGTGTGACCACCAGGGCCGACTTGTACGAAAAGCGAAAACAACAACACATCGAACACGGCTACCGAATTGAAGATGAGCGGCCGATTCCCGTGAACGGTTTTTGCTCCTTTGTCGCGGTGCGGGAGCTACCTGTCTCAGACGGACTTACCGAACTGGTCGCTCAGGCTCTTAATGAAAGCCAAGGTACGCATGATGATTATTGAGGTGCTCGATGTCTCTCAGAATTCGATTTCGCTTCGATGGTAAATGTAGCCTTCACCCTCGTTATGATCCCGGGCGCGATGGACGGCCGCAACATGGAAATTGTGAAGGGTGTGAATCTCTGTACGTCATCCATCTTTACACGAAGATCGCGAAGAGAAGGGTTGAGAACGAGAACGGCATCCTAGTCCGAACTTCGAGTGGTCGCGAAGAACCGCGCGCTATTGACGAGTTCCGCCAGCTTTCAAACACCGAAAACAAGTGATTTGAAACTCCCCGCATGATCGGTTCCGCTGCCGCGCACGGATAAATTCCGCCTTTCATCGAGGTTAGCCAGGCCATGAGACAGGAGCTGACTTATGAGCTCTCTACCCACGATTCCACTTTTTTCCGCAGGCCAAATTGTTGCCACGCCAGGCGCGCTCGCTCTACTGGAGCAGGCCGATAAGTCACCGCTGGAATTCCTCTCCCGGCATCTCCGCGGTGATTGGGGCGATGTCTGCCCGGACGACAAGGCTGAAAACGAATTGAGCCTTAAGTATGGATTCCGCCTGATGAGCAGCTATCAAGTCATGGATACAGAAAAGCTCTGGATCATCACGGAAGCGGATCGCTCAGTAACCACGCTGCTTCTGCCGGCCGAGTATTAGCAGGCCAATGCTCGCCTTTCTTCCAGGAGATTTTCCATGCGGCCCTATGGCAAAGCGAAATTAGGTTTTTTTCCCCTTCCCCTAGCTGAAGCCGAGCGCCTCAGACATTGCCTCACATTCGCTTCCGAGTTTTCAGCGCTTGATCCGTGCGTAGGAGATGGCGCGGCGTTCACGCATTTGGTAGGAGGAACTCAGGCCCGTCGCTACGGCATTGAAATTGACGCGGACCGGGCCGAGCAGGCGACCAGGCTGGGTATCGACACTCTGCAGGCGAACACCTTGAATGTGCGCTGTCCCGCGGACGCTCTGTCCTTGCTCTACCTCAATCCTCCGTACGATTTTGAAACCGGGCAGACGAACAACCAACGACTGGAGTTGGTATTTCTGGAGCACACCTATCGCTGGCTGAAGGCCGGCGGTGTTCTGGTGTTTGTCATTCCACAACCACAATTGCGGCCGTGTGCGAGGCTGTTGAGCGAGCACTTCGCCGATCTCGTCGTGTACAAGCTCACGGAACCCGCCAGCGTCCAATACAAGCAAGTTGCAGTCTTGGGCGTGCGGCGCAAGCGGCACCAGCACCTTCGAGACTCCGCGCTGCTGGACTCGGTGCGTTGGCTGGAGATGTTGGCCAGGAAAGCCGATCTGGAGATTTTGGGCGATGCGCCCGCAGTTCACTACGACATTCCTGTCTCCGGCTCGGTAGTATTCACCAATGTGGGAATTCCCCTCGATGAAGTAGAGGATCTGCTGCCAGAGTCAGCCGCGTACCGGCAGGCCAGCCGTGTGCTTCTCCCCAAAAAACGGGACGTCCGAGGCCGACCGCTCACACCTCTGCATGGCGGACACGTCGGACTGCTCTGCACTGCCGGAATGCTCAATGGAGTATTCGGCGAAGGAGAACATCGTCACATTGCGTACTGGCGCTCGGTGAAATTCACCGACCATTGGGAAGAGCAGGAAGAAGACGGGACCAAGATCCTGCACGACCGGGAACGTTTCTCGCATGAGTTGACGCTGGTCTTCGCTGACGGCGAGACTCAGATTCTCACCCACGAAAAGAAGGACTCGCCGTGAAGAACGCACACGTTCGCTTCGGTTGGCTGACCTACGTAAAGAGCACCGAGAAAACGACCACGAACATCAAAGTGCGCCTGGATCGCTTCATCGGCGAGATGCTGCCAGACCCACCGCGACAGGCCAAGGCCCACTTGATCTCTGTCATCGGAGGCGACACGCAAATTGCGGCCGTTTCTGCTGCTATCTCCATGAGTGAGCGTTTTATGGTGGAGGGACCGGGCGTACAACCGACTCGTGTATGCTTGGAGCGCAACGCCCAGTGCTACAAGGGCTCGCTGCCGCTTGCCGGACAGAAGAAGCCGCTACGCCATCTCATCGGTATTTCGGAGGAGTTCGCCGCCAGCGGCACATTATCGGGAACGGATCGAACCCTCTTAGCCGATTCGGAGGCTTTGTTCGTGTGGGCGTCGCTGGCCCAAATTCACGGCATCCCTGCAATTCCCGATTGGGCTGAATGGTTTCTCGGCCAACTCGAAAAGCACAAAGCTCTTGTTCCGATGCTGGGTCTTGGATGTAATCCTGTGCTCGTCAAAGGGAACAAAGAGCAATTTCTTTCCTGGCTCAGTGACGGCTTGTGGAGTGGCACCATTCGGTTTCCTCCGGAGACCGGACCCATCCATTGGCCAAGTTTGGATCTAAGACAGACTCTTCTACCCACTGAAAACTGAACCTCGTCCTATCCTGTCTCTTTCAATCCCTTTCCCTTTAGGTTCCTCTTGCCGCGTTCTGAGGATGTCCATGCCCGAACTTACGACCATCTACGACTATATGCGCGCCAACGCGCCTTTGCTCGGAGAGCGCATCCTGCAGGAATACCCAGCCCTGCATCCGTTCAACGATCCGGTCTCGCCCCGGATTGGCACGCTACTGCGAAAATTGTTTCCGGCACAGACGATCGCCCTCATGGGCGTTGTGAAGCGGTGGCAGTACGCCAGAACTGCCATGGTCGTGGCCGAATGCGGCACCGGCAAGAC
>Ga0075018_10000198_pt1 | contig 16544 bp, 23 predicted proteins | sample ColStrG_CSR_2014_FD_71471 | JGI IMG/M metagenome (GOLD analysis project Ga0075018, IMG submission 71471) | Freshwater sediment microbial communities in response to fracking from Pennsylvania, USA - Cold Stream Run_MetaG_CSR_2014 | ecosystem: Environmental > Aquatic > Freshwater > Creek >... | reverse complement strand
AAGCTGGACGGCTCTCGATACACAAACGTCCGTTTCGTGGTACAGCTTTGAGACTAAAACCTTCACAATTACGAACACACTTTCGTTTTTGTATTACCGAATTCTTGTCACGGCAGCGGGCAGTTTGAACCAGATTGCCATTTCCGAATTCAACCTTCTTTCAACCGCTCCCGCTCAGGTCTGCATCGAACAATCTGCCAGCAGCACCGTCAGCCAAGCGGATGCGGATGCCAAGGCACTCGCCGCCGCCACGCTCGCGGCACAGTCTCAATTGAACTGTGTGACGCAGTACACCTCGACGGAAACCTACACGGCAAATTGCCCGGACTTTTATTTCGGCCCGCCCATCACCCGGAGCGCCACGGAGACGAGCCTTATCAGCCAAGCTGACGCCGACGCAAAGGCACTGGCTGCGGCTCAGGCTGCCGCTGAAGCGGCCCGTGATTGCACGATGTCAAACAACGCTCAAACCATTGCGATCAGCAGCACCGGCCCCGCCGCGCCGTATCCGTCCGTGAAGGCCGTGTCTGGACTTTCCGGCTTGATTACCGGGGTCACAGTTGACCTGAAAAAGCTCAGTCACACATTCCCGGATGACTTGCTGATTGCGCTCCGTTCTCCCGCCGGTACGACCATCTGGCTGATGGCAAATTGTGGCGGGGCTTTCGGGTTCTCAAACATTGACCTGACTTTCAACGACTCCGGCGCTGCCTTGCCGGACGCCACGGCGATTGCCAGCGGCACTTACAAGCCAACAAGGTTCGGCCCGACTTCCCCGCTGTCAGCGCCAGCGCCGTCTCCTTCGAGCGGCTACGGAGTCACACTGGCCAGCTTCATCGGTGAAAATCCGAACGGCTCTTGGTGCCTGTTTGTGTACGACGATTCACCTGCAAATTCAGGCCAAATGCTGCTTGGGTGGGACATCACAATCGTGTCTGCATAATTCTTCAAAAGAATTGTTGACGTAGCAATCTCATCTGATATTGTTACGTCAGCAATGGCTACAAAACGCAAACTGATTACGTGCCGGAAATGCGATGGGAAAGGTAAAATATTCCTGTCGCCAAAACTCCAAACGGTGTTTGACGCAATCAAACATCACAAGGGATCAACCACGATTGAAATCGCCGGAGTAGTGAAGGGTCTCGAAGGACTCCACGCGACGGCAATCAACCAGCGGCTTGATGAGCTTATGGCGATGGACTTGATTGAGCGCACCCGCTCCGGACGCGGCTTTCAGTATTTCGTCAAATCACACAAGGGAAAGTAATCGCATGGCAAAGGATAAAACACCCATTCCGGCTGATGCAACCGCACAGTCGGATGCGCTTGACAAAATCGCGGAGGAAATCGTTCGCGTTTCGGAAGCGTTCAAAGTTATCAACAGAAGCAGACTCACAAAGCGGGCGATCATGCTTTTGATTCGCGACTCCACCAGCCCGCAAATTGGCCTCAACGACATCGAAGTTGTGCTTTCATCCGCCGCCTCACTGGCTGAACGCTACATTAAACCCCCAGCAAAACAATGAACTCACTCGCAACAATCCCCCAGAACAATTCCGTCTCCGTCAAGGGAGAGGACATTGAAGTTACAGCCAGCGCCCCGGAAGAAATGGTTGCCGCAAACGCGGGCCTGATTCAGTGGTGCGACCACAAAATCGCGCTTTGTCAGAAGGAGGCGGCTGACCTTGAAGCGGCCTATATTCATGCCAAGAAGTGTAAATGGAAGTTCAACACCTTGGAACGCCAATGGAAGCTCGAACTCCGGCGCATTGAATTTTACAGCAAGTTGAAGGCTGCCTTGGAGGCGGGATACTACATTGTTCCCAATTTCCCTGTCACGGCGTTCGCAATCCGCACTGATACCAAGAACCCCAGAAAGGGCGTCACGACTTACCAGTTCGACCGCCATGAGCAGAAGGCCAGTGGCCTTGCCTCCGGAGAAGGGGAATACAAGAACCCGTTCCCGGATGTTTATCAACGGGTCGTTCCGAGTCCAACCAGTTCTGATCCAAACCGAAAGGTGAATGAGTACTTCGCCGAAGAATGGCGCGAAATGGAATTCCCTCTGAACATGGCCAAGCCTCGAATCATGGAGGCATCATCGCGGGCGATGGCTCTCAACCTTTTCGATTCTCTCGGGATTCTTCCTGATCCTTCGCGCAAGGCCGACCCGGTTATCCTTGGCCATATTATTGATCCGCGCTCCACGAAGCACAACCAGCGCGTTGTGAGTTTCCTGATTGCTTGGCATCTGGACACCAGAACGCTGTAATGCCAAAGGAAATTTCATCCGAAGTTCTGGCAATTCGCAAAATTGTCAGAGAAAGCAAGCTCGTTGATCCGGCTGAACTGGCCGACCTTAAAACGCTTCGTGAGGCAATCAAGCCTGAACCTTTTTCGCAATGCGGACTCGCTGGCAGTGACCGAAGCAACTTGGACGCCCAGCGCAATTTTGAAATCCTCACCAAAATAATTTCATGGATCGAATAAAGTTTTCAATCATCTGCGTCACCTACGGGCGGACATCTTTCCTTTCGGCTGCGGTGGAAAGTTTCATGCGGCAGGAATCTGCCATCGCTCGCCAAGCAGAACTCATCATCTTCAACACTTGCCCGCAGCAGGAAATTGGGGGACTCTACGCGCATTCCGTGCGTGTTGTGAATCTGGATAAGCGCCCCAAAACGCTTGGCGATGCCCGCAACATGGCGATCATGTACGCCAAAGGAACTCACATCGTTTTGTTGGACGACGATGATTACATGCTTCCATCTTACATTGAAACGCTCAACAAATACTGGACTGATGAGCTTGACTGGATCGTGTTCGATAAACAATTCCTGTCAGAAGGAACGACCATCAGGGAAATCACACCGCCGACGGCAAATGCCGTTTGCTACACCAAGGCTGCCTTTGAAAAGATTGGCGGATACGCGGCCAAGACGGTTGGCGAAGATACCCAGTTCATCGGCAGGCTTTCCGCCCAGTGCAAGGGCAAGCGTGTGATTATTCAACCATACGAAATCGGATTTATTTACGGGTGGGGACAAGGCACCTACCACACCAGCGGGCTAGGTGAGGATAGCACGGATAAACCATCGGCACACGAGCGGGTTGAGCGCGACTTCATTGCCCGTGTTGCTAACGGTTCGGAGCCGGTTGGAAAGGTGGACATCAAGCCACACTGCCCGTATAACTGGCCGGAGCAGGCGAAACTTTTCCTGAAAACAAAAGGCATGTCACAAAATAATCTCACGGATGCAATCTGCGTTGTTCAGCTTGGGCGTTACGGCGACATCATTAACATGCTGCCGATCCTGAAGCATATCCACGACAACTACGGCAAGCCGCACCTTATGATTTCGCGGGAGTTTTCATCCGTTCTTGATGGCGTTTCCTACGTTGAACCTTTTGTTGTGGACGTTCCGAATCATCTGCTTGGTGACGCTGTGGCGATTGCAAAGGCCACGTTCAAGCACGTAATCTGTTCGCAGATATGGGGGCGGAATCATTTGCAGGTTCGCAACACGGACGCCTACAACAAGGAGTCTTGGGCGAACTGTGGAATGCTGAAGGACTTCAACAATCTCCTGATGCTTCCGGTGTTTGATAAGCGCGACGCGGAGCGGGAAAAGACACTGACCAACTACGTGCGGTCAGGAAATGAAAAGCCGTTCATCGTGGTTCAAGTAACGAAGTCCATTTCGAGCCCGTTCCCCGGCGGCAGCGCCATCCGGGATGCGATATTTCAAGCCTACTCTGAAACGCACAACATCATCGACATCTCCGAGCTTCGCTGTGATCGTATTTACGACATCATCGGGCTGCTTGACAAGGCGGACTGCCTCGTCTCCTGCGATACCGCACTGCTTCACCTTGCCGCCGCCAGCGACGTTCCTACCGTGGCGCTGGTCAACAATAAGCCGTGGCTGGGGACGATGCTGCGCGGCTACTGCGTCGCACGAATCACCTACGATCAGGCAACCGCCGACACGCTGCAAGTCTTGGGCAATATCTCAATGGCGCTGAGCAACAAAAAGCCGAAGCTGGTTGAGAAAATGCACGAGTTTAACCCGATTCGGACGGCTCCACACCGGAACATTTATCACGCGTTTGACCAGCGGAAGGGCCAGACCAACGCATCCACAATCACAAGGGTTGTGAACGCGCAACTTTCATGGGACAAACTTTACAAAGACGGAAGTGTAATTCCGGTTCCTTACGTCTCCAAACTCCGAACTGCCGACAAGGAGATTGGCGATCCAAGGGATTTGCCGTACCTCAAAGACTGCCTCAAAAACGCTCTGCAAAAGGCCGGGCCAGAGGACATCATTTTGTGGACGAATGACGACAACTGGCTTCACCCGGAAATAACCGACCTGATCCGGATGCACGTTTCCCTTTACGACGTTTGCACGTCCCGTCGCTGTGAAGTCACCAACCTTTTGCACACGAAGGCGTCGCCAGAAGATTACAAGGCTGTTCATCATGGCCACATCGGGCGCGACCTGTTCGCTTGCAAGGCGTCTTGGTTGCAGCATAATTGGGATTCCATCCCGGACTTTATTCTTGGAGCATCGGCGTTCGATTTGATCCTTGCCTACATCGTGCGCGAATACCACGGCGTTACACTTCGGCAATCATCTTCGCTTGATGAAAATGTTTTCCCGGCGGAGCTTCCGCTCGGCTACGTGGCCCACGTCAAACACGACAATTATTGGTCAAAGCCGGAAAATTACCACTCGCCAAGCGAAACCCACAATCGCAGACTCTATGAGGAATTTGTTGCGGCAATGAAGAAGCGAATCGGATTATGAGCGAATTGAAAATCAATCTTGGATGCGGTGGAAACCAAATCCCAAACTGGCTCAACTTCGACTCTGACGTTGACATCACGAAGCCGCTCCCGTGGCCGGAAAATTCGGTGGATATGTTCCTCGCAGAACACGTCGTCGAACACATTTCCCAAAAACAGGCGCTTGCCTTCTTCCAAAACTGTCACTGGTGTCTGAAGCCCGGCGGCGTCCTACGCGTCTGCATCCCGGTTCTTGATCGGATTGTTGAACGCGAACACGCCCGTGACTTGATTAACGGTCACGGCCACCAGTGGCTTCCGTCTGGCGACAACGTGAAGGATGTCCTTTGGGCGGCTGGATTCAACCGTCTGGACATGGAGGGCCGAATTCCAAAGGAGGAATGCGACGGTCACTGGCGTCAAATTGGACTCGAAAAAGACGCGCTGGAAACTTTCAGAATCGAAGCAAGAAAATGAACATCATCACCATTCCAACCCGGATCGAACTCATCGCCATGCTTCCACATGGCTCAACCATCGCTGAGATTGGCGTTTGCAAGGCGTACTTCTCCAAGGAGATGCTTGACCTGCCCAACCTTAAGAAACTCTGGCTGATTGACCCGTGGGTTCAACAGCAAGGCTACGTTGACCCGCTGGCCGACTCTGACCACGAGGAAAACCTCCGGGAAGCCCTCCGCGTGCTTTCTGGCCACGCCCGGGGCGGACGGTTCGAGATTCTCAGGAAAACGTCCCTGCACGCCGTACAGGAGTTTAATCCCGGCCAGCTTGACGCCGTGTATATCGACGCGGATCATTCCTATCAGGCCGTGCTTGACGACCTTCGGGCTTGGAGTGAGGTTGTCCGCCCCGGCGGCTACATCATGGGCCACGACTACACTGAGAACGAACAGGCGAAGAAATGGAACTTTGGGGTTGTCCAAGCTGTGAATGAATTTTGCTCGAAAGCGGGCTGGCACATCACTCACCTGACCGACGAGGATTTTGCATCGTTTTGTCTGAGAAAGAATTGAAATGATTCCGCGCAACATTTTCCAAATCCACCTTGGCGGGCCAATGCCTGTCGAGGTTCAAAAATGGACGAAATCTGTTCGGGAGGTTAATCCGGGATTCAAATACCACCTGTGGACTGAGCGCCAAGTCTTTCTTTCCGGATTCAACCTCGACGAACTCAAGGGCAAATATGGATCATGGGCAGGAGTCTCAAACTTCCTTCGACTTCATGTAATACATCAATTCGGAGGCATCTTCTGCGACACGGATATTCTTGCGCTGAAACCGTTCGATGACTTGCTGAACTACAACGCATTCGCCGCGTTCCAAGACCAGATTGACGGCGGAAGGCTGTGCAATGCCGCTTTCGGAGCCGCTCCGGGCCATCCGTGGATCAAGTGGCAAATTGACAACGCGGATACCGAACTGAACTCCGATGCCGCCAGTGGCCCCTACTGCATGACCAAAGCGCCCCGGGGTGACTTGGAGATTGTTCCGACAGATTGGCTCTATCCGTGGCACTACGATGCCCCAAGGGATCAACGCGTCCCAAAACCGGACAGCTTCATGGCCCACTATTGGGTTGGCTCTTGGGTTAAGAAATGAGCGCCACGTTCACAACCAAATGCCCGCAGTGCAACCGGGTCACTTCTCAGTTTATTGACAGTGAACTCACCAAAGACCGCACCGAGTTTGATGGCAAGCGTTGCAAGAAATGCGTCCGCACAACTCACGCGAACGGAAAGCCAAAGAAAAAGGGCGATCATCACGGCATGTATCAAGGTACTGGACGCGGGCTTTACCCAAACAAGAAAACTCAGGCTTTGAAATCTTTCCGTATGTACGGAGGACACTACTGATATGGCGCGATTCACCGAAGAACAATACCGAGCGTTTTTGCTTCGCCAAAAAGATTCAGAAAAGTTCGCTGAAATAGAGCGTTTACCGGATGACGCGGTGACGTGTGAGGGAGACTTGCACAACAACATCACGGATTACTGCAAGCAACGCGGCTGGCCAGCCTTTCATGGTTCGATGGCCCACAAGGCAATGCGGACGCTTGGGGAGCCAGACTTCACCATCCTTGCCAGCAACAGTCGGGTGTTTTTTATCGAATGCAAAACCAAAGACGGAAAGCTGTCCAACGAGCAACGCGGGCTTGCAATGATGGCGGAGATGAACGGCCACAAAATTCACGTCGTAAGATCAATGGATGAATTCAGAAAGATTGTCGAATAATATGTCACTACCGAAGCACACGATCATCAGCAGTTATTTCGTCCGCCCCGGGGAGACTTGGGGGGAGTGGTTACGGCAGGCTTGGTGCATGAACGTCATGCAGCACGCCCCCGGAGCGCAATCCATCATCATTTCCCAAGCCGGACTCCGGCCCCAGTTCAGAGGGCCAGATGAACAATGGGTTTTTCTGGACGGCGACCTTGGACACATCGGCCAGCACCTTTCAGGGGAGAAATCCTTCCGTCACTCCGGCTACACCGCAACGCTTTTCGCCGGTCTGTGGCTCGCCTACTCGAATGAGACTGATGCGATTTTCTTGGAGCAGGACGCCCTTGCGTTTGGCGCGTGGCGCGAACAGCTTTACGCCGAAGTTGGCGACAAGGGATTGCTGTTTGGATCATGCCGACTCATGCCGTCCGCTCAGAGCTTGTTCCTCGTCCGTCACTGGTTTATCCCGGAATTCATCAAACGATACATGGCGCACTCTGACACGGAGATTCTTGGTGAACACAAATTTCACAAGATGGAAGTCGAGACGCCAGAACTCTGCGGTAGATTCTCTTTTCCGTACGACCGGGATCGTCCGATTGACCCCGGGCTGCCGGTGTTCTACGCCCAAAAACTGATCCCAGAGGAAATCCGGATCATCGCCGCAGCGGGCCTGATGTCAACGATGGGAATGCCTCAAGCTGAAGTCTTTTCAAACTGCAAATGAAAGTCCGATTTTTCACCCTCGTCTTGGACGGAATGCCGTTCATCTGCAATCACCTTCCGGTGTTCAACCGGCTGAATCTGGATTGGTCATGGCGCATCGCTGAAGGCGCTGCCATGAACAATGAGTCAACGTCTTGGTGCAAGCCACAACAACCCCGCCTGAGCCGCGACGGAACCACGCAATACTTGGACGGCCTTTTTACGCATCCCAAGATTCGCGTTCACCGGCAGAAGTCTTGGTTGTCGAAGGACGCAATGGTTCGGGCGTGTGTTGAGGACATCAAGGAGGAAACAATCCTGATCCAGATTGACGCCGACGAACACTGGGAAAGCTGGCAGCTTGAGAAAATTACGAAGCTTTTTGAAGTGCTTCCAAAGGTGAATGCGATGAAATTCTTTTGCCGGTATTTTGTCGGCCAGAACATCATCACCGTCGGGGAAAACTGCTACGGAAACAACCCCGGAGAGTGGTCGAGAGCTTGGCGATTCAAGGCATGGAGCAAGGTGATTTCCCATGAGCCTGCCGTTTTCTCTCACTGCGAAGTTCCGATTCTTACCCGTGACGAAACGGCTGCCTACAAACTCACCTTTGACCACTACGCCTACGTGAATGAGCAGCAGGTTTCGTTCAAGGCAAACTTCTACGGATACCCGTCGGCTGTGTCGCATTGGAAGCGGCTTCAGTTGAACTCGAACTGGCCAGTAAGGCTGATCGACTTCCTGCCTTGGGTTGATGATCGCGTGATGGCCGACCAATTGCACCGATGAAAATTCCAACTCACGTTCCATTGCGCGTTGACTTCGCTGGCGGCTGGCTTGATGTCCCGAAGTTCGCCAGTGATTCTGGATTCATCGTCAACTGCGCTATCTCCCCGCTCGTCTCGCTCAAAGATTGGCCGTATAAGCAGAACTCCGGGCTTGGCGGTTCCGCCGCTTGGTCATTGTTGAATGGAAAGAACGCCGTGGCCACTGAATTAGAATCCGGAGCAGGCTGGCAAGACCCGGCTGTAATCAAGGCAACTGGATTGTGTGTCTGGAAAAGCGGGCCGCTTCCACAACTGATTTCACAGCGAACCGGGAAAATGTTGGCTGGGAAAATGGCGCTTTACTGGACTGGACAGACACACAGAACATCTGAGTTGGTTGATGTTCAGAGGAACTACAACGAAATTGTCGAAGCATCAAGGACTGCAAAGATTGCCGCCCAAGCGTCAAACCAAGAACTTCTTTGGGATGCAGTTCACCAGACGTACCAAATACAGCGCAAGGAGGGCATGAAAAAACTGCCGATGATATGGCCGAGCCAGTGCCGAAAGTATTGCGGCTCCGGCTGGGGCGGCTACGCGCTTTATATTTTCGAGACTCAGGATCAAAGGGATTCACGCTGCCAAATATGGAGCGGGCTGACACCGATTGAACCGTATTTTCAACAATGAACGCCACACCCGAAAACACAGCAGTTTGCACGATCATGTTTTACCCGGAGGGTGCCATCATTCCTGTCAGTGTTCAATGGATGTACGAGTCCGCCAAGAAAGCCGGGTGCGAAATCCAAGAATTCCGAAAGCTTCAATCGGTGGCTTACGTTCCACATGAGAGCTTCAACATGAAGGTCATGGAATTTCACGAATTCACCAAGGCACTTCCGGACAAATTCGAGTACATTCTCTACGTTGATGCCCGTGATGTTTTGTTCGTTCAGCCAATGGCCGCAGTGTGCCGGAAGTTCAACCGCATCGGATGGCCGATTGTGATTTCCGGAAGCAACCTTTGCTTCCCTCACGTTGACCCGGGGTGGAGCGAGCGCTTCAAGCGATTTGAAAGCGGTTACAATTTTATCAACGCCGGAATGTGGATGGCTGAGAGAGGCGCTTGGGATGACGCCTATGAACGTCTCATCGAATCGTCCGAACTGGTGCGCCACAACAAAGTCCCAAGCTCGTCCCCGGAGCTTTACGTCAACGATCAGCATTGCTGGCAGACAACCTACTTGCGCGATGCGGTTCCGATCCGGATTGACCACGAGCAGGAACTTTTCAACAGCTTCCACAAGACGGAATTTGACCTGTTCGATTTTGAGAAATGCACTCCGGAAACGCCGATTGTTTTCAAGAACGGAAGCAAGCCAGCCGTGATTCATTTCGCCGGGAAATGGACAACCGCGATGCCTTACGTTGCTGCTTATTGCCGGATCATCTCACTCAACCAAAATGTCACTTGATTGCTTAACACCAAAAGGACAGGAATCAATCAAGCACGCCCGCCGTGCGATTGAAATACTGAAGTCGAATCTCCCTCAGATTTCCTTCATTGAAACAGACCAGTCACAGCCCGCCGACATTGACGGAGTGACGGTCAACAACGGAATCATCTCAAGCGCGTACGAGTGCAAGAGCCGCAACTTTTCATTGAAGGAATTCCGATCAGAATTCGGATGCGAGTGGCTTGTGACCTACGACAAGATTGTCAGGAGCCGGGCAATTGCTGAATCACTTGCCGCGTCCTACGTCTGTTACGTCTATTCGATCAAGGATGATTGCGTGATGTCGGTTCGCCTGTTTGACCGCAACGGGGCTTGTGTGACCCCGTTCCGGGTTGAGCAGACAAGGACGAGGGAAAACGTGAATGGCGGGAATATCAGCCGGGCAAATGCTTTCGTTGATTTCTCGAAAATGATGATCGTACGGGAGAAGGTTACGGAGCCAGCGCCATCATCGTGAACTCAAGCCGGGAAATGCAGACATCGCCTCCGAGGGCCGGGCTTCCATCCTTGTTGGCAATGGTCAACTCGAAGTAAAGAAACCTGCCCTGTTCGTAGCAGTTGAAATCTTTGGGCTGCGCCGGGCGCTGATTCTTTGACCGCATTGCGATGTTGCCCGATTCGTCAATGCAAGCCGTGGTGATGTCAGCCAGACGCCGCCACAGGGGCGAGCATCTATCTTCAACCGAGTTTGGATCAACTACGTTGTACGATGTTCCAACGCGCATACGAAAGACACAGGGCTCTGCTTGCACAACTGAGTCGTTGTCGATCAAGATTCCGTTCAAAAGTTTCTCACGGTCAATCACGCCCGCCGGAATGAGCCCCCGGAGCGTGCGGTAATATCCAACCAGCACATAGCTGTCATTTGAATCAAGATCAAAGTCATCCGTAATCAAACTTCCAGCCGGAAGCATCTGGCGAGAAAAGAATCCGCCGCCGATTTGCTTCAAACACCAGTCCAATCCGCTCGCCCCGAGCAGGAGTTGGTTGAGGTTGCACTCACCATTTGCATCAGTGTCCGGCCCGAAGCTCGCCAGCGCCGTGTATCCATGATCCATCACGTCCGCCGTCTGCTTGTCCGTGTTCAAAAAGAGCGTCCAATTGTTGTTGTCAATCGCGCCAGTGCTGGCCCAACTGAACATCAGTTCTCGGTTTGCAGGGCGATATTCAGCCACCGGGGATTCGCAGTCGATTGCTGAAATCTTGGTGTCTGGCTTAGTGTAAATCACTCCGTCCGCCCGGTGAATCCAGTCAACCCGCTCCGGCGCTGAAAGGTAGGGGTTGAAGTGGTAAATCCCGTCCTTGGACATATAATAATTGCTGCCCCCAGTGCTTACCAGCGTGTTCGGAAACGCAAGACATCCTGATCGGTTTCGTGGCTCGCTGTAAATCCGCTTAAATCCGAAAGCGACATCTGGATCGGTGGAAACCGTCACCTTGTAAATGCCCTTCGACGTGTAAATCATCAGCGCACCATTCATCTCGGTGGCTGCCAGAATTTCATCCCCGTATTGAAGGTCTTGGAATCCAGCAATGGTTCCCGGGGCTGCCAGCACCCACGAAAGCGGGGCATTCAGATCGCACCACGTCACGCGACTGGCTTGACGGACGCCATCCTGCACGACGTTCATCAGAAAAATGACGCCCTGATATTGGATTATCACCTTCGCCTTGGTGATAGACTTCCCGGTCACGGATGTTCCGTCCGGAAGCCGATATGGCGCATTGGTAAGTTCAGCTACGTCCGCAACCGTTCCTGTGCTGATTTGATACGAAAAAACCTTGTCAACATTGTTGGTGAAAAGAATCCAGTCCTGAAGCTCCGCTGCCTTGAACCGCGATCCATCCGCTCCCTTTCCGCTCGCAACCGAAGTCCAAAGCCCTGTCGCCTCATTAAGCTTTGAAACACGGCTTTGTGTGCCTGCAAAGAGGCGGCGACCCCCGGCGTTATCGGTGGACTCGTAAATCAGGGTTATTTTCTCGCGGTCGGCCCCTTGGTGATGAAGGTCGAAGTTTGTGTACGGAGAAATGTCGGTGTTGTTGAATGCCCGGGCATGGCCGTCCCGACTGCACATTTTGTTTTCATCCGTGGTGGCGAAGTTGAGACGCCAGCGGACAAGTCCATCCGGAAGATCAGCGGGGCGACTGCGAACATCCATCACGGCGGTTGTTGGCCGCATCTGAATCTTCTGCCAAGTTTTAGCCTTTGCCATGACGTAATTAACGGCTAAATTGAATGTTTTGCAATGCGTTTATTGTGTTGACTAGGGACTGAATTGGAACAAAGGTTATCAGCATGTCACGGTTGGATGATTTAAAACGCGGGAACGACAAAAACTGGAACGCCCGGGTTCCTGTTCTTGAAAGCACCGTGAACGCCCTCAGTGACATGATGAACTCGTCTGGGTCATCCCTAAATACAATAGTTGCAGCGGAGAACATACCGGCAAATTCACCAATCACATCGCAAGGAAAAGTTGCAGATTCTTCCGCACTTTCTGCGTTTCAAAAAGTGATTGGAATTACAAAGGATTCAATCCTGAGTGGATTTTCAGGAAGATTTGTATCCACCGGAAGGATAGTAAAAAACTCCGGGTGGAATTGGATTTCAGGACAGGTCATTTTCCTGAACGGAACCGCGCTTTCCCCCACGCCTCCATCTTCAGGATTTATTCAAAAAATAGGTGCCGCATGTGCTGCCGACTCAATTTTACTTGAAATAAACGAACCAATCCTAATCTAAATTTATGTCACTTCGCAAACCCCTAGTTCTTGTCAACGGACAACTTCAGCAACTTCAATCTACTGATACGCTTGATGCCCCTCAGTCTGGTGGCGACATCGTAATGCAGACCAATGATGAGGTTGGTTCAATTCCAATCGGAACCCCAGTGTACAACGACGTTGCTGACGGTGTAAAAAAGGCCAAAGCAGACGCCGCAGGAACAACGAAAGTTATCGGCCTAGTGCGCGACACAAGCATTTCGGCGGCAACTTCCGGAGCCATTATGACGAGTGGAATCCTGACCGCAACCACTGGCCAATGGGACACCGCTTTTGGAACTACCGGAGGACTGACTTTTGGAACGCGTTACTTCCTATCAGCCGGAACCGCTGGTCTTGGAACCGCAACCGCTCCGTCCACTGTTGGTCAATATGTTGTTGAGCTTGGCGTTGCCATTTCCTCAACCGAACTCAAGCTGGATGGAAGATTTTCCCCCGTTTTGCTATAATGCCAAAGGCGCTGCCAATTACGCTGTCACAAGACGGCCAAGCACAACTTCAGCAGTTGCAGCGCGGAACAGACTTGGATATTCCGCTTGCGGATCGTGTGGAGAAACTTGAAGAAAAAATAAAAATGCTTTGTGAATTTCTTGTCGCTCAAGGAATCGAACTGCCGGATGAATTAACAATTGAAATCTAAAAAATATGGAAGCACTCATTAAAGGCGCAGTCGGCCCGTATCGCGCTCAGTCTGGTGTCGAAACCCCAATCCGACTTGGTTCCGACAGTGAAACAATCGTACAGCCGCTTCATGGTCGCTACTACGAGCAGGGTATTCGTGGCAACACGTATTTTGGTGCGAACCAAGCCGCTCAGGCCATCAGCGTTGCTCTTGCGACAACCTACACGGGCCTGATGCTGTTCAACCCGGTTGGATCAGGTAAAGTTCTTTCCCTGAACAAAATGAAGTTCGCCCTTTCCGTGGCTCCGGCAGCAATTGCCACAATTGGTCTTATCGGTGGATTTGCCGCCACGGGCGGCGTTACGGCTCAAACCACAAAGATTACACCACAGTCAAGCTTGATTGGTAATAGCTCAACCGGGGCTGGAATCGTTCTATCTGCGGCAACAATTGTCACTCCGACTTGGATTTTCCAACTGCTTGACGGTTCCACTGCCGCCGCGCTTCCATCTCCATCTGTTCCGATTGACCTTGAGGGAAGCTTTCAAATCCTTCCCGGTGGATTCATTGGAATTGGTGCGCTTACGGCGGTGACAGGACTTGGCGCATTTGTTTGGGAAGAAATCGCACTCTAAAACGGCACGTCATCACCCTCCGGGGCTGGCTCCGGAGGGACATCAGATGCCCCCGCCGAAGATTGGGCGCTCCTGTTGTCTTGCTGCGTCCTTGGCTGCTGCCGGGCCGATCCGAAGTATTTCCCGTTCCCAAGCACCGCGCCCCACTTCTTCTGCGCCCGTTCCTCCTTGGTGACAGACTCCGAAATCATGAAATCGGTGTCATGCTTGCTGTTCGGAGTCTCGATCAAAACAAGGTCGAGATACCGCGCTCCGTCCTTGTAGGGTTTGCCGTTCTTGTCCTTGGTTCGGACGCGACTATCGCTAATTTTACTCAGGTCAATTGTGAATGAGAGATTTGCCATAAAATTATTCCACCTTCACATTGGCCTTCAAAAGTTCGGTTGTATTCTTGAACGCCTTCTGAAGCAGTTCATCCGAAAGCTTCAGTTCATAAACGCTGCCGCTGCGGGCCATGCCAGCCATCACGCAATCACAGACGTGTTCGATGACATCCACCAAGTTGACATCAGCCGGAACGCCGTCCGACTTGTCCAGATGATGCCGGTGAATCATGCGATGGTTGTCCCACCAGCCGGTTTGCTTGAAGCCGGTCACAAAGTCGGCATGAAACTTTTCAATTTCCGTGAGCTTGTCGTAATCATGCTCACCAGCCGCCTTTGTTATCGCCGCGTTGAAGAACGCCAACGCCTGAACAACGTCACCGATATGCTGTCGGCTGGACGCGAGCAGGGTTTCCTTTGTGGTGTTGGCAAAATCGCAAGTGCGCGTGTCTGCCGTTTGGGATTTCTTGATGTTTATCATAAAATTAAAGTCCAAACTTCTCACAGAACCAGTCGAACGTCTGCGTCATAAAAAGTTCGTTTGTGATCCGCTCAATTTCGATCAAGTGGGCGTCCTCCTTGATTTGCGTCATCGCCTTCTGGAACTGGGCATCCTGCCGACCAAACGCCTGCATAAACCGAAGGTGATGGGTTTCCGGCAAGCATGTAAGGATCAGGAAAAGACGGTTGTAGAAAACATCCCAGTGCCGGATTTCGTAGGGAACGCGATCCTTCGCCGTCCTGAAAATGTGACCAATCTCAACCGTCTTTAGGAGTCGCACTTCTCCGCCGAACAGCCAACATTTGAGCGCAAGGGCTTCTTCTTCCAGCCCCCAGCTTCGCAGATACCGATGTGGATTCAGCCGGAGATACCAATGACGAGTGTAACAGTAGGCCGAGCCCATCACGGCAGGAATCTGGTAATCGTCCCCGTGCTTAGCATCCTGCCAAACGGCCTCCAAAACCTTTCCATCTTTGCAAAACTTGAACGTGGCTCCAAAATAATGCCCGTTGTGATTGTCCAAAGTGGGATGGTCATGATCCAACGCAACCATGCTGGCGCAGTGAACCGTTTTATTTCGCTCCGGAAGGAATGCAACATTCGTCAACGACTCGTACCAGCCCGGAGTGAAAAGACAATGTGTGTCGCATTGAAGGACATGGGTTCCGAGCGCCGACATCACGCCAAGATGCCGGGCCGGGCCGCTGCCGATGCGCTGGCGCGTTTTCACAAGCGTTACGTTCAAGTCTTTGGGGAACTCAACCGGCTCATCCTGAGAGCCGTCGTCAACGCAAAGGATTTGAACCTCATCCCCAGCCGTTTCGCGAATACTTCGCGCCGTGTTAATGGCGTTCATGTTTTCGTGAAACGTCGGGAATACGACGGAAAGGTAGGGCTTAATCATTTTTCAAGAACGGCAGATTGTAAGCCCGGAAGCCACATGCCCCGGCATGACCTCCGCCGCCAAGGCCAGACTCTTTTCCAAGACGAGCCGCGATGACTGACAAATCCAAATCCTTCCGGTGCGCAGCGTGATACATGGAAACGCTCCAATCTTTGCCGGTAAAGTAAAATGCCATCAGCGCGTCATGCCCCGTTTCGGGAACATCCCGAACAGCAAACGTCTGCGAGTTGCAACGCGGTGTATTCAGCGCCAAGAAATTCAACCCCTCGAACGTCACAATGAAACTGCGCTCACGCATCACGTCGCCATCGCGCTTCGCGTAGCAGGCCATTGCCTTTTTGCCATCGTCAACAATACACATGGCGTATCCATCGTGCGGAGAATGGCCAAGCTGCGGATGCGACGGAGACGTGCGAAGCAGTGCGTCCCAGTTGATTTCAGACTTGCAATCCAAACCGAACTGAAATGCCACGTCAGCATTGTTGCTGTGAACGTGATCCCAGATGTCGTATTCCCCAGCCAGTCGAACAGCGAGCGGCTCGCTTACGTTGTATGTTGACCTGAAGCCGTCCGGCTTCACAACGCCATAATCATCCTTGACCGGAACCGTCCACGGCTCGCTGGGGTTTGAAGCTGCCTGCGCCGAGAAGAACTGCCACGCCAACCGGCACGCCGCAACACCGTCAATTCGGTATCCGGGAATTGATTCAGGGTGCGTCGCGATAGACGAACGATGATGGTCAATCCAAACA
>Ga0075018_10000197_pt1 | contig 16582 bp, 18 predicted proteins | sample ColStrG_CSR_2014_FD_71471 | JGI IMG/M metagenome (GOLD analysis project Ga0075018, IMG submission 71471) | Freshwater sediment microbial communities in response to fracking from Pennsylvania, USA - Cold Stream Run_MetaG_CSR_2014 | ecosystem: Environmental > Aquatic > Freshwater > Creek >... | reverse complement strand
TTTGTCAATGACGGGAACCCGATGGAGGACCAGTTATGCAAGTACAACCCTATTTGTTCTTCGATGGCCGCTGCGATGAGGCGATTGAGTTCTACAAGAAGACACTTGGCGCCGAAGTCAGCACGTTGATGCGTTGGAAGGACAGCCCCGAAAAATCCATGTGCACGCCTGGCAACGAGAACAAGGTGATGCACGCGTCGCTCAAGATCGGAGAAACCAGGGTCATGGCGTCAGACGGGCGCAATACCGGCAGTCCCAAGTTCGATGGTTTCGCGCTGTCGGTGAATGCCAAGGACGAAGCCGATGCTGACCGGCTCTTCAACGGACTATCCACGGGCGGAAAAGCCATCATGCCACTCGGGAAAACATTCTTTTCTCCTCGCTTTGGAATGACGCAAGACAAGTTCGGCGTGAACTGGATGGTCATTATCGAGCCCTGACAAATATTTGAACAAAGGAGGACAATGACGATGGCCGGTGACTTCGTGATGTCGCGCGTATTTGACGCACCGCGCAAGCTTATGTGGAAGTGCTTCACCGAGCCTGAGCGCATGAAGCAGTGGTGGGGTCCGAAGGGCTTCACCGTCATTGCTTCCAAGATGGATCTGCGGGTAGGCGGGACATACCACTACGGCATGAAGGCGCCCGACGGCACGCCGATGTGGGGCAAGTTCGTATTCCAGGAGATTGTCCCGCCCGAACGCCTGGACTTCATCAATTCTTTTTCCGATGAAAAAGGCGGGACGACGCGTCATCCGGGCCATATGTCATGGCCGCTCGAGATGCATTCGACGTTCACCTTCGAAGAACTGCCCGGTGGCAAGACCAAGTTCACCGTAAGTTGGGCACCTCACAACGCGACCGAGGACGAGAAGAAAACCTTCGACGCGGGCCGCGACAGCATGCGCATGGGCTGGAGCGGCACAATGGAGCAACTCGAAGCCTATCTCGCAAAAACCAAGTAAATCGAGCGTACGGAGAACATCATGGCGATCGCCAAGCACAAGATCACGCCGTGCCTGTGGTTCGACACAGAAGCGGAGGAAGCGGCAAAATTCTATTGCTCGATCTTCAAGGATTCCAAAATCGGAAAAATCAGCCGATACACCAAGGCCGGGCAGGAGATTCACCACAAACCGCCGGGCTCGGTCATGGTTGTTGAATTTGAAATCGAGGGACAGACCTTCACGGCTCTGAATGGCGGTCCGAATTTCAAATTCAGCGAGGCGATCTCTTTGCAGGTGCGCTGCGAGACCCAGGCCGAGGTCGATTACTTCTGGAACAAGCTCACACAGGGCGGTCAGGAAGGCCCCTGTGGCTGGCTGAAGGACAAATACGGCCTGTCATGGCAGGTCGTGCCGGCCACGATACCGAAAATGATGACGGCCCCGGACCGGACGAAATCCGAGCGTGTCATGAACGCTTTCCTGAAAATGAAAAAGCTCGATATCGCGGCGATCGAGCGTGCTTATGAGGGGCGTCCACAATGACAGCCACCGCGAAAACGGCGCCGTATGGAGAAGCGAGCGTCACTCTCACTCGGGTCTTCGACGCGCCGCGCGCGCTGGTATGGAAGGCATGGACCGACCCTAAAATGATGGCGCAGTGGTTCGGGCCGCGCGGATTCACCAATCCGGTTTGCGAGCTCGACGTGCGGGCAGGCGGGAGCATACGCATTGTGATGCGCGGGCCGGACGGCAACGACTATCCGATGACAGGTGTGTTCCGCGAGGTGCTAAAACCCGAACGGCTGGTGTTTAACATCGTCGCGATCGACAAAGAGGGCAAGCATCTGCTCGAGGGCGAGACCACAGTCACTTTCGCCGAAAACAACAACAAGACCACCCTTATCCTGCGAACTCATGCAGTCGGTCTTGTTCCGATTGCCCCGCAGATGCTCGCCGGTATGGAGGCGGGCTGGACGCAGAGCATCGACAAATTGGAAGAACTGGTCACCGCCTCGGGGTGACGGACCACAGGTCAGACCAGCATCCATGTGATCCAGGCCAAAAGCGCCGCGATCACCCAAAGAGCCATCGCTGTCCACCGGTTGCGCCGCGCTTCTGCAGCACCAATGGCAGAAACGGTCTCCGGAGAAAGCACCAATCCATCGCGCGTGATATCGTCCAACTGGTCCAGCAGCGTACCCGCGCGCGTGAGCAAGCCGGGCACCTGTCCCAGGAAGCGGCCTATTTCGCCGGCGCCTTCGACCGCGTCTTCAAGCCGGCCGACCGGACCGAGATTGCGCGCGATCCATTCGCGCACCACAGGGTCGGCGGTGCTCCACATGTCGAGCTTGGGATCAAGCGAACGGGCGACGCCTTCCACGACGACCATCGTCTTTTGCAAAAGCAGCAATTCTGGACGCGTGCGCATGTCGAACAGGCCAGTCACCTCGAACAGCAGCATCAACAGCTTTGCCATTGAGATATCTTCGGCAGTGCGATTGTGAATCGGCTCACCGATGGCACGAATGGCCTGCGCGAAGCTCTCAACAGAATGCTGCCGCGGCACATAACCTGCGTCGAAATGCACTTGCGCCGTCCGATGGTAATCGCGGGTGATGAAACCGAACAGGATCTCCGCGAGGAAGCGCCGCTCTTTTGGCCCTAACCTCCCCATGATGCCGAAGTCCACCGCCACCAGCCTACCGTCGTCATCAACGAATAGATTGCCGGGATGCATGTCGGCATGAAAAAAACCATCACGCAAAGCATGCCGGAGAAAACTCTGGATCACCTTGTGGCCGAGTTGGGGCAGATCGAAGCTTTTCGCTGCTAAAGCGCCGTGGTCGCTGAGACGAATACCGTCGATCCATTCCAGCGTCAGCACTTCACGCGCGGTGCGGTCCCAATCGACCGTCGGCACGCGAAAGTCAGAATCCTTGCGCGTGTTCTCCGCCATCTCGGAAGCCGCCGCCGCCTCCAGACGGAAATCCATTTCGATTGCGACCGAACGGGCGAGCGTGGATACGACTTCAATCAAGCGAAGCCGCCGGGCTTCCGCCGAGAACGCTTCCGCCTTGCGCGCCGCGAAGAAGAAAGCATCAAGATCGGATTTAAAGCGGCGTTCAATGCCGGGCCGAAGGATTTTCACCGCCACCGGCTTGCGCGCGCCACTCGTTTCGATCTCGGCGCGATGGACTTGCGCGATAGAAGCCGCGGCGACGGCTGGTCCAAAGCTGGCGTAGACCGCGGAAAGCGGTTTGCCAAAGGCAACGGCGACCGCTGCCTCCGCCTCGCTCTGCGGAAACGGCGCCATCTTGTCCTGAAGGCTTTCGAGATCGCGTGCGATCGCCGGGCCAACCACGTCCTGCCGTGTGGCGAGGAATTGGCCAAGCTTGACGTAGGTGGGTCCAAGCTGGGTAAGGGCAGCAGCCAGTCGGCTTTCGCCGCTTTTTGTGCTTGGCCGCTCCAACAGGCGGGCGATTGCAATCGCCGTCTTGGCCGGCAACGGCAGAGGCCGTGTGTCGACCAACGCGAAGACGCCTTCGCGCGCAAACACGAAGCCGGCGCGGGCAAGGCGGAGCAAATGAGAAGTAGCAGCGATCACAATCGCCAGCCCGAGTGCAGGGCCACGACGCCGCCGGTCATCGGCGAAAACGAAACCCGCCGAAAACCGGCAGCTTCGATCATCTGCGCAAAAGGCTTCGGCTTGGGGAACTTGCGGATCGATTCGACGAGATATTGATACGCCTCGCGGTCGCCGGTCACGACTTCCCCAACGCGCGGAATGATCTGAAATGAATAGCGTTCGTAGAGCGCATCCAGACCCGGTACATCGACCGAGGAAAATTCAAGACACAGGAAGCGGCCGCCAATTTTGAGGACGCGATATGCCTCTTCCAGTGCGTGCCCGATGCGCGGCACGTTGCGGATGCCAAAGGCTATGGTCACGCAATCGAAACTGCGGTCGGGATAAGCAAGCTCCTCAGCATTGCCTTGCTCGAAGGTGACGACACCGTCGAGTGCGCGCTCGCCCGCACGTTCGCGGCCCACTTCAAGCATATCGGAGTTGATGTCACACACGATGACGCGAGTACCGGCGCCGCCGGCTTGCGCAATACGGAAGGCGATGTCGCCGGTGCCGCCGGCCAGATCGAGCACCGCAAATTCGCGCCTGCTTTTTGGCGGATTCACCGCCGTCACCAAGGCGTCCTTCCATGCCCGGTGAAGCCCGCCGGACATCAGGTCGTTCATCACGTCGTAACGCCGCGCGACCGAACGGAAAACGTCGTCCACCCGCCCTTGCTTGTCGTCGAGCGATACGGTCTCGTAGCCGAAATGGGTCTGTTCGCTGCCGCGGGCCATGGCCAATAGTCCTTGTCCGGCAGGACCATAGCGCGGGTGACGTGAGGGCGCCATGTTTCAGCGCGGGAGCGGTTAATCAATGCCCGAATTGCCTGAAGTTGAAACCGTGCGCCGCGGCCTGGCGCCCGTCATGGAAGGGCAACGCTTTGCGAAGGTCGAGGTACGTCGTGGCGACCTGCGTTGGCCGTTGCCCAAGGGCTTTGCGCAGACGCTGCATGGCAAGACGGTCGAGGGACTGGGCCGCCGCGCCAAGTATTTGTTGGCCGACCTTTCATCGGGCGATGTGTTGCTGATGCATCTCGGGATGTCGGGTTCATTTCGCGTCGGTAAGGATACCGCGCCAGGCAGTTACTACCACGAGCGTTCCAAAAGCACCGCGCATGATCATGTCGTTTTTCACATGTCGAACGGCGCAACGGTGACATTCAATGACCCGCGCCGCTTCGGCTCGATGAAGCTCGTATCACGCGCCAAACTCGACAACGAGCCGCTGCTGCGTGCGCTCGGGCCGGAACCATTGGGAAACGAGTTCGACGCCGCGATGCTGGCGAAAGCCTGCGTACGCAAGAAGACATCTCTCAAGGCTGCGCTCAGCGACCAGCGTGTTGTTGCAGGTCTCGGCAACATCTATGTCTGCGAGGCACTGTTTCGTGCACGGCTGTCGCCCAAACGGCGAGCCTCCACCATTGCAGACCGCCACGGTAAGCCGACCGACCGCGCCGAAAAATTAGTCGATGCCATCAAGGCGGTGCTTATGGATGCAATCAAAGCCGGCGGCTCGTCCCTACGGGATCATCGCCGAGCCGACGGCTCGCTTGGTAATTTCCAGCACAATTTCCGGGTCTATGACCGCGAGGGCGAGCCTTGCCCGGACTGTAAAGGCAAGATCAAACGCATTGTGCAGGTTGGCCGTTCGACCTTCTATTGCCCCTCATGCCAGAAGTAGGCCACGTTACGTCGCCTGAACGCCGACGGGGTTGCTGACATGCGCAAGCTTGGTCTCGTTGCCCTGATGCTCACCGCCATGGTGGCTACCGCCCCGGCCGCAGATTATCCCGATCATCCGATCCGCTTCATCGTTCCGCAAGCGGCGGGAAGCGCGACCGATAGTGTTGCTCGCATTCTCGCGGCCGAGCTATCGAAGCAATTTGGCCAGCAGGTCATCGTTGACGACCGCCCAGGCGGCGCGCTCACCATAGGCCTCGACCTGGTCGCGAAGTCGGCACCCGATGGCTACACCATTGGTATGGGCCCGATCGGCGCACTCGCCATCACCCGGCACATGGTGGCGAAGTTGCCCTATAATATCGAACGCGACTTTCAACCGATTGCATTGGTGGCGCGCGGGCATTTGCTGCTTGCGGTCTCGCCACAATTGCCGATCAACTCAGTGGAGGAGTTGATCGCTTACGCGAAGAAAAACCCGGGCAAGCTTACGAACGCGTCCTCGAGCAATGGCTCACCCGGTCATGTCGGCGGCGAACTGTTCAAGTACATGACCGATACTGAAATCATGCACGTACCGTATCGCGGCGGTGCGCCGGCAATCACCGATCTGATTGCGGGCCATGTCGATCTCATGTTCGAAAGCCTGCAATCGATCGCGTCCTTTGCGCGCGACGGCAAGGTGCGTGCTCTTGGCGTCAGCGGCGCCGCGCGGTCGCCCGCGTTTCCGGAGTTGCCGACGATCGCCGAAGCCGGCGTGCCCGGATATCTGGCGCCGACCTGGACAGGTGTGATCGCACCAGCCGGAGTGCCGCGGCCCATCGTGGACAAACTCAATGCGGCGATCAACAAAGCGCTTGAGTCGGAGGCGTTCAAGGAGAAGTTTGCGAAGATCGGCGACGAACCGGCCGGTGGAACGCCGGAGGAATTCGCTGCGACAATCAAGGCGGATTCCGCCAAATGGGGCGACGTCGTGCGTCGCTCTGGCGCAAAACTCGAGTGAGCCAAGGATTGGGGCATGATCTACCAGAACATAGTTGTCGAAATGAAAGGTCGGGTTGGCATCATCCGACTCAACCGCCCGCAAGCGCTCAATGCTCTCAACAAGGCGTTGATTGCCGAGCTCACACAGGCCATCGAGACGTTTGACGCCGACGAAAAGATCGGGTGCATGCTCATCACCGGCAACGATAAGGCTTTCGCTGCGGGAGCCGACATCAAGGAAATGGCGGACAAGCCATTTATCGATGCCTACCTCGGCGATTTCGTTTCAAACTGGAATGTAGCGGCTCGTGCGCGCAAGCCTATCGTCGCGGCGGTAGCCGGTTTTGCGCTGGGCGGTGGCTGCGAACTGGCGATGCAATGTGACATCGTCATCGCTGCTGATACCGCAAGGTTCGGCCAGCCCGAGATCAAGCTCGGCGTCATTCCAGGCATCGGCGGCACGCAGCGGCTTGCGCACGCGGTAGGCAAGGCCAAAGCCATGGATCTAATCTTGACCGGACGGATGATGGATGCGGCAGAGGCCGAAAGGTCCGGTCTCGTGGCGCGCGTCGTTCCGGCCGCTCATTTGATGGACGAGGCTATGAAAGTTGCTGAGACCGTCGCCAATATGTCACTGCCATCAGTGCTGGCGGGCAAGGAAGCCGTCAACCGCGCATTCGAAGGCGGGCTCTCGGAAGGGATGGCTTTTGAACGGCGCATTTTCCATTCGCTATTCGCCACTGACGATCAGAAGGAAGGCATGAAGGCCTTCATTGAGAAGCGTACGCCGAAATGGAAAAACAGATAGCTATTTGCGTACGCAAATAATTCTCACGATTGCCGCCTTCGCATCATCGCCGTCTGTTGCAGGCACGACATTCTGCGCGGTCAGAAAGTCGCGAATGGTCCCCGCGGTGATGAGTCGCACCGGCGGTGCGGCCGGCTCGGTGCTCGCAAGCACGAAACTTTGCATTGCCATCATGCCGAGGAATTTCCCTTGCGCATCGAGCGCAGCAGCGCCGGAAAAACCTGCCATTGGTACCGGCTGGCGCAATTCGATCGCGTTACCTTCAGCAAGCCGCGCCTTGATCTCGGTGAGTTTCCTGGCGCCGTTTTGCTCTTTCGGGTCGGGGATGCCAATTAAAGTCAAGTCGCCTTTCTTCAGTGCAGCTGGGCCGAGCGCGAGTGGCGACAGCTTGCGCGGGCCGTATACGCGCAGTAAGGCCAGACCAGTATTCTTGTCTTCGGCGATACGATCAGCATCGCCAAGACCAGCGGCGATAATGACCTGGCACCCCGTCGCGAGCTTGCGGTCGGTGATGATGTGACCGCCCGCGCTCACGACCAGGCCGTTGCCGTACTCGACCGAAGTCGCCATCGTGGCGAACGGCGAACTGCGTTCGGGGAATGGCGAGAAAGCGCTCACCATCGCTGCCGTCACCGGCGCGACAATGGTTTCCATCATTTGATCAAACAGTAGCGTGAAACCGCGGATTTCGCCGTCACGCACGTATCCGCGTACAGAGAATTTCTTCAGCCCCTGCATGCCGCTGATGAGGAAATTGTCGTCCCGTAACACGCTGGATTCGATCTTCCGGGTGGACGGCTCTCTCTTTTGTTGTTCGAAGAAGGCAGCCAGTTTGAGCTCGGTATCCTTGATACGGAAAGTTTCGACCTGCACTTCACCGTGCGCGGCCGACCAGCGTGTTCCGCGCGCAGCGTCGCGCACTTGCGACACCAGTTTTAATGGCACGCCGAGCCGCACACCCGTCGACGGATCAGTCACGATGGTCCAGCCAAACTCATCTTCGTGATTTTTGGCAGCGGTGAGCAGATTGGCGCGCTCGGTGGGCGAAAGAACGCCCGTTATTTTCGATCTCGCGCGTTTCTGAAAATTTTTGATGGCGGAAAGAAAGGGGTCTTCACCACCCACCGAACCGGTATAGTCACCCGCCCACAAGAGGGCCGACTGGATCTTCAGACGCTCGTTGTCAGAAAGAGCTGCGGACATTTCTGCGGCTGGTTCAGTCTCGACAGCCTCGATTTTTAACGCTGCAGTTTTTGCGGCGACGGTCGCTGGCGCGGCAATCTTCGGCGCCGCATGCTTGCGAACGTGGGTTGGTTTTGCCCTCTCGGGCGGCTGCGCGGACTTTGGTATGATTCCAGGCGAGTCCTGCGCCAGCGCCGGACCGGCGCCGAGCAGAAGTGCAAGTATCACCGTCGGCCCACCCAAGCGCATCGAATCAGCGCCGCCCTGTCGTATTTTTGCGGTCACCTTAGCCGATGGAGACGAAGGTGCAAGGCGGGCTGGGGACTTCCGCACGATCGAGTCGCGCGGATGACGCAACATTTTGCTTGCGCATGATGTTTTTTGATGCGGTAGGTTAACCCTAATGCTCGACGCCAAAGAACTCGAACGGTATGCCCGCCACATCGTGCTGCGCGAAGTGGGAGGTCCGGGCCAGGCCAAACTCAAGGCCGCGCGCGTTCTGGTCGTCGGTGCCGGCGGGCTTGGGGCCCCGGTGCTGCTCTATCTTGCGGCCGCCGGAGTCGGCACGCTTGGTGTCGTCGACGACGACGACGTGTCGCTATCGAATTTGCAACGGCAGGTGATTTTCGCAACCGATGACATTGGTAAGCCAAAGGTTGAGCGCGCCGGCGGTGCAGTAAAGAGCCTCAATCCGCATGTGAATGTCGAAGCACATTCTGTGCGGTTGACCGCAGCCAACGCGCTTGATCTGATTTCACGGTACGACATCGTAGCTGACGGCTCCGACAATTTCGCTACGCGCTACCTTGTCTCCGATGCTTGCTACTTTGCCAGAAAGCCTCTCGTCACCGCTGCGGTTGGCACCTTCGACGGGTCACTCACATCAATCCGCGCTCACGAAAAAAAAGCCGACGGAACGTTTAATCCAAGCTACCGTTGCCTGTTTCCCGAACCGCCGCCGGCCGGCACCGTACCCGCTTGTGCGGAAGCTGGCATTCTTGGTGCGCTACCGGGCATTCTCGGCTCGCTTATGGCGCTGGAGATAATCCGCGAGATCGTCGGTTTTGGCGAAGGCCTCGTGGGCCGCCTTCTCATGGTCGATGCCCGCTCGATGCGGTTTGAGACGCTGACCTATGCTTGGGATCCGGGTAATCCCCTGTCAGGCGAAAAGCCGACGATCAGGGATTTGTCGGTGCATGGATGATGTAATCGTGCTCCTCCATGGAGGGAGCCATGCGGGTCTTCTTACAGCATCGAGGGTAGGACCCGATCCGGCGGTCGATGGCCGTCGATGAAGGTCTTGATGTTGATAATGACTTTCTCACCCATATCGATACGACCTTCGATGGTGGCTGACCCAGTGTGCGGTAGCAGAACGACCTTGCCCGTGCGCGCGAGCTTAACCAGTTTCGGATTGACCGCCGGCTCATGCTCGAACACGTCGAGACCCGCGCCGGCAATTTCACCAGACTCGATCAAGCGGGCGAGAGCGTTCTCGTCAATAACTTCGCCGCGCGACGTATTGACGATAAAGGCTTCCGGCCGGAGCATCTTGAGCCGCCGTGCCGAGAGCAAATGATATGTCGCCGGAGTGTGCGGACAATTGACCGACACAATGTCCATGCGAGCGAGCATCTGGTCGAGGCTTTCCCAGTAGGTAGCGTCGAGTTCTTGTTCGATCTTGGGCGCCACCCGACGCCGATTGTGATAGTGGATCTGCAGGCCGAATGCGCGCGCCCGGCGCGCGACGGCTTGGCCGATGCGGCCCATCCCAATAATGCCGAGACGTTTGCCCCAAATGCGGTGGCCGAGCATCCAAGTCGGGGACCACCCGATCCAGTCCTTCTCCGCAGTTAGGACATGGGAGCCTTCCACCAGCCGGCGCGGCACAGCGAGGATCAGCGCCATTGTCATATCGGCGGTGTCCTCGGTAAGAACGCCAGGCGTATTGGTGACGGTAATACCGCGCTGAACTGCGGTAGTGACATCAATATTGTCGACGCCGTTGCCGAAATTCGCGATGAGCTTGAGTTGTTCGCCCGATTTGCTGAGTACCGAAGCATCGATCCGGTCGGTGACGGTGGGCACCAAAACGTCGGCGGTTTTTACCGCCTCGGCAAGCTGACTTTGAGTCATCGGCTTGTCTTCCGGGTTGAACCGGGTGTCAAAAAGTTCCCGCATCCGCAGCTCGATGGAATCGGGCAGCTTACGAGTCACAATGACCAGTGGCTTCTTGCTTTTTGCCATCTGCTCTCAACTGCGGGAATTGGCGGGATACCGCCAGGAAGCGCCGATTTAGCCCTCATTAACCGGGCTCGCCCACACTGCGCGTTAGGCGAAATCCGTTCTTTTTTCCTACCAGATGGCCGTGACAACACAAAGCTTCCGGACCGCGCTCCGCAGCCTGGCACTAGCAGCCAGCATTGTGGCAGTGCAGCCGGCTCCCGCCTGGTCAGCCGGGGACGTTGGCATGGGCTCCGTAAGCGGCCTTCCAGTCCCACGTTTCGTGAGCCTCAAGTCGGACCGGGTCAATACGCGGTCGGGGCCCAACAAGGATCAGGAGATACGCTGGGTCTATACCCATGCAGGTATGCCGGTGGAAATCACCGCGGAGTTTGAGAACTGGCGTCGCGTCCGCGACTGGGAGGGCGCGGAAGGCTGGGTCTATCATTCGCTATTATCGGGCAAGCGGATGGCCATGGTGGTGCCAAAGACGAAAGACGAGCTGGTCCCACTTTATGAAAGTGCGGATATGGAATCGGAAGTGTCGGCTCGCTTGCAATCAGGTGTGCTCGGCGCCATCAAATCCTGCAATGGCACCTGGTGTCAGTTCAGCGGTAACGGCTTCGATGGCTTTGTCCGCCAGGAGCGCCTGTGGGGCGCCTATCCGAACGAGAAAGTTGAGTAATTCCCCACAAAAGCGAGATGCCCGGCACAAGGCCGGGCATGACAAAAACAGCTTAGGATTTAGCCCTAAAGAGTGTGATCAGCTCTTTCGTCTCAGCCGGACGACAACATCAACGCGCGCAATCTCGAAGCCTTCCGGGGGCGTCGGAGTTTTCCCGACCGTTACTTCCGCGTCTGGAATATCAAGCACTTGATCCTCACCCTCGACGAAGAAGTGATGATGCGCCGTCACGTTCGTATCGAAATAGGCCTTGGAACCGTCGACCGCTACCTGTCGCAATAGGCCAACTTCGGTGAACTGGTGGAGCGTATTGTAAATGGTCGCCAGCGAAACCGGCACCTTCGCCCGAGTCGCTTCCTCGTAAAGCATTTCGGCGGTGAGGTGGCGATCGCCTTTGCCGAACAGTATCCAGCCCAAGGCCATGCGTTGGCGGGTTGGGCGCAAACCAACCTGGCGCAACATGGCTTTCACATCATGCCAAGGGCACCCGGTGAGCGCCGCCCGATCCGGAGACCGTCCGGTGTCGGCCTTTATCTTCGGTATACCCATGGTACGCGTTGGCATCATTCTGGTTACGCCCAAACGGCCAGCCCCGAGTAGAAGCCGGCCAAAAACGGTTTCGGTTGCATCACGTTATTTGCATCATATACGAAATCGACCCCTTAGATGCAACCGCCTCGCAACTAATGAAATGCCCGTATTGTCGCAGGGACTGGGCCAAAGCCCGCTGGTCACCCGCGGTCTCGCCATCTTTGCCCGCTAGCTTTGGTATGTTACCAACTCGGGCATGGGAATTCAGCCAAGCCCCCTAAGCGGGGAAGTGACAACTATGGATAGTCGGCGGCATAGCTTCGAATACGAAGATTTGCTCGCCTGTGGCCGCGGGGAACTCTTCGGCGCCGGCAACGCTCAACTGCCGCTGCCGCCAATGTTGATGTTCGATCGCATCGCGGAAATTAGCGAAGGAGGTGGCGAGCATGGCAAAGGGATGATCCGGGCCGAGCTGGAAGTGAAACCGGATCTCTGGTTTTTCCTCTGTCATTTCAAAGGCGATCCGGTGATGCCGGGATGCCTCGGGCTCGATGCACTCTGGCAACTTGTCGGATTCTTCCTTGGCTGGCTTGGGGCGCCGGGCAAAGGCAGGGCACTCGGTCTGGGCGAGGTGAAGTTTTCCGGCCAGGTATTGCCGACCGTCAAAAAAGTTATCTATGGCATCGATATAAAGCGCGTGATGCGCTCGAAACTGGTGTTGGGTATCGCTGATGGCTGGCTCTCGGCGGATGGTAATGTGATCTATCGTGCCAGCGACCTCAAAGTTGGCCTGTTTAAACAGGACGAGGCGTTGCAGCCTAGCGGCGCTTGAGCTCGGCGGGGGTCTTGCGGAATTGCCTCGGCGGCTCAAACTGTCGCCAATCACCTTCAATCCCACGGCGTGAACTGAGGTAAATACGGCTATGCGGCGGGTCGTCGTCACCGGAATGGGCGTTGTCTCATCCATCGGCAACAATACGCAGGAAGTGCTGGCGAGCTTGCGCGAGGCGAAGTCAGGCATCAGCCGCGCTGAGGAATACGCCAAGCTCGGGTTCCGCTGTCAGGTGCAAGGCGCGCCGACGCTCAATCCGGCCGATTCGGTCGATCGCCGCGCCATGCGCTTTCTCGGCGGCGGTGCGGCCTGGAACCACGTCGCCATGGAGCAGGCGATCCGCGACTCCGGCGTTGAGGAGAAGGACATTTCCAACGAGCGCACCGGCATCATTATGGGCTCCGGCGGACCGTCGGCGCGCGCCATCGTCGACGCCGCCGACATCACCCGTACAAAGGGACCCAAGCGCGTCGGTCCATTCGCGGTGCCGAAGGCGATGTCGTCGACTGCCTCGGCGACGCTCGCCACCTGGTTCAAGATCAAGGGCGTGAACTACTCGATCTCCTCGGCCTGCGCGACGTCCAACCACTGCATCGGCAATGCCGCCGAGATCATCCAGTGGGGCAAGCAGGACATGATCTTTGCCGGCGGATGCGAGGAATTGGACTGGACGCTCTCGGTGCTGTTCGACGCTATGGGCGCAATGTCTTCTAAGTACAACGACACGCCGGAGAAAGCCTCGCGCGCCTATGACAAAGATCGTGACGGCTTTGTGATCGCCGGCGGCGCCGGTGTGCTGGTGCTGGAAGAACTCGAACACGCCAAGGCGCGCGGCGCCAAGATCTATGCCGAAGTCGCGGGTTACGGCGCGACCTCAGACGGTTACGACATGGTGGCGCCGTCGGGCGAAGGCGCGGTGCGCTGCATGAAAATGGCGCTGGAAAACCTGAAGGCACCGGTCGACTACATCAACCCGCACGCCACGGCTACGCCGATCGGCGATCTCAAGGAGATCGAGGCGATCCGCGAGGTGTTCGGCGCCAAGTGCCCGCCGATTTCCGCCACCAAGTCGCTCACCGGCCATTCGCTTGGCGCCGCCGGCGCGCAGGAGGCGATCTATTCGTTGCTTATGATGAACAATGGCTTCATCTGCGAGAGCGCCAATATCGAGAATCTTGATCCCGCCTTCGCCGACGTGCCGATAGTGCGCGAGCGTCAGGACAACGTGAGGCTCGGCTGCGTGCTGTCGAATTCGTTCGGTTTTGGCGGCACCAATGCGTCTGTAGCGTTCAAGCGGCTGGATGCATGATCGTTTTTTTTAACGACCGCCAGGTTATGTCCGCCACTCCGTCATCGGATTGTCGTCTGCGCGCCATAGATGGGCTGTCGGCGCGCAACGCGATTCGATCGGATACATCGCATGAACAAGCCCGTCTTGCTGTCCTTCCCTCAATCCGTCCCGCGCAGGCCAACGACCATGGCTGACGAACAAATCGCTCCGCGCGGCAATCTGATGCAAGGCAAGCGCGGCCTGATTATGGGGGTTGCCAACGACCATTCCATCGCCTGGGGCATTGCCCAGATGCTGGCGTCGCACGGCGCGCAACTCGCTTTCACCTATCAGGGTGATGCGCTGGCCAAACGGGTAAAGCCGCTCGCGGAGCAGGCCCGGTCGTCTTTCGTGATGCCTTGTGACGTCGAAGACATTGCGTCAGTCGATGCGGTGTTCGCTGCGATCAAGCAGCAATGGGGCACGATGGATTTTCTCGTGCATGCGGTTGCCTTTTCCGACAAGAACGAATTGAAGGGCCGCTACGCCGATTCCACACGCGAAAACTTTATCCGCACGATGGTGATCTCTTGCTACGCGTTCACCGAAGCGGCCAAGCGTGCGGCGGCTCTGATGCCGAATGGCGGCGCGATGGTAACTCTCACCTATAATGGTGGCCTGCGCGCCATGCCGAACTATAACGTGATGGGTGTTGCAAAGGCGGCGCTGGAAGCCTCGGTGCGTTACCTCGCGGTCGATTTCGGGGTGCAGAAGATCCGAATCAACGCGATTTCGGCCGGCCCGATCCGCACGCTCGCCGGTGCAGGCATCACCGATGCGCGCTACATGTTCGCGTTCCAACAGAAATATTCCCCGCTCGGTCGCGGCGTGACACTTGAGGAATTGGGCGGCGCCGGTCTTTACCTTCTGTCCGACCTTTCCAGCGGTGTCACTGGCGAAGTTCACTTCGTCGATTCCGGATACAACGTCATCGCGATGCCGCATCCGCAGACGCTCAAAACTGCTGGCGGCGCGGTGGAAGGCAACAACGGCGGCGAATAGCGCCTAAATAAATCTGGGACCTCGTAGTCACGTCAGCCTGACGTGAGTTGCTCTTGCCGGCGGGTTGTTGAAGCATGGGCGCTAGGGATTCGATTTTCTCGAACCCTCTGGGTCAGGGAGATTTCGGCGATGCAACGGGAATTGGCGGCGGAGTTTGTCGGTACATTTTCACTCGTCAGTGCAGTGTGCGGCGCTGCGTTATTTTCGGCGACGATGGCCGGACTAATGGCCATTGCCTTTGCGGTCGGCCTGTCGGTTATGGCGATGGCATACGCTGTCGGTCATATCTCAGGCGCGCACTTTAATCCTGCGGTGACGTGCGGGCTGGTCGCCGCGGGCCGGTTCCCAGCCGAACGTGCGCCTGCCTACATTGTTGTGCAGGTGCTTGGCGGTGCTGCCGCTGCCGGCGTCTTCTATCTTGTGCTCAGCGGCGCGCCACCGATCAAATGGAACACATTCGCCAATATCTCCAATCTATACGGCGGCGGCGGATTTTCGATGGGTGCGGTCTTTCTGACCGAAACGGTGATCACGGCGCTGTTTCTGGTGGTGATCGTTGGCGCAACGTCCGCGCGGGCACCCGCCGGATTTGCGCCAATTGCAATCGGTCTCGCTTTGACGACGTTTCACCTGGTTGCCATCCCGATATCGAATGCTTCGTTAAATCCCGCGCGCTCGACCGCGACGGCGATCTTCGGCGGACCGCAGGCGATCAATGCGCTGTGGTTGTTCTGGGTCGCACCGATACTCGGCGGCGTGATCGGCGGCGTCGGATGCCGCTGGTTGCAGGACGAAATGCCGAAAAAGAAAAGACGGCGATAGGCCGCATTCGCACTAGGATTGTCCCGTTGATCCGGTGCACGGGATTGGTCTCCTCAAGGCAAAACTAAAAAGGGCGGCGCCAGGCCGCCCTTTTACTTTTTTGTTTTCTCTGTATCGGTCGTTACTCGGCGCCGCCGGCGGCCTCGCGTGGCTGCTCGCCGCCCTCGGGCCGCTGCTTGCCTTCGATGTCCTCGCCGGTGGCCTGGTCGACCGCCTTCATGGACAGCCGCACCTTGCCGCGCTCGTCCACACCGAGCAATTTCACCTTCACCTTGTCGCCTTCCTTGACGACATCGGTGACCTTGTTTACCCGGCGCGCGGCGAGCTGGCTGATGTGTACCAGGCCGTCCTTGGCGCCGAAGAAGTTCACGAAGGCGCCGAAGTCCATTACCTTTACGACCGTGCCTTCGTAGATGTGGCCGACTTCCGGATCAGAGGCGATCGACTTGATCCAGTTGATCGCCGCCTTGATCGACTCGCCGCTGGCGGACGCAACCTTCACCGAACCATCATCCTCGATGTTGATCTTGGCGCCGGTCTTTTCGACGATCTCGCGGATCACCTTGCCGCCGGTGCCGATCACTTCACGAATCTTGTCGGTCGGAATCTTGAACATCTCGATGCGGGGGGCATGCTCGCCCAATTCCGCACGCGCGGCGGTGAGTGCCTTGGCCATTTCACCGAGGATGTGCAAGCGGCCATCTTTCGCCTGCGCGAGCGCGACCTTCATGATCTCTTCGGTGATACCGGCGATCTTGATATCCATTTGCAGAGAGGTGACTCCCTGCTCCGTGCCCGCCACCTTGAAGTCCATGTCGCCGAGATGATCCTCATCGCCGAGGATGTCAGACAGCACCGCGAAACGCTTGTCTTCGAGAATGAGGCCCATGGCGATGCCGGCGGTCGCCCGCTTGAGCGGCACGCCCGC
>Ga0075018_10000195_pt1 | contig 16620 bp, 19 predicted proteins | sample ColStrG_CSR_2014_FD_71471 | JGI IMG/M metagenome (GOLD analysis project Ga0075018, IMG submission 71471) | Freshwater sediment microbial communities in response to fracking from Pennsylvania, USA - Cold Stream Run_MetaG_CSR_2014 | ecosystem: Environmental > Aquatic > Freshwater > Creek >... | reverse complement strand
TGGCCTCGAGCGCCGCGATGCGTCGCTGGCGCTTTCGGCCATCGTGAGTGTGCGCCAGCTCGCCGAGCGTCTTTTCCATGGCGCGCGCAGGGCGCTTGGCACCTATGGCCGCATAGACCATGGCGGCCGAGCGCAGGCGCTGCTCGGGATCGACGCCGAGGTGGCATTCGAGAGATTGCGTGGCCACTGCAGACCAGAATTCACATACGGCAAACAGTGCGCGCTCGGCCAGCGACAGTCCACCGGCAGCCAATGCCGCCTGGTCGAGAATCACATACAGCCGGGTGCGCGTCCCGGGCTGGTGCCCGGGCCACAGGCTCATCCGATTGACGGTGACAGGCAGGAAGACATCGCTGGTAGTTGGCATGCGGCGACAATTGCAGATGCGCCAGTCTTGATCAGTTCGGTAGCGTACGTATTCCGGCCGAGGCGTCACCATCGACCATCGCGCCGCACGTCGCTTCAGCCGTAGACTTCGAGCCGATCGTGGACCTGACGCACGCCCGCCGCGCCCCAGGCGCACTGGCGCACCATCTCACTCTCGCGCCAGCTCTGCACGGAACCCGTCAGCGTGACTTCCGCACCGTGCACCGCGACCGCGACTGCGCGAGCGTCGACTTCCGTGCGTTGCTCCAGTGCTGCAAGGATGACCTGCTGCAGTTGCGCGGGAACCGCCTGTGATTTGAAAGTGACGTGATCGTGTATGCCACGCACGCCGGCCAGCACGCGCACCGCGTCGATCACCTTCTGGCGCGGGTAGTAACCCTCGATCTCACCGCGCAGCGTGACCCATCCGTGCCTTACCAGCACGACCACCGCCATCAGCGGCAAGGTCGTCTGCCATTGCAAAATGCTGCGCACTGCCAGCACCAGATCGCCATCGGACAGGATGGCTCTACCCGCTTGCACCAGCTGCAGGTCGACCCCGAGTGCCTGCACGCCGACTACGCCGTGCGCCAGTTCTTCGGCGCGCAGCCGTATTTCATACGAGCCGACATGGCCGCTGAGGGTGACTGCGCCGCCGCGCACAGTCACGCCAATCATCGTGCTGCTGTCTGGCGCCAGGACCGCCAGCGCGTCGATGACGTTTTGTTGAATCTGCCGGTCTGATTTCATGCTGTTCTCCTGATCTCCAGCGCAGGCTAGGTTCCAGACTGCCGCCTGTCGGCTCGCTATCGCACATAACAGGGACATGCGGGATTTGACCCGCGCGCTTGCTGCTTTGTACGGTAACGCACGGATTACCCGTCATATCCCCTCGACAATAGAGTGGCGGAAGTTTCTCCCAGGCTGAACCTGCGCCACAGGCCCACCACGAGATCCCTTGATCCTCCCGTCGAGGCGAACACTCGGGTCAGGTTCAGACTTCAACCGCCGGCGTCCATCAGGACACCGGCGGTTTTTTTCCTTCAGGCGGCCGCCGGCAATCCCTGCAGAAGATCTGACAATTCGTCGGCATGCTGTTCCTCGACCGCCAGGATGCCCTTGAGCATCTGGCTGGTGGTCGAATCCTTGTCCCCCAGGTAGCTGATGACTTCGCGGTAGCTGTCGATGGCAATGCGCTCGGCCACCAGGTCTTCCCTGATCATCTCGACCAGCGAATTGCCGGCGACATATTCGGCGTGACTGCGGCTGCTCAGCGTATCGGGTGAGAAATCAGGTTCGCCACCCAGCTGCACAATGCGCTCGGCGAGGCGGTCAGCGTGCGCCAGCTCCTCGCCCGAGTGCACCAGGAATTCATCCGCGGTGCTCTTGGCATCCAGGCCGCGCGCCATGAAGTGGTGACGACGATAGCGCAGCACGCAGACAATCTCCGTGGCCAGCGCATCGTTGAGCAGCCTGATGACGGCCGCGCGGTCGGCGCCATAGCCGGCCGTCACGGCGCCAGCCTCGAGGTGTTTGCGCGCGCGCTCGCGCAGCGTCGCAACGTCGGTCAGGGAATTCTTCTGCATGGCAGGTCTCCGTGTATGGAAGGAAACGCAAGGTAAGCCAGCGTGGCACTGCTCTCGGTACGCCAACGCACGCTCGGAGCTGCCACCAGTGCTCTGAGCGCTAGCGCACTGATAGGCCAGCCATAACGGCGCAGCCTGTGCGCGTTAAACGAGTAACGGCTGACACAGAACACGCCGCCCCATCACTGAATGACAAGAGGAACAATCATGCGTATCACTACAATCACCCTGGCGGCCGTGGGCTGCATGGCCCTGCTCGGCGGCTGCAACAGCGCCGAGTCTCCGTCCGAGGTCCAGAAGAATGTGGCCAATGCCCAGCAGGACGCCGCCAAGGACGTTGCCGGGGAAACCAAGGATGCCCGCAAGGCCGCGAGCGACAGCGCCTACGCGGTAGCCAACGCCAAGGCCGAAGGCGACAGCAAGGTGGCCAAGGAAAAATGCGAGGCGCTGAGCGGCGATGCCCAGAAGGCCTGCAAGGATCAGGCTGACGCAGCGCTGAAGATGGACAAGGCCAACGCCGAAGCCGAGCACGCGCGCACCGGAGCCTGAGGCCATACCCCCGCGCGGTCCCGCGTTGATATGTTCGCGCATATCAAACGCGGGATCTGCGTGATGGGTGAGTTTGTGGAGCACCCTGCCAAGCGCCACCCGCTGCGCCCTGAGCGCAGCGAGGCCCGGGCCGGCGTGGGTGGTTACTTCCGGCCTACGGCCAGCAGCAGGCCACCGACCAGTATCAGGCCGATTCCGCCCCACACTGGCACGTTGACGTGCTTGGTTTCATCCACCGACAGGTGCAGGGAACCGATGTCAGCCTGGTGTGTCGACTTGGTATAACTGAACCCGCCGTAGACAAGTCCCAGCACGCCTGCGATCAGCAGCACGATGGCCGCCATGCGTTGCACATTCATTCGCCTCTCTCCTGCAAAGACAACACGGGCCGCCGAAGCCGGCAGCCACTTGTGGCTGCCCCGCGGCGGCAGGCTCAAAGCTTGCGGCCTTGGATGAACCGCACCAGGATCATCACCACGGCCACCACCAGCAGGACATGGATGAATCCTCCCATGGTGTACGAAGTAACCAGTCCCAGTGCCCAAAGCACCAGCAGCACAATGGCTATGGTCGTTAACATCTTCTGACTCCTTTGCGGATTCCGGTCGGTTATCGCCTCGAGAACAGGTAGGCGACCGCGGCGCCCGCCAGAGCGGCCACACCCACGGCCTGCCAGGGGCTGCGACGCACGTACTGATCGGTTGCGCCTGCGGCCTGGCGCGCGCTCTCGCTGATGCGCTTGCTGCTGGTGGCGAGCGTGTCCCTGGCCGAATCGATCCGGGCCTGGATGCCGCTGCGCAGCTGGGTCACGTCCTCATCCGCGACGTGCGCGACTTTCTTCAGCAGGTCCTCGACATCGAGGATCAAGCCGTTCAATTCGGTCGCCGCAGTACGCTTGACGCGCTCGGCGCCGCGCCCCAGCTCCCTGCCGACTCGGCGTGCGCCATTGCTGGCGCGATCCAGTGTCTCGTTGACCGTTTCAGTTGCACTCATGTTGTCGATCTCCGTAATAGTGGTGAAGGCAGGACAGCGCTAGTGCTGGCGCTCGCCATGATCGTCATCGTTATGGCCGTCGCGATCGTGTTTATGGTCGTCATTATGGCCATGTTCGCCATGTTCATTGCGGCGATTGCGCTCGCGATAGTGCGATACGTAGGTGTCGCGATACCATCGATCACGCACGAAATAGACCGGCTGGCCGCAGGCGTCATACTGGGCGCAATGCTGGCTCCAATGACGTTCGTGGCCGGGCGGCACATGCAGGTACAGCGGCTCGCGCACCTGCTCGCGCGGCACGCGCTCCACCATCACCGGACGCTGGTAGATCACCTGCGGTCGCGGAAAATCACCGATGTCGATCCGTCCGTAGAATCCGGGTTCGCCCACGGTGATGGTTACGCCCACATCGGCCGCCAGCAGCGGCGTTACCGCTGTGGCACTGAGCAGCGCCAGTGCGGCACCCGCCAATAGCTTCTTCATGATGGAATGTCCGTGTGCCTGATGTACGAGAATGCGCCTCGCCGGCGCCGGGCTCTGTACGTCGTCGCACATAGGCGCCCCGGGGCTAATGGCAGGTACTGGCATCCCGGGCGGCATCGACCGCCAGGCCCCAAAACAGGGCATCCAGGCCGATGCGAATCCCCGCATCCGGGTGCCAGTCGGAGCCGAGCTCCCAACGCACCAGCGGTTCGACGTAGCCATACAGCCAGCCGCCGTGGAGCGGCCGCTTGAAGAGCACGCTGAATTCGTAGAGCGAGGCGCTCGAGAGGTGATTGCCGGATGCCGTGATCGCGACTACCGTGCCACAGGCCAGGTCGCGGCCTGCGGTGAAGCGGCCGTATTGCCGCTCCTGGATGACGGACTGCGCGTGACCCACCAGCAGGGTCTGGGCCCAGGTGGTCGCGGCCGTATTGCGCAGCCAGTTGCCATAGCTGGACGAGCGGGCCACCCAGCGTCCATGCCATTGCTCGAGCGTGAGGCCAGCGCTGACGCCCAGCCCCAGTCCGCTTTCAAGGTACGGCTTGATGAGTGGATAGAGCTTGGCACTGCCCAGATCGAACTGCGGTGCCCAGCGCAGCGCGGCAAAGGCCGTGGGTTTGAATTTCACCCGCACGCCAATGTCGAAATCGACATGCGAATGCGGCACGAAACGCACGCCGGCACGTACCGGGTTACGTTCCAGCGCGGCATTGCCCGGGGCCTCCGAGAGGTTGCTGCTGGTGATGAACAGGCGCAGCCGCCGCTCGATATTGGGCAGGCGGATGGTGGCGTCGAAATTGAACCGGGGCGAGAATCCGAGTCCGTGCTGGCGATTGAGAATCTCACTGTCGAACTCGATTCGCAGTGGCGAGAGGGGCACCAGCAGTGCGGTGCGATTGGGGTCCGCGTAGCGCTGGTCGACGCTGACGATGAGATGCTCGAGGCGTCGATACAGCCAGTCGTGCCCCTTGTCGAGGCGTTCACCCAGGTTGTGCGTCACCGAGTTCGAAGCCCGGCGCAGCCCGGAGAATGTCCCGCTTGAGGGGTACACGTGCTCCGGCGACTCAGGCGCTGCGGACTGCTCCGCGGCGCCCGCGGCGCCCGCCAGCAGCACACCGAGCAGCGCTGCATGCAGCACACTCCAAAGCCGCCCGTTTGGCGCGCTACGGCCCGGAGTTGCTGGTTGTGCCTTCGTTCTCAGCGTTGCGCGACTGCCTGATTCCCGATGATGACTTCGACGCGGCGATTCTGCTGGCGGCCATCCGCCGAATCATTCCCTGCTACAGGCTCGGCTTCACCCTTGCCCAGGGTGCGGATGCGTCCCGGCACTACGCCCTGGCTGGTGAGATACGCTCCCACCGCATTGGCCCGTCGCAGCGAGAGATCCTGATTGTACTGGGAACTGCCAACGCTGTCAGTGTGCCCCTCGATGGTGACCGATCGCTCAGGGTATTTCCCCAGGAAGGCAACCAGCTTGTCCAGGTGGCTATTGGTTGACGAGCGCAGCTCGGCGCGACCGCTGGCAAACAACACATCACCCAGAGTCACTACCAGTCCGCGATCGGTCATCTTCGCCTGCAGGGTATCCAGCTGCCGCAGCAGCTCTGCTGACTGTTCCTCGGCATTGGCCGTGGCAGCCTTGGCTACCGAGGCATCATCGCGCGCCTGGTCGGCGTCCCTGTGCGCCTGCTGTGCATCGGAACGCGCCAGACTGGCGTCATCGCGTGCAGCGTCGGCCGACGCCTTCTGGCTGGCGCCTTCAGCCTGCGCCGCGGCGGCCTGGCTGATCGCCGCATCCGCCTCCCGCGTACGGGCAGCAAGTCGCACGTTGTCGCGCTGCTGGCGCAAGGCAAGGCGCTGGTCTTCGGCGTAGCGCGTCTCCGCCAGTTCCCTCGCAGTATCGACCTTTCTGTCGGCGATGTAGTTCAGATGCGCGGCGAGTTCGGCGTCCCGCTGCGGCAGTTCGGCGCTGGCCACGGCTACTTCGGCGTCTTTCATCGCGACCGGTGCGCGACTCGCCAGCCGCGGATCAGACTGCAGCTGCGTCAGCTTGCTGCGCGCTGCGGTCGGGCCAGAGGGCTTGACCATCGTGGTTGAACAGCCGGCCACCATGGCCGCTGCCACGACCAGCGTGATCAGGGCCCTGGCGTACGTCCTGCCCATTTTTGATGTCTTCATTTCTTCTCTCCAGCGCTACGATCCATTTCCTCAACGAGGGTACTGTTGCCTTGGGTCAGCTCGGCGTTCACCGCGGTGGCCTTGACCGCTGAGGTCTTGGCCGAGGCAAGTTCCGCTTCAGCCTGTGATTGTTCAGCCAGGTGTTCGGCGGCCACCATATGGCTGCCTCCCACGGCTGCATTGGCGGCCGCCAGCTTGCTGCGCGCCTCACCGAGTTCGGCCGGTGCGTAGTGACCAGCGTCGGTGCGCTCGGCCACGGTGATTGCCTGTTGCGCGGCCTGCAAAGCCGCCGTGGGTGCCGGGGGCGTGGACGCACAGGCGCCGATGGCCATGATCACGCCAAGGCCGATGGGCCAGCGCAAGCGCGTGGGGGAGAATGCTGTGATCGGGAGGTTCATCGTGATTTCATGCCTTGGGTTGCGAAGACACGGCACGATTGCCTGCTGGCCTCCAGTGGCACGAAGTTGCGCGCTTCGCCGGTGACAGTCTGTTCGCCAGCGAACTGTGTTCGCATCACGCAACGGGCACCGTACAACAGCGACATCTGGTCGCCTGCTCAATGGGGAGCTCACCATGTACCTGCCACGCAATCCCAATGCACAGCCTGCGATGCCGCTCGCGGGCAAGCCCGCCATGACGATCGAACCCGGTGCGCCGACGCTGCCGCCACAGTCCGAAGCGCAGCAGTCGCCGGCACGCAAGCCCGCGCGACGTCTGACGCGCAACCCGGTGCTGGCCGGCATCGTCAACAACGCCATGCGGATGTGGAAATAGGCACCATCGTAGCGAGCCGGGAGTACCACGTACTCCCGGCTCGCTGGCGTTTCAAAGTTTCTTGATCAGATTCTTTGCGCCACCGACGGCATTTTGCAGTCTCCCGTCCGCCTTCTCGGCCTTGCCTTTGATGGTCAGTCGGGAATTGCCGATAGCCTTGCCCACCGCTTCCTTGATGGCGCCCTTGGCCTCTTTGGCCGTACCGACTACCTGATCCTTGTTCACATCGTGCTCCTGAGGGTGATTGAGGCGCTATGTGAACATCGAAGCGTGTCGAAGGTCTGCGCGCCAGCGCACTCATGCGGTTTCCACGCGCAGCCCGGCATCACACCCGTACTCTGCGCACCGCGCTGTTGAGCGACCGCGCGATCACAAGCTCCTCGTCAGTAGCGATGACCCGTACCCTGACGCGCGCGGAATCCGGCGAGATAAGCGTGGCATTGACAGCGTTGCGGCGCGGATCCAGCACGATGCCCAGAAAGCTCAACCCTTCGCAGACGCGCTCGCGCACCAGTGGCGCGTTTTCGCCGATCCCGCCGGTGAACACCAGCGTGTCCAGGCCGCCGAGTGCAGCGGCGTAGGCACCGAGCTGTTTTTTGATCTCATAACAATAGAGGGCCACCGCTTCCTGCGCGCGCAGGTCGGTGGCCTCACGCTCGAGCAGGTCGCGCATATCCGAACTGGTTTCCGATATGCCCAGCAGCCCCGACTCAAAGTTCGTCATCCGGGAAAACTGCGCTGCCGTCATGCCCTCGATGCGCGCCAGGTAACTGCCCAGTCCCGGGTCCAGGTCTCCCGAGCGCGTGCTCATGGGCAGGCCGGCCGCGGGCGTGAACGCCATGGTGGTGTCGATGCTCTGGCCGCGATGCACGGCCGCCATGCTCGAGCCGTTCCCCAGGTGTGCCAGCACCAGCCGGCCGTTGGCCACTTCACCGCGATTCAGGCGCGCGAGCTCGCCGAGCAGGAACTCATATGAAAGGCCGTGAAAGCCGAAACGCCGCACGCCGGCCGCTTCGTAGCGCCGCGGAATCGGCAGCACGCGCGCCACGCGCGGCAGGTCATGGTGAAACGCGGTATCGAAGCAGGCCCATTGCGCCACGTCCGGGTAACGCGCGCGGATGGCATCAATGATCAGCAGTTCCAGCGGCAGGTGTTCCGGATCCAGCTCGCCCAGCGCCCTGAGCTTCGCCAGCACAGCGGTCGTGATGGCTTGCGGGGCGCTGAATTCCGGCCCGCCATGCACCACACGGTGACCCACTGCAACCGGCACGCCACCCTCGAGGCGTGCCACCAACCAGTCGAGCAGCACCGCCGTGGCCGCCGCGTGATCCGCGGTGGGGAGGCTCAGCGTCTCCGGGTCGCCGCCGCCCGGGCCGCTGGCATGGAGCGTGGTTCCTGGCAGGCCGATCCGCTCGATTCGGCCGCTGTGCAGCCGCCTTGGCTCTTGATCGGTCGAAAACAGCGCAAACCTGATGCTGGAGGAACCGCCGTTGATCGTCAGCAGGCTTGGCGTATTGACCGGCATTGAAGACTCCCGATGCGGCCGCTACCGGGCAGCCTGCAAGCCAATGTCCGTGGCCTGTGGCCACTGCCAGTTGCGCACTTCCGGCAGGTCCTCGCCATGTTCGTTGATGTACAGCCGGTGCTCGATCAGCTTGTCGCGCAGCTGCTGCTTCAGGTACACGCCGCGTTCGCCGCACTGGGGCAGGCGATCGATTACATCCATCACCAGGTGGAAGCGGTCCATGTCATTGAGGACGGTCATGTCGAACGGCGTCGTGATGGTGCCCTCCTCCTTGTAGCCGCGCACATGGATATTGGCATGGTTGCGGCGGCGATAGGTGAGCCTGTGGATCAGCCACGGATAGGCGTGGAAGGCAAAAATCACCGGCTTGTCGACGGTAAACAGCTCATCGAAGTCCGTATCGTGCAGGCCGTGCGGGTGTTCGCTGCGCGGCTGCAGTCGCATCAGGTCCACTACGTTGACCACACGGACTTTCAGCTCGGGCAGGTGGGCGCGCAACAGGGCGACGGCCGCCAGGGTCTCGAGCGTCGGCACATCGCCACAGCAGGCCATCACCACGTCGGGTGCCGTCTCCTGGTCGTTGCTGGCCCATTGCCAGATGCCAATGCCACGGGTGCAATGCCGTTGCGCGGCCTCCATATCCAGCCACTGCGGCGCCGGATGCTTGCCCGCGATGACGACATTCACGTAGTGCCGGCTGCGCAGGCAGTGATCCATGACCGAGAGCAGGCAGTTGGCGTCGGGTGGCAGGTAGATGCGCACGATCTCGGCCTTCTTGTTCACGACGTGATCGATGAAGCCCGGGTCCTGGTGGGTGAAGCCGTTGTGATCCTGGCGCCAGACATGCGAAGCCAGCAGGTAGTTGAGCGAGGCCAGCTTGCGCCGCCACGGCAACTTCGCAGTCACCTTGAGCCACTTGGCGTGCTGGTTGAACATGGAGTCGACGATGTGGATGAAGGCCTCGTAACAATTGAACAGGCCGTGCCGCCCGGTGAGCAGATAGCCCTCGAGCCAGCCCTCGCATTGATGTTCGCTGAGCATTTCCATCACGCGACCATCAACGGCCAGACGCTCATCGGTCGGGACTACAGCACCCTGCCACTGGCGCGCAGTGGCTTCCAGCAGCGCTTCAAGGCCGTTGGATACCGTTTCATCGGGGCCGAACACGCGAAAGTTGCGCTGCTCGCTGTTCTCGCGCACGACATCGCGCAGGAATTTACCCAGCACGTGCGTGTCGCCGATGCCGCGTACGCCCGGTGTCGCAACCGTCACCGCGTATTCGCGATAGTCCGGGAGCCTGAGGTCTCGCAACAGCATGCCGCCATTGGCATGCGGGTTCGCACCCATGCGCCGCTCGCCCCGCGGCGCCAGCTGCGCGAACTCAGCGTTCAGCCTGCCGTGCGCGTCGAACAGTTCTTCGGGCCGATAGCTGCGCAGCCAGTCTTCAAGCAGTTGCAGATGCCCCGGACGGGTACTCGGATCGGACACCGGCACCTGATGGGCGCGACAGGTGCCTTCCACCGGCAGGCCGTCGACCCATTTTGGCCCGGTCCAGCCCTTGGGAGACTTGAGCACGATCATCGGCCAGCGCGCTCGCTCCAGCTTGCCGTGCTGACGCGCGTCCTGCTGGATGCGCAGGATATCCGCCAACGCCGCCTCAAGTGTCGCCGCCATCGCCTCGTGCATCATTGCCGGGTCGTGGCCGTCGACGAAGTATGGCGTCCAGCCATAGCCGCGCAACAACTGTTCCAGCTCGTCGCGGCCGATACGCGCCAGCACCGTCGGGTTGGCAATCTTGTAGCCATTCAGGTGCAGGATCGGCAGCACGGCGCCATCGGTCGCGGCGCTCAGGAATTTATTGGAATGCCAGGCCGTGGCCAGCGGGCCCGTCTCCGCCTCGCCATCGCCGATCACGCAGGCCACGATCAAGCCGGGATTGTCGAAGGCCGCACCAAAGGCGTGGCTGAGTGAATAGCCCAGTTCCCCACCCTCGTGAATCGAACCGGGGCACTCGGGTGACACATGGCTGGGAATGCCACCGGGGAAGGAGAACTGCCTGAACAGACGCTGCAATCCCGCCTCGTCCTGGCTGATGTCCGGATAGATCTCGCTGTAAGTGCCTTCGAGGTAGGTGTTGCCCACCAGTGCGGGCCCGCCGTGGCCGGGACCCGAGATGTAGATCATGTTTAGTTCGTGCTGCACGATCAGCCGGTTGAGATGGGCGTAGATGAAATTCTGGCCGGGCGTCGTACCCCAGTGGCCGAGCAGCGTGCGCTTCACATCCGCAAGGCTCAGCGGCCGGCGCAGCAGCGCATTGTCGCGCAGGTAGATTTGTCCCACCGACAAGTAGTTGGCCGCGCGCCAGTAGCCGTCGATCAAGGCCAGGCTCGCGGCATCAAGGGTGGGGATCGTCATGGTTATCCTGGTGACAAGGTTTCAGGGCACGGACAGCGCGGCATCGACGGCCCGTTGCGCTTCGTCCAGGATCTGCTGCAGGTGCGCCTCATTGCGAAAACTCTCGGCGTAGATCTTGTAGAGGTCTTCGGTGCCCGACGGGCGGGCTGCAAACCAGCCGCCGGGCGCAACCACCTTGATGCCGCCAACGGCAGCGCCATTCCCGGACGCGTGATCCTGCACGCTGGCAATGGTTTCACCGGCAAGCTGGTGAGTGGCCAGCTGTTCGGGTGCCAGCCGGGCGAGCCGTGCACGTTGCGCGGCGTTTGCGGGCGCGTCGATGCGGGCACTCAACGGTGCACCCAGCTCAGCGGTGAGCGCCGCGTAGTAATCGCCAGGATCCCGCCCAGTGCGGGCGGTGATTTCCGCTGACAGCAGCGCCGGCACCAGGCCATCCTTGTCCGTGGTCCATACTGTTCCGTTCAGGCGGCTGCACGTGGCCCCAGCGCTCTCCTCACCGGCGAAACCCAGTTCCCCGCCCAACAAGCCGGCGACGAACCACTTGAAACCCACCGGCACTTCAACCACACGACGTTGCAGTCGCGCCGCCACCCGATCGATCAGCGCGCTGCTGACGATGGTCTTGCCCACGGCCATGCCCTGCCCCCAATGCGGTCGATGGCGGAACAGGTAATCGATGGCGACGCACAGATAATGGTTGGCCGGCAGCAGACCGGCGCTGCGCGTGACGATGCCGTGGCGGTCGTGGTCGGTGTCGCAGGCAAAGGCGATATCGAAGCGCTCCCTGGCGCTGATCAACGACTGCATCGCGTAGGCTGAAGACGGATCCATGCGGATGCGCCCGTCCCAGTCCAGGCTCATGAAACTGAAAGTCGGATCCACCTGGTCGCTGATCACCGTGAGATCCAGCCGATAGTGTTCGGCGATGCGCCCCCAGTAGTGCACGCCAGCACCGCCCAGGGGATCCACGCCCATGCGGACGCTGGCATTGCGTATCACATCGAATTCAAGCACCTCACCCAGGGCCGCCACGTAGGCGTCCATGAAATCATGCTCGTGAGTGGTGCTGGCCGCGCGCGCGCTGGCGTACGGGAGCCTGCGCACCTCGCGCAGCGCGCCGTGCAGCAACGCATTCGCGCGCGTCCCGATCCAGTCCGTCGCCGTGTTATCGGCGGGCCCGCCATGCACCGCGTTGTACTTGATGCCACCACTGTCGGGCGGATTGTGCGACGGCGTGATCACCAGGCCGTCGGCCAGCCCACTGGCCCGCGCGCGGTTGTAGTTCAGGATCGCCAGTGAAACCGCCGGCGTAGGCGTGTAGGCCTCATTCGCTGCCACCAGCACTTCGACACCGTTGGCCGCCAGCACTTCGAGCGCGCTGCGCGCGGCGGGCGCCGAGAGCGCATGGGTATCGATGCCGATAAACAGTGGACCGTCGATGCGCTGGGCCACGCGGTAGTCACACAAAGCCTGGCAGATGGCCAGTACATGCCATTCATTGAAACTGCGCTGCAGCGAACTGCCGCGGTGCCCCGACGTGCCAAAGACTACGCGCTGCGCCGGCACGGCCGGATCGGGACGCAGGTTGGCATAGGCGTCCAGCAAGGCGCCGATGTCCACCAACGGCGTCGCGGCTGCCGCCGTACCTGCAAGGGGACTGATCCTCGAGGGTGCAGGCGCGTTCAAGGGCGCCCGGCAAACACAGCGGCGTCGAGGCCGATCAGATCGCCGATGCGCTCGATCGTGAGATCCGGCGGCCACCCGGCCGACGGCGCCGGCGTCTCGCGCGCATAGTGACCCTGGCGTACGAATACCGTCGTGAGGCGCGCACCCATCAGCGGCTTCATCACGCTGAGCAGCTGCGGTTTGTCATCGATCATCACGTAGTGGTCGGCCGGATAGTGGCGCTGCACGGCATCCAGTGCCCACTGCTTGTGCAGGTAGATCAGCACCCTGCCCTGGACAGCATCCCAGATACCCGAACGCTGCACCTTGCGCGGCTGAAACACCACATCACCATCCGAGAGTACCACCGGCTGGCCCAGGCTCTGCAGGTGAGCAATGGCCTCGAGGGCACGTGGATAGAGGTGCTTCATGAACGGGTAGTCGAGCACAAACGCCGACAATTGCAGCAGCCGCTGCCCGAAATCGTGGCCGGACCGAAACTCCTGGAGCGTGCCGAGGTAGTCTGCATAGCCGCCGCGCTCGCGTCGCGCGGCATACAGGGACCAGAAGCGATCGCGCTCCAGCACGCCAAAATCCTGCTCCAGGCGCGCCGACAAGTCGGCGGCAAAGCCGTCGTTGTCGAACAGCGTATTGTCCACATCGAGCAGGAACACCAGCGGCTGCCGCTCGGCTGATTCGGTGCTGGTCATCATCGCGCCTGCAGTACGCCGGCGTGCTGCCGCAGCCAACGGTATAGAATCATTGTCGAAGTCTCTCTGTCTGCCAACGCACACCGGAGTAGGGTCCCATGAGTATACCCGCGCCCACTGGCCTTACCCGCCGCCAGCTCGTCGCCGCCATGACCAGCCTCGCCGGTGTCAGCGCACTGGCTGTGCCGCCGACGGCGCTGGCTGCGGCAAAGCGCACGACTTTCGTGCTGGTGCACGGCGCGTGGCACGGCGGCTGGTGCTGGCGGCGCGTGGCCGACCGGCTGAGCGCGCGCGGCCACTATGTCGTGGCGCCTACGCTCTCGGGTGTGGGTGAGCGGTCACACCTGGCCGGTGACGCCATCAATCTCACGACCCAGGTCAACGATGTGATCGGCGAGATCAAATGGAAGGACCTCGATCGCATCGTGCTGATCGGCCACTCCTACGGTGGCATGGTGATCACGGGTGTGGCCGAACAACTGCACGAACGCATTGCCGCGCTGGTCTACCTCGATGCCTTCCTGCCCACCGACGGACAGTCGGCGGGCGACGTGCTGGGCGGCGCCACCTGGACTGACCGACTGGTGCCGCCGATCAGCGCCACGGCCTTCGGCGTGAACGAACACGATCGCGCCTGGGTGGATGCGAAGATGACGCCGCACCCGGTCGGCTGCTTCACCGAAAAACTCAAGGTGAGTGGCGCGTACCAGCAGGTGGCGAAGAAGCTGTATGTCCGTGCCAGTGGCTTCGCGAACCCCGCCTTCGACGGCGCACTGGCGCGCTGCCGAGCCGATCAGCATTGGCAGACGCGCGTGATGAACTGCGGCCATGACATCATGGTGGATCAACCGGCTGAACTCAGCGCGCTGCTCGAGCGCCTCGCCTGATCGCCCCCGGCGCCTGAAACAGGCGCCCGCACCAGGCGACTGCCGTGGGCGCCTGCCGTGGGCGCCTAGAGATCGATCAGCTCGACCTCGCCGGCATCGATCTCGCGGCCGAGGAAGCGGCCGCCGATCGCGGCGAAGCGTTCCACGCCATCGGTGGCGAGAAACTGCATGGCATCGGCCGGCGCCTGCTGTGCGCCGCCCGGGCCCGGCAGCGCCGGGCGCAAAAGCTGCGCCTGCTCGAGTTCGGCCCTTACCGCCGCTGCAGTCGTCGCCGCCGAATCAACGATGCGCACCTCTTTGCCGAGTGTGGCTGCGATCACCGGCGCCAACACCGGAAAATGCGTGCAGCCCAGCACCAGCGTATCGGCGGCCTGCAGCCCTCCGGCCAGCAGCGGCTGCAGGTAACGCTGTGCCGCGGCCTGTACGACCGCGCCATCCGTCCAGCCCTCTTCGGCCAGCGCCACGAATACCGAACAGGCAATCGCGGTCACGCGGGCCTGGGGCTTGAGTGCGTGGATGGCGCGCGTGTACGCGCCGCCGCGCACGGTGCTGTCGGTGCCGAGCACCGCGATGCGATCATTGCGGGTCGCCTCGCAGGCTGCACGCGCGCCCGGCTCGATCACGCCAATCACAGGCAAGCCGGCATAGCGCTCGCGCATCGCCGGGAGCGCGGCGCTGGATGCGGTATTGCAGGCCACGACCAGGCACTTGATATCGCGGGCCACCAGTTCGTCCGCGGCCTGGATCGCGTAGCGCACGACGGTGTGCGCGCTCTTGGTGCCGTAGGGCAGTCGCGCGGTGTCGCCCAGGTAGAGGAATTGCTCCGCCGGCATGGCCGAGTGCAAGGCGCGCAGCACCGTCAGGCCGCCGACGCCGGAATCGAAGACACCGATGGCGCGTTCGGCTGGCGCCGCCGCACCGGCCGCGCCGCTCACCCTTCCGGTCGCATGTGCGGAAACAGCAGCACGTCGCGGATCGAGGCCGCATCGGTCAGCAGCATCACCAGGCGATCGACACCGATGCCCAGTCCCGCAGTCGGCGGCATGCCGTATTCCAGTGCACGGATGTAGTCGGCATCGTAGTGCATGGCTTCCTGGTCACCGGCCTCGTGGCGCGCCACCTGCGCACGGAAACGTGCCGCCTGGTCCTCGGGATCATTGAGTTCCGAAAAGCCATTGGCCAGTTCGCGACCGGCAACGAAGAACTCGAAGCGATCGGTGAGGAACGGGTCGGCATCATTGGCGCGCGAGAGCGGCGAGACTTCGGCCGGATAGGCGTACACGAAGGTCGGGTCCTCGAGCGTGTGCTCGCCGGTCTTCTCGAAGATCTCGATCTGCAGTTTGCCGGCGCCATCGCCCGCCTGGCAGGCGATGCCCAGCTGCGCGCAGGCGCTGCGCAGGTAGGCCACCTCGCGCAGGCGCGCGCGCTCGAGCGTGGGATTGCGTTCGCAGATCAGATCCTCGACCGTGACACGACGGAAAGGCTTGCCGAAGTCGTAGTCGCGCCCCTGGTAGTGCACCGTGCGCCTGCCGAACAGCCCATCGCACAAGCCGCGCATCAGCCGCTCGATCAGCTCCATCAGCTCGCGAAAGTCGCTGTAGGCCCAGTACAGCTCGAGCATCGTGAACTCGGGATTGTGGCGGGTGGAGAGGCCCTCGTTGCGGAAGTTGCGGTTGATCTCGTACACGCGCTCGAGCCCGCCGACGATCAGGCGCTTGAGGTAGAGCTCGGGCGCGATGCGCAGGTACATCTGCTGATCGAGCGCGTTGTGATGGGTGATGAAGGGCCGGGCCGCGGCGCCGCCGGGAATCGGCTGCATCATCGGCGTCTCGACCTCGAGGAAATCGAGTGCGTCGAGCGCATCGCGCAGGTAACGCACGATGCGCGTGCGGGTGCGAAACAGCTCGCGACTCGGCTCGCTCATCAAGAGATCCACGTAGCGCTGGCGATAGCGGGTCTCGGTATCCGCCAGCCCGTGCCACTTGTCGGGGAGCGGCCGCAGCGCCTTGGCCAGCAGGCGCAGCCGCTCGACGCGCACCGAGAGCTCGCCGGTGCGGGTGCGGAACAGCGGCCCCTCGGCGCCGAGGATGTCGCCTACGTCGTAGCCCTTGAAGGCTTCATACGAAGCCCCCAGCGTCTCGGTCTGCAGGAACAGCTGCAAGGTGCCGCTGCGATCGACGATCTTGGCAAAACTCGCCTTGCCCATCACGCGCTTGAACATCATGCGCCCGCCCACGCGCACCCGCACCGGGTTGGCCTCGAGCCAGGCGCCATCGCGCTCGGCATAGGTGCTCAGCAGGTCGGCCGCCAGCGCATCGCGCCGGAAATCGTTGGGGAACGCCGGACCGCCGCTGCGCAGTTGCGCCAGCTTGGCGCGCCGCTCCGCGATCAGGTGATTCTCATCCGGTGGTGCTTCGTTGCTCACAAACCCGCCTTGAGACTCGCTTCCATGAATTGATCCAGCGCACCATCTAGCACCGAACCGG
>Ga0075018_10000192_pt1 | contig 16662 bp, 17 predicted proteins | sample ColStrG_CSR_2014_FD_71471 | JGI IMG/M metagenome (GOLD analysis project Ga0075018, IMG submission 71471) | Freshwater sediment microbial communities in response to fracking from Pennsylvania, USA - Cold Stream Run_MetaG_CSR_2014 | ecosystem: Environmental > Aquatic > Freshwater > Creek >... | reverse complement strand
ACCCCAACCGGTTCAACCCCGCGAGAGCCAGCAGCGTCGCGTCGGCCTCGCCGTCGGCCAGTTTGCGCAGCCGCGTATCGACATTGCCGCGAATGGTGGAAACCCTGAGATCGGGCCTCAACCGCAGGACTTGCGCCTGCCTGCGCAAGGAAGCGGTCCCGACCAGGCTGCCGGCTGGCAATTCAGCAAGCGATTTTGCCTTCAGGCTGACGAACGCATCGCGCGGGTCCTCGCGCCGCAAAAGACACACGATCGCCAGGCGCTCGGGCAAAACCGTCGCCACATCCTTCATGGAATGCACCGCCAGATCGATGGAGCCCGCGAGCAACGCCTCCTCGATCTCCTTGGTGAACAGACCCTTGCCGCCAACCTCGGAGAGAGGCCGGTCCTGTATGCGATCGCCCGAGGTCTTGATGACGGTGATGGCCACCTCATCGGGCGCCAAACCATGGGCGGCAACCAGCTGGCGCTGGACCTCGCGTGCCTGCCAGAGGGCCAATGGGCTGCCGCGTGTGCCGATGCGAAGTTTCAATGCCGCCAAGTTCCTGTCCTCGAACCCGATTGACGCCAGATGCTGACGCCTTTATGCGGGCTGACACGCGCCTGCGCAACCCGTGCGGCGATCCCCGGACCAGCATGAACCTTGATCAGTCAGCCGTGCCAAGAGAGCTGCTCGTGCTGGGTCTGGAGACCAGCTGTGATGAAACGGCGGCCGCGTTGGTCGTGCGCCGCCCCGACGGCGGCGGCCGCATCCTGTCCAATGTCGTGCGCTCGCAGATCGACCTGCACCGGATCTACGGCGGCGTGGTGCCGGAGATCGCGGCCCGCGCCCATCTGGAAATACTCGACGCGCTGATTTCGCAAACATTCGCCGAGACCGGCCTCACCATTGATTCGATCGACGCCGTCGCCGCGACCGGGGGGCCGGGGTTGATTGGCGGGTTGCTGGTGGGGTTGGTCACGGGCAAGGCGATTGCGCTGGCGCGAGGATTGCCGCTGCTCGCGGTCAACCATTTGGAGGCTCACGCGCTGACGCCGGGCCTGACCGACGGGCTGAAGCCACCTTACCTGCTGTTGCTGGTGTCCGGGGGCCATACGCAGATCCTGGCGGCGCTGGGGGTTGGGCGTTTCGTGCGGCTCGGCACCACACTGGACGACGCCTTGGGCGAGGCCTTCGACAAGACGGCAAAGCTGCTGGGATTGGGCTATCCCGGCGGACCGGAGGTGGAACGGCACGCCAAATCCGGCGATCCGAAGCGATTTGCCTTGCCGCGTCCCATGCGTGGCCGGCCGGAGCCCAATTTCTCGTTCGCCGGACTGAAAACCGCCGTCCGGCTCGAGGTGCGGAAGCTGGCCGCGCCCGCGCCCAAGGACATCGCCGATATTTGCGCCTCGTTTCAGGCGGCCGTGGCCGATACGCTCACCGACCGGCTTGACGTCGCGATGACACTGTATGAGAGCCAATTCGGCGCCTTGACCAGCAAATGCCTGGTGGTTGCCGGTGGCGTCGCCGCCAATGCCGCGCTACGCGAGGCTTTGCGGCGCATGACCGAGGGTCGCGACTATCGCCTGGTGGTGCCGCCGCCCGCGCTCTGCACCGACAATGCCGCGATGATCGCCTGGGCGGGGGCCGAACGGCTGGCCTCGGGGCAAACGGATGGGCTGGCGGCTCCGGCCCGGGCGCGCTGGCCGCTTGATCAGGTGACGGCGCCTCTGATCGGGTCCGGGAGGCTCGGCGCGAAAGTGTGAGGCTATGGCGGCCAAGGAGAAGGCTTCAAGGTTGCAATCGGTTGGCGTCATCGGTGGCGGGGCCTGGGGCACGGCGCTGGCGCAATCGTTGCGGATGGCCGGGCGCGATGTGCTGCTGTGGGCGCGCGATCCCGAGGTCGTTTCTGGCATCAATCACCAGCATGTGAACGAGCAGCGATTGCCGGGCATCGCGCTTGATCACCGATTGAGGGCGACAAACGCAATTGACGAAGCCGCCGCCTGCGATTTTCTGCTGATAGCGGTCCCTTCTCAGCACGTGCGCGAAGCCAGCAAAGGTCTGAAGCCCCACTGGGAGAAAGGCAAGCCTCTCGTCATCTGCGCCAAAGGTTTCGAGTTTGGAACGGGACTGTATTGCGCTGGCGTGGTTTCGGAGGTCTTGGGCGGCTTGCCGGCGGTCTTGTCTGGCCCCAGCTTTGCCAGCGATGTGGCGCGCGGCCTGCCGACAGCCGTGACACTCGCAGCCTTCAAACATCGAGACGCCGCGCATCTTGCCGCCGCCATCGGCCATAAGCATTTCCGCGTCTATACGAGCCAGGATCTCGCCGGGGTGCAGCTGGGTGGCGCGGTCAAGAACGTGCTGGCCATCGCGGCCGGAATCCTGGTCGGCCGGCGGCTCGGGGCCAGCGCACACGCAGCCCTGGTCACCCGCGCCTTTTATGAACTCAGCCAGTTCGCACGGGAGTTCGGCGCGCAACGGGAGACCTTGACGGGGCTCTCGTGCCTGGGCGATCTGATCCTCACCTGCAACAGTCCGCAGTCGCGCAATTTCACGCTGGGGCGGCATCTGGGCGAGGGACGGACATTGCCAGAGGCGCTGGCGGCGACCGGTGGAACCGTCGAGGGCGTCGTGACCGCCACTGTCGTCGTCGAGATGGCCCGCAAACCCAAGCGGCCATTGGAGATGCCGATAGCCTCGGCCGTCCAGGGTGTTGTCAGCGGCCGGACGAGTGTGAACGATGCGATCGATGAACTGTTGTCGCGGCCGCAAAAGGCCGAGAGCTGAATAAGGGAGACTTGCCGGCCATGGCCAGTTACTGGTTGTTCAAGAGCGAAGCGGAAACCTGGTCGTGGGCCCAGCAGGTGGCGCGCGGCACCAAGGGTGAACCGTGGAGCGGCGTGCGCAATTATGGGGCCCGCCTCCACATGCGCGCCATGAAGCTGGGTGACCTAGGCTTCTTCTATCATTCGGGGGCGGAGAAACAGATCGTGGGAATAGTGCGAGTTTCAAGAGAGGCGCGCCCCGAGCCGGGAGATGCGACCGGTAAGTGGGAATGCGTCGATGTTGTCGCGGTAAAGCCACTGCCAAAGCCGGTCACGCTTGAGTTCATCAAGACGGTGCCGGCGTTGGCCGAAATGGTCCTGGTCAAGAATTCGCGGCTGTCGGTGCAGCCGGTATCGCCAACCGAATGGCAAGCCGTCTGCAAGCTAGGCGGGTTCGACCCGGCCAGCCTGTGACGCGCCAAGCGCTTGACAAGCGCATTCTGGCCGACACGACTTTCGAGCAGGCCGGTGAGCTTGTGCCTGAAATCCGGTTGCTGCTGGCCACCACGCCACGCGAAATCCTGCGCGAGGCCGCGATCGACCGGGCGTCTGCAAGCGAGCCGCCCTATTGGGCGTTTGCCTGGCCCGGCGGGCAGGCCCTGGCTCGCTATATCCTCGACAATTCCGGACTGGTTGCAGGAAGGCAGGTGCTCGATGTTGGCGCCGGCTCAGGCATCGGGGTCATCGCGGCGATGCGGGCGGGCGCCAAAGCCGGCACGGCCAACGATATCGACCCACTGGCGACCACGGCCGCGCTCCTCAACGCCGAAGGCAACGGCGTGGCTTTGGAGTGGAGCTGCATCGATCTGCTTGACGGCGATCCCGCGGCCGACGTGCTGATCATTGGCGATCTGGTGTACGAGCCGCTGCTCGAAAAGCGGGTGTCCAAGTTTCTCGGTGCCGCAATGGAACGAGGAATTCTGGTTCTGTTCGGTGATCGCTCGACCTCGCACCTGCCGCCATTGCCGTTTCGGCAGGTCGCCCAATACGACACCATCGTCGCGCCGCCGCTGGAAGACGGCTGGGTCGAAATTGCGCGGGTCTGGCGGCTCGATCCCTCATGACGGCCGGACCGATCGGCAATCCAGGTGCCTTTATCCGGGCCAATACCAAGATCCTTGCGCCGCCCCTGCTGCCAGAACTGCGGCTGCATTTGGCTGAAGAGTCGCTACCGATTTGGTTGAAGACAGAGGAGGAACTGGGCGCCGAAGGCCTGCCGCCGCCCTATTGGGCGTTCGCCTGGGCGGGCGGACAGGCGCTGGGCCGGCACCTGATCGACAATCCGTCATTGGTCGCAGGAAAGCGCGTGTTTGACTTGGCCGCGGGCTCGGGTCTCGGCGCGATCGCGGCAATGAAGGCGGGTGCGGCCGAAGCTACCGGCAACGATATTGACGCCTTCGCTGGCGAGGCGATGCGGCTCAATGCGGCGTTGAACGGTGTTCCGCTGACCATCCTGATCGCCGATATGCTCGGCGGCGGGCCGCCCATTGCCGACGTCGTTCTCGTCGGCGATGTTTTCTATGAAAAACCGCTGGCAACGCGCGCATTGGGTTGGGCGACGGCGTGCCGCGAGGCGGGTGCTCTGGTGCTGGCGGGCGATCCCAAGCGCAGCTATTTCCCTCGGGACGCCTTTTCCCACGTCGCGGAGTACAGCGTGCCCGTCAGCCGCGAGCTTGAGGATGCCGAAATCAAGCAAACGTCCATCTGGCGCCTGGAATAGGGTCAGCTCCGAGCCCAGTGCGGCATTCCTGCCTCACCCTTGGGCTGTTCCGGCTCGCCGTCGTTCCGTTGCGACAGGGGCCGGTGTAAAAGCACCAGCAACTGAGTCGGGGTTCGTACAACCGGGGATTTCAATGGATTTGACCGCGCTGGAAGCCAAGCTGAAGGCGATCGGCCTCGATCTGCCCGCCCAGCTTGCCAATTACGTCTCGCACATCAACTCCGCCGCCATCCTCGCCGCGCTCATCGCCGGTTGGATCGTCGGCTGGATTTATTACGGCTTGGTCGGAAGCGTCTGGAAAGACTCTGTCGGCACCGGCAAGGTCGGCGAATTCACGCCGCGGCGGCAGATATTCGGCGGCATCGCGCAGGTGATCATGACGGTGATGCTCGGCTCCTTCATGCAGCGCCTGGGCTATCTCGGCCCCTATGGCGGCATTCACACCGCGTGGCTGCTGTGGCTTGGCTTCGTGATGACGACAATCCTGGTCAACTACGCCAATCTCGGCAAGCGGCTGGGACTGGCGCTGATCGACAGCGTACATTGGCTGCTGGTGCTGACGGTGATGGGGCTCATCATCGGCTCGTTCAATCAGTTGGGAATTGGTGTGAGTGGCGCGCCGGCTGCGATCAGCCAGCCGGTCGCGACGACGACCGGCGGTTAACCGGAACGCGGCAAAGGCAACGGAGACAGGATCATGACATTCGCAGGCATCAATCATCTGGCGGTTCTGGCGGCGGCGGTCGTCAGCTGGATTTTCGGCGCGGTCTGGTACGGGGCGCTCGGCAAGCAGTGGATGGCGGCGCTTGGCAAGACCAAGGAAGAACTCATGCCGGGCGGTCAGCCCAATCCGGTGATCTTCGTCGTCAGCTTCATTGCCCAGCTTATCATGGCCGAAATGCTGGCGGGGTTGATCGGCCATCTGGGACCGGGGCAGTTCACGGTCAAGAACGCTGTCATTTCGGCGCTGTTCATATGGTTCGGCTTCGTACTGACGGTGCTGGTGACCAACCACGGCTTCCAGCACGCCAAGCGCGAGCTGACGGTTATCGACGGCGCCCATTGGCTCGGCGTCATGGTGCTGCAGGCGCTGGTTTTGGGCCTGATTGGAGTCTGATCGCGTAGGTATTAAGCCAGAGCGCGGCCATCAGCAGGGCGAGGCTCAGGCCCAGCCAGACGTCGGGCTTTTCGGCGTAAAAGAGGGCGCCGAGCAGCACCGCGAATGGCGTGGCCACATAGGTGGCTTGGACCGTCGTGACCGGGCCCAGCCCCTGGATCATGCTGAAGAAGCAAACCCGCTCGAGCACCCACATGGCGATCATGACCAGCAGAAGCAGATAGCCCATCCCCGGAAGCGCTGACGCCCCGGCTTGAGGCCAGGCCAACCAAAGCGCCAGTGGAATGCCGAGCAGGCCGGAGGCAAACGACTCCGCGATGCCGGCGGTCAGTGGCGGCATGTCGGCGGGCCAGGCCGCCGACGTGAAATTGTTATAGACGCCCCAGAGCAACGGCAGCGATAACGTGACCAGAACCCAAAGGTCCATGTTGCCCAGGGTCGCGCCGGGCCGGGTGAGCACGATTGCCAGGCTCGAAGCAAGCCCCAGGCCAAGCGCGGCAAGCCGCAAGGGCTTGAAGGTTTCGCGCCGAAGCGCCAGCGCGAAGGCATAGGTCCACAGCGGCGATGTCGAGGTGACGACGGCCATCAGCGCCACGGGCACATGGCGGATGGCCGCAAGGCCGAGGAAGAACGGAATATTGACCAGCGCCCCGCAACCGAGCCCGAACAGCAATTCCGGCCACCGCAGACGGAGGCGTTGGCCCATGGCGCGCTGCAAGGCGATCAAGCCCAACCCCACCCCGAGCCCGGCCGCGACCACGATATGAGGCACGGGCACGCCTTCCAGCCCCAGCAACTTGTTGAGCGCCGGAGACGCGGCCCAGAACAGGCCAAGCCCCAACACGAACAGGATTTGCCTCAGTCCCGACATCACGCCTCAACCCTGTTCGCTTGATCGCCAGCTGCCAGTCAAAAGGAGGATTGCCCCTTGTCTGCCATAGTCTCTAAGATCGGGACAACAACAGCATCGGGCTACCGGAGGAGATAGGGCGATGAGCGAGGCCAAAACCTACGATGTGCCGGCCGCGTGGGCCAACGGCGCCTGGGTCAATGCGGGCACCTACGCCTCCATGTATCGCAGGAGTGTCGAGGACCCCGCCGGGTTCTGGGGCGAGCATGGCAAGCGGATCGATTGGATCAAGCCCTACAGCAAGGTCAAGAACACCTCGTTCGGGCCGGGCGACGTCTCGATCAAATGGTACGAGGACGGCACGCTCAACGTGTCGGCCAACTGCATCGACCGGCATCTGGCCAGTCGCGGCGACCAGATCGCCATCATCTGGGAGGGCGATGACCCCACCCAGGACGAGCGCATCACCTATCGCCAGCTGCATGACAGGGTGTGCCGCTTCGCCAATGTTCTGAAGGCCAACGGCGTCGCGAAAGGCGATCGCGTCACGATCTATCTGCCGATGATCCCGGAGGCCGCCTACGCCATGCTCGCCTGCGCGCGAATCGGCGCCGTGCATTCGGTGGTGTTCGGCGGCTTTTCGCCCGACAGCCTCGCTGGCCGCATCACCGATTGCGCCTCGAAATTCGTCATCACCGCCGACGAGGGCCTGCGCGGCGGCAAGCCCATCGCACTGAAGAAGAACACCGACGAGGCGATCGCCAAGACTGATGGCTCGGCCAAGGTACTGGTGGTGCGCCGGACCGGCGGCAGCGTGCCGTGGAACCCCGCGCGCGATATGTGGCTGCATGACGAACTGGCCAAGGTCGGCAAGGAATGCCCGCCGGTGGAGATGAACGCCGAGGACCCGCTGTTCATCCTCTACACCTCCGGCTCCACGGGCAAACCCAAAGGCGTGCTGCATACGTCGGGCGGCTACCTGGTTTTCGCGTCGATGACGCACCAATATGTCTTCGACTACCATGACGGCGATATTTATTGGTGTACAGCCGATGTCGGCTGGGTGACGGGCCACAGCTATATTCTCTATGGGCCGCTCGCCAATGGCGCGACGACGCTGATGTTCGAGGGCGTGCCGAACTATCCGACCGCCTCGCGCTTCTGGCATGTGATCGACAAGTGGAAGGTCAACATCTTCTACACCGCGCCGACCGCCATCCGCGCGCTGATGGGGGCGGGCGACGAGTTTGTCACCCGCGCCGACCGCTCATCGCTACGGCTGCTGGGCTCGGTGGGCGAACCCATCAACCCCGAGGCGTGGGAGTGGTATCACCGGGTCGTCGGTGGCGGCCGCTGCCCGGTGGTCGATACCTGGTGGCAGACCGAGACCGGCGGCATCTTGATCACGCCGCTGCCTGGCGCAACCAAATTGAAGCCTGGCTCGGCGACGCTGCCGTTCTTCGGCGTCCGCCCTGCCGTGGTCGACGAGAAGGGCAACCAGCTCCAAGGCGAAACCAGCGGCAATCTGGTGCTGCTGGACAGCTGGCCGGGGCAGATGCGCACTCTTTACGGCGACCACAAGCGGTTCGTCGAAGCCTATTTCTCGACCTATCCGGGCATGTATTTCACCGGCGATGGCTGCCGGCGCGATGCCGATGGCTATTACTGGATCACCGGCCGGGTCGATGACGTGATCAACGTCTCTGGCCACCGCTTGGGCACGGCGGAGGTCGAGTCGGCGCTGGTTTCGCACCCGAAGGTGTCGGAGGCAGCAGTGGTGGGCTACCCGCACGACATCAAGGGCCAGGGCATCTATTGTTACGTGACGCTGATGGCGGGCGAGAAGGGCTCGGACGATCTGAAGGCGGAGCTTCGCCAGCATGTCCGCAAGGAGATCGGCCCGCTGGCGAGCCCGGACATGATCCAGTTCGCGCCCGGGCTGCCCAAGACCCGCTCGGGCAAGATCATGCGCCGCATCCTGCGCAAGGTCGCCGAGGACGATTTCGGCGCGCTGGGTGACACGAGCACCCTGGCCGATCCGGGCGTGGTGGATGATTTGATCGGCAACCGTCAGAACAGGAAAAAGGGATGACCACGACGTACTTCCCTCTCCAACCGCATCCTTCGAGACGCGCCTGAAAAGGCGCTCCTCAGGATGAGGACTGAGGGTGGGGCGGCAGGCGAATTGACCTCAATTCCGCTCCGCCCAATCGCCAAGCTTGCCCAGAAACGCCATGCAGCGCGGCAGTTCGCTGGCCTCGATGAACTCGTCCGGCCGGTGGGCCTGGGCGATGTCGCCCGGCCCGCAGATGACGCTGTCGCAGCCGCCGCGCTGGAAAAGGCCCGCCTCGGTGCCGTAGGAGACGGCGTGGGTTTCATTCTGGTCCATCAACCCAAGCACCAGCGACACGGCCTCCGACCCCAAGGCTGAGTTGAATGCCGGCACGCCATTGACCATCTCCGTCTCGATGCCGGTGTCGGCGCCGACGGCCTGCATCGAAGGCAGGCATTTTTCGCGCACGAACCGTTCGAAGCGCGCCGTCACCGCCGTGATGTCGAACCCAGGCAGCGCGCGGACTTCCCAACTCAGCGTGCAATGGCGCGGCACGATGTTCTGCGCCCGGCCGCCCTCGATCAGCCCGACTTGCACGGTCGAATAGGGCGGGGTGAATCGCTCATCTTGCCGCCCGCCCCGCAGCTCGTCCTCGATTTCGCCCAGCTCGGCAATCAGCAGCCCTGCATAATGAATGGCGTTGACGCCGATATGGGTCATGCTGGAATGGGCTTCGCGGCCGGTGATCGTGGTGCGGAACCGCGTCGCGCCCTTGTGGCTGTCGACGATGCCCATGCTGGTCGGCTCGCCAACGATGACCAGGCGCGGGCGGGTAAGCCGCGATCCCAGTTCCGCGATCATCGGGCGCACGCCGGTGCAGCCGACCTCCTCGTCGTAGGAAAACACGACGTGGATCGGCGTACTCAGCTTGCGCGCCAAAAAGTCGGGCACCATCGCCAGCACGCAGGCCAGAAACCCCTTCATGTCGCAGGTTCCGCGGCCGTAGAGCTTGCCGTCCCGCTCCGTCACCTTGAACGGGTCACTCGCCCACACCTGGCCCTCGACCGGCACGACGTCCGTATGACCCGAGAGGCCAATGCCGGGTTTGCCGGGCTCGCCGATGGTAGCGAATAGGCTGGCCTTCTGCCCATCCGGCGTCGGGACAAGCTGGCTTTCGATGCCGTAACCGGCAAGGTACATGCGCACGAATTCGATCAGCGGAATGTTGGTCTTGGCGCTGGTGGTGTCGAAGGCGACCAGTTGGTCAAGCAGCGCGCGTGGATCGGGCAAGATGGGCTCCGTTGTCAGTTCACCAGCCGCGCCTGATAGGGACTGTCGAGCGAAAATGCGGGAACCTCGACGTTGAACTCCCCGCCGCCGGCCAGTTCCATCTGATACCAGCCCGCCATGATGCCGGACGGCGTGGTCAGCGGGCAGCCGCTGGTATAGGTGAAAGCCTCGCCGGGTTTCAGCACCGGCTCTTCTCCCACCACGCCTGGCCCGCGCACCTCCTCGACATGGCCGCGCGCGTCGGTGATGCGCCAAAATCGCGAGCGCAACTGCACCTGCTCCTTGCCAAGATTGGCGATCTCGACCGTATAGGCCCAGAAATAGCGGTTCAGTTCGGGCGACGAGCGGTCATCGAGAAATTGCGGTTCCACCGTCACCCGGATGCTTCTGGTTGTCGCGCGATACATTTCTGCCTCAGCTTCTGCTCCGGCTTCTAGCGTGCTAGGTGCCTTGCGGGAAGGGACTCTCGCCCATGTTCGATGCACGAGTTCGCGGTTGGATCGACCCGCCCCTCAACGCGGCTGGACGGCTGCTTGCCCGCGCCCATATTGGCGCCGACGAAGTGACGCTGACCGGCTTTGTCTGTGGCATGATGGGCGCGGTCGCCATCGTATTCAACCAGATGTTGGCGGCGCTGGTGCTGATCCTGCTGGGCCGACTGCTGGATGGCCTCGACGGTGCCATCGCCCGGGCCACCCGTTCGACCGACCGCGGCGGGTTCCTGGACATCGCGCTCGACTTCATCTTCTACGGCTCGGTGCCGATGGCCTTTGCCATGCTTGACCCCTACCGGAACGCGCTGCCCGCGGCCGTCCTGATCGCCAGCTTCTACGCCAATGGCGCCGTATTCCTGGCCTATGGCATCATGGCCGAGAAGCGCGGGCTGGAAACTCGGCTGCAAGGCGAAAAGTCGCTGTACTACATGGCGGGATTGGCCGAGGGGACCGAGACGATCGTGGTGTTTGTCCTCTTCTGCCTGGTTCCAGGATTGTTTCCTTGGCTGGCGGGCCTGTTCGCGCTGATTTGCTATGCTTCGGCAGTCGCCCGGCTGGTGCTGGCCTGGCGCATGTTGGCCTGAGAGGGCTGCCAAAAGGGTTGTGCGTGCGTTTGCACCGGAGTTGACATGACGCGAAAGACTTTGCGGTCCAGATTGACGGCGACATTCGTGTTTCTCGGCGCGGTTTTGGTTATCGCGGCGATAGCCGGCTTCACCTATCCGTTCGTGGACGACCAAAGCGTTCCGGGCAAGCTGCTCAAATCCGGCTACGAGTACCTGCGCGACATGGCCCTGCTGATCGCCACCGGCGGCGTCGCGTATCTGACCAATGTCTTCCAGAAGCGATCATCCTTCGTCGATAGCCTGAAGGAGGAATGGCGCGACGTGCTGCACGCCAAATCGGCGCTGCTCGAATATACGCATCTGGAAAATCCGACGACGCAGCAGTATATCGCCGCCTTCAACATCCTCAGCGAAACAATCGACAACATGCGGACAGTTTACCGCAATGTCGGGGAGACACGTGAGCTGGTGGGACTGTATCCGTTCGCGCCGCTGCACGACATGCGGCGGGCGCTACAGACGCTCAATCCGCTGAAGTCCGCGAGTACCGCCGAGAGCGACCGCAAGATTGTCCGCGATGCGGTTCTGCAGGCGTTCTATGCGCTCCGGGAGCGATTTCTCGAGGAGCTCGACCTGGAAGAGCCGACCAGCCCGCTACTGATCTTCGCTGGCCGGCGGCGCAAGAAACCGGGAGCGACCGGAGCGGCCAACAGCTTGCAACTGCGGCAGCGCCGCCGGCAGGACAAGGCACCGCCGTCCGAGCCCGCCATCGATACCCTGCTGACCGATCTCTACAATCGCGAGCAGAGCACGCCCAAGCCCTGGCGCGACGTAACCGAGCCGGCCCCGAACGGCCGGGCCAAGGCGTGACGATCTCAGGTCCTGGCCGGGACCGGATCGCGCTTGATCCCGCCGGCGAGCGATGAGTAGGCCGAGTTGACACGCCGCGACATGGCGTTGAGGTACTCCTTGACCTCGCGTGGCAGTTCCGTGTTGGCGAAGCGGTCGGGATGGTATTGCTTGACCAGCCTGTGGTACGCCTCGCGGATTTCGTCCTTGCCCGCTGTTTCGGCCACGCCGAGCACCGTCCAAGGATTGAACTGCTCGCTCTTGGCCTGGGTTCGATTGAGCTGGTCGACGCGCGGAATTTGTTGTGGCTTTACCGACTGGATCGAGCCCTTGGCGAGAAAGAGCCGCTCGCCGTCCTGAACCTCGAGGTCGACAAAGCCGCTGGCGTTGTTGAGTTCATCGCCCAAGGAGCGGGTTGGAGGAAAATGCATTCGCCCCCGAATGATCTCGCCGTCGTCCAACGTCACCTCGACGTTTGAGGTGCTGCGCTCCGGCTCATTGAGCCGGTCAACCCGATTGCGTTCGAACATGAATGCTTGCCTGCCGTACCGGAATGACACGAGTTTGAGGTTCTGGCAGGCAGTTTGCAGGGATCGTGCCGGAAGGCAGGGACTAGGGATTGGGGCCAGATACTGATCCCGGCAGGCGGAATAGCAATGGCTCTTCCGGCATAGGCCGCCTGGCGGGCGCGCGACTGCGCGCACGGCGCAAGTGCGCCGGGGCCCCGCGACGTTTAGAGTCGTGGGCCAACTGACGATAGATTCTTAGGCAATTAAGCCGCGTTCTCGGCCATCGATTGATTGCTGGCGATCGTCATGCGCAGCTCGGAATAGGCAAGGTTGACGCGCGTCGCGACCGCGCTCAGGTAGTCGGCGACTTCCGCCGGCAGATCGGCGCGAATGAACCGGTCGGGGTGATAGGTCTTGGCCAGCGCGACATAGGCGTTGCGGATTTGCGCGGCGTCGGCGCCCTTTTGCAGGCCCAGCACTTCATAGGGGTCGAACTGGTCAAGGGAAGCGGCCCGGCGGCTCATCTGGTCGTTGCGCGGGACATTGAACTCCTTGACGGCCGCGATCGCGGTACGGGCAAGGAACATCCGCTGGCCCTCCATCGGCTCGAATTCGATAAAGGGATCGCCCTTGTTGAGCTCTTCCTGCAAGGTCCGGCTCTTGGAATGGAACATGTTGCCGCGCATTTGGGTGCCGATGGCCAGCGTCACCGTGACCTGAACCGTCACCCGGTTCATCCGCGCGTAATCGGCATCACTTTTCATGGCAGCTCCGAATGTCCGGTCGCGGGTCGCAGCCGCCCACCGACTGGCAGCGCGATCCCGGCATTCCGTGCAATATCCGATAATAACCAGTAACCCTTTACGTTGTGTTGCCTTAGCGATTTGAGCCTGGAGTTCAGCCTCGCAAGCCCATGGCGTGCAGTGCAGCAATGTGCTATGCGCAGCCGGAAAGCCGAACAACTCCAGAACACTCAGAAAGCCACGGGTCCCCGCATGGAGCTCCGAAACATTGCCATCATCGCCCATGTCGACCATGGCAAGACCACGCTGATCGACGTGCTGCTTCGCCAGTCCGGCGTCTTTCGCGACAACCAGAAGGTTGCCGAAAGGGCGATGGATTCCAACGACTTGGAGCGCGAGCGCGGGATCACCATCCTCGCCAAGTGCACCTCGCTGGTGTGGAAGGACGTGCGCATCAACATCGTCGATACGCCCGGCCATGCCGATTTCGGCGGCGAAGTGGAGCGCATCCTCAGCATGGTCGATGGCGTCATCGTGCTGGTCGATGCGTCAGAGGGGCCTCTGCCCCAGACCAAGTTTGTCGTCTCCAAGGCGCTCAAGCGCGGCCTCCGACCCATCGTGGCCATCAACAAGATCGACCGGCCCGACGAGCGGCATGGCGACGTGCTTAACGAAGTGTTCGACCTGTTCGCGGCGCTGGACGCCGACGAGAACCAGCTCGATTTTCCGGTACTCTACGGCTCGGCGCGCGAGGGCTGGATGGCCGCAGACCCTTCAGGCCCCAAGAAGGACCTGGGGCCGCTGCTCGACATGGTGCTGAAGCATGTTCCGCCGCCCACAGTTGAGGAAGGGCCGTTCCGGATGTTGGCGACCACCTTGGAGGTCGATCCCTATCTTGGCCGCATTCTGACTGGCCGCATCAGCTCCGGGCAGGTCAAGCCGAACATGGCCATCAAGGCCCTGTCGCGCGAGGGAAAGCTGATCGAGAGCGGCCGCGTTTCCAAGGTTCTCGCCTTCCGCGGGTTGGAGCGCCAGCCGGTCGAGATTGGCGTTGCGGGCGACATCGTGGCCATTGCCGGGCTTGAGCAGGCGACGGTCGCGGACACCTATTGCGCGATGGAAGTCGAGACGCCGATCAACTCGCAGCCCGTTGATCCGCCGACGCTTTCCATGACCTTCCGCATCAATGACGGCCCGCTGGTCGGCAAGGAGGGTGATAAGGTGCAAAGCCGCGTCATCCGCGACCGTCTGTATCGCGAGGCCGAGGGCAATGTGGCGCTGCGCATCGAGGATACGTCGGATACGGATGCGTTCGTGGTGTCGGGGCGCGGCGAATTGCAGCTCGCGATCCTGATCGAGACCATGCGCCGCGAAGGCTTCGAGCTGACGGTGTCGCGCCCTCAGGTGGTGTTCAAAAAGGACGAGACAACCGGCCAGCGGCTTGAGCCGTTCGAGGAAGTGATTGTCGATGTTGACGAGGAGTTTTCCGGCATCGTTGTGCAGAAGTTGTCGGAGCGTCGCGGCGATCTGCTGGAAATGCGTCCCTCGGGCGGCGGGCGGCAGCGTCTCGTGTTCAAGGCCCCGACGCGCGGGCTGATCGGCTATCAGAGCGAGCTGCTCTCCGATACGCGCGGCACGGCGGTGATGAACCGGCTGTTCCACAGCTACGGCGCCTTCAAGGGCGAGGTGCAGGGCCGCCGCAACGGCGTGCTGATCTCCAACGCCTCGGGTGTCGCGACGCAATACTCGCTCTGGTATCTGGAAGATCGCGGCAAGCTGATGATCGGCTCCGGCGTCACTGTCTACGAAGGCATGGTCATCGGCCAGCACGCCAAGGACAACGACCTTATCGTCAACGTGGTCGAGAACAAGAAGCTCACCAACGTCCGCGCCGCCGGCAAGGATGAGTCGACCGCGCTGAGCCCGCCGATGCAGATGACGCTGGAAAAATCGCTCGCCTATATCGAGGACGACGAGCTGGTGGAAGTAACGCCCGAGAGCATCCGCATCCGCAAGCGGTATCTCGACCCGAACCTGCGCAAGCGGATGGAGCGCAGCAAGGCGGCGGAGGTGGCGTAGGGGTTAGGCCCGCATTTGTCATCCTCGGGCTTGTCCCGAGGATCCATCGCGCAACATGCGCCAGCGGATCAATGGATCCTCGGGACAAGCCCGAGGATGACAATCATTACCAAGGGGCTAGAAAATGCAAGACAGCGCCTGTCGCGTCAAAATCGTTGAATGGCCTCAGGAGGATCGGTGCGGCGATGCTTGATTTCTGCTGTCGGTTCAAAGTGTCACGCTTCCGGGCCTGGTGTAGGAGGTGCCACTTTGCTCACGGATTGCTGACCGAGTCCCATCGTCAGAGCGGTTAGTCCGGCCATGCCGCCGAGCTGCATGCTCTCGACGGCCGTGCTGGGCACAATGACAATAGTGGAATTCTGCTTCAACCCTTCGTAGAGCATATTCATTGCGCGCAAATGGAGCGCTGCCGGAGTGCTGCCATAGGTGTTCGCGGCCTCCACGAATTTCTCCGCGATCTGGCGTTCAGAATCACCGAGGATGACACGCGCCTGGCGTTCGCGCTCGGCTTGCGCCTGCATCGACATGGCATCCTCGAGTGCGGGAGGAATCAGCACATCCTTGACTTCGACGGAAATGACATTGATGCCCCACGGTTCGGTGCGTGCATCGATGATCTTCTGCAGTTCCGTGCTGATCTTTTCCCTGCCTTCCAGCATGTCGGACAAAATCGTCTTGCCGATCACGTCGCGCAGCGCGGTCTGCGCCGCCCAATTGATGGCCGTTTGGTAATCGGCGACGCCGAGCGCGGCCTTCATTGGGTCGACAACTTTCCAGAACAGCACCGCGTCCACGTTCACTGGGACAGTGTCTTTGGTGAGCGTGCGTTCTGCTTTGAAAGATGACGTGATCACCCGTGTGTCGATCCAATAGGGGACGGTGTCGATGATCGGAATAATGAAGAACAGCCCGGGCCCGCGCAGCGCTTGGAAGCGGCCGAGACGCAGGACGATCGCCCTGTCCCACTGGTTCGCAACTTTGATTGCGTTAGCAACGATGAAGGCGATGATGACCGTGGCAACAATGGGCCAGTTACTCGTCCAATTGGCTGAAACACCATACGTCGCGTAGGTGAGAGTCACGCCGATGATGACGATGAGGACAAAGGCGAGCGTTGCAAGTGATGAAGCCGGTTTCATTGAAAGAGCCTCCGCAATTGAGCGTGGACTTGCCCTGGCTTGCACAGAAAGGAGAGGGCTTGGGGTGAAGGTATCGGTCTCACAGCATTCTGTCCTACTTTTTGGATTCTTATTTTGGTCCGGCCGAGCGTCCTTTGGCAGATGTGCCGGTCAAGGTCGATGCCGTGGTCTGGTACCGGATCGTCGATCCGATCAAGTCGGTGCTCGCGGTCAAGGACGCGCCGTCCGCCGTCACCCAGATCGCGCTGACGACGCTGCGCAACATCATCGGCAAGCACACGCTCGATGACGTGCTGAAGGAGAAGGAGAAGCTCACCACCGAGATGCGCGTCATCGTCGATGCCGTCACCGAGGTGTGGGGCGTCGAGGTGCAGCAGGTCGAGATGAAGGACGTGGTCATCCCGCAATCCATGCAGCGGGCGATGGCGCAGGAAGCCGAGGC
>Ga0075018_10000187_pt1 | contig 16847 bp, 14 predicted proteins | sample ColStrG_CSR_2014_FD_71471 | JGI IMG/M metagenome (GOLD analysis project Ga0075018, IMG submission 71471) | Freshwater sediment microbial communities in response to fracking from Pennsylvania, USA - Cold Stream Run_MetaG_CSR_2014 | ecosystem: Environmental > Aquatic > Freshwater > Creek >... | reverse complement strand
CCTGGCCGGCCAGGAACTTCCGGTGGCGGTCAACCTGTCTGCCCGTAACCTCCTCGAGCCGGACCTCGACCTTGCCATCTCCGCGCTGCTTGACATGCACAACCTGCCGGCGCGCCTGCTGGAGCTGGAGATCACCGAGAGCGCCATCATCGAGGACCCGGTCCGCGCCAGGCAGATGCTTGTCAGGCTCACCTCGTTGGGCCTGACCGTCGCCCTCGACGATTTCGGTATCGGGAACACCTCGATCAGCCAGCTGGGCACGATGCCCCTGAGCACCATCAAGATCGACCAGTCGTTCATCACGAAACTGAGCAGCGACACCCCAGGGCAGGTCCTGGTGAAGGCCATCATCGACCTCGCGCACGAGCTCGGCATGGGCACGGTGGCCGAAGGTGTCGAGGACCGCCACGTCGCCGAGCACCTGGCGGCGATGGGCTGCGACACCGCGCAGGGCTATCACTGGTCGGCCCCCCTTCCTGCCGAGGAGGTTCCTGATGTGGTTTCCCGGCTCCAGGCCCTCCCGCACGCAACTGTCTAGCCGCCCGTCGGCCCCTCCTGGTCGGACAGTGGCTTCCACACGTCATGTCTGATGGCGGCTCGCGCTCGCCGTCGCGGTCGACTGCAGGCCCGGGCCGGCTGCAAGGACCGACGGCCCGTGTTCGTTGCCGACAACCGACCGCCTGCCGACGACGTCATCGATGCGGGTCGGTTCTTGGGCGTTGAGCGTTCAGCTCGTGCAGGGCGCCGTGAACGTCGGTTGCGTGGTGCCAGGTGGTGCCCGCCGGTACGTGCGTTGATCTCACCCAGGTTGCCTGTCCCCCAGGCCCCGAACTCGCGGCTGCCCCATATTCCGGCGCGACGACCGGCACCGCGAGTCAGCGGGCCAGCCAAACCCGACCCATCGGCGTCGCGAATGGTCACCCGTCGGGCAGCCAGACGGACCCACAGGCCTGGCGTGGAGTCGGCTGAAGCCGTCAGCCCGGTCCCTGTGTACCTGGAGGTGATGGCCCTTTGGCGCATCTAATCACTGGATTATGACCTGATAAGACTGTTAGAATGTCATTACTGACTTTTTAGGAGTGACGTGGCGACCGGCAAGACCCCGCTTGTGGTGTCTGGTGCCCTAGAACGGCTCGGAGCGGACCTGTCGACTTGGCGCAAGCTGCGACGGCTAACTGTCGCTGAGATCGCCGACCGTGCGGGCCTCGGAGTCAGCACCGTGTTGCGCCTGGAAAATGGTCACGGTGCCAGTCTTGAGAACGCGCTCCGGGTGGCGCGGGCCTTGGGCGTTCTCGAGCTGATGGCCGGGTCAGTCGACCCGTACCTGACGGAGGTGGGCCAGCTTCGCGCTGATGAGTCTCTGCCTCGACGCGTCCGGTCTCGTGCGGCCACCTGATGGATGTCTCTGTCCATGTCGAGGTGGACTCAGCGAGAGTGTTCGCGGGCACCTTGTTCACGCACCGACGCCGTGGGGCCGAGTCGGTAACTTTCGCCTACTCCAGCGCCTATCTTGGCCAGCCGGGCAGTTACACCCTTGACCCAGAACTCCCGTTGGGAAGCTCGCCGCGTCAAAGCCGAGCACGGTCGGCACTGTTCGGTGCTTTCGGCGACAGCGCCCCCGACCGGTGGGGCAGAACGCTGGTCAAAAGGCAAGAAGAGGCAGCAGCTCGTGAGGAGGGACGCGCTTCACGAAGTCTCGGGGAGGTCGACTACCTCCTCGCGGTTCGAGATGACATGCGCCAGGGCGCCCTGCGTTTTCGCCTCGGCCGCGGCGAGGGCGTGGGGCCGTTCCTGGCTGACGACGCCGGCATACCGACCTTCACCGACCTTCCAGAGCTGATCGAGCTGACCGCACGAGCGGAGGCGACGACGGCCAGCTTGTCGGACTTGCAGCGCCTAGTTCATGTCGGCAGCTCGTTGGGCGGGGCGCGGCCGAAGGCTCACGTGCGGAACAGCAAGGGGAGGCTGGCGATGGTCAAGTTCCCGAGCGCCGCCCACGACACGTGGAACGTCATGGCCTGGGAGAGCGTCGCGCTGGAACTGGCGCGCAACGCCGGCGTCGTCGTGCCCGACTCGACCCTGCTCCGCCTTGCCGGTCGAGGTGTCCTCGTCGTGGACAGGTTCGACCGGCGCGCCGACGGCACCCGAGTCGGATATGTGAGCGCCATGACCATGTTGGAAGCCTCAGACGGTGACCAGCGTAGCTACCTCGAGATCGCTGAGGTGATCGAGAACCGGTCGGACAGGGCCACAGCCGAACTCGAGCAGCTGTGGCGGCGGATCGCCTTGTCTGTTCTCATCTCCAACACCGATGACCACCTTCGAAATCATGGGTTTCTGCACCGACACGACGACACGTGGCGACTGTCCCCGGCCTTCGACATCAACCCGAATCCCGAACCAGGGGTGCGGCACCTGAGCACAGCCATCGACAGGGGTGAGGACCGGGCCACCGTCGCGGCCGTCCTGGGCGTCGCCTCGTTGTTCCGCCTGCGCAGCGAGCGCGCGCGGCAGGTTCTGATCGAGGTCGCCGTCGCTGTGTCCAGATGGCGAGTAGCAGCCACCCGCGCTGGCCTCTCGGAGAACGAGATCAACCAGATGGCCCCGGCCTTCGACGCGCTGGCGACCGTACCGGCGTAGCGGCTCAACCCGCATCAGGTCGCAGTCGGAAGGGCAATCCGCGCGGAACCGATCACCGCGCCGGCCCGTTGGTGGTCGGCCCGCCGTGCGTCGTCGCACCTCCAGACGGGGTCCTGGTAGGAGTTGACGAGCAGAGGGGCGCCGAAGGTGGTTCCGTCACAGCTGCGTTGGGACAGGTTGCGGTCGCTGGAACCGTAGAACAGCGTCGAGCTCATGCCACCCGGGACGGGTTGGGCACCGTCGTGGTGGCACCGGTCGCGCTGCCGGTGAACGGCCGCTGCATGACCGTGTCGAGCGGGGTGGACGTGGACGCCGGAAGGTCGGTTCGGATTCCACCGGAATGGCGGATCTGCCCCCGCGCACCGCCACCTACGGGTGCCGTGCGCGGCGGAGCTGGCCCGGGATGCGGCCAGGAACAGCCCACGAAGTGGGCGACCTGCGCGGTGCTGGGCACGCCGCGACGGCGCTCAGAGCAGGTGCCACGGCTGGGGACAGGGCTGGCGCCCGGCGGTGGCAGTCAACCGCGGGCTGACCGCCAGCTCGGTCTGCCGCTGCGTCAGCCTGCTGGAGGCGAACACCAGGCTCCTGGTCTTTCCGCCCCCGGCGCCCGGCGCCGACCTGTAGGTGATCACATCCGCGACCGAGCGCCACGAGTAGCCCACGATCAGGGCAGCGCCGGCGACCAGCAGCACGATGAACAGCCATTGCAGAACCTCGGTGAGGTAACCGCTCGCGAGCTCGCTGAGCAGCACCGTCGAGGTGGCGAGCGCGCCGAAGGTCGCCCACAGGGTCAGGAGAACGGTCCCGAGGAACGCACCCACGTACCCGCGGTAGGCCGGGGCGACACTGGCCGGGTCTGGAGGATCCAGCCTTGAGAACGTCGTGAAGAGCAAGGGCGCGATCAGGAGGATCACGCCGAAGAGCAGGTTGAGCCCGGTGAGCGCCGGCCCCGGCAGCGGCGTAGCGGTGTCCGCGATGATCCCTGACGTCCCGACCAGGGTTCCCAGGATGCTGGCCAGGCCGGTCAGGCTGCTCGCCCAGCTGGTGCTCGGGCTGTAGTTGACCTCGGCCAGCTCGTCCGCCAGGCGGTAGCCGCCAGGCACGGTCACCCAACGCAGCAGCACCAGCACGGCGGCCAGTGCAAGGCTCCCGAAGACGATCAGGGCCCCGTTGCCTGAGGCGAGGAAGTCCGCGCTGCCGCTGGTCGCTGACGTGATCCTCATGAGCTCTCCCGTCCACCGCGCGAACGACTCATGCCTGTCCCCGATCCACAGCGTAGGTGATCGCGGCGTTGCCTGGAGGCGGCCGTCGGCGCCGTCCGCGAGCTGCCTGCGGGCCGACATCGGCACGCCGCCCCCGGCAGGCCGGCCTGTCCCCTCGGGTACCCGTGGTGATCGGCTTCATCGTGGACAGGGGGGTGGACTGGTCCAGACCCGGTCCCGGCTACCGGCGAGGACATGGCGAACGGCAGCACTGGTCGCGGGTTCGGTGTGCGGTTGTGGGCATGCCCCTGGAGGTGTCGATGCGTCGCGGCAGGACGGCCGCTGCCGTACATTCTGCGAAGGTCCGGTCCGCACGACCCCGGCAACGGCGCTGGGAGGCCAACGTGAGCCTGGGTGGCAGGTACCGCGCCGCGCTGGGTCATCGGGACATGCGCCTGCTCGTCTCGTCGTTCATCGTCGACGGTCTGGGCAGCTGGGCCTACTCGACGGTCATGATGGTGTACGTCTACCAGCGCACGGGGTCGGCGACCTGGGTGGCCATGACGGCGGCGTCCCGCTGGATCCCTGGCCTGGTACTGGCGCCGTTGGGCGGCGTCATCGCCGACCGGTTCGAGCGCACCCGAGTCATGATCGTCTCGGCGCTGACCTCGGCCTTCGTGGTCGCGGTCATGACCGTCGTCGTGGCCGGCGACGGCTCGATGCCGGCGCTGCTCGTGCTGTCGGCCTTCGCCGCCACCGTCTACGTGCCCTACCGACCCGCCGCCGGCGCGCTCACCCCTGACCTCGTCCTGGAGAAAGAGCTGGCCGCGGCCAACGCGCTGTTCTCGGCGCTGGAGAGCCTGACGGTCGTCGTCGGTCCCGCGCTGGGCGGCCTGCTGCTCCTAGCGGGACGACCCAGCTCCGCCCTGGCCCTGGACGCCGCCAGCTTCGGGGTGGCGGCGGTGCTCGTCTCACGCATCCGCACCCGCAGCCGAGGGGGCGCCGGCGCCGACAACGAGTCGGTGCGCCGTCAGCTGTTCGATGGATTTGAGGCGGTCCGCCGGGAGAGCGTCGCCGGGGTGCTCATCATGTTCTGTGCGCTGGACTCGGCCATCTACGGTGCCTCGACCGTCCTGTACGCGCCGATCAGCCAGCAGCTCGGTACCGGCGTCGAGGGATACAGCTACCTGCTGGCCGGCAGCGCCCTCGGCGGGCTCGTGGCAGCGGCGCTCGCCGACCGGCTGAGCCGTTCGGCCCGGCTGTCGCCGGTCATTGTCGGAGGGATCTGCCTTCAGGCGTTGCCGTTCGCGTTCACGGTCCTGGTCCACAACCCAGTCGTCGGCTTCGGGCTGCAGGTGGTCAGTGGAGCCGGGATGATCATCGTCGACGTTCTCGCGATCACCGCGCTGCAGCGCGCCATGCCCAGGGCCGTTCTCAGCCGCGTACTGAGCCTGTTCGACACGTCGGTCTTCGCTGCGATCTTGACCGCGTCGTTCCTGTTCGCGGCACTGTTCTCGGTGGCCGGGCTTCGCACGTGTCTGCTCACCGTCGGGCTCGCGTTCCCGCTCGTCGCCGTCCTGGGCATCGCCCCGATGCTCGCCGCCGACCGCCGCGCCGTGGCCACGGTTCGCGAGCTGGCCCCGCGCGTGTCGCTGCTGCGTGCGCTGGACCTGTTCGCCGCGGCCAGCCGCACCACGTTGGAGCGGCTGGCCGCCGCCATGGCCGAGACCGAGGTGCCCGGCGGCACCACCGTCATCGCCGAAGGCGACACCGCCCATGCGCTGTACGTCCTGGTCTCCGGCGAGGTCGACGTCACGGCGGACCACGACGGCTCAGAGCAGTTCCTGCGCACCATGTCGGCGCCGGCGTACTTCGGGGAGATCGGGCTGCTCACCAACGGCGCCCGCACGGCGACGGTGCGGGCCCGAGGCCGCGTGACGCTGTGGGAGCTGCCCGGCCAGGAGTTCCTCGAAGCCGTCCAGGGGTCCAGGGCCAGCACCTCGCTGGTGCAGACGTCCGCGGCGCGCCTGGCCCGGTCCCGGCCACGGACCCCAGAGGAAACCAGCTCGGGGACGCCCAGCACGTGAGCCTTCTGGCGGTGTCCTCAAGGGCCAGGAGCGACGCTGGCCCGAGTACATCAACCGCGCTCGGGGCACCCCCTGGACGGTCTCGTATCCGTCACGACCATCCCTCACCCCTATCCCTCACGACCATCCCTCACTCCCATCCCTGGTCACGGGGGTGAGGATGGGTCACCGGCTCGTCGCCGGCCCCTGAAGCTCGTCGATACGCCGGCGGCACTGGGCCGAGACCTCCGCGATCTCGTCGAGGGTGCGGGTCAGGTCTCGCTGACGCTCGTTCAGGTCGTGGGAGATCTCATCGAGGCGACCCAGCAGCGTGGTCAGCTGGCGGCGCTCGGACGAGGCTGCCCCGTCGTACATTTCGACGATCTCGCCGATCTCCTCAAGCGACATCCCGAACCGCCTGCCGCGAAGCACCAGTCGCAGGCGGGCATGGTCGCGAGGGCGGTAGACCCGGGCCGAGCCACGCCGCAGTGGCGCCACCAGTCCCTGGTCCTCGTAGAAGCGCAGCGTCCGCGTCGTCACGTTGAGCTCGGTCGCCAGCTCGCCGATCGTCCACGTGCGATCGTCGGGTCGCTCGCTTTCGCTCGCCAGGGGGGCTGTTGCCGTCACGGTCATCAGGCTAGAGTGATTGACGTTGACGTAAACGTCAATCAGGAGGTCGGAGTGTTGTTCGAGCTGTCCGCCGAGCACGAGGCGTTCCGCCACGTCGTCCGGGAGTTCGCGGCCGACCAGGTGGCTCCGCATGTGGCTCAGTGGGACCGCGAGCACTTCTTCCCGGTCGACCTCGTCACTCGGATGGGCGAGCTTGGCTTGTTCGGCCTGGTGGTGCCCGCCGAGTACGGCGGAAGTGGCGCCGACTTCACCTCGCTGTGCGTCGCCATCGAAGAGCTCGGCCGCGTCGACCAGTCCATTGGCATCACCTTGTCAGCCGGAGTAGGCCTGGGCATCAACCCGATCCTGTCGTTCGGCTCCGCCGAACAGAAGGACAGGTGGCTGCCCGACCTGGCTGCGGGCCGCCGGCTGGCTGCCTTCGGCCTGACCGAGGCCGAGGCGGGCACGGACGCTGCGGCGACCAGGACCCGCGCGGAGCTGTCTGACGGCTCGTGGCTGATCAACGGCTCGAAGGCGTTCATCACGAACTCGGGGACGTCGATCACCTCGTGCGTGACCGTGACCGCGCGCACCGGGTCCAGCGGGGGCCGGCCGGAGCTGTCCGCGATCATCGTGCCGTCGGCGACGCCGGGCTTTGAGGTGCTGCCCGCCTACGACAAGCTCGGATGGCGGATCTCCGACACGCACGGGCTGGCCTTCACCGACTGCCGGGTCCCGGCGGGGAACCTGCTCGGCGCCACGGGCGCGGGCTACAGCCAGTTCCTGGCGATCCTCGACGACGGACGGATAGCGATCGCGGCGCTCGCGGTCGGGCTGGCACAGGGGTGCCTCGACGAGTCCGTGGCTTACGCCAAGAGCCGCACGACCTTCGGGCGACCCATCGGCTCGCGCCAAGCCGTGGCGTTCGACCTCAGCGACGTCGCAGTGGCCGTCGAGGCGGCCCGCGCGCTGACCTACCGGGCCGCGGCGGCGAAGGACGCCGGTCGGCCGCAACAGGAGGTCAAGCAGGCTGCAGCCATGGCCAAGCTGTTCTCCTCCGAGGCGGCGGTCAGCGCAGCCAGGGTCGCCACCCAGGTGTTCGGGGGGTACGGCTTCATGGAGGAGTACCCGGTCGCTCGCTTCTACCGGGACGCGAAGATCCTCGAGATCGGCGAGGGAACGTCTCAGGTCCAACGCATGGTGATTGCCCGCGGGCTGGGACTCCCGCTCGCATGAGCGGCACAGACGCCTACGACCGAGCCGCTGCCGCGCGCAGGGCAGCAGCGGCCCCCACCGAGGCCGCAGCCGCGAAGCTCGCGGCCCAGGGCAAGCTCTACGTGCGCGACCGGATCGGCCTTCTCTTCGACGAAGGTTCCTTCGTCGAAGACTCCCAGCTCGCCAACATGGCCAACCCGGGCCTGCCGGCCGACGGCGTGGTGACCGGACAGGGGAACGTGGCGGGGCGGCCCGCGCTGCTGGTGGCCAACGACCCCACGGTCAAGGCCGGTTCCTGGGGTGCGCGGACCGTGGAGAAGATCATCCGCATCACCGAGCGGGCCCTGGTGGAGGAGCTGCCGATCTTTTGGTTCATCGACTCCGCCGGCGCCCGCATCACCGACCAGGTCGACCTGTTCCCCGGCCGGCGCGGGGCCGGCCGGATCTTCCGCAACCAGGTGGCACTGTCCGGCATGGTGCCCCAGATCTGCTGCCTGTTCGGGCCCTCAGCGGCCGGCGGGGCCTACATCCCGGCGTTCACCGACCTGGTCATCATGGTCGAGTCCAACGCGTCCATGTACCTGGGCTCGCCACGGATGGCGCAGATGGTCGTGGGGGAGCACGTGACCCTGCAGGAGATGGGCGGCGCCCGGATGCACGCGACGGTGTCCGGGTGCGGTGACAACCTTGTGGCAGACGACGCCGAGGCGATCGAGGAGGCTCGGCTGTTCTTCTCCTACCTCCCCTCCAGCTGGCGACTGCCCCCGCCGTCGTTCGCCGCCGAGGCACCACGCTCCCAGCTGGACCGCTCAGTGGTTCCCAGCGAGGAGTCCGTCGCGTTCGACATCCACCGGGTCATCGACGCGGTGGTGGACGCAGACTCCTTCTTCGAGGTGAAGCCGGAGTTCGCCGCCGAGCTCGTCACCGGCCTTGGCCGCATCGCCGGGCGGTCGGTCGGGGTGCTGGCCAACAACTCCGCCGTGCGCGGTGGTGTGCTGTTCAACGACTCCGCCGACAAGGCCGCGCGCTTCGTCTGGTTCTGTGACGCGTTCAACATCCCGCTGCTGTTCCTCGCGGATGTGCCGGGATTCATGGTGGGGTCCGAGGTCGAGCGGCAGGGCATCATCCGGCACGGAGCGAAGATGATCACCGCCGTCTCCGAGGCGAGCGTGCCGCAGATCTCGGTGCTGGTGCGCAAGGCGTACGGGGCCGGCCTGTATGCGATGGACGGACCGGGGTTCATGCCCGACGCGTGCATCGCCTTGCCCACCGCCCGGGTGGCCGTGATGGGCCCTGCCGCCGCCGTCAATGCCGTGTACGCCAACAAGATCGCCGACATCGCCGATCCCGCAGAGCGGGCCGACTTCGTCGCTGCCCGGCGCAATGAGTATGAGCAGGACGTTGATCTGTTGCGTCTTGCCGCGGACCTGGTGATCGACGCTGTCATCGAGCCGGCCGAGCTGCGCGCCGAGCTGGTCTTGCGGTTCGCAGCCCTGACCGCGAAAGTCCGGCCGTTCCCGGACAAGCGGCACGGTGTTCCGCCGGTGTGAGCGCCGGGGCCGCGACGCCACATAGCGCCGACAGCGCTGGGACTTGTCTGTGGTGGCGACCGGATGGGCTCCGGCCGCCACCACAGGTTCGCGTTCCCGCGGCTGAGCAGCCGCGGGGTGAGCTACTTGGCGGCCAGGACGAACTGGTCGGTGTAGGTCTTGGTCAGGTCGATCGTCTTGCCCATGACGGCCTTGTTGAACGTGCTGAGCACCTTGAGGTTGGTGGGCGGCCCGTTGGGCGGCATGATGCCGGTCGGGTTGTAGATCCCCTTCTCGTTGTCCAGCGCGGCTATGTAGGCAGCCTTGCCGACGCCCGCGTAGTAGTCCGCTGGCATCATGTCGGCGATCTGCGCCGCGGTATGAGCCTGGATCCAGACCAGCGTCTTGACGTAGGCGTTGACCAGCTTCTGCACTGTCTGCGGGTTCTTCTGGATGTAGGAAGTCATCATGTACAGGCAGGTGGCCGGGTACTCCCCGCCGAGGGCCCCAGAGGTGCCGGCGGCGCTGCGCATGTCGAGCAGGATGTAGGCCTGCTTGTTGGCCAGCAGCCGGGAGACCGTGGGTTCGGTGGTCATGGCGCAGTCGACGTTGTGGTGCGTCATCGCCCCGATCAGCGTGGCGCCGGCCTGGACGCCGATGCGGTGGATGGTGGAGATGTCCACGCCGTTCTTCGCCGCCAGGTACTGGGTGAGGAAGTCCGTGGATGAGCCCAGGTCGGTGATCCCGAGGTTGCGGCCCTTCCAGTCAGCCGGTGAGTTGATCTGGCCCTTCAGGTCGTTTCGGCACAGCTCGACCTCCCCCGGTGTCACGAGCATGGAGACGACGGACTCGGCCGACTGGCCAAGGCCCTGCAGGTCGATGGTGTGGTCGAAGAACCCTCCGACGCCGTCGACCTTTCCGGCGAGCATGTTCGTGGTGGCGTCGACCCCGGCGGGCTCATCGGACAGGGTGATGTTCAGCCCCTGGTCCTTGTAGTAGCCGAGCCGCTCGGCGAGCATGAAGGGCAAGTAGATCTGCTTGTTCAGCCCGCCCACCATGATGCTCACCGGCGTGCCCGTGCTCGCGCCGACCGTGGTGACGCCAGAGGTCTGGGCTGCTGTGTTGCTGCAGCCGGTCATGGCAACTGCGGTCGCGAACGCGACCCCAGCCAGCCAGGTGGACTTGGACATGCCTTCTCCTTTGGGTTGGGCGGTTCGATCCAGGAACGTGCGGGACGTGCGGCCGCCGGGCGAGGGTCCGGCCGACCTCGCTAGAGCTCCGGTCCGGCGAGCTGGGGGGGCCGCCAGCGCAGCAACCGGCGCTCGAGGCGGGTGATGCCCCATTCGGCGGTCAGGGCAACGACGCCCATGATCACCATCGCGGCCCAGACTCCGTTGGCGTTGAACGACCCCTGGGCGATCTTGATGAGCTCACCGAGGCCCTCGGTGCCGCCGAGGAACTCCCCGACGATCGCGCCGATGAGGGCAAAGCCGAAGCTCACGTGCAAGCTGGCGATGATCCAGGTGAACGCCGAGGGCAGGACGACGTGGCGGGTCACCTGCCAGCGTGAGCCGCCCAGGATCGTCGCGTTGGCGATCAGGTTGCGGTCGACCTCGCGAACTCCCTGGAAGGCGTTGAAGAACACCCCGAAGAAGACCAGGACGATGACCAGCAGGATCTTGGACTCGATCCCGAGCCCGAAGGCGAGCACGAAGACCGACCCGAGCACGATCCGTGGAATGGAGTTCAGCACCTTGATGTAGGGGCTGAAGACCTCGGCCAGGATCCTGATCCGGCCAAGGGCGACACCACAGACCACGCCAAGGACCGTGCCTATGACGAATCCGATCACGGCCTCTTCGAGGGTGACTTTGATCTGGTCCCCCAACGAACCGATGGAGGTGCCGTCGGTGATCCAGACCTTGAGCTGGGTGTAGATCCCGCTCGGATCTCCGTAGAGGATGATCTTGAGCGGGTCACCTGCCACGTAGAGCTGCCATCCTGCGAGCACGACGAACAGGACGGCGAACTGGGCCAGGTGCACACGCACCCGGTGCCAGCGGGCCCGGGATCGGTAGGTGTGCTCCGCCTGGGAGACACTGACGGTGTCATCGGCGATCCGTCGGGGCACCGTGACCGCGCTCATGAGTCTGCGCCCCGACCGGCCTGGGTCGTCTGGGCGTATGCCACGTCGACCTCGGACTTCAACGCTTCCCAGATCTGCTGGTACAGGTCGACGAAGTGGGCTTCGAACCGGATCTCCTGCACGACCCGTGGTCGGGGCAGGTCGATGTCGAAGCTGGCCTTGACCGTGCCCCCTGGTCCGGCGGTCAGGACCACCACCTTGTCCGCCAGGGCGATGGCCTCCTCCAGGTCGTGGGTGACGAACACGACCGAAGGGCGGGTCAGGTCCCACAGCTGGAGCAGCTCGTTGGACATGATCGCGCGGGTCTGGACGTCCAGCGCCCCGAACGGCTCGTCCATCAGCAGGATCTTCGGCTCGTTGATCAGCGACTGCGCAAGCGCGACCCGCTTGCGCATGCCGCCGGACAGCTGGTGCGGGAACCGGTCCTCGAAACCCGCCAGGCCCACTCGGCGCACCCAGTCGCGGGCCGCGTCGTTTGCCTTCTTCTTGGGCACGCCACGAAATCGTGGGCCGGTTGCGACGTTGTCCAGGACCGACTTCCAGGGCAGGACCGCGTCGGTCTGGAACATGAATCCGATGCCGGGCGGTATCCCTTTGACCTCTTCGCCATGCACCTTCACCGACCCGGACGACGCCCGCTCAAGGCCGGACACCAGGGTGAGTGTGGTGGACTTCCCGCAGCCGGTCGGGCCGACGACGGCGCAGAACTCGCCGGGGGCCACGTCCAGGCTCAGGTCCATCAATGCCGTGTACCGGGCACCGCCCGGCGTGGTGAAACGCTTGGTGACCGCGGCCAGCTCGATCGCCGGCACCGTCGGACGCGATTGGTCCTGCAGCAGTTGCCTGGGTGTTTCCATTGGGTTGCTCCCTGGTTGCCGGATCGGCGGTCAACCTAGGAGCCGGCGCGTTGTGCCGACCAGGCTTTTGATCTTTTGTCGAGTTACCCGCGTTTGTGCAGGTTCTGCGCATTCTGCTCGCCGCCGCGGGGCTCCCGTGGCGCCAGGGCCAGGGTGCACACTCCAGTGAACGGGACGAGGAGGTTCACGTGAGGCGGCACCGGACGTTGTCCTCGCTCATCTTGAGGTACGTCCTGGCTGTGTTGATCGCCACCAGCCTGCTCGGCTTCGCCCTGTACACCCAGGTGACCCGGAACTTGCTGGACACCCACAACGAACGACAGGCCCTGGCTGTGGCTGAGTCGGTCGCCGCCAACGCCACCATCCGCTCGGAGATGGCGACCGGCGACCGCAACCACCTGGTCCGCCAGATCGCCGAGCAGATCCGCCGTGCGACGGGGGCTGCGTACGTCGTGGTGATCGATGCCAACGGGATCCGCTACTCCCACCCCAAGGTGGCGCTGATCGGCCAGCGCATCACCGAGCCGGTGGTCGCCCTGGACGGGCAGACGCACGTGGGCATCGACCCGGGCGGCCTGGGGGACTCGGCCAACGGCAAGGCGCCCCTTCGAGCGCCCAGCGGCACGGTCATCGGTGAGGTCTCGGTCGGCTTTCTGGAGCGAGCGGTCACCGAGCAGCTCTGGGCCCAGATCCCCACCTTGTTCCTGTACACCGGAGCCGCACTGCTGGGGGGCGTGGTCATCTCGCTGATCCTGGTTCGCCGGATCAAGCGCATGACGTTCGGTCTGGAGGTGGACGAGCTGGCCTCGCTCCTGCAGGAGCGCGAGGCGACCCTGCACGGCATCCGCGAGGGCGTCGTCGCGTTCGACCAGCACGGCCGCCTGACGATGGCCAACGACGAGGCACGCCGGCTGCTCGGGCTGGGGCAGGCGCAGGCCGGTGCAGCGATGGTCGACCTGGTCCCGCCGGGGCGGATGCGGGACGTGCTCAGCGGTGCGGTCCAGGGTCCGGACCAGCTGATCCTCACCGACCAGCATCTGCTGATCGTCAACCGTATGCCGGTCAGGGTGCGCCAGCGTGACACCGGCTGCGTGGTCACCCTGCGGGACCGCACCGAGCTCGAGGCATTGCTTCGGGAGCTGGACAGCGTCAACGGGTTGACGACTGCCCTTCGAGCTCAGCAGCACGAGTTCTCCAACCGCCTGCACGTGCTTTCTGTCCTGGTCGAGATGGGCGAGTACGACGAGGCCGCCGGTTATCTCAGCGAGATCTCCTCCACCAGTGCCGCTCAGGCCGAAGAGCTGCGGTCACGGGTCAGACCCCCAGCCCTGGCGGCCCAGCTGCTGGCGAAGATCACGGTCGCCGCGGAGCGGGGCATCTCGCTGCGGGTCAGCGACGACTCGCGCCTGGACCATCCCGGCCCCGACCCCAGGGCGCTGCTCACGATCGTGGGCAATCTGCTCGACAACGCCATCGAGGCGGTGGCCGAGACCCCACCTCCTCGCAGCGTCTTGGTACGGCTCGCCTACGACGGGCCGACGAGTCTGATCACCGTGACCGTGACCGACAGCGGACCTGGTATCACCCCAGACCTGACTGAGGCTGTCTTCCAGGACGGGTACACCACCAAGGCGCAGCGCGGGCGGCTCCAGCGGGGGCTCGGCCTGGCACTTGTCCACCGCCTGGTCAGCCAGCTGGGGGGACGCATCTTCGCATCCCCGGGGCCCGGCGGGTCGTTCACCGCGCTGATCCCGGTGGCCACCAACCAGCCAGCCCCGGTGCCGGTCCGCGCCATGATGGGTGACCCGCTGTGATCACCACCCTGGTCATCGACGACGACTACCGGGTGGCCAAGGTGCACGCCGCCAGCGTCGACCGCATCGACGGCTTCAGGTCGGTGGGGGAGGCGCACTCGGCGGCCGAGGCGGCCGCTCTCATCCAGGCCCTTCGCCCGAACCTGCTCCTGCTCGACCTGTACCTGCCCGACGGGGGTGGGCTGCAGCTGATCCGCTCCTTGCCCGAGCTCGACCTCGCGACCCGGCCAGACTTCATCGTCATCACCGCGGCCCGCGACATCGACAGTGTCCGTCAGGCGATCCAGCTCGGTGCGATGTACTACTTGGTCAAGCCGTTCGGCTTCGTCCAGCTGCGCGAGCAGCTCCAGGCGTACCGGCAGCTCCACGAGGGCCTGGAGGAGGCAACCGTGGCCACCCAGCGCACCGTCGACGCGCTGTACGGGCTGATGCGCACCCCGGGTGCGCGGGCGACCGAGCGCGGCCGGCTGTCACCCACGGCGGCCGAGGTCCTGGACCAGGTTCGTGGGTCGGCCTCCGGCCTGTCGGCGGCCGAGGTCGCCGCCCTGCTCGGCGTGAGCCGCGCTACCGCGCAGCGGCATCTGGCTCAGCTTGTCAGAGCTGGACTTGTCGATCTTCGCCTCAACTATGGCAGTACCGGGCGCCCCGAACACCGCTACCGGGACAGCCGCGCGACGTAGGCATTGGTCCTGACCGGTCAGCGGGGGTAGACGGCGAAGAAGTCCCGGCTGGTCGGAGTGAAGTAGCGGTAGGCCGGACGCTGGAAGTCGACCAGCTTGACCGGGACCGGTGCCAGCGGCGTGCTGCCGGGGGTGTACCACATGAACGATATCCAGGCGACGTTGATGTCCAGCTGCATCGCCCGCACCGCACCGGCCTTCTGCAGCAGCGTGGCCAGGGTGTGCACCGACAGCGCGTCGCCCGCCACATAGACGAGGTCTCCGGTTGCCGTGACCCCGATGCCCGAACGCCACACGAAGTAGGCCCCGCTGATCGTGGCGCCCCAGTTGGACTGGACGTTGCTCTCCAGGTTGGGGGCCAGCTGGCCGTTGTTCACGAGCAGCTTCAGGCTCTGACGGACCGACACGACGTCAGGGGTCAGGCGCAGTGCGCCACCCCAGGCGCCCACGTCCGTGTGACCGTCCTTGTAGACGACCACCGATGCGGCCCCAGGCGTGAGCGTTCCGACGGTGTGACCATTGTCATAGAAGGCGCCCCGGGCGTCCTTGATCTTGAAGCCGCTGTTGAACGTAGCCACCAGCCCGGCGCGCGCGGCCGGAGCGACGGTGTCCGGCTGCGACCACAAGTTCAGGTTCCCCGGATCCTCGAAGCCGGGGTGCTGGACCAGTCGCAGCATCTTGCCGCTCATCCACACCACGCCGGTGAGGAACGACGTGTGCTGGGCGTCGGGGCGCACATACGCGACCTGGACGGCCGGCTGCCCCTTCACCGTGACGACGGCGTGGAACACGCCCTCCCCGGGCACTGCGGGGGTGGCCTGGGGGGTGATCGGCGCGTGGATGGGGATCGAGGTGGCCGAAACAGTCGGTGTCGCCCCCAGGCGCGTGAGAACGCTGGTGTCCGGCGCTCCACCCACCTTGGGGGGGTGCAGCTTGTACTGGATGTTCTCCGACGCGGTCACGATCGCACCGAGGCCGTGGTTGCGGGCCCACTCCGCCAGCCGGGCGGAGATGCTGTCCCCGCCGGGAGCAGTCAACGCCTGGCCGATCGACCAGATCAGCGAGAGGAAGAACAGCAGGACGACGAGAGCGACGGAACGTACGACGAGCCGCCCGCGACGGGTGAGCTTGAGACGACGGCGTGGCGGACGCTTCTCGGCTTCCACCGGCGTGTCCGGCAGGACTGCCGTCTTCTGGTCCGTGGTCAGGGCGTGTCCCTTCGCCGTCGTTGTCTGCTGGATTCTCACTCGTACCCTAGAAACCGCGAGGTGAGGTCTAGGTAAACGATACGGGCTCGGTGGACAGGATCGGCACGTCGAGGAGTTCCGCGGGCCTGGGCGCGTCGTCCAGACGGCTCGGACGGGGGTCGGACAGGCGCCCTGACGCGAGGTGCCGCGGGCGCGGGGTCAGGCCAGTTCGCGGTGCGGCCCGCGCGGGCCGGTCCCATCGCGCGAGGGCGAACCCGTAGCCGCCGGCCGGAGTCCAGCGCTGGTTCGTCGAGCGGGTCCGCGCTGCCAACCGGGCTCAGGTCGGCCAGGGCCGGGCTCTGCTCAGCGAGGCGCTCGTCCGGTCGTCGGTGTCGAAGCGACGTCCACTGATCTCAGTCAGGGTGACCACGACGAACCTGTCGTCGCCGGTGCCGTCGGTCACCCAGCGGTCGAGAGGGACCGCCCGTGCCCGGGACAGCTCGTCAGCGTCGGTCACCTCGGTGCAGTGCCCGCGAACCAGCACGCTCCAGCCGGCGGAGCCGTCGGGGGCGTAGCCGTCGGCCTCGAACGCGACTTCCACCCCTGCGGTGGCCGCGGCCAGCTTGGTTCCGCGTCCGGTCCGGAACAGGATGCGCCCGTCGACGATGGCGAAGTTGATCGGCAGGATCACGGTCCGTTCTGCGAGGGTGACCGCTATCCGGCCGACGGCGCTGCCGGCCAGCAGGGCCACGCACTCAGGTCGACTCAGGTCCTGCAGTCTCGATCCGGTGGCAGCAGTCATGGCCCCAGCCTCGTCGCTCGGACCGGCCCGGCCGTAGGGCCTTTGGTCCGTCGCACCGAGAGTCTCCGGGCGCCCGCTGACGGCCGGCTCACTGGCGCCC
>Ga0075018_10000182_pt1 | contig 17065 bp, 18 predicted proteins | sample ColStrG_CSR_2014_FD_71471 | JGI IMG/M metagenome (GOLD analysis project Ga0075018, IMG submission 71471) | Freshwater sediment microbial communities in response to fracking from Pennsylvania, USA - Cold Stream Run_MetaG_CSR_2014 | ecosystem: Environmental > Aquatic > Freshwater > Creek >... | reverse complement strand
ACCGCAAACTTATAAGGACCGGGAAGGTCGCGGTTGCTGTGATGGGCAATGTAGGAGATGGAAAAATCATCGGAAAATGCGGCCGTGACCAGCACCGCCGAGGCCAGCACGACCACAAAGAACAGCGCGATGCCGGCGCGCCGGGCGGTTTCCGACAGCCGCGATGATCCGGCGGACGGAAATGCCAGCGCGGCGATGCCCGCCAGGAACGAATAGACCGCCAGCCCGAGAGCCAGCAGAAGCGCGTAACTTCCGATTGTCGCCATGGTGGGGGAACCCTAAGGCCATTTTTTCAGAAAGGGCCCCAGTACGCAATGACTAGACCCGATCCTGCACGCCCGGAAGTACCACAGCGTCCCCTGGCAAACCCGACGACGCAGCCAACTGCAGCCGCGTCAAGCCCGAAAAACAGGCACCCCTCGGGCCGCGAACTACGCCCGGCGGCGCTGCTCCCGCGCAGCCAGCACTTCCCGCTCCGCGCGCAGCCAGTCCTCGACTTCATGACCGGTGGAGGGCCCACGCTGCTGGTAAAGCTCGAACGCGCGCTGACGAATCGCTTCCTCCATGCTTGCCGACGAAATTACGGAAACCGTTTTCGCAACCCGGCCCGGCGCAGCTCCGCTGCTCGCGGCGGCGGCCTTGGCCCGCGAGTTCGCGATGGCCCCCGCCGGCACCAGTACCGGCACTTCTCCGGCCGCTTCTATCTCGCTCACGGTTGCGTTGGGCTTCACCGTTTCAGATACGCTGGTGGTTACTTTCACTTCTGGCTTGCTTGGTTGCGCTTCGGTTGCGCGTGGATTGGTCTTGCGGGGCGAAGGTTTTCTCGGCATGACGGTTACTCCTTTACTCCTGAATGGTTTTTTAGACCCGTCTTCCATCTGGTTGAGACACGTACACCTCACCCGGAACGGGTGCGCCTCAACTTATTCAGTTTTGCTGGGTCATGCTCTATTTTACTCAATCCTCTGCGAACCGGCAACGCGACTCCGCGAACGTCAGCGCCTTTCAGCGGATCCATCCCGATGATTTCTCGACCCCACCGCTCCGCAGTCATCCCGACGCCCCGCGTTCCTGCCAGCGGGGCGAGGGATCTCCGGGAAGTCGCGCACAGGCTCGATCCAAATTGTGCCACGATCCGCCCCTGCCCATCTCCCAACCCCGCCGCCGTCCAACGCTCCCTTGATATAATCTGGTGCAGCCGCATGGCGCTATCGTCTAGGGGTTAGGACGGAAGATTCTCAATCTTCAAACACGGGTTCGATTCCCGTTAGCGCTACCAACTATCTTCCGCTATGACCCGCTAGATCAGCGGGTTTTGTTTTTGCTCAAAATCGTTGCTAACACTCGCTAACCGCAATTGGCAGTCACAGTGGTACACAAAATGGTGCACACCTCTTTCGGAAGTCCGAGTGCGAAAATCGTAACCGCATTCCGAACAGAGGTGTTTTTCATTCCAGCGTCCATGAAGGAAGCCGAAACCGCCTCACCGCCGATCAGCCGTGACGAGGCAAGAGGCCTCAGTGATGCACGTCCGTCCCCTTACTGGGCGGCGTGGATCTTAGAGGTGGCAAGAAATAGGGTCAAACGGTGGGGGGGCTAGGAGGTAGAGCGTTTGGAAACTGCCCTCCATAGTAACGAATGGGTAAACAGGGCGCGGCGTGGGGTAGGTCAATGAGTGAAATCGCCTGTTTTCGTCACTTAGCGTCTTGCGGGGTACTCACGAGAGCAAGAAACCTCGGAAAATCGAAGTTATGACATCGGCCCGAAAGGAGCCCTACGCAGCGCCCTTGGTTTGCGTAGTCGCGCGCTCGCCCAGATGCTCGCTTCATCTTCAAGGCTTGTGAGAGTAGCCAGTGCCGATTCAATCTCGCGCCGCTCAGCGTGATGATCAGCGTTGCCTTTCAGGTCTTGCAACCTGTCGGCCACAGCGTCACGAGCAGCGACCGTTGCCCCGGATGCGCTCAAAACAAATGTAGTAGGGCCTGCCGCAGATTATGGAACTGCTACCCCATTCGCGATGAGTTGTTTAGGTCTGTTCCACGCGCCCGATGGCGGACCATGCTTGCCGGAAACAACTGGAGTGCTCCAACGAGCACAAATCGTCGCCGGAGAAATCCGCTACCTGGGCAAAGAAACAGATCGCAAATGGGAAGAGGGCGAAGAAATCGGCTTACTGGAATTCGCGGCAATCGAATATGGGCGCAAAGGCAAAGTCGTAGCTAGCGAGGAAGTGAAGACGGCAATTCAGAGGATCGGCATCAGCGGGTGTGCCCGCGAGAGCGGCTTTGATCGCAAGAACGTCATCCGAAAGTTGGTTCGGGCATCCCCGTAAAGCGCAACTCGTACACCGAATTTGTACTCCTGCAACAATTGCGTCAGACCCTTTCGCCGCTTCAGAGTTAGGCCGCTCCTGCCACGATCTTTGTAAGTGCTTACGACTGCGAAACCATGCTTTTGGGCATATCGCTGGATCGCAGTCGCTTGATATGCGAGGGAGAGCTTCTGTTCGTCCGTCGACATCCGCAGATACTGCGCGGCCCGGGATCGGTGAGTGGAAATCCGTGCCGCTCATTATGGTCATTCTCAGCATCAAAGACCCGCATTTAAGCCTTGTCAATACCAAAAGAAAGCGAAGACCATCCCCGCCTAGGCTTTTCTCGATGCTGCAAGTTCTTATTCTTCGGTTCTTGCCCCCACGCGGGCAACGACCTCCCGGAACGCAGAAAGGTCACTGAGTCGTTCTCCGCGACTCATCCACACGTCGCTTGAAACGAGGTAGAACCTCGTTCGGTGATCCATGTTGGGAAGCACGTGAAAGTCCAAAAAGGAGTTGTTGTCTTGGCTAAGTCTGGCGAAGAGTGTCACAAGCCTCCGCTCATGCGGAGCGAGATTAATCCGCCAATGGATTGCCCCACTCGGTTTTCGCACCATTCGAGCAACGAGTACCGAGACCATCGAGCCGTCGCCTAGTTGGAGTAGGCTGCGCCATTTGCTTCCGCGTCGAACAATCGAAACGTGGTCGGGAAACATCGCTGCGATCTGCCCGACAAGCTCCTCACGCAAGGACGATCTTTTGCGCCTGGAGTCAACCCAAACGGAGTGGGAAGGATTACCATGTCCGATTAACTCATAGGCTCTGGCCAAACTACCAAAGCGTCGAACGTAAGTGGAAGGTGACGCCACGTCGGGCGAGTTCTGGATCATATCAATGGTCAGTATCCCTTGGCTGGAAAGCAGCTTTCGCAAGCTATTCAACAAGTCCTCGTCCGATCTTTTAATGGTCCGCCTTTCCAAGATTCCCTGCGCTTTCAGAAACGTTGCGTCATCTACGATTGGCTCGAACGCTTTCGGTGTTAGAACCCACTCCGACCTCGGCAATCTCACAGAAGGGGTATAGAGTCTGCTGGAGGTTCGACCAAAGACATGACATCCGATGTACTTCGGGTGGGTTAATACAAGATGGGCTGACCTGTAGTCCCACCCTGACTCGCCGACGTACCTAACACCTCTGCGGTTAAGCTCACGGGCAATGGCATGGACGGTCAGCTTCTCGGAAATGAGCATTCCGTAGATCTCGTTGACGCACTGCACTTCGTGAGCTGGGCCGGGAACGAGGATGACCCTGTCGGTTGCTATGCTCTTGTGCTCACCCGTAGCTAATTCCTGCTTTGAAACTCCAGTGGGTGAAATCAGCATCCGTCGAAGACCATAACCGGGGACTCCGCCTTGTTTGAACCCAAGGCACGCCAAGCGCTTCATTCCTGCGAGGACTTTGACGCCCAATTCTCGGCTGTACTCGCCCGCCATTGTTCTCTTCAGCGCTTTCATAATTAGGCTGGAAAGGGACCCGTCGTTGGCAAAGGCCTCGGCACAGTAATGGACCGGAACCCCAGCGGCCTTGCAAACAAACTCGTAATGTGCAGACTCGTCAGTGTCTTGGAACCGTCCCCATCGGCTTACGTCGTATACGAGTACGGCCTTGAAATCAGCAGTCCCGGCGACTACATCCTGGAGCAGCTGTCGAAGCCCCGCTCTGTTTTTTAAGACTAGGCCGCTCTTTGCGGCATCAGAATAGGTCTTGGTGACACAGAAACCGTTTGACTCCGCGTACCTCTGGATCGCGCTGGACTGATTTTCTAGAGAATACTGCTGATGTTCTGTTGACATGCGAAGGTATAGGGCAGCGGGGGTTGGCGAAGATGGTATAGCCATGATAAGCCTCCTTTTTTGAGGCTTATCGGCTGTGGTCAGCAAAGACTTTAGCGGAAAACGATGATTATTTTTGGGCAGGGACTTGGTGTTCGGATTTCGTAACAAATCAAGATTCATAACGGGAGGAAGGGGGAATCTGGCATACTTCCGGTAAAGCAGAAGGCGGCAATGCCCATCACAGCAAAGATCGAAGTCTTGATCGCGGAACTGGCCGCGATTGAGCTGTGGGATGTCATGTATCGGAGCGCTGCCAAACCCGACTTGATGGATCAAACAGCATTCGAGGCACGGCAAGCCCGGCGACAGCATATTCACCACGACATCCAGATGCTCCAAGAGAAGAATCGAGACGAGCGCGACCGTTCTTCTTAAATTCTTCCGGTGGATACTCCCATCGAGTTTCGCTCCATTTGTTTGCTTTTAAAAAACTCGCGCAAGGTCTGAAGGAAACCACAAATTATGTTTTTCTTCCGCCGGTTCACTTCCACAATAGTATTGGCGTCGGTGCTATTGGTTCCGGTGTCTCCGCAGACATCATCCAACCCACCGACACAACAACCGCAAAAGCCACAGCCGAAATGTACGAATAACGGTACCCGACTGCTGAAACAGCCGTCAGGCCCGTTAAGTTTTTACTAATCTATAGTTTACACCTGGAATAAACCCCCGAGGAATGCATCGCACACAATGTTGCCAAAGGTTTTATTGAGTGATGCCAAAGTCGTGCGTCCGTCAGACTCTTGTGGGAATGAACTCTAAAAAAGCCGAAATGGATCCCCGCGTCTTGCCTGCGATACAGGCTGTGGTCAGCTTGTGCGAGAAAGCATTCGACCAGCTAGATCACGCGAGCGTATGGATGCAATCAGTGCACACTCTGAAATACGAGATAGGAATCCAAGGAAAGAGCGCCGTCTTTTATCGGTTCTTCATCCCATTGCTGGGTGTGGCAGTTTTGCCGCCCTTTCCTTCTACCCCGTCAAACGGTTGGGGGGATAGCTATACAGACGGGAAAACTGCTACACCCCCGTGACGTAACTCAACTATGCCACCTCACAGCCCGACGTGTTCTGTTTTCGTAACAAGTAGCTCCCAGGGGCTTGGCTTTTGTCATTGACTGTGAAACCGCTAATTCTGTGCTAGCCGCAGCCAGCGGACGCAGAGGCGGTGCGGTGAGCCGACTTTGCGCGAGTTGGGAGCGCACCATAGAGTCAGTGGGCATGGAACCCTGTTACGTTTTCGTAACAGACACCTACTCTGCGTTTGGTGTGCCGTAGGTTGTGTTATCTTCCCGTCGAAGTGCCTGTGATTGTCGCTAGAGGCCTAAACGCCGCGAGCTATTCGCGTCAAATTGGAGATCGATTACTGATTCAAGCGTGTTTACGATACTGGTCATCGAGAGCGACCAAGATAGCTTGGATGTGGTTAGAGCTGCCTTGGAACAAACAGGAATTCATGTGCTTGGCGCAACCGATGCGCAAGTTGGGTTCCAGACATTCCTTACGTTCCGCCCGCAGCTCGTCCTCGTCGGTACCCCATCGCCGGATATTGGCGGCACCACCCTCCTTGAAAAAATAGTGAACGTCGATCCGGGGGTAGACGTGATAGCAGTCGCCGCCCACTATTCTGCTGACTCTGCGGTTGAAGCCATTCAAAAGGGGGCCTCAGACTACATTGCCAAGCCACTCGACCTTGATTGCTTACGAGGGCAGGTCTTGGCTCGCGTGACGGAAGCGCAGAATAGAGCGAAGACTCTCCGGCTCGACTTGGAACTCCTGGACGCTTGTCAGTTTGAAGGAATGGTTGGCCGGAGTCCGTTGATGCTGGAGCTGTTTGCACGTATACGCAGAGTTGCGCCACACTTCCTAACCATCGTCGTGACGGGAGCATCCGGCACAGGGAAGGAGCTGGTTGCACAAGCATTGCACCGCTTGAGCCCCGCAAGGCATGGCAAGTTCGTTGTGTGCAACTGTTCGGCTCTAGTGGAAGACCTCGCCGAAAGCGAATTGTTCGGGCACGTTCGAGGCTCGTTTACTGGTGCTAACCAGGACAAGATCGGTCTATTCGAACATGCGGACGGGGGAGCAATTTTCTTGGATGAGATAGGGGAGCTCTCTCCTTCCGTCCAAGCTAAGTTGCTCAGAGTCTTGCAAAATCGCCAAGTCCAACGTGTGGGATCCCTGATTTCGCGCAACATCAACGTGCGAGTGATCGCTGCGACCCACCGAAATTTGAAGGCGATGGTGCGAGACGGTACTTTTCGTGAAGATTTGTACTACCGCCTCGCCGTGGTCGAGATCAAGCAACCAGCTCTAATTGATCGTCGTGAGGATTTGCCTTTGCTGGAAAGACACTTCCTGCAGAAGTTTGCAATTGAATATACGAAACCCATCGCTGGTCTCACACGGAGGGCCCAGGCTCGACTTGCGAGTTACCCTTGGCCAGGCAATGTTCGGGAACTCGAAAACGCAATCGGGCACGGCTGCATGATGACCGATGGGACACTCGTCGATATTGGGGATCTCCCGGAGCGGTTCAAAACGGGGATTCTTGAAGACGCCTCATCCGACAACAGACTGCTTCCCCTCGATGAATTGCAAAGAAGGCACCTACTCCGAGTGCTGGAGAGCGTGGGTGGAAACAAAGCCAGGGCGGCGCAAATACTCGGTATTGGCCGGGCGACGATCTATGAAATGCTTGCCAGGATGACCCTTCAACAACGAACTTCTCCTGTGCGCGAGGGTCTTGCATGGAATGGCTGATGGCGGTTGCTGTTTTCGTATTGGGTGCCTCGGTAGGCGCTCTAGTCGACGCCATTCGGTATCGAGGCGAGATGGCGAGTCTGCGAGAAGCGCTTGCCAGGGCTACACCGCGGGAACTAAGTCCTGGAGACTGAACTACCGGCGCCGACTCAGAGCGCTCGAATCGTATGCTGCTTCGACAAGCCCAGCAATGAGATGGGTTCTCGTAAGACTAGAGGCACGCTCGAAGACGAAGGGTGCCGAGGCCACCCGGTCAATCTAAACATCTCATTTCACTGTGAGCATCACGGGCAGAGAGTGCCGCAAGGTACCCGATGTCCCCGTAATTGTGATCGCATAGGTTCCTGGAGGAGTTCCCGATCCCTGTGGCGCAATGCCGGCTCCTCCACCACAAGCACTCATAAGCATCAGAGATGCAATCGCTGTCAGCAGCATCGCAGCACGACGTGTGGTGGCCCTCCTTCTAGGCCGCGCGAACATCATCCCGAACAGACCGATGCCGGACAACTGAATCGAAACGGCATAGATCCACGAGCGGCGCGACTGCTGAGGTGGCAATAGCTGCGCGGTGGCTGACGTAGTGGCAACGGTCATCGTCGAGAGCCCTTGGCTTCCGCCGGGCGTAATTGAATTCGGCGACTCACTACAGGTCGTGTTTGGAGGGAGCGTGCCGCAACTTAGCTTGACTGCATTGGTAAACGGTCCTCCCGTCGCACTGACAGTAAGCGTGTAGATCGCCAGCGACCCGCTCAGAACAGTGTTGCTGCTGGGTGAAGCGGTCAATGTGAAATCTAGTCCTGTGCCGCTGAGCTGCACGGTTTGGGAGTTTGTACCGGCATCATCACCAATCATCAAGGCTCCCACGCGGGTTCCAGGGGCCCTTGGAACAAAAGTGATATTGATTGTGCACGCGGTGCCGGCCGCCAGAATTCCTGCGCAATTATTGGTCTGCGTAAAGTCTCCGCTCACGGCAATGCTGTTGATGTGCAAAGCGGTGCTTCCGGTACTGGACAGAGATACGCTCTGAGGGGTGCTAGAACTGCCAACTTGCACGCTCGGAAAAACCAGGCCCGAGGGGCTTAAGGCGACGTCTGCGCCGGTGGAGGCGTCACCGCTCAAGGTAATGATGTGGGGTGATCCAGCCGCATCATCTCTGATCGAGACGGATCCGGTACGATGCCCCGTCACTATCGGAGCAAACGTAATCGACAAGTTGCAACTGCCGGCTGCGGGCACGCTCGTTGCACAGTCATCAGTTTCCGAAAAATCACCGCCAGCAGTCAAGATCGACGTGATCGACAGCGGGGAGCTACCCATGTTACGGAGAAGTGCCAGTTTAGGTTGGCTGGTCGAGCCTACGGTCTGCGTGGCAAACTGCAGGACTGCCGGACTGATAGCCACGGACGGTGCCGAACTCGCAGCAATCTTGACCACAAATGCGTCGGCGCTTCCCCCGAGCATGCGTTGGAAGGTCGCCTGAGTCGTCGGGAAATCCGGCGAACTCGTTGTGCCGGCTACGTATAAATTTCCATTGGAGTCACAAGCTATTCCCGCGACGGAGTCATCCGCATTGCCGCCAAGGTAAGTGGCCCAAAGCTCGGAGCCGCCGGTTGGATCAATTTCGACCAGCAGAACGTTAGCTCCGCTTGCAGGCGCCTCGATTGCATTTACTGTTCCCAACGAACTACTAGAAGTGGAGCCCGACACGAAGGCATCGCCATTTGTGTCGACTACGATCGATGTGGGGCCGAAGTCATTGTTCGGACCCAGAAATGTGGAGTACGACAGTCTTGATCCCGTCGGGTCGAACTTGGTGACATAACCGTAGCCACATCCGAATCCGGACACTGCAGGATCGCATATGCTCGTGGAGGTGAGGGGGAATGTCCCGTCGCTGTAAGCTGCTCCGGTAATATATGCTGAACCAACGCCATCTACTGCGATCGCATTGATAGTGGTTAGCAGGCCGCTGGATTCATAGAAGTAGGTTGAATACTGGAGACTTCCAGAACTACTGAAGTTGCTGACGAATCCAACGGCGTTGTCCCATTGGGCCGTGTCGTTTGTGAGGTACGCACCAGCTGTGACGGGCAGGTTGTATGTGTCTGTAAAGCCTGCCACATAGGCGCTCCCGGCGCTATCCAGCGCCATGCCGCTGATGATCGTGGATGGGGCAGGCCAGCACGGCGTACCTCCACAGTTGAGTGGTACGTTCGAATTACCACCGAAATAAGTGGAATAGACCAAGGATGATCCATCCGAGTTGAACTTGGTCAGGAATCCATAGGTTCCAAACAGCCCACCTTGATTGGCACTGACGATAGGCTGGTAAGCGTTAGCTATAGGGAAGTTGGTAGACGACGTGGATCCGCCGATGATCATGTTTCCAGTGCTGTCGATCGCAATGCCGGACGGGATGTCGGAGCCGTTTCCTCCGAGGTACGTGGAATACAAGAGTGATGAACCACTGGCAGAAATCTTGGTAAGGAAAGCGTTAAATGCACCGGGATATGTTCCCTGATAAGGATTCACCAATGGGAAATCACTCGACCCTGTGCTTCCGGTGACATATACGTTATTCGAACTGTCCAATGTTAGTGCATCCCCGTAGTCCTGGCTGTTCCCGCCCAGATAGTCGGCATATATGAGGTTTGACCCCGTGGTGTCGAGTTTAGCTACGAACGCATGACGAACTCCGGCGGGTAGCGATCCCAGTGTCGTGAGGGGAAAGTCGGTTGAGTCTGAGTAACCGGCGACGTAGACGCTACCCGTGGTGTCAACGGCAATTCCGCGAGCCACGTCGGTCCCACTCCCGCCAAGGTAAGTGGAGTAGACCAATACTGGATCAATCACAAGCGGCGTGCTGCGCTCGTATTGGGACAATTGAAAGCCAATATGGGTTGAATCGCGAAGCATATATCGACCGAGGACGGGTATGTGCTGTCCATTGGTTTCCTGGTAGACAACCGGACTCTTGAATTGAAGGTCGCCGTTTCGCGTTTCCAAGACGAGGTCGCCGTCATGGTCAATGCGCATCCGCCGAGCGCCTTTGACCTCAAATTGAATCAGAGTGGGATCGGCACCCGGCGCGACCTCGAAATCGTATTCAAGCTGGCGATGATTGCCATAGTACAGCAGATCAACGCCCGGATAGACATCCTTGCTCCGAATCCTCCCGTAGGTTGGCACGTTTGTTTGCCATTTGGCGGGATTGTTTCCAATGAAGTAGTTGACTTTCCCAGGTTGCAGATCTTCGCCCACAACAACCGAGGTCCGATTTCCCCCAACCAGGCTAAACTGCAACGCTACCGCTGGAGGCCGAGGCTCATTCGTGGTCCTTGCACCGATAGTTTGCGGGTTCTCCAGGCTTTCTGTCGGTCGCAGAGAAAGGACTATGCCGCCTGCGGTAAGGAAGGCTGTATATCCATTGCCCCGAGAGAGAAACTTGACTTGGGCATCCGTTTGACCCTGATTGGCTTCGAAGGTCAACGGCAACTTGCCGTAGCTTGCATGAGGCTGTCGGCCCTGGGATATCGACTGTTGCCCGTGGCAGGCTGTTGCCGCCACTGCGGCCCAACACAGCATCTTCGCAACGCCGCGCAATCGCATTTTCTTACTCCTCATATCTAACAATCGTGAATTGGGGTTGGCCACTTACTTGGCTGCGACGTGCTCCGTGTTTCGGTGGGGCGATCCGGCACTGCGAGACTCGTCGCACCTAGAAGGGATGCACGCGCTGTGCCAAATTGGCAGATCGTCAACACAATCTCACTAATTTCGCAGTGATGGACTTTACCCCCGCGAAATATCTAAGGCCGCACTCCGGCGTTGCGCTGTCACTTGTCGCTATCCGGGATTAGTGTCCCATCAATAGACATAAAGCGTGGGTGGCAGCTCCGGTCGCGAATAGCGGACGAGATTTTTGAACAGTTGCGACCTAATGCCCATTGCTGCGGTTTAAGGGATCTTTCCGAAGGGCACTTACGTCTGGATTGTGGATGAGTTTCCGGCGATCAGACACCCCTTCTTCGATTCGAGCCGCTAAGGAATTGGAGCCGCTCAACGACCAGGGAACCCGGCCAAGAGCCTTGTTTCGAGACTAGATGGAAGTTTGTACGGTCGCGACTCTCGACCTTGCCGTTGCGATAAGAAGAGCGCAACGAGCAGCATTCAGCCGAGTAGCACTGTGCGGGGACAACCCCAAGTTAGTCCGCTCGGCCTAACTGATCGCGGTGAACCTAAGCGTACCTTGAAGACCAGACTGCCAAGGTTACCGACCGAAAGTAAAGTCACAGCTTCTTGAGGACTGGGGCCCTCTTGTCGTTGTTGAATTCCTTGCATCTGCCTCAGGGGGTGCATGTTCAGCCCTGTCCCTCCCGCCACGCTTCGCTTGGTACAAGCCGGCATCCGCACGACGCAGCAGCGACTCAATGCTTTCGGCGGGACCAGCAGCGGCGACCCCCATGCTAACTGTCGCGGTTACGGATCCGAGCGTAGTTAAGAACTGGCTGCTCGAAATGGATTCTCGAATTGAGTTGGCTCGTTGGATAGTCTTCAGCAAATCGCAACCGGGCATTACGATCAAGAATTCCTCTCCGCCGTAACGTCCAACGCCATCGTAGTCGCGCAAACTCGCGGACAGCTGCTTGGCGATACCCTGAAGGACATAGTCTCCGCCTTCATGCCCAAGCGTGTCATTCACTGCTTTGAAGTGATCGACATCAACGAGAATGACTCCCAATGGCCGCGCATCGCGCCTCGCGCGGGAGAGTTCACGCTGCAGAAACGTCACAATCGCGGAGCGGTTCCACAGGCCGGTCAGGAAGTCGTGGCTTGCGGCAACCTTCAAAGCATGATTTGCAGACGCCAACTTCTGCTGGAGTCCAACAATTCGGGCACCAACCAATAGACGTGCCTTGAGTTCGAGCGGATCAAATGGTTTGGTGAGAAAATCATCGGCTCCCGCGTCCATCGCTTCCAACATTTCTTGCTTCTTGGTCTTGGCTGTGAGCAAGATACAGTAAACATACGGCTCGTTCTCCGGGCGCGCGCGCAAGCGTCGGCAAAGTTCAGTACCGTCTATTCCAGGAAGAACCCAGTCCAGCAGTGCAAGCTGCGGCGCGTTCGTAGTCTCCAATACCTTCCACGCTTCCAGACCGTTCCTTGCGCAGATGAAGCGTATGCCCCACTCGCTTAGGTGTTCGGTGATCAGCTGGCGGTAGACTGCAGAGTCTTCGGCTAGCAGTACGATCACAAATACTCCCCTTGGTAGTGCTCCGCAGGTTCGGTTTGCTCTCCAGTTGCCTGGTCAGACGGAGAGGGAGGCGGCTCCGAGCTGGGAGGCCCCTCGGGTGCAGGCAGCACGCTTGTGATGGCGCTAATAAGGGCTACCGCATTGTTTTCGAGGTCGAGGGACGACTTCTCTAGATAGGCCGCCGCACCGTCCTTTCTCAACTTGGCCTCATTTGTCTTTGAGAGACCAGTCAAGACGATGACGGGAATTTGTTCAGTAGTCGTGTTGCGCTTTAGCTCACCGAGGACTGCGGTTCCCTCCAAGCCGGGTAACATCATGTCTAATAAGATGAGATGGGGGCGGAAGTCAATGGCAGCTGCCAACGCCTCCCGACCGTCTCCGATGCCATGGACTTCATACCCCGCTTTTTGCAGCGCCTTCTCGATTGCAAAGCGCAAAAAACGGCTGTCTTCGATCAAGAGAATTTTCATTCAAACCACTCCTATTCCAGAAACGCATTCACTCCCACGATGGAGGGATGGAGCCTTGTCGGTAACTCTCCGCTCTCTATCAACGGGGCTTCCCATGGAACCAAGCACGTCCTCAGGTTCACCTGCGGTCTTTAGGGGCTGCCTAGTTGAGCGGTGGAAAGGCAAGAACGGCACCATGCGCGGTCGCGCAGGCCCCTGCCTTGTCCCAGCGCACGACAGCATCTTCGACTGAGCAAAAACCACGAATCCCCGTTTGGTTGATCGCCAACGGCGAAGCACTCACAGCGTATTGGATCACCACACCCCCCGCGCTTCCGCCAGGAGCTAGGGTGTAGGTGTAGCCGCTCTTGCCACTTCCACTGGGGTTACCATTGTTGGCCAGCACGCCATCAATCAAACAAGCGGTTGCCGAGGAAGGGGCACAGACCGCCGCGATGGGGCCTCCCAGACTGAGCATCGATCCCGCGAACCCCACGGTCGGATACGTTGAGCTGTATGCGATTTCCGCAGTGTTTGCAGTACGAACGCCAGCAACGGCAGATGACTCATTGGCGGCGATACGAGCCCGCAAGAGATTTGGAATCGCAATGGCGGCAATGATCAAAATGATTGCCACAACGATCAAGAGCTCAATCAGTGAGAAGCCCTGTTCTTGATCTTGAGCCTCGTGCATGGATAGCCCTCCAGAGTCAGTATCGTATTTAGGATTCGATCTGACATTGCAATCTCAGCACCACTTCCGATACTGAGCCTGCGATAGCTTCTATGTTGTAAATTCTGGCCTGCCCTTTAACGCAGGAAGGAAGGGGTGTCTGTGCGGCTAACACAATTCCAGATTGCGGACACTAGCAAGCAGTTCATGGATTGGGGGGTACTGCTTTCCATGAAGCTTTTTATAAATTGGGGGGCGAGGCAGTACGTCTTTCGGTTTGGCGATTGACATGCTGCTCCACGGTTCATGGGACAAGCCAACGTTCGCCTCGACGGCCTTCTCGTATCAACCGATCAGGCATTGCTGCTAGTCGTCGAGAAGATACTCGACAAGTGTGCTATCGCGATTGAAGTCTGTGATGACCTTGATTCGGCTACGTTCGCGCTCACACACCGGCGCTTCGACATAACTATTGTGGACTGGAACGACACCTACCAGCCACCTCGCATCGTTGGTGCCACACGTAGATCGTCCCAGAACAGCAACTCGACGATCGTGGCGGTAGTGGAACGCGGTACCGAGATGTATGCGTTACTTGCGGGGGCGAATTTCATGATCCACAAACCCCTCAACCTGGAGAGTGCCAGCAGGTGTATGCGGGCAGCCTACGGAACGATGCTGCAGCAGCGCCGCCGCGCCGCCCGAGTCCCCGTCAACCTGCCCGCAATTCTAAGAATCATGGACGGCGATCAAATCGGGGCGACGATTTGTGACATCAGCATTGGCGGTGTGGCTTTGACATGCAATCGGGCATTGCATATCTCTAGAAGCGTTTCGATGTCTTTCTGTCTTCCCGGCTCAGATCGGTCACTTTTCCTGGCGGGCACCGTGGTAAATAAAGACGGCACCGGGAGGGTCGGAATTCGTTACTCCTTCGTCTCCGAAGAAGATCGCACGGTTCTGCAGGAATGGTTAGCCGCTGAGTTGGCATTGTTGGATCAAGCAGAGATTCCCCTGGGGATTGTAAACAACGATATCCATTAACGACGAGGTATTGTTTGAGGATTTCGAGGACGGAGAGCAGTGATCATTGAGGCCAAACCCGTTGCAACTGAGTCAGCACCTGAACTGAGTTCTGTGCAAGTCGCCAGTCGTGGTGTTCCGATCACGGTCACAGCGTACCGACTCGGTGACAAATTTCTATTCGACGGACTTGCGGTCGAAGCTAGCCCCGGCCAGATCCTTGCGCGGGTAGCTGGGACCTTAGTCATCGGAGAACTCGTTTGTCTGCAAGGCCCAGCAAGGCCAATCCATCCACGATTCCAGCAGCATGCCTGCGTCCGAGAGAGGCTAGGTGACAGCTACGCTTTCGACATTCTCTCCCTGAACGAAAGGCAACGAGAATGCCTTGAGACAACGCGCGATTGGTATCTTACGCTCGCGCTCGAAACGTAGGACAGGACTCCTCCACAAATGAGTGTCCGATTGTTGGACTGGTGTCTCGTATGCGTACAACGCCCGGAAAACCGAGCGCCCGGTACGGAGCCGTGGCCGCCGTTGCGACCATGCGAACGGAGTAGGGAGCTATGCGTGTCCGGTAGTTTGTTGATGCCACGGAGCAGGGAGCGAATATGACGCCCGATATGGAATTTCAGTGTCTCTTGATTTCGAGTGACCAACAGATCGTTAACACCGTGAACAGGCACCTTCGAAGCCTGTCGATCAAAGCGGAGCTGTGTTTGACTTCGTCCAAAGCCTATGACCTCCTGAAGAACGGTGGTTTTGATCTTACCGTGATCGACTGGCAGGATGACTCGGGCGAACTCGTTAAACAGATTAGAGAGGCCCCCAGTTGGAAGAAGCTTACTGTAGTTGCCATTTGCGAGAGGGAAGGGCCAGCACCTAGTGCCCACTTTGTGCTGCACAAGCCTGTGACCGACACCCACAGCGCTAGCTCGTTGAGGGCCGCCTACTCGCGGATGCTCTTCGATCACCGCCGCCATGCGAGGTTCGCGATTATGCAGAGAGTCGGGGCAACTTGTCAAAACAAACGAACAGTAGATGTGTTGGTTCTAGACATTGGCGATGGAGGTTTTGGGTTTAGCAGCAAAGAACAATTTTTGGTCGGCGATCTCCTGGAAATACGTCTCGGTTTGCCCGGAACCAAACGAGCCATCCACATCGAGGCGCAGGTACGATGGACCCGGCAACACGGCGTAGTGGGTTGCGAATACGTTCGCATCCCACCTGTCGATCTGAATATCCTCCGAGATTGGATTAGAGGCAAAGCGCAAGTAAAAAAGCCTCTACTAGACTTTTCAACGGGGGCGGGTGCCCCAGCTTTTTGAACTCGCCAGGCACCTTAAACACCGTGGATGATTGTGGATTCATTGGGCATCAGTTTCCGCTTTGGGGCACCGGAGCGACACCGACGGATCGCACGGTTGATTCGCTCACAGTGCATCCTATCTACGTATAGGAAAATCAAAATCTCGTGCTCGAAATTTCTCATGACTTTCTATGGCTCCGAACACGATATAGAGATTCGAGAACCCGAACCCCTCACCGTTCCAGCAGCGTGGGACAATTATCGGCTCGTCTTAGCGCCGCGCGCCCGGTCAGACCGCCCGTTTCTCCCGCCTCCAACTCTTGCCAAATCCAATGCGGAAGGCGCACCCCCGACCTAGGGCCAGGGGCCTTGGCATTCTCAATTCAAGCGCTGACTAGCGAATTGGCTTCGGCGATAAGCGTCGCACCCACTTCATCCGGTTACCGGTTCTGTCGAGAAGGGGGTCGCTGTTGAAGGTGTGCTTTATCAACCAAGCCCACGAGAGAGGCTTCGGGCGGGACCTTCGCTGCTGTCCGAAAACGGCAAAAATCGCGTTGGTTGTCTGGTTGATTGCCCGGGGGGCAAATAGCCCGAAACCTCGAACGGAATGCCTGTAGCGTTCCACGATGTGTTGACCCCACCGCTCAACAAACTCTTCCTTTGAACATTGCACTTCGACCTTGCGATTCAACTTCTTGTCCTTGTACCAAAATGCGACAGTTCGGTCGGTAATCAAGGTAATGCGATGCTCCGCGATGGGGGGCCGTCTGGTGTATCGGCCCGCATACTTGAGGAAGTGTTCTTTGTCTTCGAATGACTGAATGTTGATGCTCCACCAGCGTTTCTCCTGCCGGCAGAGGAGTTCATCGAATCGCCCCCTCGGAATCCTTGTGACCAGTTGGCCCGCCTGCGCAGCTGCGCGCAGAATCGCAATCACGGCTCTCTGCCATGACCGCATCAGGGCTTCACTTTCGTAAGGGATACTGGAAACCCAAAGGTCGGAGGAGTCGTGCAGCCCTCCCGCTGTCACCATAGTGTGTACATGGGAGTTGAACTCTAACTTGCCGTTGAATGTGTGCAGAATCGCCAAGACGCCGACACGCAACCCATGCCTTGCAGCCGCCCGCACTTGTATGACTCCTGCCGCGAGGACTGGAAGAGCTTTGGTTAACGCGGGATTATCGCGGAAAATGGGCCAGAGCACGTCCGGCATTGTGAAGGTGATGCCGTGATGGCTCTGGGTGGGAAGGGCCGCCCACCGCTCGCGCCGCCATTGAAGGCTTGCCCGGTGACCGCAACTGGTACAGGCCCTCGACTTGCAGGTGTGATACCGAATGAGTTCCTGATTGTCCGACGAGTACACCTCCGCACCCAATTCAGCGGTGCGGC
>Ga0075018_10000181_pt1 | contig 17136 bp, 18 predicted proteins | sample ColStrG_CSR_2014_FD_71471 | JGI IMG/M metagenome (GOLD analysis project Ga0075018, IMG submission 71471) | Freshwater sediment microbial communities in response to fracking from Pennsylvania, USA - Cold Stream Run_MetaG_CSR_2014 | ecosystem: Environmental > Aquatic > Freshwater > Creek >... | reverse complement strand
CGCCCCGCAATGGTAGTAGCCGCGGCCGCCGTGGCGTCCATGACGCGCGCACCGCGGCGCGACCTTGCCAGCGTGCACAGGCCGCCGGCGGTTGCGGTTACCGGCGCTCGTGCCAGATCCTATGTGGGTTGGCGTACCGAAAATCCGGGCGCGGGCCAGCATGATTGAGCCTCGCTTTACAAGAGGAATGATCATGAAGACCAAACTGCTGATGACCTGCCTGGCGACCAGTGCGCTGTTCGGCTCGGCCATGGCGCTCGCCGCGGAAGATACGGATGCGGACCGTTCGCACGCCGGTGCCTTCGTGGCGGACTCCGCCATCACGATGAAGATCAAGACCAAGCTGGCTGCTGAGCACATGTCCAGCCTTGCGCGCATCCACGTGGATACGGACAAGGACGGCGTGGTAGTGCTCAGTGGCAGCGCCCACACCCGGGAAGATATTGACAAGGCCATGTCGATTGCCCGCGCTACTGAAGGTGTGGTCTCCGTGACCAGCACCGTGGTCGTCAAGAAGGACGATTGATCGTTCGCTGCCGGTCAGTCTGATCGGTCAGGGGCGCCGCACGGGTAACACCTGCGGCGCCCTTGGCGCGACTGAGGAGCAGCTTTTCGCGCAGCCACGCCGCGAAGGCTTCCGCTCTGCCGCCGTGGCAGCGAATCTGGTAGGGCTCACCGGTGAAGCTGCTGCGGGTGGCCACGCGAGCGATGAAGTCCTCGGCGCTGGTGACCTGATCCCCGCCGGCCAGTGATTGATACTTCATATGCAGGTGCGCCTGCGCACGCTTGGCGTCATACCAGGTGCCGTTCCGGTAGAACTCACAGCCTGATGCTCCGATCTCGGTCAGCAGGGCATTGATCTCCAGTTGCGCGGGCGCAGGCTTATCGGCCAACGCGGCGCCAGCCGATGACAGCCCGAACAACGTGAACAACAACGGCCGCAGCGGGTTCACAATTCGCCGGACAACGGCAGCCACGTCAACAGCCAGACCTTGAAGCGCTGCCAGTTGCCACCGCGTGCAGGCTCATGCCGGTAGCTGACCGGTTTGCCATTCTCCTCCGTGCGCCATGACAGGCGCGGCGCGCTTTCGGCACCGTCGCCCTCCCAAACCACGGCATAGGAGTTGCCAGGCTGCACCATGTTTGCGAAGCGCGCGGCAGTCTGGCTGGCCAGCTCCGGGCTGTCGATGATCAATCCTATCTCGGTGTTGATGTGCATCGAGCGCTGGTCAAAATTCATTGAACCCATGAACAGCCGCTCGCGGTCGAAAACGTACATCTTGCCATGCAGGGCATAATTTCCCGATCGCGATACGGCAGTCGATTGTCCGCTGCCGCGGGTATTGGCCAGTTGCGCGCGCACCTCGTACAGCTCTACGCCGGTCTTGACCAGCGGCAGGCGCTGGCGCGCATAGCCCGAGTGCGCAGCCAGGTCAGGCGCCGACTCCAGCGAGTTGGTGAGGATGCGGATGCGTACCTGACGGGCGTGCAACTCGCTGAGCATGCGCAGCTCCGGCTTGGCGGGAACCAGATAGGGCGTTACCAGCAGCAGTTCTGAGCGCACTTCGCTGGCGGCCCTCGACACGGGCTCGCGCATCAAAATGCCGGCGAGGGTGCCGCGATCGACCTTTTGCTTGTCCGGGCTGTCGCACACGACCTGCGCGTGCGCCCAGACCAGTGGCAGGCGCCCGCCCAGCAGGCCGGTGTAGGGCTCGCCAGTGGCGATCAGGCCGACATAGTCAATTTTGCCGGTGCTGAGTTGCTGCAGGTCCTGCCGGGCACGTGCCCTGGTGGCTGCGCCGTGGGCGGGCACGGCATGGTGGTGCTCATGTTCCGGACGCAGCGCCTCGACGGGTATTGCCAGAGCGCTGTTCCAGTAGTCGTCAAAGGTGGCGGAGAGCTGCGTGGTGATCGGGCCGGCGGCAAAGACGTCGTCGTCAGCGAACTGCGATTCCGGGTCCAGTTGAAAATACTGATTGCCGACATTGCGACCGCCCACCAGCGCTATGGCATTGTCGGCGACGATCAGCTTGTTGTGCATGCGATAGTCGAGGCGGCGCTTGTGCAGCAGGAACTCGACCGTGCGGCGCAGTTTGCGGTGCCCGCGATAGGCGAAGGGATTGAAGATCCGGACCTCGATGCCCGGATGGGCGGCCAGCTCGAGCACCTGTTCGTCGCCGGCCTGGGTGTCACCATCATCCACCAGGACGCGCACGCGCACACCGCGATCGGCGGCACGCAGCAAGGCCATCGACAGCAGGCGCCCGGTCTCGTCGCCGCGGAAGATGTAGTACTGCAGATCCAGTGTGCGCTCGGCGGCGTCGATCATCTGGGCGCGCAGCAGGAAGCCATCGACCCCCACGGTGATGATGCGGAATGCGGAATTGCCCTCGTGCTCAAGCGCTGCCGCGCTGAACTGCGTGCCGCTACGGGTTTCCTCCGGATGCGCCAGCGCCACCGAAGCGAGTTTTGGATAGGCGGAGCCGGGAGGCAGCGTGGCGCAGCCCCCGAGCAAGGCGCTGAGCAGAAGGACAGGTGCAAGGCGAGCGCTCATGGTCTGCCCAGTATCCGGGGCTGGAGCGGCAGATCTGTGCGTTGGCGCACCCCGCCTGTTGCTCAGCCGCGGCCGCTGGCGCTGGACCCATGCCGTACGGCAGCGCACAGACAAGCGCCACGGCCTGGCCTAGCCTTGCAGCTTGAAGCTCAAGCGGAATAACGATCATGCGTAAAGGACTCCTATTGCTCGGCCTGCTGGTCCTGTGGACGGCCAGTCCTGCGCGGGCCGAACTGAATATCGGCATCAACGTCTCCATCTTCCCGCAGCTCGAGCGGGTGCCCGGTTACCCGGTGTATTACGCGCCCGGCCTCGAATCCAACTACTTCTTCTACGATGGCTCCTACTGGGTGTACCAGGACGACGGCTGGTACTCCAGCTACTGGTACAACGGACCCTGGGAATACATGGACCCGGAATTCGTACCGCTCTTCGTGCTGCGCGTGCCGGTCCGGTACTATCGTCGGCCGCCGCTGTATTTCCGCGGCTGGCAATCCGACGCTCCGCCGCGCTGGGGCGATCACTGGGGCAGGGACTGGTCGCAGCGACGCAGCGGTTGGGATCGTTGGGACCGACGCGCGGCGCCCGCGCCCGCGCCGCTTCCGGTCTACCAGCGCCAATACTCCGGCAACAGGTACCCGCCGGTAAGCCAGCAGCGGGAGCTCCAGTCCAGGAACTACAACTATCACCCTGCAGAAGAGCGTCACGTCGGGCGTGATCGACCGCAGCAATCGACGCGAGATGCTGCGCCCAGCCCATCATCGGTTTCCCGACCGCAACAGCAGCAACAGCGGCAACAGGAATCGCGGCGGCCGGAGCAGCAGCAGGGCCAGCAGAGGCAGAATCAGCAGCGCCAGCAGGAATCGCAGCAGCAGCAGCAACAACAGCAGCGCCGCGAACAGTCACAACAGCCGCAGCCTCAGCCGCAACAGAGGCAGCCTCAGCAGAAGCCGGATGAGCAAAAGCAACAGTCACCCCGGCGCCCCAACGAGCCCAATCAGGACAGGCCGCGCAATCAGGGTGACAAGCGTGATGACAAGCGCGGTGACGGGCACGACGAGAGCCACAGTTAGCCGAGGTCGCGCTGGGGCAGCGGCGCCCCGGCGCTGACCGCCGTCTCGATGCCGGAAGTGGTGTCGCTAGATTCGTCCGAGCAGCAGCAGGACGATGACGATGACCAGTACGAGGCCCGCAGTGCCGCTCGGGGCGTAGCCCCAGCTGCGCGAGTGCGGCCACGTCGGCAATACGCCTACCAGCACCAGAACCAGCAGCACCAGCAGTATCGGACCTATCGTCATGTTGCGCTCCCGGAAGAATTAACCGATCCGGGAAAGTGTGCGCGCCGGTGCCTGGTCCTTCGGTTCGTCAGCGCACACTAGTGCGCAGGGCGCGTTCTATTTCAGCTTGTCGACTACGACGCGACCTTTGGCATCCACATAGATGTGATAGCGGTTGCCGTCTTTGCAGGTGGCCTGGTAGTCGCTGTCGGCCACGCGCTTCGAGCTGGCAATCTGGTCGCAGGGCAGCCCCTGCAAGGCGATGGTGACCTTCAGGTCTTTTGCCATCGATGCGTCTTCAGCCGCGGGCAGCGCCGCGCTGCAGGCCAAAGCCGCGGCGGTCGCGGCGAGCAAACGAATATGCTGGTTCATAGGAAGTCCTGTCGGCTGGGTCAGATGGACGAAAATTTCTGCGGATCGGCGAGTATGTTCCAGATCGCCTCGCGAGAGGATGCGATGGCGGCGGCCAGCGGTGGGTCGCCATCCTGCAGGAGCGAGAGCACCTTGAGCAACAGCAGGTCATACTGTTGCCGCAGCGAGGCCGGAGGAATCCTGGCCTGACGGCGATACAGGGCCCGGAACTGGTCCAGCAGGTCGTCAACCTGGTTCTTCAGCGACAGCTTGGTGAACAGGCCGACGGCGTGTGTTTCGCGAAGGCGTTGTTCCAGTGCCGTCAGATCCAGCGTTGGCGCAACGGTTCGGGGTTCGGCAGTGCTGGCCACGGCCAACGGCTTGACCGGTGCCACTGTCGCAGGGACGACACCCGCGCGCGCCTTTTCCGGCGACTTTGCGGGCGGCGGGGTGACGCTCGCAGGTCGGTGCTCAGGCGCCGTTGCAGTTCGCGGCGCGTCTGGCGGCACCGTAGTGGCCTGGGCTTCAGGTGGGGCAGCCGGGGTGGCCACAGGCACGGCGATCGCAGCACTCTGCACGCCGGGCGCGACAGCGGGCTCCGGCAGCGCAGCGGTCCGCGCCACAGCGGCCGGTCGATCTTGCGCCGCACCGTTGGGCCGGCGCGCAGGCGGCGTACACGCGACCATCGCAATCAGGATGGCGCACCAGCCGCTCGCCCGGAGCGCCGGGCAGCGCCCGAACTCAGGAATCCGGGGCTGGGTTGCCGCGTCGCAGCCTGGCATGTGCATCTCCGAATAATTCAACGGCAAAGCGGGCCAGCAGTCTATCCACTGGTTCGTCGGTAGTCAGCAGACGATTCTGCAGCGCGTTGATGCAGTCCATCTGATGAACGGCGTCGGGCGAGGCGGCCAGGTCGGCAAACGCGACATCCAGCTCACCGGCCACGCATGCGGCTCCGATGGCGGCAAATATCGTGCCGAACGTGGGCAGGGTCTCAAGCGGGTTGGCGCCGAGATGCGAGGCCAGGTTCCTCGCCTTGGTTGCAGCCCAGAATTCGCACGCCATGAACAGGCAGCGCTCGGCTACCGAGCCCTCCCTGCTGCGGCCCGTAGCCCGCGTCAGGATCGACATCAGGCTCTGTCCGGTGGCTTCAACGTGCCCCGTCCATTGCACCGGTCGACTGCCGTTCCCGGGTCGCATGCTGAGGTTTGAGCTGCGCATGCTCCAAGCATTGCAGGCGATTCGAAAGGCCTCTGTTCGTTGTCGAACACAGCAGACGACTGCCCGATGTGCGGCAGGGCGCCTGGTGTCGTGTGTGGGAACGCACCGACGGATCCCGAAGCAGCGCCCAGTATCGGCCGCAAGTCCCAGCACACCATGAACGCACCACCTGAACTGATTCCACCAGCCGTTCCGACGCCGTCTGCTGGCGCGCCGCAGCTATTGCCAGCCCTTGCGGAAGTGCTCGTCTACATCGAGGCTCCTGCAGATTCCGCGGGCGCTGCCACCGCCTTTTCATCCGCCGATGACATGGATTTCGACATCGTCTCGACGCGATCCTGAGGGCATTGCCCGTCTGCGGCATGGGAAATCGGGTCTTGCGTGCGCCAGCGCGCCGACGGAGAGCCAAGCTGGCTGCTGTAATCACTATTCACTACGAAACCACTGGAGAGACTCATGTACATCGGCGGCGGCATACTCGGCACCATCCTGCTCATCGCGCTCATCGTCTATGTGATCCGCAGGGTCTGATACCCGCAGCGGGCCAGCGCATTCACAGCTAGCTGGCATGCAGCAGCACGGACTGCGGCGAGTCGGCCAACAGCGCCCTCGCCGTGGCGCCGAGCGCCAGCGTGTCACCGGGCCGTCGCGTGACGCCGAGCACCACCATGTCGTAGGGCAGGCGTTGCAGCTCTTGCAGGATGCCAGCGGCCGGTTCCGCGGCGGTGCGCAGCAACGAAGTCAGCGAGGCGCCGTATTGCTGCGCCAGGTCGGCAATCTCCCGCAGGATGGCCTCGTCGCCACCCTGCAGGGCGCGCGTCAGTTGGAGGTTGCGGCGCCACAGTTGCCGGGTGACCGTGCCGGCGACATGCAGAGCAGTCACGGAACCGTTGCTGGCGTGGGCAAGCGCGAGCGCCACTTCGACGGCTCGCCTGGAGTGCGCAGTGCCCGTCACGGCCAGCAGGATACGCAACTGCCGTGGCTGCAGCGGCGCGGCCAGTGCGCCGCGCGCGAACACCAGCGAGACGTCGCCGCCGAAGCCGGCAGCCAGCATCGCCACGTTGTCGTGGATGACGCCGGCGCTGTTGGCGCCGGGTTCGGTGCCCACCCACAGCAGATCGAAACCCTGGCCGGACACTCCGGCCATGGCTGCTTCCCCATCGCCAGGCAGTGTAGTCGGCGCAATCTGAATCGATTCGGCCGCTCGCTTGTCATCGGCACGCGGCATCTGCGCCGTCGCCATCGCGGTCTGCACAGCGCTGGCTTCGGGGTGCTTCCCGGCTGCCGCCGGCTCACCAGGCGCCCGCAAGGCAACGACGGTCGTCGGCATGCCCCAGGCGCCGGCAAGCAGACCTACGCAGCGCGCCGCAAGCTTGCCGCTCGGACTCTGGTCAATGGCGACCAGCAGGCGCTCGAGGTTCGGCACATAGCCGCGCGCCTCGAATGCCAGGCGCTCGAGTTGCCCGGCTTCCAGCGGTGTGATGGGGATCCGCGCCAGTGCCCAGCGGAGCATCGGCGGCATGACGAGGGTGGTGACCAGCGCCATGGTGACGATGAGCGTAAACAGCGTGGTGTTCAGTGCGCCCGCGGCCAGGCCCAGGGTGGCCAGGATCAGTTCCGTGGAGCCGCGCGCATTCATGCCACAGCCCAGCGCCAGCGATTCACGACCACTCAGTGCCCCCAGGCGTCCACCCAGGTAGCTGCCGGCGAACTTGCCCACGCTGGCGACCAGAATGAACGCTGCCAGCCAACCCAGCATCACCGGGTTGCTGAGCATCGACAGGTCGGCCGTCAATCCGGCCAGGCCGAAGAATACCGGCATGAACAGCGCCACGATCAGGCCGCGCAGCTGCTCCTTGATGTGGCGGGTCAGGATGGGCGAGCGACCGATCAGCATGCCGGCGACAAAGGCACCCAGCACCGTGTGCACGCCGAGCGCATTGGTCAGCAGGGCGAACAGCCCCATCACGATGAGTATGACCGTGACCACCGCCAGCTCGCTCTTCAGGTGGTCGTTGGCGGTGCGGATCAGCCACGACACGACGCGCCGCCCGAGCGTGAAGCTGAGCACCAGAAACACCAGCGTACCGGCCAGCGTCTGCAGGATCGCACGCGCATCGACGTGGCCGCGCTCGGCGAGCCCGAGGATGGCCGCAAGCAGTATCCAGCCCACCATGTCATCGAGGATGGCCGCCGCCAGCAGCACCTGGCCGACACGCCGATGCTCGAAAGACATGCTGCGCACGATGACCGCGACGATCTTGATCGATGAAATCGACAGCGCCGTGCCGCAGAACAGCGCCGTGATCAGCCGCGACTGCGGGCTGGGCAGCATGGCGACCGGCAGCAGCTCGCCAAGCGCAAAGCCCGCCGCAAACGGCACCACGACTCCCAGCAGTGACACGGCCAACGCGGGTCTTCGCACCTTGCTCACGGCGCCCAGATCGGTTTCCATTCCCGTGAGCAGCAGCAGCATCAAGATGCCCAGCTGCGCCACGCCATCGATCATCACGCGTTGCTCCGAGCCAGGCGGAAACAGCGCCTGTTGGCCCAGTGGATACCACGCGCCCAACAATGAGGGTCCGAGCAGCACACCGGCCAGCAGCTGACCCATGATCGCCGGCTGTCCGATGCGCAGCATGACCTCGCCGAGCAGGCGCCCGACCAGCAGCAGTGCAATCACCTGCGCAATGAAAACGGCATTGGAATGTCCACTGGCACCGCTCGCCGCCATGGCGGCGAGCGGCGCAAGCAGGCCGAGCACGCATGCCAGGGCGGCGCGGTGCGTGCGAGTCACGCGTTGCTCCATGGCACGCATGCGGCCCTCTGTACGCTGCGGCACGGAAGACCGAAAGGTCCTGCCCTATCTTCGAGGCATGAACACTCTACTGAAAGATTCACGCCAGTCCCGCCCGATAGCTGGCGGACAGGCAGCAGCGCCGGTATTTACGATGCCGCCGCTCCCCTACGCCGAAGCTGCCCTGGAACCGGTGATATCCGCGGCCACGGTGCGATTGCATCATCACAAGCATCAGCAGGGCTATGTCGATGCGCTCAACAAGCTGGTCGCAGGCACGCCGTTTGCGGCCATGTCACTGACACAACTGGTACTGGCCACGACCGGCAAGCCCGAACACGTCGCGATATACAACAACGCGGCGCAGGCCTGGAACCACGCGTTCTACTGGCGCAGCCTCCGGCCTGCAGGGGAGAGCGTCCCGTCGGGCGCGCTCAAGGCGCGCATCGAGGCTTCGTTCGGTGACCTGGTGTCGCTCAAGGAGCAGCTGGTCACTGTGGCGATGGCGCAATTCGGATCCGGCTGGGTCTGGCTGGTGCATGACGGCATCAGGCTCGATGTGCTGAAGACCGGCAACGCCGGCAATCCGCTGAGCACGCAGGTCAAACCCCTGTTGGCCATAGACCTGTGGGAGCACGCCTACTACCTGGACTTCCAGAATCGGCGGGCGGACTATCTCCATGGCGTACTCGGGCAACTCATCAACTGGGACTTCGCCAGCGAAAAACTCGCGGCCTGCTGATCGGCGCGCCGGGCTCAGGGGTGCAGCTGCGCACGGATTTCCCCGTTGGGGTGACCGGCACTGTGGACATTGACGTACAGGTTGCCGGCCTTTTCAGTCGATTGTGAGCGTGCATGGGTTCACCCTGTTGATCGTGGCGAGCAAGGCCGCAATCTATGCCGGCGAGCATGCGCCATCCGTTCGGTAGCGAACGCAGCGCTTCGAGCCCGGCCAATCGCCCGCTCAGTCAAACGCGGATGCGGGCCAGTACAGTCCGGACAGCACGGCCAGTGCGACTTCGATGATGGCGAAGGTGTCCGCTCGCGGCGACGCGCTGCGGACGGCGCGCTGATCGCGCAGCGACTTTTCGGGCGGCGACAGTTCGGCGATCAGATTCACGGCCCCGATGACCTGGCCCGCACGGCTGTGCACGGGATTGGCATAGGCGAGTGCATGAATGCGGCTGCCGTCCAGCCGTTCGATGACGATGCGGCAGCCGTTGTAGCTGCGGTCTTCCAGCAGCGCGCGGGCCATCCAGCACCGCTCGTGCGGCAGCGGCGTACCGTCATTGTTGAAAAGCCTGTGCGAGCCGCAGTAGCGCGCGCGCGGATCGCGCAGCTTTGCCGTTCGACCCCACACGGTGAATGCCTGGGCATTGCTGTAGGTGATCCAGCCGTTGCTGTTGCACGCGTAGGCCGCCGCAGGCACCGCATCCAGTATCGCCCGCCAGGCGGACCGGAGCCCGGGCAGGGCAGTGGCGCGCCGCGCCGCGATTGCACTGAATGGCATGGGGGTCCCGACTGTCCTGTGTTGCTAGCGGTGACGGAACAAGGTTGCCGCTCCGCTCAACAGGCTGACGATCATGCCGGGACGCTGCCCCAGCAGGCGCATGGTCATGCTGCGCGGATAGGCCCTGGGCGCTGCGGCGCCGGGCCCGAGCTGCTGCGCAATCCGTTCACGCTGCGCCTGGAGCTTGCCGCACAACGCCTGACGCTGCTCGCTCAGGGAAAGGGGCAACGCGGTCTTCACAGCTGAGCGCGCAGCAACGCCAGATCGGCGGCCAGTTCAGCGCGGCTCGCGGCAAAGCCGCTGGCGCCGAGTGCCGACTGCGACTGGAACTGGCGCCATGCGAGCATCGCACCGGCCGCATACACGGTGATCAGCGCAGCCACAGCCGCGATACGCCAGGGTGTGGCCCAGGAGACGGCCAGCAGCAACGCGCCCAGCGCCAGCATCAGGCACAGCAGGCAGGCGAATCCCACCAGTGCGGCGCCCAACATCTTCAGCAGGCGGACCCGGGTCTCCTGCCACTCGACCTGCAACAGTTCCAGGTGCAGCCCCGATTGCACCAGCAACGCTCCGCCGGCGCTGCGCGCGATGCGCAGCAGCGCCGAGACCGAAGGCGCCGCGGAGCTGCTTGCAGCGGTGGCGCTCACTCGCCGCGTCGCCCTCGACCGAGTACGAAACCGATGACCAGTCCGAGACCCGCACTGATGCCGACGGCCTGCCAGGGCTGGGCACGCACATAGTCATCGGTCGCGGCCGCGCCACTGCGCGCCCGATCGGCAAGTTGGCCACCCAGATTGCCGACTGACGCCCGCGTGGATGCGAGCAGGTCCTTCAGGTCGGACAGCAGGTTGTGGTACTCGCGCGCCACGGCGGACTGCGCGCCGTCCGGCGTATTGCCATTGACATTCAACGGGCCGCTAGCGGCTCCGGCCATAGCCGATTCGGCAGCAGAGGATTCGTGTTTCATTGATGATTCCTGAATTTTCGCGATGCAAGGAGACAGAGAGTGCTTGCACCTTGCGCCGGCCGGCGTACGCGGTCTGTTCGCTATCGCGCTAAGTGAGCTTGCGCCCGGTGACGTCCATGCCGATGCCCCGGTAACCGGTGTAACAGCCGGTCTGGCTGAAGATCGGCTCGCCGCTGACCTGGAAGTAGCGTCTTGTCCCATCGCTCCCGGTGCGGCTGCAGACCAGGTCCAGGAACGGACGGCGCGCGGCGATGTTGGCTTCCAGCGTGAGGTAGCCGGCATCGGTGCTGGCGACGGCGCATGCGCTGCTGCCTGGCGCGGCCGCGCCATCCTGAATGCCCAGCATCTCCAGGGCGGGCCCCGAGATCTCGGTGTAGTGACCGCTGGCATCCTGTTCCCAGTACCAGTCGGACGACAATTCCGTCAGGCGATGAAAGCGCTCTTCGCTGGCACGCAGTTCAGCGGTACGTTCCAGCACCGTCTGCTCGAGCACCTTGTTGTGATTCTCGATCTGGCGGTACAGCAGGCGCACTTCCAGCATGTTGTGGATGCGCGCCTTGGCTTCGACGAGGTCGATGGGCTTGCTGATGAAATCCTTGGCCCCGGCCTGCAGTGCGCGCAGCTTGTGGCCCGGCTGGGCGGTGATCACCAGCACCGGCACGTAGCGGTCCGCCTCAATGGCCTTGAGTCCTTCGAGCACTGCAAAGCCATCCATGTTGGGCATCATCAGGTCGAGCAGGATCAGATCGTAGTGATGGCGTCGATGCAGTGCGCAGACCTCGCGCGAATCCATGGTGGTGTCGACGCGCGCATAGCCCGCGGCCCGCAGCATCTGCTCGAGCAGGCGCACGTTGGCGGCCAGGTCATCGACAATGAGAATCCGGCCCTGGAGGATTTCTGCGTTGCCGATCACTATGCAACTCCCTGGTTCAGCGCCAAGTCCAGCGCGTCCATGAATGAGCCGACCTTGATCGGCTTGGTGAGATAGCGGAAGAAGCCTGCCTCGAGCCCCTTGCGGATGTCGTGCGGCATGGCATTGGCACTGATGGCAACCACCGGAATGTGCCGGGTGAGTGGATCCTCGCGCAGCAGCTTGAGCGCCCTGATGCCGCTGATGCCCGGCAGGTTGATGTCCATCAGGATCACCTCGGGCCGGTGCTCGCGCGCCAGTGCGATGCCGATCGTGGCATCGCTGGCGCTCAGCAGACGCAGTCCCGGGCGACGGGCGATCAGTTGCTCCACCAGTTTCAGGTTGGCGGGGTTGTCCTCCACGTAGAGCAGAGTGCGCTCCGCGCTGTCCGCCGCGAGCGGCACGGCGATGGGCAACTGCAGGTGTTCCGCGCCGTCGGCCAGTTGCGGCTTGTGGCCGCGGACCAGATCGACCCAGAACACGCTGCCTGCGCCTGGCGTGCTCTCGACGCCGATCACGCCGCCCATCAGTTCTGTCAGGCGCTTGGTCATCACCAGGCCGATGCCGGTGCCTTCCTCGCCGCCGGCCTGCTGGCCGAGTCGATTGAAGGGCTGGAACAGCTGCGCCAGTTTCTCGGCCGATAGTCCGGCGCCGGTGTCGCGGACGCTGATGCGTACGCGTTCCGCCGACTGCAGCGTGCACTCGACCACCACCGTGCCGCCGGCCCGGTTGTACTTGATCGCATTGGACAGCAGGTTCAGCAGGATCTGCTTCACCCGGGTACGGTCGGCGCGCACGAAGCAGGGCTCCGCGAGCGGGGTGAAACTCAGTTTGATGCCGAACTTTTGTGCCTGCAGATCCATCATGGTCTGGCACTCGAGCATGACCTCATCGAGCGCCATCGGCTCGAGCGACAGCATCAGCTTGCCCGACTCGATCAGCGCGAGGTCGAGGATCTCGTTGATCAGGTCCAGCAGGTACCAGCCCGCCTGCAGTATCTGGCCGGTGCTCTCCTTCTGGGTGGCGCTCTGCGGCGTGGGATCGGACTCCATCAGCTGCGCAAAGCCCAGGATGGCGTTGAGCGGCGAGCGCAGTTCGTGGCTCATGTTGGAGAGAAAATCCGATTTCGCCAGGTTGGCCTTCTCGGCCGCGGCCTTGGCGTTGGTCAGTTCCGCCTCGACCTGCTTGCGCACCGAGTTGTCGGCGCCGATCAACAGGTAGCCGATGATGTCGTCATAGTCGTCGCGCAGCGCCGTGATCGAGACCACTGCCGGAAAGCGGCTGCCATCCTTGCAGATGTAGGTGAGATCGTAGGAGTCCTCGATGCCGCGCGAAGCCTTGAAGGCCAGCGCTTCGAAGCCCGGCATGATCGGCGTTGCCAGCTCGACGCTCAGCGACTGTGCCCGGGCCCGCACTTCCTCCGGATCGTGGATATCGCTGGGGTTGATCTTGTTGACCACCTCGGCGGCCGAGTAACCCAGCATGCGCTCGGCACCGACATTGAACAGCTGGATGATGCCCTTCTCGTCGGTGGCAATGATCGAGAAGCTGGCGCTGGTGAGGATCGCGTTCTGCAGCGCGCCGGCCTTCAGCAGTGCCTGCTGGCGACGGAACTCAGCCACGACTTCGGTGCCGCGGACTTCACCTTCCGTGGCATGGGAACCGAATTGCGGGGCAGACATGGTGGGGTACTCAGTGGTGCCGCGCATCGCGCAGCAGGCGATCGAACTCGTTCTTGACCACGGCGTAGCACTCGCACACGTGATCGTGCAGGCCGGCGCGGTCGAGCACGCTGATGTGTCCGCGTCGATAGCTGATGACGCCGACCTGCTTGAGCGCCCCCGCGGCCTCGGTCACGCTTTCGCGGCGCACGCCCAGCATGCCGGCGATCAGTTCCTGCGTCATCACCAGATCGTTCGAGGGCATCCGGTCGAGTGTCAGCAACAGCCAGCGCGAGAGCTGCTGCGCCACGCTGTGGTGGCGGTTGCAGGCGGCGGTCTGCGCCATCTGCGTGAGCAGCGCCTGGCTGTAGCGCAGCAGCAGGCGCAGCAGCGGACCGCCACGGTTGAACTCCTCGAGCAGGCAGCGCACTGGCAGGCGGTAGGCTTCGCCGGCGGTCTGGACCACGGCCCGGCTCGGCGTGCTGTTGCCGCCCATGATCAGGGATACGCCCAGCATGCCCTCATTGCCGACACCGGCGATCTCCGCGGCGGCGCCGTTCTCCATCACGTAGTGCAGTGAAATGATCGAGCGGGTCGGAAAGTAAGCGTGCTGCTGCCGGCCGCCGGGTTCGTACAGCACTTCGCCCAGCGCCAGCGTCACGGGCTCAAGATCGACCGACAGGCGTTCGATTTCGGCGGCGGGCAGGGCGGCGAGCAGGTAATTCTGCAGCGGGCCTGCCGTCGCAGGTGACTGCAGCATCGCCACGCGCGCATCCGTCACCGACGCCTTGTGCAGGCGCGAGGCCTCGGAAGAGCTTTGAGTCATGCGCTGCGCCCGTCCTGCCGCTGGCTCTGTGCCCGCGCAAACACGGTGTTCACGATCTGATAGCAGTTGCAGGAAGCGCGCTTGAGGCGCGCCTTGTCGATGATTTTCAGCTTGCCGCGTTGGTAGTCGATCAGCTTGCGGCGCTTCAGGGTGCTCGCGGCCTCGGTGACGCCCACGCGCCGCAAGCCCAGCATGTGCGCCAGGAATTCATGAGTCACCGGGAATTCATCGCGACCCACGCGATCGGCGGTCATCAGCAGCCAGCGCGCCAGACGCTCCTCGGCGTCGTGGAAGCGGTTGCACGCCGCGGTCTGCGAAATCTGCGCCATCAGTGCGTAGGTGTAGCGGTACAGCGCCTGTTGCAGCGCCGGAGTCCGGTCGAACTCGAGCCTGAAGGCCTTGGCGCTCATGCGCAGTGCATTGCCGCCGCCCTGCACCAGGGCGCGCACGCCGGAAACGCCGATGCCCAGGATGAAGGGCATGCCCGCCATGCCTTCATTGCCGACCATGCCGACTTCCAGCGTGCGCCGCTTGTCGACAGCGGTCAGCAGGGAGACCAGGCAGCTCAAGGGGAAGTAGACCTGTTGAATGGCCTTGCCCGGCTCATACAGGACCTGGCCGAATTTCAGCAGCACTGGAAACAGCTGTGGCTTGAGCCTCTCGAAATCCCGCGACGGGATGCTCGCCAGGATTCGGTTGGCAGGGGTGGTCACCCCTTAAATATAGAGTGACACAGGTGGGTCTGTATGTGCGGCACCGCGCTTAGTGGCGCTGCTGGCAGCTCAGGCGCTCACACCACCTTGTAGGGCAGCAGGCGCTCGAATTCCTTCTTCACCACTTCGTAGCATTCACAGGAGCGTTCCTCGATGCCCAGTCGATCGAGCACGGCGATCTTGCCGCGCCGATAGTTGATCAAGCCCGCCTTCTGCAGTTTGCCGGCGGCCTCCGTGACCCCTTCGCGGCGTACGCCCAGCATGTTGGCGATCAGTTCCTGCGTCATGGTCAATTCGTTGGAAGCCAGTCGATCGAGGCTCAGCAACAGCCAGCGGCACAGCTGCTGATCAACCGTGTGATGGCGGTTGCATACCGCGGTCTGCGACATCTGCGTGATCAGGGCCTGGGTGTAGCGCAGCAGCAGCTGCATCATCGCGCCGAAGCGGGAAAATTCGTCCTTGAGCAGCTGGGCCTTCATGCGGTAGCCGTAGCCCTCGCTCTGCACCACGGCGCGGCTGGGCGTGGTCTCACCGCCCATGAACAGAGAAATACCCAGGATGCCTTCATTGCCCACGATGCCGATCTCGGCCGACGCCCCGTCTTCCATGACATACAGCAGCGACACGATGGCGGTAGTGGGGAAATACACGTGGCGCATGGCGGTGCCCGGCTCGTAGAGCACGTCGCCGAGCTTGAGGTGCCGATGATCGAGGTGCGGTGCCAGGCGCTTGAAGTCGTCCGGCGGCAGGGCATTGAGCAGGTGGTTCAGGTGCGGTGAAGTCACGAACCGTTCGGTGGCCTTGAGCCGCGTGGCTGCGGTCGAGACAACGGATTGACCACTCCGCTTGCGGGTTTTTGCCATGGGCACAGAATCATCGTACTCCCTCCATACGGGTTCTGTTCGGTATCGCACAAAGCACCTCCCCGCGGCCCCGCGCTGCAGCAGTCTGTGCGCCGCCGTACCGAGACACGGCGTATAGCCCGCTACGCTGGCGGATGCCGCCCGGTGCGGGAGGAAGTCATTTAGTGCGCTCAGGTTCGTGCGGATCCGGTTGACGTCCTTGTTGCACCGCATGCGTGCCTATCGCAATGCGGGGGCTCCCTGGGACACGGATGAGCTCATCCGCGCTGAGCTGTTCGGCATCGAGCGTCTGGAAGCGCATGCGGCCAGTCTTGCTGCGGCGCAGCCGGTTGCGCTTCGTACGGCCTCGCGTCACTCGCTCGGGGCGCGCCTGCGCGACAACGAAAGCATCCTGCTCTCGGCCTACCGGGCCATCGCCGCGTCGGTAGGCGACGGTCGCCTGATCACGCCAGCGGCTGAATGGCTGCTCGACAACTACCACGTGGTCGAGGAGCAGATACGCGAGATCCGCGAGGACCTGCCACCGAGCTTCTATCGGCTGTTGCCCAAGCTCGCCAGTGGCCCACTGCGCGGCTATCCGCGGGTCTTCGGGCTCGCCTGGGCCTTCATTGCCCACACCGACAGTCGCTTCGATCCGGAAGCGCTGCGGCGCTTCGTGCGCACTTACCAGCAGGTGCAACCGCTGTCGATCGGTGAACTGTGGGCCATTGCCATCACGCTGCGCATCGTGCTGATCGAGAACCTGCGGCGTGCCGCGACCCGCATCATCAGCAATCGCGATGCGCGGGCGGAGGCCGACAGCATGGCGGATCGCCTGCTGGGCCTGGATGGCGCCGCCGGCGACCCGGACGCCCTGAGCCGGCTCGAGCCGAACGGCGCCGACTTCCTGCCGGCCTTCATCGTGCAGCTGGTGCAGCGCCTGCGCGACCAGGATCCGCGCGTCACTCCGGCGGTGCAGTGGCTGGAGCGACGCCTGAGCGCCCAGGGCCTCTCGCCCGAACAGCTGGTGCACGACGAGTACCAGAAGCAGGGGGCTTCGAATGTCACGGTCCGCAACATCATCACCAGCATGCGTCTGCTCTCGGATCTGGACTGGCCGGTATTCTTCGAGAGCGTCAGCCTGGTCGATGAGCGCTTGCGTGCCGGCAGCGATTTTGCCGCGATGGACTTTGCCAGCCGCAACCTCTATCGCAGCGCGATCGAGGAGCTGGCGCGCGGCTCCAGGCACAGTGAACTGGAGATCGCCGAGGCGGCGCTGGCAGCGTCGCAGTTGCCGGCGAGCGCCGACACGGGCGCTGCGGCCGGCGATGACAGGCGCGCAGCGGATCCGGGGTTCCATCTTGTTGCTGCCGGGCGGCCTGCCTTTGAAGCGTCGCTCGGCTACCGCCGCTCATTCCTGGTGCGCTCGCGGCACTTCAACGTACCGCGGGGAGCGCGCCGCTACATTGCAGCGATCGCTGTGCTCGGCGCCCTCGTGCTGTGCGCG
>Ga0075018_10000178_pt1 | contig 17178 bp, 10 predicted proteins | sample ColStrG_CSR_2014_FD_71471 | JGI IMG/M metagenome (GOLD analysis project Ga0075018, IMG submission 71471) | Freshwater sediment microbial communities in response to fracking from Pennsylvania, USA - Cold Stream Run_MetaG_CSR_2014 | ecosystem: Environmental > Aquatic > Freshwater > Creek >... | reverse complement strand
GCCGGATGAAACGGATACTGCCCCGGCTTGGCGACATCGCCCGTCAAATAGACCGGCCGGTATTCAACCACGCTGGCGGCAACGTCATCGGGCGAAATCATGACGGAGATCACCCTGCCGTCGCCGCCGCGCACTTGCATCGGCTTGCCCAGCAGCGCGGCCTGGATCTTTGTTCTGATCTCCGCCGGATACAACCCCGCGACCGTAATGGTCCCCAGCTGCGGATAGGTCAGCGTTCCGTCGACCTGCACGGTCACCCGGTGCGGCGCGTCCGTTCCTGTTCCCAGCCAGAGTTCGATGACGTCGCCAGGCTCGACCCGGTAATCAGCCGCGGCAGCCGCGGCGCCAAAGGTGAGGACCAGCACCAAGGCCAAAAACCCAGTCGCGGATCGAAGCCTCCTCAACGCAAACCCCGTACCCGGCATCCGATCCTCCGTATCCTCAAATGGCGCTGGTCCGCGCGATGGCCATCGGCCAGCTGGCGCCCTGCCCAGTGCCCTCAAACCTGATACTTGCCGCTTGCGCCGGCCAAGGCGGGTTGGCCGCGCAAGTAATCGACGGTCTTGGCAATGCCCTCGGCGAGTGAGAACTCTGGCCGCCAGTTCAGCAGCCGCTCGGCTTTTGCCCGATTACAGAGCAAAAGCTCGACCTCACTGCGCTCTGGTCGCATCCGCTCGCCCTCGGCGATGATCTCGGCCTTGCTGCCGGCGGCTTCGAGGCACAGCTTGGCGATTTCCGCGACGGAGTTGGCCGATCCCTGGCCAAAATGGATCGTCTCGCCTTCAAGTCCCGGAACGGTCGCGGCCAGCAGGAAGGCCCGTGCCGTGTCCTGAACGAAGGTCAAGTCGCGCCGGGGCTTGAGGTTACCGAGCCGGATCGACTTCGCCCCCGCCAGCGCCTGGCTGATGATCGTCGGTATGACGGCACGCGATGATTGGCGGGGACCGTAGGTGTTGAAGGGGCGCAGTGTGACAACCGGGGTATTGAAGCTCAGGAAATAGGCTTCGGCGAGCTTGTCGGCCCCGATCTTGCTTGCCGAGTAGGGCGATTGGCCCTGGAGCGGGTGGGATTCCTCCATCGGCGTGGTGCGGGCGGTTCCATAGACCTCGCTGGTCGAGGTCACGACAACCCGGGCCGTCTTGGCCAGCCTGCAGGCTTCGAGGATGTTGAGAGTGCCGCCGACATTGGTCGCGACATAAGAAGCCGGCGCGACGTATGAATAAGGAATGCCGATCAGCGCCGCGAGATGCAGAACAACATCACAGTCGGAAACGAGACTTCTGACAAAGAAGGCATCGGTGATGTCGCCAAGACGAACGTCCAGCTGGCCCCGGCTGGTATCGGTCAGGCCATTCAGGTTCTGCCAGCTGCCGGCGCCATTATAATGCACAAGCGCCACGACCTGGTGTCCGGTCTCTAGCAGCAGTTGTGTCAGATGACTTCCGATGAACCCGCCCGCACCGGTAACAAGCACTTTCATTGCTAAGCGTTTCCATTCTGCAGCAGTCTTCTACCGTCGGTCCTCAGCTCCGATCCATCGACCAGGCGCAGGATATCGACGGCGATCAATGCAACTTCCGTGCGGTTGTGGGCCTTGAGCAGCCGCATCAGATTGCGCACATGCACCTTCACGGTGCCTTCCTGCATCTTGAGTTCGGTAGCGATCGCCTTGTTCGCCTTGCCTTTGGTTAGGGCCTTCAGTACGGCGACCTGCCGGCCGGTGAACACGTTTTTGTACATGCCGAGGGGCCGGGTCCGGATGGCGTTGATGGGTCTGGCTTCGAGCAGGGCGCTGGCGGGCACGAATTTTCCTCCCGCGAGCAGCAAACGGGTGGCCCCGACACAGACTTCGAACGAGAGATCGGTGGAGATGTAGCCGACCGCGCCGAGGTCAAAAACCCGGGCCACCAGGTCCAGATTGCAGCTGTCGGCGACGATGGCCAGGGGCGAACCGGTGTGCGCGGTCAGCCGGGCGATGTCGCGTTCGAGATCAACCCCCTCCAAATCGGTCGGCACGCTCAGCAGAAACAACGTGCTGGCCAGCCCATTGGCGAGCTTGAGACCTTCCTCGACACACGGTGCCCCATAGACGCCTATGCCATTCTCAACCCGGAACGCGCGAACCAGGCAATCGCGAATGAGCGCCCTGGCCTCGATGATGACAATCCCGTCCGGGCGCTGTTCGCCCGCTCGGCCATCAGTCCCGGTGCTGGAATTCGAAGCTCGCCCCGCGACGGCTATGACCCGGGGCTCGCGATACGCAGGCGAGCGCATTTTTGCCACGATTCGACCTCCGACTCGTCGCAACGGCACATCGGATACGCTGCACCACGGGGAACAGCCGTGGCTTCGACCACCATCACATCAAGATCGACCCGCCATCAATCCAGAGGTTTGGGTTGGCACCTTTCAGCTTTTAACAGGGGTCCCGACAAGGCTGTGCGAAACTAGGTATGAGTGACGCTTGGTGAATTTTGAAAGGTGCGCACTTTGGTCGAGGCCCGCTTGCGCGCAACTCCGACGACAAGACCAACACCTTCAACGGAGCATAAAACGCAATCGCAAAAATCGCAACGGTCAATGCGGAAAACTTTACAATATAACAAACAACTATTGCGTGTTTGTGACACGTTGTTGACGGACCGCGTTGATGCAGGTCAAGGCCGAGCCGCGAGCTAGGGGCCCGCCGGCAAGTGCTGCCTGAGGTCGGTCGCCGAGATCGCCTCGATCTCATCGCCGAGATTAATCCGCTCGATGTGGTAACCGGTGTCGCGGCCGTGGAAGACGTGGGTGATGTTGGGCAGTGGCACCACGACGATTTTCCCCGCATAGGCGATTAGGGAGGTTTCGATCCGCTGCTTGACGTCAAAAAAGCGCAACGGGTTGCTGGCATCCAGCTCGTGGGTGTCGCGGACGGCAATGCAGGCCTGACCGACGCGCCGCAGTCCCTCTTCGATCAACCGCCGGTGTCCGTCGTGAAAGGGCTGAAACCGCCCGACGAACAGCGCGGTGGGCTTTTGTGGGTCAAAGATGGAGCGGGTCTTGCGAGCGATCGTCTCGGCCCAGAATTGAGCCGTTCCCTGATCGGTCACCCGGACGTCGCAATCCGATGGCGGATCAAACAGTTTGTTGGTGTCGGCAAAGCGGCTGTCCTTGATCCTGTCCACCCAAACCACGAAGGCGTCGCCAAAGGCCGCCCGCGTCTGGGGCGTCGGACAGACGAAATCGGCGATGGCGACCCCGCCGGACTCGGCGACCCGGTCGCACATCCAGCCCATCCGCCGGGCGTGCTCGATCCGGTCGGCGTGCGAAAATCCCAGGTCCTGATTGACATTGGCCCTGACCTCATCGGCATTGAACACGACCGCGCTCAACATCGGCGCCAGGCGCCTGGCCAATGTCGTCTTGCCGGCCCCCGGTAGACCCATGATCAGGATCTTGCGAGTGTTCGTCTGTGAGCTTGGCACTTTTGCGTCTCCTCAGCACCAATGGGCCATCAGCTGGCGGTGTAGCCAAGTTGATCGATCACCGGCTGAAGGATCGGCAGCAGCGGTTCGAGATGCCGCCGGTAGTGCCGATGACGGTATGCCGAGTGATCATAGACCTTCTCGGAGACCTGCGAATAGCTGGGCGTGTTGGGCAGGCGCCGGTTATCCTGAAAATCGAGGCAGCGCCGATCGAAAGGCTCACCGACGAACTCAAGGATGCGCCGGGTCTGGCCAGGCAGGTCCGCGACCAGATCCTCGTACCGGACCGCCAGATAGCGAGGCTGCATTTCGCCGAGATAGTGCCGCACGGTGTCCATCACCAGCACATAGTGGCGGGCGATCGACTGCAGGTCGTAGGCACAGAAATAGCCGTGCGTCAGCTGATGGGAATAGGCCGAGAGCACCACATCCAGCGGATGCCGGAGCATGTGAATTTGTGGCGAGTCCGGAAAGAGCAGCGAAATCAGGCCAAGATGCATCTCGTTGAGCGGCATCTTGTCGGTGAACCAGGTATCGCCCGGCTCGAAGACGCCCCGATCGGCTGCCTTGCGCAGATAGACATCGCGCAGCGTCTCCAGCTCCCGGCGGCCATCGCCCATCCAGAGCTCCGACAGGGCCTCGGGATAAGACAGCGGACTGCCCAGGAGCCGAGACATGGCCAGGCTGATGTCGTTGATGAACGGCAGTTCGTCGCCGGCAGAAATGCGCGGATGGCTGGACAGAACCTGCTCCATCAGGGTGGTTCCCGAGCGGGGAAAGCCCAGAATGAACATCGGTTGCGGTCCCTCCAGGCGTGGAGCGGGCGGCGGCAGATGCGCAAGACGCCCCCTGGTGAAGAAGCCCTGCAAGCGCGCGGCGAGGTCGCGTGCCTCGTCCTCCTGGTAACTCTTGCCGGTTGCCTCTCGCAGCCGCCGCTTTCCCTCTGCGAAACACGCGAACGCATCGTCGTAGCGTTGCAGCCGGTCCAGCACCCGGCCCTTGCCCAGCAACAGATTGGGCTCCGGATTGGCGGCCCCGGGCACTTCGACCGCGACGCCGATTCCGGCCCGCTCGAACTGGGCCAGCGCGGGAGCGTCCTGGCCTTGGCGCGCGAGCAGGTTGGCCCGCGCGGCCAGAACGGCGTGGTCGTCAGCGCGGATCGCGGCGGCCCGGTCGAGCAGATCGGCGGCGGCGGCATACTGGCGATCGGCCTCCTCCAGCTGCGCCCAGCCGAACACGGTCTGGAACACCTCCGGCGCGGCTGCCGCCGATTCCTCGTACAGCAGGCGCGCCTCGGCGATCTTGCCTTGCCCCTTGAGGTTCCATGCCAGGTTCGCGAGCAGGATGGGATCGCGCTCGGCCGACAGTTCAAGCACGCGGCGATAGTGGAATTCGCCTATTTGCGGCCGCTGGGCTTCCGTCAGGATCATAGCCATCAGATTGTGCGAGATGGGGTCGGATGGTGCCAGGCGCACCGCATTGCGCGCCAGCGGCTCGGCGGCGTCCAACTCGCCCTTGAGGAAATGCCGCAAGGCCAGCGCCTGGGTCGCTCCGAGATGGTTGGGATCAAGCCTCACCAGCCGGTTCAGCAGCACCGTGGCGGCTGGGTCATGTCCCGCGCCCGCACGCACCTGTGACAGAACCCAGAGCGCCTCCGGCAGCCGGGGCATTTCCTCCAGTGCCCCAAGGCTGAACTGCTCGGCGCCTGCCATGTCTCCAGCCGCCAGCGCCTGGCTGGCTTGCGCACTCAACGAGGTCGCGGAACCGATCAGGCCGGCGCGAGCGGCATATGTGACATCCAGCTGGCAACAGTGATGGGGCGCAAGACCACTACCGCAAGCACAGCGGCCATCGTCATCCGGGCCCTGCTCCATATCCATGGGGCGATTGTCCTCGGGTTCCAACCTCGCCGATGCCGAATCCTCGATCATGGTCGTCCCTCGTGGGTCCGCTTGTCCTGGATCGCCGGCGTCTTGGCTAGGCTGGTCAGCCAACCGCAGCGACCCGTGAGCTTGCCCGCGCCTCGTCAATGCCGCCTTGGCCTGTGCCGACCCGCCTTGCGCGGCGCGCTCGATCCAGGCCTGGCCGGAGCCGGCATCGCGGGTGACGCCGCGTCCCGCGACCAGACTTTGTCCGTACCAATACTGTGCGTCGGCGACGTCATTGGCCGCTTCCCGCAGCCACGACACCGCCCGCATGTCGTCTCTAGGCGTCCCAATTCCCCGCGACAGGCAGACAGCCAGGTTGAAGGCCGCCACCTGGTCACCCGCCTCGGCGGCGCGCTCGAAGGCGTGATAGATGTAAGCCTGATCGGCCTGGCTTCCGTGACCTTCGAGGACGAGATTGGCGAGCTCGGGCAACGTAGCCGTGTCGCCAGAGGCATGGGCGATCCGCAGCCACCTGGCCGCCTTTTGGGTATCGCGTGGGTAGCCGCGCGTGCCGCTGAAATAGGAGAGCGCCACGATTCGAGCCGCGGCCTTGCGCGCGCTGTCGCGTGTCCCGGCACACCAATCGGCGGCATCGAATTGACCTGAACGGATTCCGGCGTTGAGGGCCGTCAGCTCGGCCAGCAAGAGCTCGGCTTCGCGATCCTCGGCCGCCGCCGCCCGTTGCAGCCAGGTCTGCCCCTCGAGAGGATCGGGCGCGACACCGTTCCCGTGTAGCAGGACCAGCGCCCATCGGACCTGACCTTGCGGGTTGCCCATCTCGGCGGCGCGACGGTAATAGTGTGCTGCCGCGACCAAATCCCTTGCCACGCCAAATCCGTCCTCGTGGATCATCCCGGCGACAGGCAGTGCGGACGGCAGCCCGGCCTCGGCGGCCTTGATCACATAGGCCGCGGCCTCGCTCCGGCTGGCATCGTCGCCGCCAGAACTCGCCAACGCCAAGCCATAACCCAGCATCCCGCTCGGGCAGCCGGATTTCGCCGAGCGCTTGAACCAGGCGATGGCCTCGGCCTTGTGGCGCATCCCCGGTGGCCCCGAAATCAGGATCGTCGCGAGCACGGCTTGGCCCTCGGGCGATCCCCTCTTGGCCGCCGCGCGCGCCCATGGCTCGGCCCTGGCATGGTCAGGGGCCGCACCTTCCGTGCCCGCCCACACGCCGGGGCGGCTCTGCTCCATGGCGCCCCGCAAATAGAGTTCCGCCAGCGCCGCCTGGGCCGGGACATGATCCTGGCGGCTCGCCTTTTCCAGCCAAAAGGCGGCTTCGACCCGGCTTGGCGGCACACCAAGGCCTTGCAGATAGCAACACCCGACCTTGAACTGAGCTTCCGCCAGCCCGGCACGCGCCGCCCGCGTGAAGTGCCGGAAAGCGCCTCGCGGGTCCCTTGCGGCAATCGACGATGCCCGGCGAACCGATGCGCGAGGCGAAAAATAGGCCGGCACCGCGCCGGGTCTGAACCAATCCGTCAACTGCATCCGCTCAAGCCTCAATGCGCCATCGCGGTCGACCCGGGTTGCGCATCATGGTTCCCGCATCCCCTCCGAGGTGATCGCCAAGACCCGGCCCATCAGATACCCCATCACCGTCATCTGCCCGACCTTGATGTCGGCGGTCACTGGCATTCCAGGCGTGACCTGAAAGTTCTCCGGCACGTCATGCAGTTCGACGCGATCGATGGCGATGCGCGAGCGATAATAGGCCTCGGTGCTGTTCTGCGGCACAGGTACCGCGCCGGCGACCCGGCCCACCTGCTGGTCCGCCCCGCTGAAGCTGTCCGGACTGATCATCCGCACCGATCCGGCCGCCATTCCATACTGCGAGAAGGGAAAGGTATCGAGCTTGATGGCCACGTCATTGCCCGAGCGGACAAAGCCGATGTCGCGGCCTGGAATGTTGACCTCGACCTCCAGGGGAGCATCCGTCGGCACCAGGGTGATCACGGGTTCACCGGGTTGCAGAACCGAGCCTTCGGACAATTTGGACACGGTCAACACGGTGGCATCGCGATCGGCGCGCAGTTCCACCAGCTTGCGCCGCAACAGCGCCTTGTCCAGCGCGGCCTGCGCATCGCCGAGCTTGCGCGAGGCGTCCGACAAGGTCTGCCCGGTCTGCCCGATCCAGTTCTGCAGAACACCGTCGCGCTCGGCGGTGGCGGCGGCGAGTTCGGCGGTGGCGCTGACGCCGGTTTCCGTCACCGATTTGAGGTTCCGCTCAAGCTCAAGCCGCGTGTCCGCCGCCTCCAGGGTGTGCAACCGGCTGCCAAATTGCTGGGTTTCCAGCTGGGTCCGGATCGCTTCCAATTCCCTCGCCAGCACCAGGCGCTGCTCGTAGGCGGCGGCATCGGCTTGCGACCGGGCAACCGTTGCCTGCAAGGCCGCGATCTTCTGCCGGAAGAATTCGCGCTTGGAATTGAGTTCCTCGGCGCGGCGGGCAAAGATCGTCGCCTGCTGCACGGCCCAGGCGCTGGCAATCGAGGGCTCGAAGCGCCGCCCTTCGACCTCGGCCTGAAGGCGTTCCACCTCCAGCTTCTGGCTCGCGACTTGCGATTGAAGCGCCCCGACGTCAGCGGTGGCGAATGTGGAATCGAGCCGTGCCAGGAGGTCGCCAGCCCGCACCTTCTGCCCACTGCGCACATCAAGTGAGCGGACGATGGACGTTTCGAGGGGTTGGACGATGATGGTCGAGGCTTGCGAGACGACCCGGCCCGCGACGGTGACCACGCGGTCAACGTGGATCAGCCCAAGCGCCGCCACGCAAGCCGCGAACATGGAGCCGACAAGCCAGATGACTCCGCGCGCGGTTCTCGGGATCGCGGTCGACATGATCGCATCGGACGGTGACAGGTATTCGGTGATCTGATCCGTGGACGCCATTGCAACCCTATCCATCAAGATGACGGTGCTGCTGTCCCCACAGCTGGCGATATTGCGGGCACCGATCGAGCAGCGTCCGGTGCGGCGCGATATCCAACAGCTCGCCCTCGTCGAGAACCGCGATCTGATCGCACTTGATCAATGACGATAGCCGGTGCGACACGATCACCGTGGTCCGGCCGTGGGCGATGTTCTGGAGATTGGCGTTGACCAGGGCCTCGCTTTCGGGATCGAGGGCGCTGGTTGCTTCATCCAGAATCAGTATCCGGGGATCCGTGATCAGCGCGCGGGCAATCGCCAGGCGCTGCTTTTGGCCACCCGAAAGGTTCGGCGAACCCTCCTCGATATATGTCCCGTAGCCGTTCGGCAGCCGCTCGATGAATTCCTCGGCACCCGTCAACCTCGCCACCCGCACCACGTCGGCCAAAGTGAGACCCGGCCTCCCGGCCAGGATGTTGTCCTTGATCGAGCCGCGAAACAGGAAATTGTCCTGCAGCACGACTCCGCAGCTTGAGCGCAAATGCCGGAGATTGATCTCGCGCAGGTCAAGGCCATCGATCCTGAGAAAGCCCATGTAGTCCGGGCTGATGCCTTGCAGCAGGCGAACCAGGGTTGACTTGCCCGAGCCGCTGCGGCCGACCACGCCCAGCATCGCGCCCGCCGGAATGGCCAGGCTCACCCGGTTCAAGGCAGGTGTCCGCGTGCCGGGGTAGGTGAAGGAGACCCCCTCGAGGCTGATCGCCCCGGCGAATGCCGGCCGCAAGCCGCCCGACCGCGCATCCCGCTCCGTTGGCTGGTTGATGACCGAGGCCGCCTCGCCGACCGCGGCGCCGAATTGTTCGTAGTCCTCGATCAGCCGGGCCAGGCCCGCGAGCGGCTGGGCCACGCGCATCGACAGCATCATGAATGCGAACAGGGCACCGACCTGGTAGCCAGCGGGATCGCTGAGCGCGAGGTTGGCTCCCACCAGGATGACGCCGAAGGACATGAAGCGCTCGATGGGCGTGATCAGCGTTTGCGGCCAGCTTGCCAGCCTGCCGAAGCGCAAGCGCCACTTGCCAGCCTCGGCGACCCGCTCATCCCAGAGCAGTTTCTGCTGCGGCTCGATCGCGAGCGACTTCACGGTCTTGATGCCGAAGATCGATTCTCCCAGCGCCGCCGATTTCGCCGTCTCGGCCCGGATCAGTTGGCCATAGACCGCTCGCAGCGGGCGCACGAACGCCAGGATGATCAGCGCGACCAGCAGCGAGCAGCCGAGCACCAGAAAGGCGAGGGTCGCATTCAGGTAGAACAGGAACGGCAGCAGCACCAGAAGGGTCATCAGGTCCAGGAAGGTGGTGAGCAACTTGCCGGTGAGGAATTCGCGCACCTTGTGGATCTGATTGATCTTGTACATGGTTTCGCCGGCGGGGTGGCCCTCGAAGTAGTCCAGCGGCAGCCCGAGCAGCCGGTTGAAGACATGCAAGGCGAGCCTGGTATCGAGCCTGGTGCCGACAATCAGGACGATGGTGCGCCGGGCATGACCCAGCAGCGTCTCATAGATCACGCCGATGCCCAGCATCGTGGCAAGCAGCACCAGCGTCGAGGTGCTGTGATGTGTCAGCACCTTGTCAACGACGGTCATGATCAGAAGCGGGGGGAAGATCGTCAGGAAACTGAGGGTGAGGGAGGCAATCGCGACGTCGCGCAAGGGACGGCGCTGTTGCAGCACCAGCGCGGTCAGCCAAGGCAATGTGAACGGAGCGTCCGCTTCGGCGCTGCCTCTCACCGCGCGCAGCAAGATGGCATCACCCGCCCAGGCGCGCTCCAATCTCATCCGGTCGACAGGCGTACCGGAATGGCTCGCCGGCGCCAACGGATCGCGGAGCGTGACGGTGGTCCGGCCCGGGCCGGCACCCGCAAGCAGGCCGGCACCGCCATCCTTGAGGAGCAGCACCACCGGACCGTGGCTCGCCAGCCGGAAAAGATCGCGCCATTTCAGCTTGGCGGACCGCGACCGCAAGCCTGCTTGCCGGGCCAGTTGGCAGAGCGATGCCACCGAGGCACTCGATTGCTTCTCGTTGCGCCGGTAGCTGGCGGGGTCGATCTCGGCTCCGTGATAACGGGCGGCGGCCACCAGCGCCATCACGCGCGGATTGGTGGCGGCCCAGACGGGCTTGGCATTCTGAATTTGAGGGCTTGGGCCGTGGTCGGTGCCGTTCGTGGCTCCGGCCGGGTTGGCGGGCGCGAGCGGCTCCCTGGGAGGCGGACCATTGGTCGACGCGGTTTCGCTAGTCCGCGCGTCTGCTTTGAAGTCCGCGAACAAGGCGACAATCTTGGTCGGAGACGTCATCGCGTGGACCTGATGCTCACAAATCTTGGTCCCAAGGGGCCACTCCGTCTGACGTTCAAATCCGCCAGCAGGGCCGCCGTGACCCTGGAGGCATCACGGCGGCCCTGCTGGCTCAGGCTCTGATCAAGGTTCCGCTGGCGCCGCTCAAGCGTGGGTCACCAGTATCCCCGTCGATCCATCACTGGCGAGGCTGAAGCTGCCGCTACCCAGGCTGGATGTCTGGAAGCTGAGGCTTGCGGCCTGTTGCGTGCTGTTGGTGATCTGAAGCAGACCATGGGCCGCGTCATAGGTGAGCGACGCTCCCGCCGAAGAGAAGTTCTTGATGTCGATCGTATCGCCGGCCACGAAATTCTCGAGCAGCGCGCCCGCGTAGTTCGCGGTGCCGATCTGAGTGCCGAAAAGGCTGGCATTGTCGACCGTCAGCCTACTGTTGCCCAGGAAGCTCATCTGGTCGAGGCCGCCAAGCGCCGAAGCCACTTCCAAATTGGCTCCCGCGTCGATCTTGAACAGGCCGGTGCTGCTCGCGGCCACCGCGCCCGAGACAGTGAGCGATCCCGCCACGTCGAGCGTGCCGTTGTTGGCCACATTCGCCGACGTATTCGCGCCCGACAGGATCCAACCGGCGCTCGCATCGACATTGAGATTCTGGAAACCGTAGAACACGCCGTTGTTGATGCCGCCGATGGCGCCCGTGCCCGTGCCGGCCGCCAGCTCCAGCGTGTTGGTCGCGCTGCCGCCCTGGACCGCGCCGATGAAAATAGCACCAGGATCGACCACCAGCAGATCATTGACGCTGTTGGCGAAATCAATGGCATAGGCACCGCCAGAAATCGTGCCCGCGTCGATCACCGTGCCCGCGCCGCCGGCCAGGAAGATACCATAGGACGCACCCGAGATGGTGCCGCCGGCCAGGTTGGTGACCGTGCCGCCGCCCTCGATGTCGACAGCGGCCGCGCCGGTGGTGGTGACCAGGCCGGAATTGTTGAGGCTTATGGCCGCGCCGCTGGATGACACCGCGACGCTGCCGCCCGACAGGGTGCCGCCAGCCAGGTTGGTGATGGTTCCGCCAGCCGCCAGCGCGATTGCGTGATCGCCCGAAATGGTTCCGCCATTGGTGACGGCGCCCGCGCCGCCGGTGACGAATATTCCGTCGGCGAGGCCCGAGATCGTTCCGCCGGCATTGTTGGTGATCGTGCCCCCCGCCTCGATGTCGGCGGCGGCGCTGCCCGCGGCGGTCGATTTGATGGAGCCTGTGTTGGTCAGCGTGATGGCCGAGTTCGCCGAGAAGATCGCCGAACTCTGGCCGGTGATTGTTCCTGAACTGGTGTTGTTCAGGCTGCCGCCGGCCACGATCGCCACCCCGTGGGTGCCGGAAATCGCCCCGCTGTTGGCGATGGTGGCGGTTCCGCCGGTAACGAACGTGCCGTATGCGGTGCCGGTGATCGAGCCGCCAAGCGCGTTGGTGATGCTGCCGCCACCCTCGATGTCAACCGCTGCCGTGCCGGCGGCGGTTGCCGTTACGGTGCCAGCATTGTTGACGGTGACGGGAACCTGCGAGCTGAACACACCCGCCGCCACGCCGGTGATTTTCGCCCCGGCGTTGTTGTTGACCGTGCCGCCGGCCGCCAAGGTCACGCCATCGGCGCCGCTGATCTGGCCATCGCTCGTGATGGTGACATTGCCTCCGGTCGCAAAAATGCCGAACGCCGTTCCCGAGATCGACCCGGTCGACGTGTTGGTCAGGCTACCGCCGTCGTCAAGTTCGACGCCGACGCTTGTCACTCCACCCGAAGCGGAAATACGGCCCGAATTGATCACGGTCCCCGGCAGGTTGCTGAAGAAGAGGCCCGTGTCCTTGGCCGAAATGATCCCGGTGCCGCCATTCGTGACCGTGCCGCCGGCCGCGATCAGGATGCCCAGATGGTTGGTGCCGGAAATCGTGCCGTTGTTGACGACGCTGCCGGCGCCGCCGGTGATGAACAGGCCGGCTCCCTTGGCACCCAGGCCCGAGACGGTGGCGCCCGCATTGTTGGTCAGGCTGCCGCCATTGAAAAGCGCGACGCCGTCATCGACCGTTGCGATGATGCTGCCCGAATTCGTCACCGTGCCGGTGGTGCCGTGGACGATGACGCCGTCCTCACCACCCAGGATCGAGCTGGTATTGGTGACCATGCCGCCGCTGTTCAAGGCCACGCCATATGCGGAACCTGTTATGGAAGCATAGTTGCTGACCGTGCCGATACCGCCACGAATATAAATTCCGGCTCCCGAACCCAGGCCCGCCCCCAGCGCTCCCGTGCCGTTGATGGTGCCACCCGCATTGTTCGTTACCGTTCCACCCGCGCGCAGCACCACGCCGTCCTTGCCCGCGATCGCGCCGGTGTTGCCGACCGTGCTTCCCGTGCCGGACAACGACATGCCATAACCGGTTGACGATGAGACCTTGCCGGCGTTGGTGATGCTCCAGGCCGTGCCGGAGCCACCATCGACCGCGTCCAGGCCGCTCGCGGTCGTGGTTACCGATCCGGTGCCGGTGATGAGCACGGGATTGTCGCTGGCACGCAGGGTCACGGGACCTTTGATCTTTGTGTTTATGATGCGCATTGGCCAGCTCCTTTGCTTCAGACTGCCGTGGCGGAACGCGATAAGACTTTGCGCCCCAACGTTTTTTGCGTCACGCCATCTTTAGTGCCGTCACTACCTCTTTTGGCGCCAAGGGTCATGGCGACCACCTAATGCACGTGCTGCGGCTGAACCTCGAGCGATCCTCGAGTAAGTCGCGCCGATCCGGTTCCGGCGGCCGGCGCGAGCGCCAGGGTGATGGGTCGAAGCTGGCTTTCGCGCTCGGCGACCAGGAGCCGCACGAGGTCGTCATTCCGCCGGCTCTCGTTTGAACCGCGAGAATGCCCTGTTTCGATCCTGGCGATCAGATTGGCCGGGCAGGTCGTGGCGCAGCCCACCGTCGCCAACGCGCAGCGCACGATCCAGCCGATGCTGGAGGCGACCGTGCTGCCAGGATAATAGGCAAGGTCAAGCCGGGCCTTGATCGGGAATAGCACCGCGCGGTAGTAGGCAACCGGGTCCGCGCCCGCCGGATAGAGCGAACTCTCGCGGCGAAACAGCGCCTGGCTTGGACCCATGATGCCGGGCCGGTAGTCCAGCACCTGGCGCAGTCCCTGCTCGAAGCAGTCGGCGAACGGGGTTGATTCAGGTCGCGGCCCGACCAACGACATCTCGCCGCAAAGCACGTTCCAAAGCTGCGGCAACTCGTCGAGCTTGAGCCTCTCCAGAACCCGGCCCACCGGCGTCATGCGGGTATCGTTCTTGACCGTCAGCGGACAGCCATTGGCCGACTGGACCTGGTAGAACTTGCGGAACTTGTGCATCCGGAACGGCTTGCCGAACTGGCCGATGCGGACTTGCGAGAACAGGAAGGGTCGGCCGCTTTCCAGCCAGATCGCCGCCATCACCAGCACGATGATGGGACTCAGGAGTACCGCCAACAGCCCTGACACCACCACGTCGAAAATTCGTTGCGGAGATAAACGCGACGGCCAAAGATTTGCAAACTCGGCGCTCCGCCCGCGACGCAGTTCTTTTGTCAGGTCCGCAATCGACATGTGATAACTCCGGCTACTCACGCTACACATTTCTACTGCGGCCGGTTTGCAACAGTCTCAGGGACTCAATTCACCCGCCGCCACGACACACTTGCTATTCTTGACCTCTGATCTGGAGCAATCCTGCCTCTCTTGATTGCACGATCCGTATCTAATGAGTGAGCGCCCTTTCCAACGCGCTGCAAACCGATCTCACGTCTTCCATCTCCATTCTTGGATGCAAGGGAAGGGTCAATTCGCGGCGCGAGAACTTCTCGGTGAGCGGCAGCTCAACCAGGGGAAAGTGCTTGCGATAGAATGTGAACAGGTGCGCCGGGGGGTAGTGGATCGTGGTCTGGATTTCCTCGTCGCGCAGCGCATCGACAACCGCCTGGCGATCCGCGCCGTCGGGCAGCACCACCGGCATGATGTGATGGGATGAGGCCCCGGAGTTCGAGCCCCGCTTCCTGGCGAACGGAACCACCACCGTGGGGCACCGCTCGGCCAGAGTGTCCATGTACTCTTGCGTCAACGCCCTTCGCTTGGCATTCCATTGCGCGAGATATTTCAGCTGCACCAGGCCCGCCGCCGCGCGCAATTCGTCCATGCGGTAGTTGTAGCCGAGCATGGTCACGTCGTAGGTCGATGTCCGGCTGGTATGGCGCTGGAAGGTGCCGGTTGTCATGCCGTGGCCGCGCATCTGCCGCACCTTGTGCAGGACATCGGGGTCCCTTGCGGTGACGGCCCCACCCTCGGCGGTGGTCATGTTCTTGTTGCCATAGAAGCTGAAGGCAGCCGCATCGCCCAGGGTGCCGACCGCGCGGGCGCCGGTGGCGTGGGCGGCGTCCTCGATCAGCAGCAGGTTCCGGTCACGGGCGAATTTCTGCCAGCCCTCGCGATCAACGAGATTGCCGCCAAAATGCATGACGATGACGGCCTTGGTCCTGGCGGTGGTCTTGGCCGCCGCGTCGGCGAGCGACAGGAAGGGGGTTTCGAGACTTTCGATATCGACAAAGACCGGCGTGGCGCCCGTGTAGAGAACCGAATTCACCGTCGCGACAAATGTCAGCGAGGGCACCAGAACCTCGTCGCCAGGACCGATCTCCAGGGCGGCGAGAATCAGATGCAGGGCGGCGGTGCATGAACTGACCGCGACCGCGTCGGGCAAGTCGTGAGCGGCCGCGAAGGCCTGCTCGAAGCTGCGCACCCGCTCGCCCATCGTTATCCAGCCAGAACGGATAACATCCGACAGCGCCGCAGCCTCCTCCTCACCCAATATGGGTTCCGCAACCAGCAGCATGATCCCGCACTCCAAGGTGGCTTGCCGCGCCTGGCCCAACGCAGAACAAAATCAGGACCGGGCGCTCGCCAATACCCTCAACCCTCACGCAACCATCGGCACGATGACTTCATATGCCGGCGGATGATCATCCCAAGCCATGTCCTGGGCATGGTGGAAGTCCTCCACCCGCCCGATGTCCAGCCAGATGCCGCTATGCTGGAACGTGGAAACCGGGATATTCTTCTCAAGCAGCCCCAGCACGAGATTGTCCAGCCCGTAAGCGACGCGCCTGGGAATGTACTTGAGCACTTCCGGCTCCATGCAGTAGACCCCCATGCTGACCGAGTGGGTGAATGTCGGCTTCTCCTTGAATTTCACCACCTTGTTCGCGACGCTCTCAATGACGCCGAAATCCAGCTTCGTGCTTCTGGCCGATGTGGCGATCGACAGGATGCTCTTGGTCTGCCGGTGCTGGGCAATGAACGAGTTGAGGCTGAGGTCGGTCAGCACGTCGCCGTTGATCACCAGGAATGTCTCGTCCAATTCCTCGCGCAGCAGCGACAGCGCCCCGACGGTTCCCAGCGGCTCCAATTCCTCGGTGTACCGAATGCGCATGTCCCACTGCGAGCCATTGCCGCAATGGGTCTGGATGAGGTTGCCCAGATAACCGGTGGTGATGAAGATTTCCTGGACGTTGTTGCGGCGCAGCCAATGCAACAGCAGTTCCAGCACCGGCTTGGCGCCGACGGGCATCAAGGGTTTCGGCAGAACGGTCGTGTACGGCTTAAGACGTGTACCCTTGCCGCCCGCTTGTATCACCGCTTTCACGACTCATCCTCCACTTACTCTGGAATGCACCGGTGGCTTAGGAAAGCATCAGTGCGCGTTCCGATCCCTGCCGTTTCGACACCGCTTCATTTCGGTGTCTTGCATTGTTGCCGACCGTCAAATTCTATCTTTGAAGTTTCCACAAATCCACGAATTACACAACGGCTATTGTCTGCTACAATGTTGTAATATTAATTTGAATTCCGCCTGTTGGTTTGTCATGTTTCGCATTCAGTAAATTCACTATAATTTGCATAGTCTGTGTCCACTCCATCGCTACGCGGATTTTTTGATTGTGCCAGCCCTCTGGCAAACTCGTCGTGGATTATGACGATATTGTCACGATCGGGGCAATATGTATTTCGCATCATTTTTTCGTACCGTTCGATGTGTTCGCCATAAGCCGAAAGAGGTAGCCGTGCTGATCGATATGTGTACGGGCGAGCAAATCCGGTGAGTGGTTGCCGCAATAAGTAGTGCCCCCGGACCATTCCTGCACATTTGGGCACGGGCCCTAGGCAAAAATTGCTGATGACGGAACGGTGACAATGGAGAGTATTGCGCCTCACGCCAGTCTGATGGCCCAACGCATCGCGTTTCATGTCCGACGTTTGATCGGTGTTTGGAGTAGGCACTTGAACACGCAGCTGCTCTTGGTCGGAGGCGAGGACCATCACCTCCGCATTCCGTTCATGCGCCAGCTCCGCGACCAGGGTTTCAAGGTCGCGGCAGCGGGGCCGGGCGATCCCGAACCCTTCCAGCAGGCCGGATTCGCGTTTCACGGCTTCGCCTTTCGCCGTTTCATCAACCCCGCGGCGGACTGGCGGGCGGTCGGAGCCCTGCGGCGGGTGCT
>Ga0075018_10000176_pt1 | contig 17291 bp, 17 predicted proteins | sample ColStrG_CSR_2014_FD_71471 | JGI IMG/M metagenome (GOLD analysis project Ga0075018, IMG submission 71471) | Freshwater sediment microbial communities in response to fracking from Pennsylvania, USA - Cold Stream Run_MetaG_CSR_2014 | ecosystem: Environmental > Aquatic > Freshwater > Creek >... | reverse complement strand
GGCCGGACCGGACCACACTGATCTCCTCCGGTGAAAACACGGTGACCCGGAACACTTCGTGCAGGTCCGCACGGCGTCGCACCGCCTGCCGGTTCACCTGAGTTCGAGCCCGCCCTGTGCTCAGAATCTCCGCTTCGATCGTCAGCGCCCTTCCGCCGGTCTGCGTCTCGGCTCTCAGTATCGCCCGCTCGGCACCTCGCCGGACCAGTGCATCTTTCGGCGACCCTCGAAACGACTGCAGCGTGGCCAAGAACGCAGCCGCTTCGAGCAAGCTCGTCTTGCCCGCACCATTGAGACCGGTGATCACCGTGGTCCCCTCCGGATCGAGTTCGATACTCGTGCTCACCAAATTGCGGAAGTCGGTGACCACCAACGAGACCAGATACACGGAGTTACCGGACCCAGGCCCGGATCAGGACACCCGCACTGGCATCAGAAGATAACGGAAGTCGGTCTCCTCGGCGGCCCGTACCGTGGCCGGTTTGGTGGCATCCACCGTTTCGAGGACCACCTCGTCGCCGGCCACGGCCTCGACACCGTCGATGAGGTAGGTCGGGTTGAAAGCGATCGTCAGATCCTCTCCCTCGAAATCAGCGTCCACCGTCTCGCTGGCGTCACCGACCTCCTGGGACACGACGGTCAGGTCGACGCCACCGTGACGCATCGACAGTCGAACCGGTGTCGTGTTGTCACGGACCAGCAGTCGTACCCGGCGCAGCGCGTCGAGAAGCGAGTCCTTGCCGACATGGAGCCGATTCGGGTACTCGGCCGGAATCAGTTGGCGGTAGTCGGGATAACTCCCGTCGAGCAGACGGGTGCTGACCTTGACGTGACCGGCGGTAAATGTGACGTCATGGTCACCGATCGACAGTCCGACCGTCGGACCTGCACCCCCTCCGGAATCAGAGACTCCTTCGTCAGCTTTCACTCCTGATCCAAGAGCAGACAATCGCTGCAACTCAGCCAATGCCCGTGCGGGCACAAGGATCTGCGATCCTCCACTGAACGCATCACTTCCGATGATGTCCCGCAAGGCCAATCGGTAGGAGTCGGTTGCCACCAAACGCACGCCGGCCCCCTCCGGTGCGATGAGCACGCCGGTCAACAGTGGTCGGGCGTCATCACTCGACGCCGCTCGGACCACCTGGCGCAATGCGCTGGCCAGTTCTGCGGCTGGCAGGAACGTGGCCGGCTCGGGCGGCTCCGGAAGCGACGGGAAGTCGTCAGCGGGAAACGTTCGCAGACTGAAACGCGAACGCGCCGCTCCTATCTCGATCTTCTCACCCTCGGACTCGATGGTGACGGCTCCTGGTTCGAGTGATCGAACGATGTCGGCCAGGAGTTTGGCTGGTGCCACGCACACACCGTCGTCGATCCCGATGGCTTCCGACGTCACATGGACCGTCAGGTCCAAATCGGTTCCGGTCACCGAGAGGTCGTTGCCCACGGATTCGATCCGGACACCACTCAGGACCACTTGAGAGGACGAGCGCGTACCGACAGCGCGTCCAGCCGTTGTCAGTACTTCTACCAACGAGTCACGCTCGCATCGAAACTTCACGAAGAAGTCCTTTCTCGCATTGCTTCTTAGTTAGTTAATTAGAAAATTCTAGTGATGGTAGTAAGGGTTGTGGATTGTGGAAAGACTGCCATTCTCCCAGCCTGGAGGTGGTGTGGATTTCCACCCTCTATCCCCCGAATCCACCACGGAGGGTGATTTCGGTAACCGGCAGGTGTTCTGTTATGGACAAGTTCACCGGAGTTCACAGATTTACCCCAGATTCACCAGTTGATATCCCCAGGATGTGCACAAGTTCCGGATAGCCGACAGGCACTAGGAGCCGCTCTTGATTCGGACGATCAAATCGGTGACCTGATTGTAGATCTGGTGTCGCTCCTTCATCAGTCCGCCGATCTTCTCGACGGCATGCATCACCGTGGAGTGATCGCGACCTCCGAATTCCCGCCCGATTGCCGGATAGCTGAAATCAGTGAGTTCGCGGAACACGTACATACTGACTTGGCGGGCGGTCACGAGAGGACGGCGTCGGTTGGGACCGCACAGTTCCTCGACGGAGAATCCGAACGTCTCGGAAGTGGCGTCCAGAATGACCTGCGGCGTGATCCGTCTGGGTTGGTCGGCGCTCACGATGTCCGACAAGACTTCCTCGGCCAGGGCCCGGCTCATGGGTTGGTGGTTCAGACTGGCGAATGCCGTGACGCGGATAAGGGCTCCCTCGAGCTCCCGGATGTTCTCCTTGACGTGAGTGGCGATGAATTCGAGTACTTCGTCGGGTACGGCGACCTGCTCATGCTCAGCTTTGGTCTGGAGAATGGCCAATCGGGTTTCGAGTTCGGGAGGTTGGACCTCGGTGATGAGGCCGGACAGGAAGCGGCTCCGCAGGCGGTCTTCGAGTGTGGCGATCGACTTTGGCGGTCGGTCAGAGGTCAGAACGATCTGTTTCGACGCTCCGTAGAGAGAGTTGAAGGTATGGAAGAATTCCTCCTGGAGGGACTCCTTGCGCTCCATGAACTGGACATCGTCGATGAGGAGGACATCACATTCTCGGTATCGACGCTTGAACGCGGTCGTCGAACTGTGGCGAATGGCGTCCACGAACTCGTTCATATAGGTCTCGGTGGTGACATATCGCACGTTGCGACCACTGAAGTTCTCCAGCACGTAGTTGCCGATGGCATGGAGGAGATGGGTCTTACCCAATCCGGCATCGCCGTAGATGAACAGTGGGTTGTAGGAACGGGCGGGAGACTCAGCCACGGATTGGGCGGCGGCGTGGGCGAATCGATTGGAGGAGGCGATGACAAAGGTGTCGAACGTGTAGCGAGGATCGAGCAGCAGTGGTGGCGCAGCGTCTGTGCCAGGTGCAGCTCGAGCCGGTACGCGGGCGGTCCGGCGGACATCGTCGATCGGGTCGGCCGCAGCCACGGCTCGGTCCCGCTCCTCGTCAGGGGCGACGACTTCTAGGTGGACGACGAGGTCGCGACCGAGGGTCCCGGTCACCGTGTCCTGAATGAGGGCGAGGAATCGCGATTCGACGCGGTCCCGGATCAGCTTGTTCGGCACACCGAGAACGATTTCCTGCTCTTTGATGGACAGCGGTGTGATTCCGGACAGGTAGGCTTGCCAGATCGCGTCGGACACCTGTTCACGAAGCGCGTCGGCGCAAGATATCCACAAATCTTCGGTGTCATTCACATGGGCCTCCGCCCTTTGACTGCGCAATTGGTCCACAAAGTTCTCCACAACTGTGGACAAGCACCTTCTCTTGGTGACACCTCCGAGAACTGTCGGAGGTGGCGCTGTCCTTGCCTGTTCATTGAGATCTGGTCTGCGCACGCTAGGCCAGGTCGAGCGACCCGAACGGCGTAGCCGAAAAGCGTGCCTGGTTCGGAACGGTACACCGTGCCCGTCGATGGTGCCTGCGGGCTCCGACTAGTGAGAGGGGAGCATTTCGGCGTAGGATGTCCGTCGAATGCCCAGTCCCCCGGGATCGGGCCCCTGCCGATCGGGACATGATGTCCGCGGTTCAGGGCGAGGAAGGAAGTGGATGGATGAAGCGGACCTATCAGCCCAACGTGCGCAAACGCGCCAAAACTCACGGTTTCCGCAAGCGGATGTCGACCAAGGCCGGGCAGGCCGTCATCCGGTCGCGCCGGGCGAAGGGGCGCAAGCGTCTGTCGGTGTGACCCCTGGACCCGCTGATCGTCTGAGGATGCCCGGTGTCGCCCCGGTGCGGTCAAGCATGATCTTCGCTGAACTGCGAAGACACTCGTCGAGGGGGCGCAGTGGCCCGGTAACGGTGTCGTTTCTGGACCAGCCGACCTGGGATAGGCCCCACGTGGCCTATGCGGTTAACCGGACCGTGGGAAATGCCGTGCAGCGCAATCTCCTGCGGCGTCGGATGCGGGCCATCGTCTTCGAGCAGTCGACAGAACTGCCGACAGGGGCCTATTTGGTGCGCTGCAGCCCCGGCGGCCCCGCACTGGAATTCAATGAATTGAGGGTGGTCATGAGCCAAGCACTGGAGAAGGCGACGAGCCGGGTGTCGGCACGGGCGGCCCGATGAGCGCGGTCAATCCCCGGTTGCTGGCATATCCCCAGGTGAGGGAGGTGATCGCCCTTGACGACGGCGCCACTGATATCTCCCGATCGACCACGGCCCGCTTCCTGAAGATGCTGATTCGTGGCTACCAGGCGGTGAGATCAGGGCGCCCCACCGGCTGCCGCTATCTTCCGACCTGCTCGGAGTATGCCGTCGAGGCCGTCGATATCCACGGCCCGGCCAGGGGCATTCTGATGGCTACTCGACGGATCGCTTGCTGTGGCCCGTGGGGCGGCCACGGGGTCGATCCCGTTCCCGAACGGAGGAACCCATGAGTTCGTTGACTCACACCGTCGGAAGCATCTTCCAGCCGATCCTCAAGCTGATCGCCGGGATCATGGCGTTCTTCTACTCCATCGTTCCGAGCTACCCGGTGGCCGTGACCCTGCTCACTGTTGTGGTGATGGCAGCGCTCACTCCACTGACGGTCAAGAGCACGAAGAACATGGCCGCAATGCAGGCGCTTGGTCCGGAAATGAAGAAGTTGCAGCAAAAGTACAAAGGTCCGGAAAATCGGACGCAGTTGAACGAAGAAATGATGGCGCTCTACAAAGAGCACAAAGTAAACCCAGCGTCCGGCTGTCTGCCAATGTTGTTGCAGATGCCTTTCTTCTTCATGCTCTATAGCGTCATCCGGGGTATCACCAACACCGTGGGGAAAGGTGCCACACTCCCGTATTCGATCGGCAGCTCGGGTATCAATGCGAGCCAGACCAGTATCTGCCATGTCAGCGTGTGCGCCGACCCGCGCTACATTTCGCCCAGTACGAAGATGTACCACGACATCGTGGCAGCGCACGGAAAACTGCTCTCCGGTGGTATCGACTTCGCATCGAAGCTTTTGACACATCACTCATCGCCTTTCGCATACATTCCTTTCGCGGTGCTCGTCATCGGAGCTGTGGGACTCCAATACCTCCAGATGGCTCGACTCAACGCTCGCAATCCTCAAGCTGCTTCGGCCAATCCTCAGGCGGCGATGCTGCAAAAGTACATGCCACTTATCTTCGGATTCATTTATCTGAATGTTGCGGCAATTCTGAATGTTTATTTTATTGTTTCCAGCGCAATCCGCATCGGGACCCAGGAAGTGCTCTTCCGACGTGGCATCGTGCCCGGGCCGGCCTCGCCGGCACCAGAGGCAAATGGGAAATCCCGTTCGGTGTCGGCGGCAAAGGAGAGTGGGGTGGAGACGTCTGAGCGTTCGTTGCCAAGGGCCAAAGGGCCGTCCAACGGTGGTAAGGGCGACACTCCGACGAATGGCTCCCGACGATCGGCCAACGGAAGTACATCCGACAACGGTTCAGGAAGCGGGGGCGACGTGAAGAAGCAACACCCCCGGTCCAAGGACAAAAAAGAGAGAAAGGCGCGCTGACACGTGGATTGGGTGGAAGCAAGTGGTAAATCCCTCGGTGAAGCGAAGGAATCGGTGCTCGACATGCTCGGGGTGGCCGAGGACGACGCGGAGTTCGTGATCCTGAGCGAGCCAAAGGCTGGCTTGTTCGGTCGACTACGGGGCGAAGCCCGTGTCCAGGCACGGGTTCGACCCGTATCGCCTCCCCCGAAGAGGACCCGGCGCCAGCGTCCCGATAGAAAGCGGGAGGGCGGGGATCGTTCGGGTTCAGCCGGGGCTGGCAATCGGAAGGGCAAGGGCGACGGCGCGGATCGAACCACATCAGATGAGACGGTGGGCGATTCGAAAGCGGAGAAATCTGCCGGCAACGGCGCCGGCGGCACCGTGAAAGGCAACGGAGGATCGAACCGTCGGGGCAGATCCCGCAACGGCAGCTCGTCCGAGGGCAATCGGTCGAACCAACAAGTCAAGCAAGCATCCGGACCTTCGTCCGGAGATCGTGAGGGCAACATGGAAGAGTCACTGACATTGGAGCAGCAGGGTGAGGCGGCACAGCAGTTCTTGTCCGGGCTCATCCAGGAGTTCGGTCTCGATGCGACCGTCTCCTTTTCTGAGGTGGATGAGGAGACAGTCCAGGTCGCTGCGGTCGGAGACGATCTCGGTCTACTTGTGGGACCACGCGGGGCCACCCTCTCGGCCGTGCAGGATCTCACCCGAACCTTCGTTCAGAGGCAATCGGAGAACCGGACCGACCGAATCCTGGTTGATGTCGGCGGCTACCGTGAAAAGCGGGTTGCCGCCCTGCGGCGGTTCGCCGAGGGAATTGCCGATGAGGTCAAGAGTTCGGGAGATGAACGTCCCCTTGAGCCGATGTCGCCGGCTGACCGCAAAGTGATTCACGATGCGGTCAACGAAATCGATGGTGTCGCCACCCGATCGGATGGCATTGAGCCGTCGCGTTACGTGGTGATCACCTCGGACTGATTCCGGGGTTTGGCTGTTTCATCGATATCAGAAGTGGCACCGGAACTATCCGGTGCCACTTCTGCGTGAGCAGGACAATCATCTTGCGCCGGGGCAAATGTCGATTTCTCAACTTCTGGGCAGGCAGGGCACCCCGGGCGTGGCAAAGTGGGGTCGTGGCTGCCGAAGGATTTCCAGATGATCTGTTGTCGACACTTAGGGAGAAAGTCGACCCTGCACTGGACGCAGTGTTCTCCCGGTCCTTCGAGCTGGGATTCCTGGGAGGCATGCCGATCACCGACCAGGTTGAGCATGCGCTCGGGTTCGTGGCGATAGTTGAATCGGAGTTGGGCGGACCACCGTCCAATGTCATCGATCTGGGAACTGGCGGGGGCATGCCCGGGCTGGTTCTCGCATCCTGTTGGCCGGATTCGCTAGTCGTGCTGATGGATGCAAATGAGCGTCGCACCACCTTCCTTCGGGAGGCAGTGGACGGATGGAGCGGATCTGGACACGCCGAAGTCCTACGGGGCCGGGCGGAGGTATTGGGCCGTGACGATCAGTTTCGTGAGCGGTTCGAGGCCGTTACCTCGAGGTCTTTCGGACTGCCGTCGGCTACGGCGGAGTGTGGAGCTTCGTTTCTTGCCGTCGGGGGGTCGATGGTGATCTCTGAACCTCCGGACTCTGACTCCGAGGTCCGATGGCCCAAGGCCGGGCTTCGACAGTTGGGTCTGGATCCCGTTGCCACCCTTCGTCCCCTGGTCCGGTTCGGCTACAAAGTGCTGAGGAAGATCGAGCCCATTGACTCCCGCTACCCTCGCAGGGTGGGGATTCCGGTCAGGCGACCGATCTTCTGAGGATGGGCGGCCACATGGGATCGCACCGCTCACGTTTCACGTGAAACATTGAGCCGGTCGAATTCTGCGGGCGACCTGGGGGGTCGGGCGACACCCTCAACGTCGACTCGGTCGCGGTTCTGGGCCACTACGGGACGAGCGACAGATGCCAGGAACTCCGCCCGATGGGACGAGGACGGTGAACCGCTCAATCGGAATTCAGGCAATTCGGATAGGAGCGGGGTGTCGCAGCTGACGGCGAACTCAGCCCGTCAACTCAGTTCCGACAGGACCCACGGGTGAAATCACGACTGTGCCGCACACGCTGAAGCCTGTTGTAGAAAAGGGCAGGCCGACCGCCACTCTTGTTTCTAGGGATTGGCCAGGAGGCACCGAGTGGGCCAGACCAGGCGGTGTGACGGTGAACCAAGGGTAGGTCGGACAGGCCTGATTTACGGAACTGCCGTTGGACCCCGAAACAAGCGCCTCGGCAGTTGCCCTAGGTGCCAACGTCACCGAGGAAGCGGAAGGGTTCCCCGGGGCGATCGCGCTCGGCGTGGCCTGGGCGGCTCGTGTCCCCGCAGCGTTCAGTAGGGCGACCATTGGCCACCCCTTCAGGGTGCACGTAGAGGTGCTGACGTTCACAAACCCGAGCTGCTGGCCAGCACTGCCCGCACCCATGAGGGCGCCCATCGACACCACGGTGAGTTGATCCAGCTGGCAGGTGGTGGCAGAGACGGGATTGGAGGTGGAAGTCGTAGACGGCTTCGTTGTCGAGATGCTGCCGTTCGTCGCAGCCGTCGTCCCGCAGGCCGCCAAGGCCGCAGCAGAACCTGCAAGAACCGCCGACGCCATCCACCACTTGACCATGGCCAGATCCTGCCACGGATCCATTGTGCCTGACCCGGCCCAGGGTTCTCATCCGCAGGTCAACCCCGCTGAAATCCCAAGAGCCGGAGTTGACGCCGATGTTGCTGGTACGACTGATCGACGTCACTGCCGCCCGACCTGCGTTGGTCAAGGAGGTAGCGAGCTCCTCGAGTCGGAGGCGGGTTCCCTACTGTCGAGGACGACAGGGTCATGTACGGGAGTGCACTCATCCCGCCGGGCGAAGACGGCGATTCATCGCTCGAACCCGGTCCCGTTCGAATCATCGCTGGGCAAGGCCGCCGTCGGGATGGCCGCCAACAGAAAATGGGTTTTGATGACCCCCGGTGAGCGTTCGATGGATCGGGACACTCCAACGGTCGGGGCAATCAAGCGATGGCCGGACCGAACAGCCCGCCTTCTTTCGATTGACTGCATCTGTCTGAGGAGTCGGGGTCTCGCCACTGTATTCGTCTTTGGTCCGGCCGTGGCCGGCCCGACGATGCCGCGTCCATCTCGTCGAAGCGAGGTTCTTGTCGATCTGCACTCTTGAACGAGTGCTGGGACCGTGGATGGATCGTGATCCATCTGGAGTGCGGCGAGAGGTGGCCGATCCCCCGCCGAAGCCCGTCGTCTGGTTGCACAGATCCCGCCATTGCCGAGCGACCGACTTCTGGTGCACGGACGGACGCCACCTGATTGGTGAGTTCGGTGAGATCGCCTCGGAACCGCTGATTGCAGATCCGTTACCAGTCGTCATCGTTCCTCTACCGGCCTCCAGAGGGTCCGATACGGCGAAACTTCCTGTTTCACGTGAAACAATCATCACTGATGCTTGACGTGAGGGTCAGGGCAGGGGAGTATGAGGCCCTTGCACCTTTCCTACTTGAGGAGACGATAATGCGCGGCCGACGTCGTGGTCGGAATCGGCCATCCCCCACGGGTCCTCTGGCCTCAGAGTCGGTTGATTCGCCTTCTTCGGAACCTCGGGGAGCAGTCAAAGTGCTGGCTTCCTCGGATGCTGGGAGTGAGGCCCCTGACGATTTAGCCCGTACCGATGCGACGGATGTAGGAACTGACAAGCGTGATGTGGTTCAGGCTTCCGAAGTTTCGTCCGACAGCCCCACTTTCGATTCCGTGGATGCCAATGTGAAGAGCACCGTGCAAACGAGTGCGCTGGCTACCGATAGCCCTGAGGCAACCTCGGAAGCAGTCGCACCCGTGCCTGCAGAACCTGCGGTAGTGACGACCGAGACCGAGCCCGAGACCGAGACCAAGGCGACGGCCACCACCGCCACGCCGGATAAGGCTGAGGTGGCGTCCGAAGAGCGGGCGATATCATCCGAAAAATCGCCGGCCTCCACGGGAACAGCGTCCGCTCCCGCCGGGCGTCAGCCCCAGGCCGCGTCAGGTAACCCGCTACCCCGGATTCTGGCGGTGGCCAATCAGAAAGGGGGGGTCGGCAAGACCACCACCTCGGTGAATCTTGGAGCGGCGTTGGCCGAACTCGGATTCCGAGTGTTGGTGATCGATCTCGATCCCCAGGGCAACGCCACCACCGGTCTGGGCATCGACGCCCGGAACTTCGAGTTGTCGATGTACGACGTCTTGATGCGTGACTCGTCCCTCGAGGACTGCGTCGAGCCGACCAGCATGAAGAATTTGTTCGTCGCTCCGGCGACTATCGCTCTGGCCGGCGCCGAAATTGAGCTCGTCCCGGCGTTCAGCCGTGAGATGAAACTGAAGCGTGCAATCGAGTCGGTCATCGACGATTTCGACTACGTCCTGATCGACTGTCCGCCCTCGCTCGGGTTGATCACGGTCAACGCTCTAGCTGCCGCAGATGAAGTGCTTGTCCCCATCCAGTGTGAGTACTACGCCCTCGAGGGTCTCAGCCAGCTCATGCGTAACGTGCATCTCGTGGCGTCCAACCTCAATCCGCGCCTGGACATCTCGACAATTGTCCTGACCATGTATGACGCACGCACCAAACTCTCCGACCAGGTGGCGACCGAAGTCCGGGAGCATTTCGGCAACAAGGTGTGCCGAATCGTGATCCCTCGCACGGTGCGCCTGTCCGAAGCACCGTCCTTCGGTCAACCGATCACGGCATTCGATCCTGCGTCTCGCGGGGCCATTGCGTATAGGGAACTAGCCAAGGAGGTCAGCGGTGGCACGTCGTAGTGGGCTGGGGAAGGGCCTGAGCGCCCTCATCCCCACCGAGGTCACGGGTGATCGCTCCTCTGCGCTCCGTGAAGTTCCCATTGGCAACATCAAGCCGAACCCACGTCAGCCGCGGGTCAACTTCGACGAAGAGACGATGTCGTCACTTGCCGCCTCGATCAAAGAACTCGGCGTGCTGCAGCCAATTCTTGTGCGTCGAATCGGACCGGAGCATTCCGACGAGTTCGAGCTCATCGCTGGCGAGCGCAGATGGCGAGCGTCCCGCCGGGCTGGTCTCCACACCATCCCCGTACTCATCCAGACTTCGGACGACACCCACAGTCTCGAGCAGGCCCTGGTGGAAAACCTCCACCGACAGGACCTCAATGTGCTGGAGGAAGCCTCCGCGTACCAGCAGCTGATCGAGGAATTCGGCTTCACCCACGACCAGGTGGCCACCCGGGTCGGGAAGAGCCGGACAGCGGTGACCAACATTCTCCGCCTACTCCAACTCCCCTCGGGAGTGCAACGGCTCTTGGCGGAGGGCCAGATCAGCTCGGGCCACGCGCGAGCTCTTCTGGGCACCCCTGATCGTGGCTACCAGGACGTGTTGGCCCGCCAGGTGATTTCGGACGGACTGACGGTGCGCGCCATCGAGGACCTGGTGCGGTCTCACAATGACCAGGCCAACGGTGTGATCCGCGATATCGGGACACCTGCTGCAGGGGTGGCGCCCGGTGGGAACGACGGTACGGGCGGGGTTGGACCGGCGCCAGTTCCCTCTGTCGGGCAAGGAGGACACCCGCAAGGCGGAACCACCGGCCCTCGTCTGCTTCCACCGCCGGGAATCCTGGAGCTCGAGGAGCTCCTTTCGAGTCACCTCAATACACGTGTGAAGGTGGATATGTCGGCCAAGCGGGGCAAGGTGGTGGTCGAGTTCGCCACCCTCGAGGACCTGGAGCGGATCTATAAGCTCATGGTCGGTGGAGTAGAGCCATCCATCGTTTGACGAAAACCACAAGCAGTGAGGTTAACTGACATAACTTGTATAGTTCCAGTTCAACTGCACACGTAGAGTGGTAGTTCACATCCCTGAACCACTACTAGAGCTTCGTCCACACCCTGTGCATGAGGTTGTGGATTACCCCGGACGACCGGAGGTCAGGTAGAGGTCGACTGCTGCTACCAGCCTCTGCGCCGGTCAGTCCCAGGCCGTGTCGACCCACTCGGCCAATGAGTCGAGCAGTGCCCGGGCTATGACGGCTGAACGCTCGACGACGACCGTCGGCGGGCTGATCTCGCAGATGACGGCAGGCATGCGGGTCTCGCGTAGGAGAGGTAGTGACATGCCACGGCTTCCCAGATCAGGAATGGCCAAGGTGGTGGCCAGGGCCACGTTGAGGAGTTCGGCCAGACGCCTGCCACCAGGCGACGAATAGCGGTAGCCGGAGTAGTAGGAGGTCGAACAGCCTGCTTCCGTGCCCAATCGAAGGCCGATGACCACTTCAGCGCCGGCGGCATTGGCCTCGGAGGCTTGAATGGCCCCCTCCGGGTGGTGGTGGGTCGTCACGATCGCCCCATGGCCGACCAAGAGCCGGCGCACGGCCCCGACGGTCGCACCGAGCCCACCTTCCTCGCCCAGTGACACCCGACGACCGGCCATCGTCCGGGGACTCTGGCGGAGGCGTTCCCGGTCCCGCACGGCCGACACCAATTCGGATCCGTCGTGGCGTGATCCGAACCGCAGGAGCTCCGACACCGTTGCCGCTCCGGCAATTCCGTCCACGGGGAGACCGGCGTTGCGCTGGAATTCCCCGAGGGCGACACTGGTCAGGTCGCCGAAGATTCCGTCGACCCGGCCGGAGTCGAATCCGAGTGCACTGAGGCGTTGCTGCAACTCGGCCACGTCGTCGCCTCGCAACATGGGAGATCGACGGTAGAGAAATCGGTCGCCCAATCGGCGTCCGGCTTCCACCAGGGCCGACCAGGTGTGGCGCCCGCAGGTTCCGTCTACCCGCAGGCCGCGGCGGTACTGGAACGCCTCGACGGCCGCACGTGTTCCTTCGCGATAGGCGCCCTCGGGATCGACCCCGGGGGAGAAGCCCTGCTCGACCAGACGGCGCTGGACGTCAGTGACGGCCTGACCGGTGTCGCCCAGCGCCAGATGGATCTCGCCTTCAGGACTCAAGGCCGCGCACCGGTCCCGATCGGCAGGCTCAAAGGTGGGCCGAGAGCTCCTGGAGCAGCTGGCCCTTGCCCTTTGCCCCGACGATCCGCATGGCCGGCTCGCCGTCCTTGAAGAGGATCAACGTCGGAATGCTCATGACGTCGAACCGACGGGTCACGTCCAGGTTGTCGTCGATATTGAGCTTCACGATCTCGAGCTTGCCCGCCTGCTCGTCGGCGATCTCCTCGAGTACCGGAGCGATCATCTTGCACGGGCCGCACCACTCGGCCCAGAAGTCCACGAGTACGGGAACATCCGAGGCCTTGACATGCTCGTCAAAACTAGCGTCGCTCAGGTTGGTGATCTTCTCACTCATGGTGCTCGTTCCTCCTAGGCCTGCTCGAGGCCGTACCGGTCTGTCCGTGCGGACACGCTAGGTCAACCGCTCTGACCGTGGTCTCATTCCCGTCCGCCGGAACTGGTGACCGTGTCAGTCGTGCGAGGCGGCCTGGTCCTCGAGCCAGCGTTCGGCATCGATGGCCGCCATGCAGCCAGAACCGGCAGCGGTGATGGCTTGGCGGTAACGGTGGTCCTGGACATCGCCGCAGGCGAAGACTCCCTCCACGTTGGTGTACGTGGTGGCGCCGCTGGTCGTCAGGTACCCGCTGTCCTCCATGTCCAGTTGACCCTTGAACAGGCTGGTGTTGGGCTGGTGCCCGATGGCCACGAACAGGCCCGTCACCGGCAAGTTCGACTCCTCCCCTGTTTCGAGGTTGTGGACCACGATCGACGCCACCTTGGTGTCGCCCAGAACGTCGACCACCGAGGAGTGCCACAGGAACTCGATCTTCGGGTGGGCGAGCGCCCGCTGTTGCATGACTTTGGAGGCACGAAGTTCGCCCCGACGATGGACAATGGTCACCTTGTCGGCGAACCGGGTGAGGAACAGCGCTTCCTCGAGGGCGGAGTCGCCCCCGCCGACCACGGCGATCTCGTGACCGCGGAAGAAGAATCCGTCGCAGGTGGCGCAGGTGGACACGCCGTAGCCGAGAAGGCGCGCCTCGTTGGGAAGTTGCAGCATCAATGATTTGGCGCCCGTGGCAACGATCAGCGCCTCAGCGGTGTAGGTCGGCTCGGTGGCGTCCGGGTCGCCTACCCACAGGCCGAACGGTCGGTTGGACAGGTCGACCCGGGAAACTTTGGCCGTTACGTACTCGGTACCGAATCGGGCGGCTTGTTCTCGGAAGTTCGACATCAGTTCAGGTCCCATGACTCCGTCCACGAAGCCAGGAAAGTTCTCCACCTCGGTGGTGAGCATCAGCTGACCGCCGGGCTGGTCGCTGGTGGATGACGGCTCGCCCTCGATGACCAGGGGGGCAAGCTGAGCGCGGGCCGCATAGATGGCGGCCGTGAGTCCGGCCGGTCCGGACCCGATGATGACGACCTGGCGGGCCTCGATCACGAAACGGTGGTGGCCGGGCTGACGGCTGCGCTCACGGCAAGTGCCGACCGGTCGATCCGCCGACTCCAAGCGAAGATTCCGGCGGCCACGAAGAGGACACCGACGATCAGGTCGGACAGCCACACCCGATTGCCCGGGATGTAGACGGTCAGTAGTCGGATCAACGTGATCGACAGCAGCGTCAGTGTGACGACGGCCCCGGTGAAGACGATGATGCCGAAGACGACGCCCCGGGCGGCCAGGGTGAGAGGTCGGACGGCCTTGACCTGGATGAAGTCGACGACGGCGTCGACGGCGTCCGCTCCACGGATGGGCAGGTCGTTGAAGGCGGCCAGTCCCGGGAGGGAGGAGGCTCGTTGGTCGGGCTTCGGATCCATCGTCCGAGGATACCCCGCAGGGTCGCCGACAGGTTCAGTCGACGGTCACCATGCAGATACCCATGGTGCCCGGACCGGTGTGGGTTCCGATCACCGGGCCGAGCTGGCTGACGATGAGCGGGTGCTGGCTCTTGACGTCCTTGATCAGTCCGAGGAACGTGTCGAGGTCGGCGGCCGCGCCGTGGGCCACGGCTACCCGGCTGAGTGGGGCGGAATTCAGGACTTTGTCCGCCAGGTACTGCAGCGAGCGTCCGCGTGTCCGTTGCTTCGATTCTTCGGCCACTTCGCCGTTGACGAGGGTCACGACAGGCTTGATCGACAGCAGGGAACCCAACAGAGCCTTTGCGCCGCCGATGCGACCGCCCTTTTCGAGGTGGTCGAGATTCTCGACCGCGCCGTACACCGAGGTCCGCGGGATCAAGAGAGAGGCCCGGGCTTCCAGCGTGTCGAGGTCGGCACCGCCTTCGGCCAGTTCGGCAATATCGAGGACCATCAGGCCGAGGCTCATGGTCATGCTTCGACTGTCGACGGCGCGGACCTCGATCCGGTCGGCCACGGCCTTGGCTGCAGCCATGGCTGATTGGTAAGTGGCGGATACACCGCCGGACAGACTGAGGCTGAGGATGCCGTCGTAGCCTTCGTCGGCCGCAGCCAGAAAGGCCTCCTGGAAGGCGCCGGGCGACGGTGCCGCTGTCTCGGGCAGGACGGCGCTGGCCTTGCATCGGGCCCAGAACTGCTCGGTGGTGAGGTCCCGTCCGTCGACGAACTCCTCGTCGCCGAACCGGATGGACAACGGGACGACGGTGATGCCGTGTTCGGCGGCCACGTCTGCCGACAGGTCACAAGCGCTATCGGTTACCACCCGGATCCGGGCCATGGGGCTCCTCCTCGTCCTCCGGGGGCACTACACCCTCCGTCTCCTCCGTCGGCGCACCGCCGCCGGTCCGGCTACTGCTCGGGTCACTCCGCGGAGCGCCCCTCAGTCCTCCGGGCACGGGGCGCAGGTGGCGCACCGGAGCCTCGTCCAACTCATCGTCGATTCTGGCACGGAACTCACTGGCCGGCGGATCGTCCGAGGTGTCGTGAGACTCCGGCTCCGATTGGTCACCGGCGGACTCCGTCGGCGGGGCGATGAGCCGAATGGAGGATTGGGCGGCACGCTGTCGAGGCCCGTCAGGACCTGATCCGACCCGTACCGGACCATCGGGCGCCTGCACAGGAGCCGGTCCGAGGGGCTCGGGCCGCTCGGCCGACCGTGCCGCCCGCTCCGCGCCTGCGTGCCGCTCGTCGAGGGCGGTCAGGGCGACGGTGGTGGCTGCAAAGGCCAGGGCGCCAACCACGACGGCCAGGACCACCCGGCCGAACAGGGCGAACCCGGTGTCGGCTGCGGACACGTTGACGGCGAGCACCGTGGCGACGGCCATGACTCCGGTGGCGAGGAGGACGCGGGTTATCGGGGTCGTGAGCTCGGAACCGCCCAGACCCCCGTCCTTACCGGCCACCACCGAAAGGGCGATGACGGCGGCCACCGTATAGGCGATCGAGACGGACAGGGCCAGACCGCGCACGCCGAGTGTCCCGACCAATGCGACGCCCAGAACGATATTGATGGCGTTCTCGATCAGGTAGATGCGGAACGCCGTACGGGTGTCCTGCATGGCCTGGAGGACACGCACCATGTAGAGGAACGTGCAGAATCCGGGTAGCCCGAGGGCGAACATTGCCAGAGCGGTAGCGGTCGCCGATGCCTGGGCCGGCGTCTCGTGGCCACGGGCCAGGACGAGGTCGATCAGCGGGTGGGCCAGGATGATCATGCCCACGGCAGAGGGGATGATGATGACGAGAATGCTTCGGAGGCCGAAGGTCATGCGTCGGCGGAAGGCGACGATGTCACCCTCGGCCCACCGGGCCGACAGCGATGGGGTGACGGCGCTCATTATCGACACGGCGACGATGCCGTAGGGCAGTTGGAAGAACGTGTAGGCGTAGGTGTAGGCGGACACCGAGCCGGCAACCATGGCTCCATCCGCCAGGGCCAGCACCACCACCAGGGCGACCTGATTGGACAGCACGATTCCGAACGTCCAGCCGGCGAGGCGGGTGATCCGACGTACGGCTTCGTGACCCGGCTGCCATCGAAATCGGACGTGGAGGTCGGACCGGAGCAACGACGGAACGAGTAGCGCAGCCTGCACCATCACCCCGAGCGTCGTGCCGATCCCCAACAGGACGAGCGCGGTGTGATGGTGCTGGATCGTGGCCAGATCGGTGTTGGGGACGAGGGTGCGGAACCACACCAGCATGGCGATGACCACCAGGTTGTTGGCGATCGGCACGAACATGGGAGCAGCAAACTTGCCCTGGGTGTTGAGGAGGGCCGTGAACATGGCGATCAGGCCGTAGCAGGCGAGTTGGGGGACGAACCACCGCAGCAGAAATACCGCCACCTGCTGCTGCTGGTGAACGTCGGCTCGGTGGTTGGTGGCTGTGTAGAGATCGACGATCGACGGAGTGAAGATGAAGAAGGCAACGGTGGTGACGGCCAGAACGGCGACGGTCACCGTCACCACCGCCGATATCGCCTCCCACGCCTCTTTGGCCGACTTGGTTGTCAGCTCCGCCACGAATACCGGAACGAACGTTGCGGCCAGCACCCCTCCGATGACGATGTCGATGATGATGTTTGGTGTGGTGTTGGCCAAATTGTAGGCATCGCCGAAACCGCCGCCGCCGAGGGCGGCAGCCATGGCCACCACCCGGATCAATCCCGTGAAACGCGACAGCGTGGTGCCGATGGCCATACCGGCGGTGGCTCCGGCCAGGCGTTTGGTTGCACCCCGCGGCGGCGTCGGATCCCGCGGTACCCCTTCAGAGGCGGCGGCCAGCTCGTCGATCGATCCGACCTCGTCGGTCATGGCAGTTCCGGCGTACCGGCCGATGGTCCGGCGATCGCCGCTGCCTCAGCTTCATCGACCTTC
>Ga0075018_10000175_pt1 | contig 17355 bp, 15 predicted proteins | sample ColStrG_CSR_2014_FD_71471 | JGI IMG/M metagenome (GOLD analysis project Ga0075018, IMG submission 71471) | Freshwater sediment microbial communities in response to fracking from Pennsylvania, USA - Cold Stream Run_MetaG_CSR_2014 | ecosystem: Environmental > Aquatic > Freshwater > Creek >... | reverse complement strand
TGACTCGCTTCGGAATCCATACGCTGGTCGAAAGGCATGCGAAGCAAGCCCTGGAAAGCGTGCCGTCTCTGGCGAAAAAGCGGGTTAGTCCGCACACGATTCGGCACACGACGGCTACGCACCTTCTACGCGCTGGCGTAGACATCAACACGATCCGGGCGTGGCTGGGACACGTTTCCATCGACACCACCAATGTCTACGCCGAAGTCGACCTTGAGATGAAAGCGAAGGCGCTGGCGGCCTGTGACACGGGCCGGAAAGGGCACGAAAGAAAGATGTGGCGCAAGAACCCGCGCGTCATGGAGTTCCTTCGCAGTCTCTGAACCAAAAGTTATGTGGCGCTTGTCTATGCCGAACAAGACGTCTTTACGTGCGTCCCGAGGCGAGCGCCACATAAATCTCTGCGCCACATAAGTGGGCGATCTCATGGACAAGCGTCGAAAATTCCTCGGCGGGCTGCATCCCGGATAGGAGCGTGATCTTCCCGCCATACGAGAGACCCTTCGCGGGAGCAATTCTCTCGCAGAAACTGATCTCGACACTTTGCAATTCGACGAACTTAAACAGGCGTTCGCGGTATCCGCTCACGTCGCCGTTTACTTCCGTCAGTGCCGGCAGTTCCTTGCCTTCGGTCTGACTGATGTCTTATCTCGTGATTTGCGGCCGAGCCTCAGCGCGCCCGATCGATTCCGCTAGTAGATGTACTTCTCGACGGCGATCAAGCGAAGATGGCTGCTATGGCGATTTACAAGATCCTAAGAAAGACCGAACGATTCGGCGACTCATTTTGTGTTTGTGACTCGAAGGATGCCGGCGTTGGATCGTGCGATCAGTTTTTGATGGAGCTGAGCTTGCGCGATTGTTCTGTCTACACCCAGCGCGCTTACGCGATTGGCCTCGCGCACTTCTTCAGTTGGCTGCACGCCTCGGGAGACGATCCTGACCAAGTCACGCGTCAGATCGTCGGCAGCTACATCACCGAGTTCGCGCAAGGCGCGAAACGGGGCGCTGTCGGCGCACGGGGGACGCAGAAGCCACGCCAGCCGCGCACGATCAATCATCGCCTGAGCGTGCTCGCGTCCTATTTTGAGCACTGCATCCGCCGCGATACGGAAGATGGGCGCGGACCTTGGAAGGGTCGTATCAACCCAGCCTCCGGCAACCCTCTTACCGAGGAACTGCGCCATGGGATGATCGGACGTGACTTGCCGGCGTGCCAGCGACAACGTGATGGATTTCGTCGTCGTATTCCGAGAACGCTCCCGAAGATCCTGGAGCCCGCGGCGATTCAGAAGCTGATCGACAGCGCCGGTTCCTATCGCGATAAAGCGATTCTGATATTGCTGTCTCGCGCTGGTCAGCGCATCGGCGATTGGAGTCGGGTTGCTGGCCGACACGGGATCTTGGGCATGGAACTGGAGGATGTCGACCGCAAACGGCGCTTCATCACCGTGCGCCTGAAGGGCGCGCGGGACCAGCACCGCGTGCCCGTCACCGACGATTTCTGGCCGATTTACGAAGAGTACCTGCGCACCGAACGCCGCGCGGCGCCGGACGTTCATGCCATTTGGATCGCTTCTCGGAAAGGTCAAGGCAAACCGCTTCGCTATGCGAGTTTTGAGTCTGTCCTGCGCTACATCGGCCGGAGAGCAGGCATTTCGGTTCATCCACATCTGTTCCGTCACACGCTTGCGCAGGGGGTGCTAGAAGCCACTGGCAACATCAAGCTCGCGCAGGAGATTCTCGGGCATTCACACCTTAGCACGACAGCCGATCTGTACCTGCGCGTCGATCAGCATGCGATGGTCACTGCGTTGGAGAGGGTGAAGGCCAACACTGGGCGGGCCAAGAAGAACCGCTCGTGGCCATCAGCTAAAGCTGCACAGTACGTCTTCGAGTATGACGATAAAACGATCTCGGAACTGGAGCGCACCATTGCCCAAGCTTCCGCGATCGAGCCGCCCGGAGGAGATTCTTGATGGGGGCGTCAACGTCCGCAGTCACATCATGCCGCGCGAGTCGTGGTGACTTGCGCGGCGGCGGCTGCTCTGGTGTTGATAAATTCGGCGGCGCGTTGTGCGTGGGCCGCGGCGGTGAACACCGCTCGGTTATCAGTAGCCAACACTTTCAGCCATGTTGCGATATAGGACGCGTGATCCTCGCGCGGTTCCAGAGCAAGCTCCAGGTCGGCGCACAGGAAAGCGGCCCCGAGTTCGGCAACCAGTTCCTCGACCGCGTAACCTTCGCTCCCGAAGCGATGCCCGCCGAAGTCACGGTCGAGGCGGGTCTTGTTGCCTGTCCAGTGGGTGCATTCATGAGAAAGGGTCACATAGTAACTGTCCGCGTCTTGGAAACCCTCGAATGGCGGCATCTGGATTGCGTCGGCGGCGATGCTGTAAAATGCGCGATTTCCGCCGTTTCGGATGGTTGCTCCCAGGGCTGCGAAGTACTTTTCTGCATGCTCGATACGAGCCACAGGGTCGAGTGCAGGTGCGGCCTTCGCGTAATAAACTTCCGGCAGACCTTCGATCTGCTCGACGTTGAAAACGGTGTACCCCTTAAGGAATGGGATTTCGCGGTCGATTTCGTCGCCCGTCTTTTCGTCGGTTTCTTTTCGCTTGATGCTGTCTGCGTAGACGACATGCGAGCCTTTCTCGCCCTTGCGGATGTGGGCGTCAAGTTCCAATGCCTGTTTAAAGGTCATCCAGATGGGAGCCGCGAAGTTCTGCGCCATGGCGCTTGCCCACAGCGAGAGAACGTTGATTCCGCTGTAGGGCTTCCCATTGTGCCGGAGTGGGCGCGTAATCCGTCCCGCTGCGTGTTCGGCGTTCCACGGTCTAACCCAAGGCCTGACGCCTCTCTCCAGGTGGCTGACGATCTGGTTGGTAATCCAGGTGTAGATGTCTTGCTTTTCGGTTCGCTGCATTGTGTGTCTCCCTTTACGAGCGTCTAAGAAACTTCATTCCCTCGTAATGGAGAGGTGTGTGTGCAGAGCGGCCCGAGCAGTCACAGGGCAGCCGGTTTGTGGCTGGCGACAGCTTTACCCTTGACGGCGGAAAGGGCCGTCTCTGCTATGGGTTTCGAACGAGGGAATGAGAGGTTTAAAACGCGGAGAGAACAAGGAGCCTAATAAAGAAGATGACGGCATTCCAGAAAGCAGAGGCGCTGGCAACGCAGCGCTACGACCGAGACAAGTTGCTCGGGTTGGTTGACGAGGTCACAACGCATTTCCGTATGCCAAACAGCTTCGAGAGGTCGAAGATGCGAGCCGTCTGTCGATACCTGGCCGATGCTCTTGATCGCTGCAGCGGATCAACCCTGCAACACCGCTGGAACGATTTCGAGAAAAGGTTTTGGCCGAAGTGGAAGGCTGGTGTCGATCGTCGCGGCAGGGAGTATTGGACCTGGGGTGCACGCGTCCTGATTTCTGCACGGATGATCGCTCCGAGTCTGGATATATTGTCTGACCTGCGCGTTAACCAGGGGATCGCGCATTTGCCCAAAGATCACCCACTGGCACAACAGCACACGTTGCTTTTGCAGGCGACCGGTTCGATCACATGGACGTCGGCCCACAGCCGCCAGCTGGCGGTTTCGAATGGACTGCGGATTCTACTCGTACGCGGTTACAACAGCCTCCATCATATAAAGGATGACGATCTGAAGTTGCTGGCGGTTCGCTGGTCGAAGGGGACTGACTCGCTCGATGCTGCGCTCTGCTCGCTCGGCGTGTTTTCTCGGACACCGAAGCGAGGTTCTGCCCGTCACGGCAGGAAACAGCGAATGACAGCGCCGGAACTGGTTGAAAACGCCGGCGTGCCGAAACGCTTCAGTGAGGTCATGATTCTTTATCTGGAAACGTATGAGGCCCGAGTTAGCAATGTCTATCGCACATTGCGACATAAAGCCATCGCTCTCGCACATTTTTGGCGATTCATTCGGGATCGGCATTCCGACGTTAAGCGGTGCTCCCAGATTCTGCCGCGCCATGTCCGCGACTACATTCCGCATGCAATCAGACGTGCTAGCGCAGTACAGCGAGGTCGTGGTGCCGGCAACGAAGTACGCCCAACTGCACATAGCTGGCTGGTAGACCTGCGCGTTTTCTTTTCCGACATCTGCGCCTGGGCAACCGAACCCGACTCGCCCTTCAAGCGTTTCGCTCCCCGCACGATTCCAGCGACGCGCCACACATTTCTGGGATACGGTTTCGAAAAAGCACGCGAACGCGTCCGAGCGCGCATCACCGCGACGGTGCTCGATCTGGAGCGCGAGATGCCTAAGATTCGCGCCTTTGCGCTTGAGCGGTGGAAAGCTGCGATCGCGGCTCCCAAGGTCTCAACTGCCCGCGGCTACCCGTGGTCGGACGAGGTGGATACGTTTTGGGATTGGGCGCTGCTGGAACTCCTGGTGCAAAGTGGGTTGCGCATCGAAGAGGCGAGCGAACTGACCACGTTCGACATCCTCAAACGGAAGATGCCCGATGGCCGCATTTACTACTTGCTGCACATCAAGCCGTCGAAGTTCGATCGCGCTCGTGTCATCCCCATCGGCGACGGGCTCGGTCGTGTCCTGGCCGAGATCATCCGATACGTGAAACGCTTCTATAACAGCGAGGCGGTCCCTGTTTGCGATCATTGGGACCTGCTGGAGAAGCGTCCTCGCCCTCCAGCGCCGTATTTGATCCAGGGCATTCGCCATCCCAGCACAGCTGGCATTCAGACGATCCGCACCCGCGTCCGGGAGATTTCTATCGCCGCGGAAGCCCGCCGTTCTGATGGCTCCGCTCTCGTGCTGCTGGCGCACGATTGTCGGCGCGTCTTTGCATCTGAACATTTGAACAACAACACGCCCGTGCACGTCATTCAAGCGCTGCTCGGTCACGCCTCTCTTGATACCGTCATGATCTATGCCAAGCTCTACCCCAGTCAGCTCATCGAGGAGTATCGCAAGACCGTTCGCAGTCTTTATAACGCCTACTACGGCGAAGACGGCCTGAAAAACCCGACCGCGGAAGAATGGGCGGCCTTCACTGCGAGCTGCAACCTGCGCGACATGGGCACGCACTTATGCGCCTTGCCCACTGGAGAGCATTGTCCGAAGGGGTTGATCTGCCTGGGCTGTGCGCATGCGCAGCCGAAGAAAAGTGCCCTGCCGATCTTTCGACGCATGCTGGCCAGCCACCAGCGCAGCCTGGCTGCTGCGCGAGGTCACAGCGAACCTGCCGGACAGATCGCTGCCCGCGAGATGGAGATTGTCAGGATCGAAGGAGCATTGCAAAGAGCGGAGGAATTGAGCGATGACGTGGCCGCTGCCATCGAACGGGCTCTCTGAAGTCGGATAACTGCTCAGGGCTCGTGAATCACACCCGCGAGCCAGTCGATGAGTGCTAAGGCGAGGTTTCACCAACAATCCATGAACATGACAAGTGCCATCAGTCCGCGGTGAAACACTGACCTTAGCCGCCGTACTGAAAGAGCACCACGTCCCTACTCGTACCGGTAACGCAAGGCCGCGATGTTCTCAACAGCCTGAGGAGTAATAGGTCCGAACGGAACCATGGGACTGTCGGCAGTATTGCCGTTATGACCCGTCTTCGGCTCGTATGTCCTGCCCGGATGCCGCGCTTGCCATTCGGACCAGAGACGATCGACATTGGCATGGTTCAGGAAAAAGACCGGATCGTTTGGAGATGTCGGGAGAATCATGGTGCCACGCCGGGGCGGTCGCGCATCGCCTTGTGAGATGGCGCCACCCACCCATTTGTGAACCATGTTGTGGTAAAACGATTGCTGGTGCCGAGCCTCCCGAGATCGCCCGCACTTGCCCCTATCCAACCGTCGGCACTGCAGGCCATCGTGTTTGCAGGACGCTCGCCTTCGAGTGCGTTGCGGAAGCTTCGGTGGCGGTCGCTGGTTACGTTGAACGGCGGCACGTCGTACTCATCGGCCGCGAACGCACTGTCGACGTCGGCCTTCGTCGGCAACGTACTCGCGTTGTCCAAATGCCGGGTCAAATAAACTGTTTTCGAAGGGGCCCAAAAAGCGCCCTCCGGATGCACGTTGAGCGTCCACTCGCCCTTGCGGAACGGCCCAGTCGTTACAGCGTACTCCTCCGAGGGGCTGCCGCTACCGCCCATGAAGTCGTCTCTAAACACGGAGTGTGGGTTATCGGGATTCACGCTAACTGGATCTGTCCAGTCCCAATAAGGCACGGTGATGGGTTTGCCGCTCACCTCGCGGAGCGCATCCTCAAAACGTCGGAGAAGTTCTCGATGCCATGGTAGAAACATCGGTGCGGCGTGTACCATCTGCATCGTCGAGTCATCTCCATGCGCCGCGGGATTGCAGAGGTATCGGTCCTTATGCCACTGAACGAATTGGTCGTAGTAGCTCAGCGAACTGTTGTAAGGAGATCGCGCGCGCTTCAACGCCAGGACGGCGTCCACGAAGTCCTTGCGTTCCGAGGCCGTCAGCGCGGTTACGCTCTTGCGGATACGGGTGTCGTTGGTGGTCGTCGCGTGCGACGGACGCTGCGCAGACGCCATCTGGGCGATGGCGGCCGCAAGAGCGATGATAGACATCAAGGACGCAAACACCGGAACGCGAGACGCGTGCCAACTCGCCCGCAACTCTTTATCACGGTTGAACGCCGCCATCAATGTCCTCCTTCCGCCATCATCAAGATCACGCGGCCTCGACTTGGCTGTAGGTGAATCAGATTCTAGCCGATGACCGTCGACAAGAGGCAACCTTTCTTTCTTCAACTCGCAAGTCTTGCAGCCTGAGGATTGGCTGGCTTTGGTACATCGTCGGCCAAGTCATCTAGCGTTATCAGGCCATACCGCTCAGAACTCCGGATTGGTGGACAATGCCGATAGCTGGAACCCTTGCATCAGGGAGCGTTGCAGAGGGCAGAGGAATTAGGTGATGATGGGCTTGCTGCTATCGAGGGGACTTTCTAAAGTGGCACAGGCGGGATCGATCGAGCGCGCAGAGGCTCGGCCACAAATCACGAGATAATCTGTCGAACACATACACGGCACGGAAACCCACTAAACGCGGCTCTGGCTTGTCCGTTCTGGCATCGCTCTGCTGGCTCTGCTCGCCGTCGCTGCCGTTGCGCTTGTAGCCAATCATCGGGGCAAAGATCATGATTCCCTTTTCCCCGCGTTTCACTCTCCGGCCCAACTCGTTCCATGAGCGAATACCCGCAACTCTGGTCGCCGTCGGACGCTGCGAAGCACTCACACACTACCCATATTTTGAGCACCGCCACGATCCACTATGCTCATCATCCGCATTACGGCGTGACGGTGACGAGGATGCGGAAGTGTTCCTCCTTTGGACTGCACCAAGTACAGGTGGCGCTGCCCAGTGGAATGCAGATTCTGATCCCAGAGTGGATGCTGGATGAAGATCGCTGCCGTGGGATGGAGATTGTGGAACATCCCACTCTGGCAATCACCGCACTCTTCGCGTTACGCGAACTGATCGATGCGCAGCCGTGGACTCCAGCACCAACAAGCACGGTAGCCTCAGAAGCATCTTCGCCAGGAGGTGCGTTTGATGAGCCCGCCACGCCAGGGAGTTCTGCTCTGGGAGATTCCCCACACACAGGAGTTGCCGCAGGACACGCAACAGCGTTGCCACGAGTTACTAAGTCACCTGCTGCTGGCAACCGTGAACCCAACCCCAATCAGTACCGAGGAGGAGAGCGATGAGCGAGAAGATCCAACCGAGTCACATTGAACGCGAGGCCTGCGTTTACATCCGGCAGTCGACGATGCAGCAGGTGCGCACACGCCTGGAAGGACAGCGCCGCCAGTATGATTTGCGGGAACGGGCTCAGGCACTCGGTTTTCAGCGTGTGGTTGTCATTGATGAAGACTTGGGCCGCTCCGGAACTGGCTCCGTCGATCGTCCGGGTTTCGGTCGTCTGTTGGCCGCAGTATGCTCAGGCAAAGTGGGTGCCGTGTTAGCGTTCGAAGCTTCTCGTTTGGCCAGGAACAACCGCGACTGGCACCACTTGATCGACCTCTGCGCCATGGCCGGGACATTGGTCATCGATCATGACGGCATCTATGATCCCAGCCTGCTCAACGACCGGCTTCTGCTCGGCCTCAAGGGCACTATGAGTGAGTTCGAGATCAGTTTGCTTCGACAGCGCGCAATAGAAGCGCGCCGACAGAAGGTGGGCCGCGGCCTGGTGCTGACCCAGGTTCCTGTCGGTTATGTCCGTACCGAAGACGAAGGCATGGAGAAGACTCCGGATCGTCAGATTCAGGAAGCTATCGCGGGCATCTTCCGTAAGTTTCGCGAGTTGGGCAGTGTGCGCCAAGTTCTGCTTTGGTATCGCGACGAGAAACTGCTTATCCCGGCACTCTCCCGCGCGTCCGGTCATCGCAACGTGATCTGGATCGCACCGGTCTATCCTCGTATTTTCGGCCTCCTGAAAAACCCGACCTATGCCGGTGTTTTTCGTCTGGGGAAGAAACCACACTCGCACCTCTATCGTGGATGGCCGCGCGCGTAAGACACGCGGTCACGCACGCCCGCTCGAACAGTGGAGTTGGCAAAACTGGCTTGATGGTTGCCCTAGCTGAGTGGTTCGAAGCCAATGAAATTCCGTTCACTGTGCTCGACCTCGATACCGAAAACAAGGCTCGGGGCTCGCTCAAGCACTTCTTCAACGGGTCAGTAGCCAAGGTGAATATTCACACGCCAGCCGGTCTCGATGCGTTCGTAGATCACCTCGAATCCGGTGCAGCGATCATTCTCGCCGACATGGGCCTCAGTGATCACTTCAAAAGCGGCCAACGGTTATCACTTCAAAACCGGCCAACGATAGGCAGCCGGGAGCAACCTCAATGTTCTACCCTGCCCGCTCTTGTTCAGGCAAGTCTAATTAAAGGCTAAAAAGGATAGCCACCTTGGCCTTGAAGCGTTCCCAGAAGCCTATCGTTTGACTGGAGGATGTCGACGCTCTTGGGTTTCGCTCGATGTGTTGCACATGCTTGAATCCCGGAGGAATTTCGAAGAGTCCGGGATCGAGCGACCCTAGCTCAAGCTGTGTCACTAGTGTTTCACTCTTTGAATCTGTCTGCCTATTGGTTCCGTCCGGCAGCGTGTACGTGCCTTTCGAAACCATGACCAGCTGCACAGCGAATCCTGTTTCTGATTCCCCGATATCGACAAATTCGGGTTTTTCGGCTGGCTGTTTCCCTGCGACCAACCAGCCGTGGGCTCGTTTCAACTTCCGGTCGCACGAAACTTGAGGGTCGAGATCGATATACCATCCGTCCGTCACCGTTTCTTGTGGTTCGGAGTGGGAGCCTTCAAGCGGAATCTGCTTTCTTGTGATAATGACGTGTCTTGCGATGTGTCCAAAAAACTCTTTCCGCTCGCCGGTATCCACCGTAGTTGTTTCGATTCGCAGTGTCGGTGCTCTAGACGGAGACATGTCTGGCTTGCCTAATCCACGCGCCTCGATCTCTGCTTGAGTCAGTGGTTTCGGAGGATAAGGTGCTGAGACGTATTCGGCAGCATCAAGGTTCAACTCAAAAACTTGCCCCAAGTCACAGCGCGTAATGGCAGCGAGCCGGGGCCCGGATAACCATTGTTGTGAGCCATCTTCTTTTCGCTGCCCCTCGTAATTCCGGAACTCCATCCGCTTCCGGTCTCCCTGCACGTAGATAGTCTGCTCACTCGGATTTCCAGTAAAAACGCGACGGATCGTCATCTTGATCCCGGTGTTTTCCGAGGCTTGCAGCAGAGGGACACCGACAAGAAGTAAACAAAGGGACGATAACTGCATGGCGTCGCCTCCAGCATCACGCTTTACAACTCAGCATTACGCTAGCTCTGAGGTTAGTCGGAGTCAAGAGTTAAGCTCCCGATGCAGAACAAGTAAGCGCTTTAATTTTCCGGCGCGTCCAGTTTGGTTCTCCAACTTCGTGGACCGCACTTGAGCACGTGGCCGTGGTGCAGTAGGCGGTCGAGCATGGCGCTGACGGCGGCCGCATCGCCCAGCAGTTTGCCCCAGTCTTCCACTGGGCGATTAGAAGTCAGTATCGTGCTGGCGCGCTCGTAACGGCGCATGATGATCTCCAGGAGTTCTTCGGCGGCAGTGAGCGGCAACTTGCGCATGCCCAGGTCGTCGATGATGAGCAGGGGCACGGTGACCAGAAACTCGATGTGCTCTTTGCGGGTGCCGTCGAGGGTGGCGTCGGCCAAGTCATCAAGCAGCTTGTGGGTTTCGCGGTAGAGGACGCGGTAGCCCTGTTGAATCGCAGCCTGTCCGATGGCTTGCGCCAAGTGGCTCTTGCCGGTGCCGGGTGGGCCTAAAAACAAGGTGTCTTCGTGGCGGGCGATGAAGGTGCCGGTAGCGAGGTCGAACACCAGGCTGCGATTCATCTTCTTGTTGAAGTTGAAGTCGAAGTTGTCGAGGGTCTTCTGCGAGTCGCGGAACTGGGCTTGCTTTTTCCGCCGCTCCAGTAGACGCTCACCGCGACGGGCCAACTCGTCCGAGACTAGGCAGGAGATCAGGTCGATGGGGGCGAGCGGTTCGCTTTGCGCCTGGCGCAGACGGGTCTCCAGCACGGCGGCCATGCCGCCCAGACGAAGTTGTTTGAGTGCACGATCGAGTTCGATGAGGTTCATGGTTCCAGCTCCTTGGTTCGATGGTTGATGAGGTCGCGGTACTGCACCAGTTCGCGGATCAGAGGATCGACTTGCTGCAAACTGAGTGGGGCTTGCGGACAGCGTTCCAGATAGCGGCGGACGAAGCGGTATTCCTGGACACCTATTTCCAAGGCAGCAGCGCAAGCTTCATCGACGGCCGCCGCGCCGTACTTCTTGGCCAGGGAAAGAACGCCGAGGATACGGCGCACGCCGACTTCTCCCTGCTGGCGATGGATGGCTTCACAGAGTGCGCCGATGTGCATGCCGGCGCGGCCCGCTCGCCACAGTAGTTGCGAGGTGCGGAGTGGGGTTCGTTTGGAGTGATCTTCGGACTTGATGCGATACCAGCCGCGTTTCTGGCGCACGTGCTCGCGCAGCAGTTGGCCGGTTTTGGGATCGAGCAGGCGAACGAAAACATCGTCCCATTGCACGCGGACCACCCGCCCGATCCAGCCGGGCGGCGCGCCGTAGTACGCGGCTTCGACCTCGACGCAGCCGTCCAGATGCACGATGCGTTCGCCGTACTGGTAATAGCGGAAGGGTTCGACCGGCAACGGAAGCAGGAACGGTTTCTCTTCGGCGAACATGGCCGCGACTTGCCGTTTGGTGGTGCCGTGGATGCGCGTGTCAGCCCAGCGTTCTTCCCAGCGATCGAGGTAGGCTTGGGCTTCTTCCAGACTCTCGAAGCGCAGACCTTTCAATGGCGTTTTCTGCGCGTGGCCGACGCCAGCCTCGACTTTGCCCTTGCGATCTGGATCTTGAATGCGACACGGCATGGCGACCGCGCCGTAATGCGCGAGCACGTCGCGATAGAGAGGATTGAGAGCGGGATCGTAAATGTCGGGGACGAGCACGCCTTCGCGCAAATTATCGAGAACGACGATGCGAGTGGCCCCACCGAATCGGCGAAACGCTTTCTCATGTAACTCGGCCCAGATGCGGGCGCTGGAGCGGAAGACGAGCAGGCGAACCGACTTGCGACTGCAGCCGAGTGTCGTCACGAACAGCCGGGTGCGTCGATACTTGCGGCTCTCGGGATCTCGCACCATCGGACCGGTGCCGTAATCGACTTGTGCTTCTTGGCCGGGAGCGGTGACGATCACCACGCGGGCTTCGGGCGTTTGCGCGCCGTGCAGCTTGCGCACGAATCGCTGCACGCTCTGGTAGCTGCTGGCGAAGCTGTACTCAGAAACCAGGTCCTGGTAGATCGCCACAGCATTGCGGCCTCGGCGAAGTCCCAGCTCGATGGCCTCTCGGTATGGCTCGCAGGCACTGGCGCTGGGACTCCGTTGTGGAGACGCAACTGGCGCCGAGGAAAAAGCGCCCACTTCGTCTGGTTGGGATGGGTTGAGGTCGGTGATCAGCTTGGAGTCGGTAATCACCTCGTTGGCCGGTTTTGAAGTTGCTTTTCCCTTCGTGGAAGGGTTTTCGGGGTTGGTTTTGAGGTTGCAGTTGCGGTCGGGAATCACCGCGATGGCCGGTTTTTCCGCGCCAAGGTCGGTGATCACTTCGTTGGCCGGTTTTGCCGTGCGCCGTCCCCAGCCTCTGGGCGGACGCACGGCAATCCCTGCCGCTTTCAGGTACTGGCTGGCGGTTTCGCGACGGACGCGGGTCTCTTGCTGGATGCGCCGCAGCGACCATCCCAGCCGTCCCAGAACTAAAACTTGCTGTTTCTTCTCTTCGTTCAAGACATTGGCCATGCCCAGGGAGGCTACAAGCCTCTGCGGGCGTCAATGTCCCGGACGCTATTCTCGTTGGCCGGTTTTCAGGTGATAACTATTGGCCGGTTTTGGGTGATCGCTGAGGCATGGGGGCCGGCTCCGGGCAGATAGCAAGTGACTGGTTCGACGCGATGTATGACGATGTCTCAGCCACTGGCGCACGTTTCACTGCTGTTGGAGTCGTTACGCCGGACCCGGCGAGCGTTGAGAGTGTCCTTGCATGGGCAAACCGACTGCAAGAGCGGGCCCAGTATGTTGTCGTCCAGAACGCCACAAGTCCCCAGTCAGACTTCAGCTATTGGGATTCGGCTGAGCAAGCAGTTCATTTCCGCGAAGCACTGTCGCCGACCGAGATTCGAATGGAATTTCGTTTAGCAGAACTGGAGAACCCAGCCCGGCAACACGGTATCCGCCTTGGCCAGGTTGCCACGCGGCAGAACACAGTCGCCGAGTTGAAACGTGCTTCCATCGTGATGCGAGCCGAGAGCTATCGACGGCGGCTCTTCTCCGAGTTCGACCGCGCAAAGGAGATGTTCCTACCATGAGCCCCGATCAGGAACTCCTCAATTTGGCGGGCGCAGAGGCCGAGAGCAAAACCCTGTTCGACGAATTGGCAGGACTGGTGCCCGCTGAACGGCAGGCGGAATACTACAGGGTCATCGCACACACTCGCACCCTCAGCCCAAACGACGAGATGCTCCGGATACTGGAAGCGATGGGCATCCTCGCGCTGCTCACTCGAGAAACGCCCGCGGAGATCGCCGCTGAGCGCAAGGCGCTGAGGAAGATTCTGGAAAACTCGGCGTCTCAGGCCAATGCAGTCGAGAAGCGAATGGAAGAATACACATCGCTACTTGAATTACGCCTTACCCACTTGCCGAAGGAATTGGAAACAGGGTTGGACCCGCCTCGAATTGCCAAGCTGCTGGGCGAGAGTGTGCGACAGTGTTTCCAGCAGTCCGGTCTGCCGGATACCGCCAGAGCGCTTGACCAGTCTTGCTCTGAAATGACCTCCGTTCAAGAGCAACTTGTGAATGTGTTGCGAGAAGTAGCTCACCCTGACATCGGAGTGATTGCGAGGATTAGAAGCGCCAATGATTCGCTCCTGCGGAGCATGACTACTAGGGCGCAACAGATGGACAATTTTTTTGTTAGGCTGGAAAAGCAGGTCTGGGCGACCTGGCTGCCTGTCGTTGCCAGTGCTGCTCTAGCACTGGGATTCGCGTTGGGTACGTGGTTTGCCAACGTGCGACAAGGAATGCCGGAAGCGTCAAGTGCCGCTCAGTCACAACAGATGCCAATGCCGGAAGCTCCTGCGCAGCAAGTCGTTCCGCAGCGGAGCACAAAGCATCATTGAAACGGGGCTAGGTCGCCAGGGAGTTCACAAGAGACATGCCGAACATATGGTTCACGGCGGATTTTCATTTTGGGCATAGCAACATTATCCGCTACTGTAATCGACCGTTTCGAAGCGTCGAGGAAATGGATCAAACGATCCTCGACCGTCTCAACGCCTCCGTTAAGGCCAATGACATCCTCTATTTCCTTGGGGATTTCTGCATCGGGAGCAAGGGAAAGGCTCTGGAGCACCGCAAGCAGATTCACTGCAAGAAAATCTTTGCGGTGCCGGGCAATCACGACAAACAGATTCGCAAGCTGACCGAGGAGTTCTCTTGGCTCAGCAACCTTGCGGAAATCTCTATACATGGCCAGCCCGTCGTGATTTGTCATTACGCCATGCGGGTCTGGAATCGCTCCCATCATGGAGCGTGGCACCTGTACGGACATTCTCATGGGAACCTCCCTGACACACCTACTTCCCTTTCGATGGATGTCGGCGTTGACACTCACGATTTCCGCCCGTGGCATTTCGAATCGCCTTACTGATGACTGAGAAGGCAAAGAGGCTGAGCGAGCTACGCGGGACCGATCCATTGAATATCCAGTAGTTTAGGATTCGTTCGAGCTATAGGCACTCTCCAAACCTACGAATCCACAGTTTCGCCGCTTTGGCCATTCTGACTCGCGGTCCTCAACAAGACGTTCGCAATCGGCAGTAGCACTTTTCCCCGAGCCGACCTCGCGTTGCAAATCTGGTTTCGCGCCGTAATCAAATTCTTCCCAAAAAAGAAGCGCCCGGCACCGCTCGGGCCGCTGGGCGCTTTAGTACTGCGTCTACTTCGATTCCTTAGTGATCGCGTCCGCAGCATTGCTGGCCACGATCCAGCTTGCCGAACCGGCCACGACGGCTTCATCCTCAAACCACAGAAATCCGAAGTCGTCGATGCACTCCGGAAAATCCGGCTTGATGATGATGTATCCCGGAATCACGGCACCTGGGATGTAAGCATTGTCGGCGCGATTGTTGCTGTACGTCATCGTCTTCGAGACCGTACCGACTCCAGCTACATACGAAGTGCTAGATACCGGGTGCGTGCCCAGAATATAGTTCACGGCGCGAAGCGTGTATTCGGGGCTCACTAGATCCGGAAACGCCTTGTGCATGAAATACATTCGGATAGCCATGTCTATCACGGCGCCCGATCCGCCCCAGGTCCCGAGGCTCGGGGGCACGCCGAACGGAGTGGCGTCCAACCGCTTGTCCAAACCCGTCATGTATGTCTTCACCGCTTCGCGCATTTGATTTTTCGCGCTCGCGTCCAGATAAGGCAATGCCCGGACTGCTGTCCAACCATGGAGGTCCATCTGCTGCGGGGTGATCATCTGAGTGAACAATTCCTTCAGACGGGACTTGTATGGCTCGGCACCATTCGTGGCGATAGTTAATTCCAGCGCCGCAGCCCAGTCCAGTGCTACGCCAGATCCGCCACGGCCGAAGACGGCTGGCGGAGTCGTTTGTGCGATCGCGGTGCCAGAGTTCGTCGGAGTGCCCGAGTTGCCCCCTGGCTTACGACCACCTTGAGCACTAGAGACGACACCTTGGGACGCAGCCAGCGCACCACCTGCGGGGGCACTTGCCGGAGCCTCTCCGTTTAAGCCGCCGACCGGATATTGCGTTGGGTGAGCCTTCGCGTCCATCCATGCTTTGATCGCGGTCTCGAGGCAGTCTTTCGCTAGCGCATCGTCCCAGCCTTTCAGCGTATCCGCCGCTGCAGCCAGCGCCGCGATGGCATTCCACTGGAAATACGGGTTGTTGGTAGTGAAGATCCAGCGATCGTCCGGCTTGCCGGAGTAGTCGCCCCTCGCTTCGTTCGGGCCGAGCTTCGGGTCGTAAATGCGGCCGTCAGTTTTCGACGCTCCATCTCCCAGGTGCGTGTATTGGCGCAGATCTGGCTCGTGAGTGCCGCGGATGGCGTGGCCTATATTGTGGAACTGCGCCAGGATGAGCAGTGCGCCGTGCTTGACTTGCTGCACCGTATCGGGCACGCCATCGGGACGGTGCATCTCAACCTCACGGCCGGCTTCGTCTACCGTGAGTTCGTCATACTTGAGATTGAATTCCCGATACGCGAGAGCGAGGCTTTGAATCACGCTGAGCTGCGCAGGTTCCTCGAGGTCGAAGTCCCCCGCATCGTACCAGCCGCCCACGTTCATTCCAGGGATGTGATCGCCGCCTTTGTACTTCCCGTCCGTTGCTTTGACCTGGTTCCAGCCGTCGAATTGCTCCCCAACTACGGGCGCCATACGGCCATCATCCAGGTGCGAAGCGCCGTGCCACACACGGTAGCCTTCGCGAACGGAAACGTGATCCATCTGCACCGCAAGGTGATGGTCCAGGCTGTCCTGCCAGATGTTCGCGTAAGCGTCCTTTGCGATGGGGAAGGGGGCCGTACGCTGGTCTCCATACTCGACAGCATAGAGGCCGGGGTCCTTCACGGGGGTGAAGTCGAATTTCGAGTAGACGTAGCGCAACCAGGGTGTTGAAGGCGTGATCGGGCCCTCGAACACCTGCTTGTAAGATCCGTCTTCCATCAGGCGCAGCACTCTGGCCGTCTTCGGCGCGTTGTACTTTGGGTCGAGTTCGAGCAGCGCCACCTTTGAGAAGCCCGGCACATAACCGACCTGGCTGTGCGCTATCACCGGCGGCCGCGTCCAGTTCGGAATTACATCCGGCCTGATGTGCCAGACGATGGCCCCGGTGGTCTTGCCCGAAGGGACCAGTGAACGCAACACGAACCAGCCGTTCTGCGCGCGGTCGCGTCCATCGAAGAGCATTAGGTTGGTCGTATCCGATACGACATTCACACGGGCCAGCGCATCGTCGACCCCAAGGGTGATGCTCTTGCCCTCGGCAAACGCCAGCGGCTGAGTGTAACCCTTGGCCTTATCCCAGTCCTCCAGGTAGTAGGCCTTTTTCGGTTCATCAGGCAGCGGCATAACCTTCGTCATCGGATCGTTAGGCGTACGCGGGAAGATGCCGGCTTTGGTTCCGTCCACCAGGTAAGCCTTGCCCATGTAGATCGAGGGCAGGAACTCCAGGTTGAAGCCCGCCCGCCCCACCAGTTTCTGCGGTAGCGGCTTATCGAGATTGATGCTGACCTGCACGCCGCCTGGCTCCGCTGCAACTTCCAGCGTGTAATTGAAGTCGAACGTCGGGAAAGCGAGGCCGGCGGTGAGCCGGCTGTTCGCCTTGTCGGCATTGCGACCTTTGAGGGTCGCCACCAGGTCCCACTGCTCCGGCGTTGGCATCAGCCGCACGTCGCCGTTCGTGGCGATGCGCTGGCCGTGGAGAATCATCTCCATGGCCGTGTTCTTTTGGTCCACAAAAACCGGATGGTACGTGCTGTCGTAGAGAAAAACGCTGAAACCTTGCGTATCGAGGTAATTCTTGTCGGTCACCTTCATGGCAAAATCGGCGCCGCACAGGCCTGGGGCCGAGATCAGGACCAAGAGGATACAAATTCTGATTCGCGTGAACATAGATTGGGATTGATCCTGCTCCTTTGCCCCAACATGATATGACATGCACACCTTCTGGGCGCCGTTTGTTC
>Ga0075018_10000174_pt1 | contig 17374 bp, 21 predicted proteins | sample ColStrG_CSR_2014_FD_71471 | JGI IMG/M metagenome (GOLD analysis project Ga0075018, IMG submission 71471) | Freshwater sediment microbial communities in response to fracking from Pennsylvania, USA - Cold Stream Run_MetaG_CSR_2014 | ecosystem: Environmental > Aquatic > Freshwater > Creek >... | reverse complement strand
GTTAGCGTGGAGGTGGCTCGTCGCCCAATGCCCTATTGAGCTAAATCAATGTTCAAACCGTTTATCGGTGAAAATAATAATCCATGAAAATGATAGCAGTTGCATCATCCGCGGTGATTGCTCTCGCCGCGATTGCTATACCCAACCAAGTCCAGGCTGACTGGTGGGATAATGTCATCGGTGGCTTGGCCACTGGGGCCTTCGTTTCCAACTATTACAATCCTCATCGCGGTTACGATCATGGCGCTTACGCCTACAGATATGGGCAATCCTATAATGGTTTTCAGCGCTCTAGTTATGGCGACACGAACAACCACGACGAGCAGAAACATCCCTACGGTCCGCCCTACAAACATTAGACCGAGTTCTAATCGTGCGCAGGGGTGAGCTGGTTGGGAATCGATGTCCGCCAGGTGCCGACGGACATGCCGCCTTAGCAGCGTTATTTTTGCGTTTTGATATAGGCTGCTAAATCGGCCGCTTCGCTTCGCGACAAATTCATATCCGGCATTCGGGGATGCGGGTTCAGCAAAAAAAACGCGAGCGTTGATTCATTGAACTCTGGGTTACGGGCGATGGTCGAAAATGCGGGCGATTGCGTAGTGCCTACCTGTTGATTCGCCGCCACGACATGGCACGTCGCGCACCAGCGCTTGGCCAAGGTGTCGCCCTTGCGTGCGTCAGCGGCCGAGGCGCTCGTCGCCAGGACAGCCACAAAGATCATAGAAAGCCCAGCGGCAGAATGCATAAGTAGTCCCAGGGGGTTGTTGTTGAAATCATCGTAGCATGTTTGCGTAATGTCCGCCGTTACTGCGGCTCCTGCTCGCCGGCTTTCGGCTCTTTTTCATTGGGACCGCGCCATAGTTCGTATAACGCCAAGGTGGCCACCAGTAGTCCAATGATGACAAAATTGATCGTCGCCGACGGGCTGGAAAAGCGAAGGAGCCACGGCGCAGCGATGAGCCAACTGCCAATGAGTACGTTGATCCATTCTTCCCACAAACGGAACGTTGATATCGTTACTATTTCTGTGCAGATAAGAACGAAGCCTGTTAAGACCGCAGCAGTCGTTGCAGTCGGCTCGGCGTCATATTTCAGTGGGCCCGGCGAGATGCATAACCAAATGCTGAGCAACCAGCTACACCAACTCTCCCAATGTATGGGTGGGTTAAATTGTATTCGCGCCATAAAACCCCCGTGCACGTAGGCAAACAACAAAATGCTTTTCCCGAAACATCGCGCCATTAACTACATCGCAGAAAACTAGCAACTCATCTGAACGAGCCATTGATCGAAATCAAAGATCCGGATTTTCCGGGATGTGGTCACATCAGCCCTGATGCCCATATAACCAATTCGGTAGCCACCTTTCCGAAAGCGTTGTCGAGAGCTGCGGCCGCTGCAGGGGCGTCTGCCGCAGCGGCCGGAACTGTCGCGCGAAAGATACGCGTGCCGAAGATTTGTCCATTGTCGCCAAGGATTTTGGCTGAAAATTCCGCCTCGGCCTGAGGGGTAGCCGCCAGCGATATCTGGAAGCTCCGAAGGTCGATGAGAAGCTGACGGCTGGTTGTAAAGCTTTCGATCGGTCTGGCAACGCGCAAATTGGCATTTTCGAAGCTTTGAATAATCCGGGCCTGAATGAGCTTTGGGATATTGTCACTCCATTTCGCATTTGAAAATGTCGGTCCCTCGCTGCCGCTTGGCCGTACCAGGATCTTTTGCGTGTCAAACATCAGCACCGCCGTCGGCTCCGGAATGCTCAGTTGAGCTGAGGGTATCTTCGTGATGGGAGGAAAATCGTGCGGGGCCGTGAGGTCGTAGATGATTGGGCTTGCGGCCGCCGGACCACTGCCGGTCAACCGTTCAAGGCTACTTATGATTCCATCGAGGCGATCAGAATTGCGGGCAAGTGCCGCCGAAAAGGTACTAAGGTTTGTGAGCGTGCTGTGCAGCGGTTCTGAACTTTCGGAAATGAGGCCCTGCAGTTGAAGGAGCGCATCGCGCGCCGCCCGCGTCATACTCACGCTGGCCGTCGGATCGGCTTTAAGCACAGGCACGCCGGAAGAGGCAGCAGCCGGCAGCATCTTGCTGCGCCCTTCCAGCGCAATCACCGGAGCACCGGTCAATCCCTGAAATTCGAGGCCGACATGTGTGTCGGCGCGTATCGGCGTGTCAGCCGCCACCGCGACCATCGCGCTCACCTTGCGAGGATCATCCGGGCTGAGCTGAAGGTTGGTGACTTCGCCGACGCGAATCCCGTTGAATAGAACGGCCGCGCCCTTCAACAGACCGGAGACGCTGTTCTCGAATTGGATCTCGTACACCGTTCGTTGGCTAAGACCGCCGGTGTTGTTTAGCCAGTAGACAAAGCCGAAAATCGTGCCGATAGCGGCGATCACCAGAAGACCGACAAGAGCATAAGGCGCGCGCGTTTCCATGATAAATCCTCAATGCGTCGCACGCGTGATCACGCGCGCACGTTTGCCTTGGAAGTAGGATTTGACCCAGGGGTGATCCGATTCGATCACTTCCGCGATGGGGCCGAGCGCAACGATCTTTCCGTTGGCGAGCGCGGCAATCCTGTCGCACTGCACCTGCATGCTATAAAGATCGTGCGTGACCATAAAGACGGTGAAGTTCAGTGTTTGCTGTAACGTCTTAATGAGAGCGTCAAACTCGCCGGCCGAAATTGGATCGAGGCCTGATGTCGGCTCGTCGAGGAACAGGATTTCCGGATCAAGCGCGATTGCGCGGGCAAGTGCCGCGCGCTTGGTCATGCCGCCAGACAGTTCTGATGGAAATTTCATTCCGTCTTCCGGGCTTAGACCGACCATTTCCAGCTTGGCATTTGCCAATTCGTCCAACAAAGGCTTGGGAATGTGAAGGCTTTCGCGCATCGGAAACTGAATGTTTTCCAGGATGGTCAGCGATGAGAACAATGCCCCTTGCTGAAATAGAACGCCCCAGCGCCGTTCCATGGCGCGTTCCTGTTCAGTGTTGGCGGTATCGCGATCAACTCCCATGACTTCGATGCGGCCTTGCAGCTTCGGAACCAGGCCGATGATGGTGCGAAGCAGAACCGATTTGCCGCCACCTGACGCGCCGACCAGGCCCAAAATCTCTCCGCGCCGCACCTCGAGTGACAGGTGATCGAGGACAAGCTGATTGCCAAAGCCGACAACGAGATTGCTGATACGAATGACAATCTTTGGTGTTCCGTCAGCCATCCCGTCACATGCCGATGGACGCGAAAAAGACGGCGAATATTCCGTCCAATACGATCACGAGAAAGATGGATTTTACGACTGAGTTTGTGGTCTGTAATCCGAGTGACTCGGCGCTGCCCTTGACGCGTAGTCCCTCGCTACAGGCCACGAGTCCGATCACCAGCGCCATGAATGGCGCCTTGATCATGCCAACTTCAAAGTGAGTGACGGATACCGCTTCCCGCAGGCGCGCGATGAATATCTCAGGGCTCATTCCGCCGTAGAGCCAAGCGACCAATCCGCCGCCAAACAACGCTGCCATGGAGCCGAAGAATGCGAGGATGGGCAGCGCAATAATGAGGGCGACGGCCCGCGGCAGGATCAGGACCTCAACCGGATCAAATCCCATCATGCGCAAGGCATCGATTTCCTCGCGCATTTTCATCGACCCGAGTTCGGCCGTATAGGCGCTGCCGGAGCGGCCGGCCACCATGATCGAGACGATCAGCACTCCAAGCTCCCGCAGCACCAGGATGCCGACCATGTCGACCACATACGCATCGGCATCGAATTTTCTGAAATGGAAAATGCCCTGTTGCGCAACGATGCATCCAATCAGAAACGTAATCAGGACCATGATCGGAATGGCCTGCCAGCCCACGCGGTAAAGGTGATAGGCGGCCGAAGTGATGCGGAACGTACGCGGCCGACCGAGCACCCGCACCAGCGCGAAACTCAGTGCCGCGAGCATTTCCAGGAACGTCACGAATTCAGCTTGAAGTGCAAAGGTATATCGGCCGATCCTCTCGAGCCCAAGGAGCAATTTATTTTTGCTGACCGGCCTTTGCACCGTCCGACGGTTGACCCGACCGACTTGATCGAACAACCCGCGATAGCGCTCGGGGAGCTGGAGAAATTGAACTCGCATTTTGCGGGCGATGCAGCCGCGAGCCAGACGTTCCAGTAGCCATGCACCGAGTGTGTCGAGTTCACGCACGCCTGCCATATCGATGGCGAGTTCGCGCGCCGTTGAAATTTGCGGAATTATCGCCGCCAGACGCTGTTCAAGCGCCTCCGAGTGCGCAGCGGTCCAGACGCCGACGGGGGCCAATCTTACTAAATCGCCTGCGATCGTGCAGTGTAGCGTTGAGTCGGTATTCATGAGTAAGTCCCGTTGACGCGATCAAAAGCGTAAGAATGACGTTTGCCTAGCTTAGCTGAATGCGCCGATGCTTGAGCAATTGCTTGGCGAGTCGCTCAACTTCGGTCGCGCGCCTTTCTAAAATGTCACGGGCGCGAGCATAAGCGGCATGTCGCAGTGTGAGGCTATTGGCGTCAGTTATCCCATCTACAAGCTCGATAACCCTTGCGTAATCGCCCGCACCGGCAAACTTGTGCGTCTGCCAATCAAACAATGACTGCGCTACGACCCCCGCGATGCATAAAGCAAGCTGATCGATGAGCGGCAGGTGATGGGCCGAGCCGATATCAGTCCGACCTTTTGCGTGGTCGCCGTCGATACCGATTGCGATCTCCCCCACCGGCAAGCCGAATTCACGCGCCACAATAGCGTGCCCGGCTTCATGAAATGCGGCGCCTGGAAGCTCATCGTTGGTCTTCATCGCCGCTGCGCCCTTAAATGCAGCCGATTGGCCCCGAGCGGGCCGCTATGTTCGCGGCCACCCGCGATCATTCTCCGATCGGCGCGCCATCGTGGTGCTTCACCTGTCCCTGTAGTTTGCGGACCTGGTCTTGCAACTGCCGGCGCGCACGTTTGAAGGCGTCATTAATTGCAAAGGTCAGATCGGAATGCCGCTCATCATTTTCCGCGGTGTGGCCAATATTGACTTCGTGGCCCTCCGGCAAGGCGAGCCGGATGCTGACCTCGTACAAGCCGCCCTTGTGGTGATGCTCGCTTGGCGCCTTGAGCACCACCCGGCCGGCGGTGATCCGGCTGAAGCGCTCCTCAAGCTGGATGAGGTGCTTGACGATTGAGCTGCGGACGTCGGCGTTTGCGTCCATGCCCTGAAAATCGATCTTGACGGGGGTTTCCATATTTATCACCGGTGTTTTGCAACTGGCAAAAAGTCACACGGAAACGCGCGCCCTTCATTGATATGGCTCAAATGTCTGCTTTACCCGCAATTCGACGGGATGATTTCATCACATCCGTCCAAGAGCAAAAGGAGTGGGGGGTGGTTCGTCGCGGCAGCATTTTTGATCTGAATCAATGCGAATTCCCGAACTAAAGTTCGACTATTACAAAGCCATAATTCCCAGTTCTTAAAGCGGGATAATAAAAAGCAAGGAGGTCGTCATGACAACGGTAGCGTCCTTCCGTAACTTTGGATACGAGATGACCTGCGCTAATTGCGGTGAGGCGCTGATTGCTCCTGAATGGTCGGAATACATAAGCGAGCAGCGTGTCCTCAATCTTTGGTCCTGCGCAAAATGCGGCTGTCAGTTCGAAACTGAGGCATATATTCCAGCGGACGTCGTGTCGGCAAACGATCGCATAGCGCTGGAAGCATTCTCTTCGTCGCTGCTGGTAGCTTAACAAGTTGGCTTTGCATTCAACGTGAAAATGCCACTTTGCCATTGAGCAAAGCAGCGGTTCCATTCGGCGCCGTCATACCTCCACGCCGGTGCGCGCTTCGGGATGCTGGTCTAGGAAATGCCGCAGCGCCATAAACAGTTCCTGCGCATGCTTCACACGGCCGGCGCAGAGCGCCGCGTGAATGTCGTCAATGATCATGGTCCGGATGGTTTCGCCACCATGGGGCTGTTTCAGCAGATAGTTTGCCAAGGCGGTGGCCGCGATTTCCGGAATGTGTTCGTGCTCGCTGATGGCGGCGACTTCGTCTTCGTTCAGTCCGCAAAAGGCGATGCAGTCCTCCAAAGAGATCATAGTATCTCCTCTCACTCTAGCGCCCCCATCCCCGACGCACTGCTTCGCTGCTGGCCTGGGCTTACGGGGCGCGTAAGCTACGTTCGCGTTCCCATAGCCGCCAATGGGTAGGTCGAATGGGTACCATCCTGTTGCGGCCCACATCGGACCAGCCCACACCGTTACGTCGGCAGGGAAACGCCAATGCGTCGTATTCGGCACCATCGTAAACGCATAGCTCTAGCTCGACGTGTGCAGGAGCTGTGCCGATAGGATTCCAAACAGAACTAGAAACGGGCTTTTCCATTGAAAAAATAGTTTCTGGAAATTACGCGTTGCCGCATTGATCTAGCTCAACGGGGCAAAATAAATGCGTATGCGTCCCCCGGCGGGAAAACCCTCGGCGAACAGAGAAGTTGTGTCGGCTTCATGAGCGATTGCTTCGCTTGGTCCGGCTACGTCTTCGTTTTCTGGCAGGGCCTCGAAAGTATTTGAACACGAATATACGAATAGCGGACGATAAGTTGATGGTCCTGCGGCGGTTGTCGATCTGCTCCACCAGTGCAGGCACAGCTATCTTTTTGTAGACGGCGATTTCGAGCAATCCATACCAAAATTCGTCTTCCAGCGAGATGCTAGTCTTCTTTCGTTTGATCGCAATGGACCGTTTTAAGACGGCCGTCTTCACGCGCGAATCCCTGCGCCGGTCGCGTAATTGCACAGCTTAACGTGATTCAAGCCCATCTCGCGAACACAGTTCGCAGAATAGATTGAGGAGGGGAAGAGTGACTTATTCACAAAGTCGAGATGGGGAGTCGAGACGAAGTTGCCGAGCTATTGCAGCCAATAAGTTAGTCAGTCTCGGCTGCACGCTCTAGTCGCGCTGCATTTGCGGCCATTCGCTCATAATCGGCGGCAATCCTGAGCATTGCGGTGCGCGATTCTTCATCGCTAAGTCCGTCAGCTAAAACGCGACATTCTTCCCCTCGCGTCCTTAAGGTCTCGCTATCAAGGTGCCGTCGAGCAGGATTGTGCTTTTCCCCGAAGGACTGAAAATGGTTGTAGACGAATATTCGAATAGCAGACGATAAATTGACGGTATTGCGTTGGCGTGCGATTTCTTCTGCGAGCTTTGCTGCGGTTGTGTTTTTGGATTCCGCGATCTCATGCAGGGCGTACCAAAACTCATTTTCTAGCGAGACGCTCGTCTTCTTGCCGTTGATGCGAATGGAGCGTTTGATGACGGCGGTCTTCATAAGGTGACTTCCGCAGGACGTGTGGCCAGTTAATACCTTGCCAGCCCGACTGTTCGGCGCTTTGCGCCACATCAAAAACGACACAACGTTTCGACTGCAAAAGCACGTCGCGTCCCATTCTCTCAACTACGGATGTTTACGTAGTGTGTGATGCATCACGAACCAAACGGACTGCGAACGCGTTTAGCGAGCAGTCCAATTGGTGCGACGCCGAACTCCGCGAATACGGCTGAAAATTGGGAAGGCATGAGGGCGGAAAGGGCTGACAGGATCGCGATGGCTGTACAATTCCTGGCAGCATCGGCAATGAAGTCTCAATCGTCGTCTTCTCCCGCGACCCTGCTGGTTTCCGGATTGACCAAATGTAGCTGCTGGCATGCGATACAGGCGATTACCTCAAAGGTGTTACCGCTCTTGCAATTGTCTTCGGTGTGCGCCTGCACATTCCAGCCGGTACACGGGCAGCGAAAAATAAAAGTGGTCATCCGATCTTAATAACCCTCCGGACGAGCGGCCCCTTTGATCTAAAACAATTCACGGCCGAGAGTATGTACTACTCGAACGCGCCTCGAATGATGCGGCGGCAAACTGGCGATGTTAAAATTTCAATGATGCTGGCCTGAAGGGTGAGGAAGGTAAGGCGCGAACAACGCGGCGATCTGCCCAGATGCTTGTCAGGAAAATCCTGACAACGATGTTGCGGCTCTTTCAATAGGACAGCTTTACGTAAACTTACGTAATTGACCGTCCAATTGACGTGGCAACTATCGGCGACCATGAACCGGCTGCCGCCCAAGCCTGAGCCACCCAAACCGCCGAAGCCTAAGCCGCCGAGGCCGTGCCCTATCTGCTTCGCAGCAATGCGACGCGATGTCCGCTATTGGCACAAATGGCGTCCGCCAACTGGCGGTGCCAAGGCCATTTATCTCGCTGCCAGCCCCGAAAGAATCGTTAACTCTTTGGCCCCGGCAAGAAATCTTGTCCGGGGCCAATCGAGTGCTAGCCATGACGCGGGGGCGACAACGGCCGCACTCGATTTAAAATGATGAACTGCTCTGGGATTTCGGCTTTGCGATAGATCAAATAGCCAATCCCTTTGCAGCCGGGTGATCAAAGCACCAGTCGAATTTCGCCGAGACCGGCCGCGACTCTTCAACCGGGCTTTCTCTATCCCGGTTCGCTCAGGCAACGAGCGGCTTCAGGTGAGGATGCTGTTTGAAGAATTCGAGATTTTCTACCCCGTCGAGCACGAACACCTGGCCGCCCAGTTGACGATTAGATAGACCAGCACGTCGCGTAGACGAGGTGGAAAACACGGGGGGCAAACGAAAATCTATAGTCCGGAGATTGCTTCGGCTTTAGCGGCACTGCCGCAGGCGCGGAATTGGCTGGCAATGTCGCGGTAAATAATTACCGATTAGAGAATTCGGGCCAGCCGGCCGGCGGCGAACATCTTTGCAACATTACATCGAATAAGTCTCGGCGTCAGAAAAAAGGCCTCCTCAATAGACTCTAATCCAGTTACAGTTTTTTTGAGTAGGGCGTGCGAACTATTGATTCTAATCAAGAAGAAAATTAGGGGATCCGGTAATTGTAATTGCTACTGGGGGTTGAAGTGGTTCGAAGCGGCCGTTTCCTTTCACCGAGATTCGACCACGCAGAACCGCAACGAAAGCGGTTCGTAGTGCCGGCATTTTTTGGCCTAATTCTAACCGCGGCAGCATTGGCCTTGACCATTAGCCTGAGCCAGCCCGCGCAAGCGCTACCGAGCTTCGCGCGACAGACCGGGCAGCCATGCGGCACCTGTCATACGGATTTCCCGGGACTCACCCCGTATGGTCGCCTTTTCAAGCTAAATGGATACACGACAGGTGGAGGAAAATTCCGGACTACGCTTTTTCCATCACAAGACAACGCAACGAATGCGCTGGCTGCCTATGCGAAAAAATTCGGTACAGGCTCCGATGCGGCGACGGCTACACAGTCGGGCACCAGCAATATTTGGGTGCCGCCAATTTCGATGATGGCGATCGTCGGCTACACCCATACACAGGTGAGCCAACCCTTCAGTTCGCCGTTTAAACCCAACGATAATGTCGTCGTTGCGCCACTCAGCTTTTTCTATGGCGGGGCGATCACCGACCACATCGGCGCCTTTGCGCAAGTTACTTACAACAACGCCGCGTTTGGAGGATCAGACCCAAACAATTTTCCAAATTCAAATGGGTTTAACCCTGACCCCTGTGCGAATTGCGAGTGGTCATGGGACAACACCGATATTCGCTATGCCAATATTGGCAGGTTGGGAAACATGGATGTCATTTATGGCATCACAGCCAACAACAATCCGACTGTCCAAGACCCCTGGAACACCACACCCGCCTGGGGCTTCCCTTATGCCGGCTCAACAATAGCGCCTGGGCCGTTTGCAGGAACGCTCATCGACGGGACCTATGCGGCACGCGTGGGCGGTGTCGGCGGCTATGTCTTCATCAATAACCTCGTTTATTTGGAGCTGACGGGCTACCGGACGCTCGATTGGAATTCGCTGCACAAATTGGGAGTGGACCCGGCTGGGGCCGCACCGTTCCAAAGCGTGGCGCCCTATTGGCGGGTCGCGATCGAGCCGCATTGGGGCAATCATTGGCTTGAGTTTGGTGCCTTCGGCATGTCTGCGAGCGTTCACCCGTTTACGGGCGCAACGGATATCAACGGCTTCACAATAAACCAGACCTTCCCCCAAACAGATCGGTTCACCGATGTCGCTTTCGACTCGCAATACCAATATCAAGGCCCCAATTACTGGATCACATTGCGCGGCACGTATATTCATGAGAAACAGAAGCTCGATGCGAGTTTCAACAACGGCTTGTCGTCCAATCCAACCAATACTCTGAATACGCTGAAAGCCTACGGTTCGTTTGCCTACGGCAACGACAACAGGATTGTGCTTAGCGGCCAGTATTTCGACACATGGGGATCGTCGGACCCAACTTTGTATGCCGCTCTGAATAGTTGCCAACCGCCAGACACCACATGTAATCCAAACAGTAACGGCTATATTGCCGAAATCGCTTATATTCCGTTCAGCAGTAGCAGTGCCCCCGTGTGGCCATGGGCCAACGTGCGCGTCGCATTACAGTACACCTACTATAACAAATTCGACGGCACGACATTGAACGCACACAACAACAACACGTTGTTCCTCCACGCATGGTTTGCGATGTAGCGCGGGGATCACATCGAAGTGGTGAAACAAATGGTGGGTCGCGGCCGGCAGCGCACTCGGAATAGAGCAAGACATGGGCGCCCGATCGTCAGCGTGCAATTGGCGTCACAAGCGGCAATCCTAGTAATTGCCTTCACCACTGCAGGGCGCGCGCAGGACGCCGTTTCCAAGCACGACCTTCAAGCCAAGATGGACTATTGCAAAACCTGCCATGGTTCATCGGGGCAAGGCTTTCGCGCATATTATTCGATCCCACGGCTCGCAGGACAACAACCTGACTACTTGACGAATCAAATACAGGCCTTTTCTGAGCGCCGGCGGACGAACAACATCATGTTTAATGTGGCTCACGTTCTCACCCCGGCAATGCAAAAGGCTCTTGTCACGAATTTTCACGAACTCAATCCAAAACCTCTCGGAGGTGCTCCAAGGGAGCTCGTGGCCGCGGGTAAGAAAATCTATGAAGAAGGAGTACCTGGTGCTGATGTTCCTCCCTGCGCGTCCTGTCACGGTCCGGATGCAAAAGGCAATGAGCTGTTTCCTCGTCTAGCAGGTCAGCTTCACGAGTACATCTTCAACAAATTGACGAACTGGACCAAAGAGCGCGGTCAAGATCCGGCAAAACCAGACACATCAGCCATCATGGAGCCTATTGCTCACGGCTTAACTGAGCCTCAAATCAAAGCCGTCGCCGCCTATGTCAGTTACCTGGAGTAGCTTTTATTTTGGTCAGATCATGAAGCTCATAAAAGCAACATTGCAATTGGTAATTCTGACCGTTGTTTTCTCGGCGGGTGCTCGTGCGGATGCCGTTTCGAAGCAAAATTTTGAAGCCAAGATCGGATACTGCCAAGACTGTCACGGGCCATCGGGACAAGGCTATCGTGGATTTTATCCGATACCACGGCTGGCGGGACAACAGACCGAATACTTAGAGAATCAATTACGGGCCTTTGTTGAGCACCGGCGAACGAACAATATCATGTTCAACGTGGCGCATAATCTGAGCCCGGCGATGATAAGGGCTCTTGCCACGAATTTCAGGCATTTCAATCCGAGACCCCTTGGAGGCGCTCCAAAGAATCTCGTGGCCTCTGGAAGAAAAATCTTCGAAGACGGCGTTCCCGACGCGAACATTGTCGCGTGCGCTGCCTGTCACGGCCCGGATGCTGCGGGCAAGGATGAATTTCCTCGTCTAGCAGGTCAAATCTATCCCTACGTCGTAAAGACGTTGTCGAATTGGGGTAAGGAACGGGGTCAAATTGCGGGAAGACCAGACACGTCAGCCGTCATGCAGCCGGTCGTGCACAGCTTGACCAAGTCGCAAATCGAAGCAGTTGCAGCCTATGTCAGTTACCTGAAGTAAATACTTCTGCGGTTCGTTCGAGGTCATAAGCGCGAAAGCTCGGATCATGAAACTCACTAGGTCAAGACTAGCGATCTTGGTGATTGGCTTCACTACCGTTTTCCCATGGGCAGTTCATGCAGAAAGCTTGGCTGTTCGCAATTGCACCTGGTGTCATGGAGTATCCGCGCAAGGGTATAACCCAGCGCCAGGATTGGCCGGACAGAGACGCGAATACATTCAGAATCAGTTGAAGAATTTTAGCGAACACACGCGGGATAATCCATTTTCGCAACAATACATGTGGGGTGCCACAGCGAATCTCAGCCCCGCGACGGCTCATGGTTTAGCATTTTATTTTTCGACACTGTCCGCTCAGGCGGCCAATGATGGGCATTGGGAGTTGGAAGCGAAGGGAAGAACGATATACCAACTCGGAATGCCCGATTCCAACACTGCAGCCTGCGTTGTTTGTCACGGCCCAAGTGCCGAGGGTGTTGGTGAAATTCCGCGTTTGGGAGGACTGGCGTACACGTACTTGAAAAGGCGGCTGGAGCAATGGGGCCAAGGGTATCATTCGGCTGCAAAGCCTCCGATGCCCGGAATTGCTAGCAAATTGTCAGCTGACCAAATTGAAGCGCTCGCTTCGTACCTCAGTTTTGTCAAGTAACTACATGCCATTGCCACAGAACGCATGAGCGGCATCGAAGATTCGTTTGCCAGACGTAGATACATTGATGAAAAAATGTCGTGGCTTCCGCATTGATTGCCACATTTACACAGATTTCGCGTTTACAAAAAACCCTCATACGGCTTGCGTAGACGCGCGCCCGATCTACCGAATTCAAGCGCTACTGTTTCGCCTTCAGCAGGGCGTCAAGTGTAAAGGCATTCGGGCAGTAGTCACGGAAATTATCGGCGGTCACCCCGTTGGCAAGATCAAACTGGCACTGTCGTTTGTCGGTACAGGTTGTACACAGCCGCTGAAGATCACGCATGACGAGTGGATCGTCGTGTTCGAGGCCCTTCGCGTCGATACCAAGCGCAACGAGCAGCTTTTGCAAAAGATCAGCGGCCTTCGGCCCTTTCTTTGCAATCATAGCCAGCTCCCTCGGATGTACCCTTAGATCGCGCGCAATTCTTGCGACTTCTTCTGGGCCGCAATTCGCTAAGTCGCTAGAAATGCCGCGCGCATTACGGAATTTCGTCACCCATTGTGCGATGGAGTTCAGGACCGTTTGCAGAGTCTCATAGTCCGGATGGGCGGTGGGTTGCTGATTCATGACATTTTCCTCTTTTAGCGATGTAGAAACAGCTCGCTATCGGCCCACATTGATTTGCGTCAAAAATGCCAATTTGCCGCGGACCCCATCACGCTGGTTTATGGGAATTGGGCATCATGACGCGTGCCCGCGCGTGGCCATACTGCCGGATAGAGATAGTCAAATTGCTGCGGTAGGCGGTCGCCATCGCGGGCTATTTGCATCAGCCTAAAGACGCAATCGTCGTGAGGCGGGAGGCCGCATTGTGCATTTCGTTCACAATCACCGCAGCTGAAGCGCGATAAAGGCCGCCGCACAAAGAAATTTCCGGCTGCCGCGAAAAGCTTTCGGATTCCGTTGGCACTGCGCATCTTCGTACCTACGTTTTGCATTTTTAACGATGAGGTCCATTTCTAGATCTCTTGGCTTCGCCTGCATTGATAAACATCAATTCTTGTGCAGAACGCGGCTGGATGGTCGAGAGCGGCCCGGCAACGAACTAGGGACGCTTGATTTCGCTCAACACACGAACCGCCGCGGTAAATACAATAAACTTATGAAAATTCCCGGCACGCCAAAGATCGTGCAGCCTTTCCTGGCTGCATTCACTGCTGCCGGTCTGGTCGTCGGCATTCTCGCGAAACTGACAGGTTACGACGCCTGGGCGGGCCTCACGTGGGCGGTAGTCACTGTCGTGGTGCTGATCGTATTGCTCTTTGAAATGGTCAGCAGCCTGGCGCGGGGCAACATCGGCCTCGATGCTGTGGCGGCGTTATCGATGAGCGCCGCCCTTGTCTTCGGTGAAGAGCTCGCCGCGGCGATCGTCGCCCTGATGTATGCCGGCGGCCAATATCTCGAAAGTTTTGCCGAAAAAGCCGCCCGACGAGACATGACCGCGCTGCTGTCACGCGTTCCGCGCAGCACGCTGCGTCACCTGGATGGGAATCTCGAGGAGATTGCCATCGACCTCGTTTCGCCAGGCGACCGGCTGCTGATAAGGCGAGGGGATGTGGTACCCGTTGATGGAACGGTAATCGCGGGCTTCGCGATCATCGACCAATCGGCACTTACCGGTGAATCCCTGCCGGTGCGCTGCAGAGCGGACATGCCGGTTCTAAGTGGCGCCACCAATGTCGGCGAAGCTTTCGATCTGCTAGCAACGCGACGTGCAGCGGAAAGCACTTATGCCGGCATTGTCAGATTAGTCGAGGCCGCGCAGCGCTCGCGCGCGCCGATGGCGCGCCTTGCGGATCGCTACGCAATCGTGTTCCTGGCGGTGACGATTGCAATCGCCGGCGCGGCCTGGATTTTTACCGCCGATCCGATCCGCGCTGTCGCTGTCCTGGTGGTGGCGACGCCTTGCCCGCTTATCATTGCGGTACCGGTTGCAATCGTGTCCGGACTATCGCGCGCGGCAAAGCGAGGTGTCCTAATCAAAGGGGGCAAGGCGATCGAAATGCTGGCCCAGGTACGCTCCCTCGTTTTCGACAAGACTGGCACGCTGACCGTTGGGCAAGCGAAAATAATCTCCATCCAGCCGGCCGATGGATTGGAACAGTATGAGGTGTTGCGAATCGCGGCGTCCCTTGATCAAGCGTCCAAACATGTCGTTGCAGAAACGATTGTCGGCGAAGCCCATGAAAAGAAGCTGACGTTGGCCATTCCCTCCGAAGTCAATGAAACGCCGGGTGAGGGAATCGTGGGCCGGGTGGAAGGCCGGCCCGTGACCGTGGGTGGATCACGCTTTGTCGCCGGAAGGCTGGGCGGCGCGCAGCTGCCGTCGCGACGTGGTCCTGCTGGCGCACTCGTTGTGGCGGTCGCGATTGACGGCAAATTCGCAGGGTTCCTTTTTCTGGCAGACAAGTTACGTGCGGGCACCGAGAATCTGCTGAATGACCTCAGGAGCATAGGTATCCAGCGAATCGTGTTGGCGACGGGCGATCGCGACGATGTCACGCGATTCATTACCAGCGGCCTGTCACTTGATCTGGTGCGATCGGAACTCACACCGGATCAAAAGGTCCTCGTGGTACTTTCGGAGCGAAAGAACGGACCTGTGATGATGGTCGGCGATGGCGTCAACGATGCTCCCGCGCTGGCTGCAGCCGATGTCGGGGTGGCAATGGGCGCCAGGGGCGCCGCAGCCTCCGCGGAAGCTGCTGACGTCGTACTGCTGGTTGACCACCTCGACCGCATTCTTCCGGCCATCAAGATTGCCCATCGATCGCGCTTTATCGCTCTGGAAAGCGTGGTGGTCGGCATCGGCTTGTCAGTGTTGGCGATGATCGCGGCTTCATTTGGTTTGCTGACCCCTGTCCAGGGAGCGCTGTTGCAGGAAGTGATTGATGTCGTTGTTATCGTCAATGCGTTGCGGGCATTACGGGACTAACAATATATTTTCGCGAAGACGAGACTGCTAACTTTGATCCAAATCAACCTTTTTCGAATGCTCGCGCGTTAGCTTTCATTGCAAGTTTGACGCGGAGTGGATCATGGCAACCGTTCAATCTCACCGGCGGGCCAGCACCGGTGATCTGGGCTGGAGCTTCTCGGCCATGCTCCTGGTGTTGTTCGTTCTTTGCATGCTGGCCGCGTTGTTCATGCCGCTGCGCCTAGCTCACGGCTGGGTCAATCTCCTGTTCGATGTGCCAATTCATTCCTTCCGCGAGTGGATCGAAGGTCTGATTTGGAGCGTCGTGCTTGGATGGCTGGTCGCTGCCATCTTTGGCACGGTCTACAACTGGATCGTTGCGCGCCGCGTTTTACAAGAGATCAGATGACGTCCCGAGAGATTTAAATGGTCAATTCAATCAAGGCAGGAATTACCTTTGGAGCGCTGCTCGGAATGACTCACCTTTCATGGGCCTTGCTGGTTGCACTCGGTTGGGCGCAGCCTTTGATGGATTTTGTGTTCTGGATGCATTTCATCCGGCCCATCTATGTGATCCAGCCGTTTAGCCTTTCAACGGCTACTGTTCTTGTTGTCATTACCGCTGTGACCGGATTCGTCATCGCATTTATCTTCGGTTTGATCTGGAACAGACTGCATCGCTATCAGGGGTTTGAGTGAGATAGATCATGTCCGCTATTGGCCCTTAGCAGACATCCCTAGTTGCACCGCATATGTCTGGTTTCGGGGGTAAAGCGGACATCGTCTCAGTGAGGCGTTAGCCTCCTGCCGGTACCGAAATGCCTCCAAATTCAATAACGTTACCTCCAACGTTCGAACTGCCTCCCGCCTTGCTTCTGTCACACCGTGATGCCGTGATGGCCTCTTGCGCAATTAATCAGCCGAGCGGAAATCTGGCTCGTCCTGCGATTGAAGTTGGAGCGTGTATTGATGCCGACGTCTTCCGCGCAACGCCCATCTCATTTTGCACGCGATGTTGTCCCGGAGTGGCCTCATGCGCCTCGCCCCTCCGCCGTGAAGTACAATCAGTTGCCCGGCGAAAGGCGGTCGATTGGTAGGCGAATATTCCGAACACTTGCCCGCTTTTTCATTGCGGTTCTGATCGGTGTCGGCGCTACGTTGGCCTGGCAGTCGCACGGCGACGAAGTAATGGAGATGGTCAGGACCTGGGCTCCGTCGCTGGCTCGGTTGTTGCCCGCCTCGGCGACGAAGTCGCCGCCCGACGATCAGGGGTCAACCGCCGCAACGTCTACTGAGTTGGTACAGCAGCTTAAGCCCCTGACGCTCGATCTCGCCATCGTACGGCACGGCCTGGAGCAGCTCGCCGCCAAGATAGAGCAACTCGGTGTCAAGCAAGAACAGATGGTCCAGAACATCGCGACACTGCAGGCGGTCGAGCAGGACATTACACAGAAGGTATCGTCACCGCTTCAGTCCCGGGCGGCCACTCCGCGCAAACCCCCGCAACCCAGCGCGCAGTCATCAACCATGCAGTCATCGTCGATGCCTCCCCAGACGCCTCCTTCCGGGCCCCCCTTTGCGCTTGCTTGATGGCCCGGCCCAGTCTGCCCGCTAGTCCACGCTTGTGTCGCGCCAATCTCGGCCCATTGGGTCCGGCTGACGCTTGTCGTCCTTGGCCGAAAACGAGCTAGCTTTATTTTGTCCGACACAGTGCGTATTCTGCGGAAAGCGAGTTTTGAAGGTCGCCGATGACACGAACCTTGGCTGGACTGACGCAAGTGCGAAAAATACTAGGATCATCGCTTGTCGCGGTTATTC
>Ga0075018_10000173_pt1 | contig 17394 bp, 13 predicted proteins | sample ColStrG_CSR_2014_FD_71471 | JGI IMG/M metagenome (GOLD analysis project Ga0075018, IMG submission 71471) | Freshwater sediment microbial communities in response to fracking from Pennsylvania, USA - Cold Stream Run_MetaG_CSR_2014 | ecosystem: Environmental > Aquatic > Freshwater > Creek >... | reverse complement strand
GCCTGGCACCCTGCAGTTCGAAGTCGTGCTTCCTCGCGAGGACGATTCAAAGCTGCTCCTCTACGAATTCTAACAGGATGATGCCGCCTTCGAGGTGCATCGGAATGCGCCGTCCATCGCGCAAAGGCGGGAAGAGAGTGCGGGAATGGGCGTCAAGGTGATCGCGACAAGGTGCACGCCCTTTGAGTAGTCGCGCGTGTCGGCCCGAACAAGCGAAAGCTCAAGAGGCGGATGATTTTGTAACAAAATCAGTGTGGTGCATTCCGACACATCTGCCGTCTAACCTCTATTGAAGCCACAGTTCAAGCCCGTCATAGCTGCGGTGGCTGATTCAGGCTTTCTCCATACATCGATGTCGCGGCATTGTCGGCGGTGATTTTCGCCTTGATCACCATCGCAGGGTTGCGGCTGAGGCACTCAACGGCTCGGCGATCGACGCATGCAACGAGCAGTTCACCCGATCAACCGGTTTCTCATGACGGCACGATATCTGTTAGAACCCGTCGGAGGGGACAGGAGGGATGCATGACACCGAAGCCATTCACGCTCGAAGTACCCGAAGCCGACATCGAGGACCTGAAGACGCGCCTGACTCGTACGCGCTTCCCCGATCAGGCGCCCGATGCGCCTTGGGCCTATGGGACCGACCTCGGCTACATGCGGGATCGTCTCATCCCCTGGTGGCGCGATCAGTTCAACTGGCGCGCGCAGGAGGCGAAACTGAACGCGTATCCGCAATTCACGGTGCCCTTGCATGGTATCGACGTACATTTCATTATGGCAGAGGGAAAAGGACCCAACCCAATTCCGTTGCTGCTAATGCACGGATGGCCGGGCAGCATCTTCGAGTTCATGGAGATCATTCCGCGGCTGACCGACCCGGCACGGTTCGGCGGCGACCCGCGCGATGCTTTCACGGTCATCGCACCTTCCCTACCTGGCTTCGGTCTTTCGTTTCGGCCAGGGCAACCTCGTTTCAGCATCGAGCAGATCGCCGACTGCCTGCACGATCTGATGACAAATGTTCTGGGATACGAGCGCTTCGGAGCCCAGGGTGGCGATTATGGCGCGTTTATTGCTACTCGTCTGGGCATCGCATACCCACGCCCGCTAGTAGGCATTCATCTGAACTTTTTGGTAGTACGGCGCGATCTGCCGGTACCAAAAGACCCGTCACCGGAGGAGCGGATCTACTTCGACGATCTGGCAAGATGGACCAAGATGGAAACCGGTTATCAGCAGATCCAGGGCACGAAACCGCAAACCCTCGCCTATGGGTTGACGGACTCTCCAGCAGGACTGGCTGCATGGCTCGTGGAAAAGTTCCGTGCATGGTCCGATTGCGACGGTGACGTCGAGAGCGTGCATTCGCGTGACTCGATGCTGGCCGATATCTGCCTTTATTGGTTCACTGGCGCAATCGGCTCCTCCTTCTGGCCCTATTACGCGCGAATTCACCACACCTGGCCGATCCCTGACGGCGCGAAGGTATCGGTGCCAACCGGATATGCCGCGTTTCCGAAGGAGATTATCCGTCCGCCGCGATCGATCGCGGAGACAGTCTATGGCAATATTCAGCGTTGGACGCCGATGGCGAAGGGTGGACACTTCGCGGCGATGGAGCAACCCAACTTGCTGGCTGCTGATATCACAGCGTTCTTTCGCAGCCTTCGATAGCGGGTGCCACGCTCCGCCGCTCTCGCGCGATACGGTTGAGCGCTCAAGCCGGGTCCGGCCAAGGGAAGCGGATGGTGTTGTCGCGCAAACCTGCGAGCACGATGTCAATCCCGCCCGATTTCACCACTGGTCCGTGACGGCTCCGTGTGAGGCATCCGCCACCAGCCGCGCATATTTGGCCAAGACGCCACTCGAATAGGGTGATTTCGGCGCTAGCCATTTGCTGAGCCGATCCGACAGCTGAGTTTCGCTCAAGGCAACGTCTAATCGCCGCTGTTCTACGTCTATCGTGATGGTATCGCCGTCCACCAGGGCCGCGATCGGACCTCGCTCCGCCGCTTCGGGTACAATATGCCCGATGACGAAGCCGCGCGTTGCCCCGGAGAACCGGCCGTCGGTGATCAGAGCCACGCTCTCGCCGAGTCCCGCGCCTTGAAGGGCGCCGGTCACCAATTGCATCTCGCGCATCCCCGGCCCTCCTTTCGGGCCTTCGTAGCGCAGGACCATCACGTCATTTGGCTGGATGCGACCTTCCTTGATCGCACCGAATGCATCTTCCTCGCGTTCGAACACCCGCGCGGGTCCATTGTGCACGCGCTTCTTCTGACCAGAGACCTTCATGACACAGCCGCCCGGGGCCAGATTGCCCCGAAGAATGGCAATACCGCCTTCCTCCTTCAGCGGGCGATCGATTGGCTTTATGACATCCTGACCTTCGGGCTCGCGCGCTCGCCCGATCTCTTCGCCGAGGGTGCGTCCTGTGACGGTATTCTCCTGCGGATGAAGCAGACCGGCCTCGAGCAGCCGCTTGCCGACAACTGCCATGCCGCCGGCCGCGTACATCTCCGGCGCCGTATACGTCCCCCAAGGCCGAAGATCTGCAAGCACCGGAGTACGACGGGAGAGGCGATCGAAGTCGTCGATGGAAAGCGAGATGCCAAAATCGCTGGCGGTCGCCAGCAGATGCAGCACTGCATTCGTGGACCCGCCGGTCGCCATCACACCGGTGATTGCATTCTCGAAACTCTGTCGCGTGACAAGAGATCGTGGCGTCACGCCCCTTTTGACGAGGTCGACAGCAATCCGACCACACTCACGTGCGGCATCCGCTTTCAGCGAGTCGACGGCCGGGATATCGTTCGAACCCATGGCCGAGATCCCGAGCATCTGATAAGCGGTGGCCATTGTGTTGGCGGTGAACTGACCTCCGCAGGCGCCCGCGCCCGGGCAGGCGTGATCCTCGACATCCTTTAACTCGGACTCCGTGATCTTGCCCGCATTATACGCGCCGAGCGCTTCGTAAATATCCTGGATGGTGAGCTTGCGGCCGGAGAACATCCCGCCCTGCCCAACACAATGACCGGATGCGATCGAGCCGCTATAAAGCATTATGCCGGGAATATTCAGTCGCCCAAGCGCCATCGCCATAGCTGGAATCGTCTTGTCGCAGCCCGAGATCGTGACAATACCGTCAAACATGTGGCCCCGTGCGACGAGTTCGACGGAGTCGGCGATGACCTCGCGGCTTACAAGCGAGGTCTTCATTCCCTCGGTACCGGTGGTAATTCCGTCATTGATGGCGATGGTGTTAACCTCGATTGGCGTCCCGCCCGCAGCTTGCACGCCCTCGGCTACATCGGCTGCGAGTTGCCTGTGATTCCAGTTGCAAGGCATGGTGCCGATCCAGCAGTGGGCGATGCCGATCTGGGGCCGCGCCAGGCTCTCATCGGTGAACCCGATAGCCTTCATCATGGCTCGCGCCACAGTACGATCGGGGCCTTCGAGCAGTTTGCGGCTATTGTGTCGCGGGTCGACGGACATCGGAACTTCCCTGGATTGCTAGCTCATTGCGGGGTACAAAACTTTCGCCTCACAGTCCGGCAAACAATTCCTTAGCTATCAACTGAGTCGATTGCTGCGCCGGTCTTGCGACGATCGCGCCGATGTCAGGCAGGATTGGCGGATGGCCCGAGCCCTGCGCCATGCTGTGACAGCGGCTCGATATCGGCGAATTCGCCTTCGCGAACGCCAGGTTCACAGGGCACTACGCGACCCTTGAAATAGTCGAGGACAAAGAGGCGGATGGTCGAAGACAGATTGCCCTGGTGGCGGTTGCCGTCGATCTCGCCAATCAGACCTGACAACGTCATATTCCGACTTTCGGAAATTTCCTTCAAGCCATCCCAGAACGGCTCTTCAAGGCTCACGCTGGTCTTGTGGCCGGCAACAGCGACCGACCGCTTCGCGACGGGTGATTTCATGGATGCGCCTGAGCCTCACTCGAAACATCGCAACCAGCTTCAGGCAGGCGGCCGGTAGCGACAACATGAGAAACGGCACAGCCGATGTGCATGAATTCCGCAAGTGTTTCGCGTCGCAACGACGTTAGGCTGACCGACCGTCGCCGATTGCTCCGACGGCAGCGGCCCGGCATTTGCCCAATCAACCCCTCAAGGCATGCCGGGCCGCGCAACGTTTGCCTGGAAGACGCGACACGGCTTAGCCGCGCGGATGGAAGCGCAAATCTGGACCAGCGGACTAACACCAGGGCAACCGAGGTATCGAGGCGTGTAAATTTTCGGTATCGACCTCACCGCCCATTTTGGTTCCTTGGCGTCCGACGCTACGTACACTTGATAAAGGGAAGCATCGGATGGAAACGCGGCGCCTCGGAGAACTCAACGTTGCCGCTATCGGCCTCGGATGCATGGGTATGAGCCACGCCTATGGCGGGCAGCCCGAGGCGGAATCGATTGCCACGCTCCGCCGTGCGGTCGAACTCGGGGTCACGCTGTTCGACACTGCTGAAGCGTATGGTCCCTATGAAAATGAAGTTCTGCTCGGCAAGGCGCTGAAGAGCGTGCGCGACAGGGTCGTTATTGCCACTAAATTCGGATTCAGGATCGCTCCCGAAGGGAAATCCGGTTCCGATCGCATGATTGGCCTGAACGGGAGGCCCGAGAACGCGAAGAGGGTCGCGGACGAAAGCCTGAATCGATTGGGGATCGACGTGATCGATCTCTACTACCTCCATCGAGTCGATCCGATCGTGCCGGTCGAGGAGTCGGTCGGCGCAATGGCCGATCTCGTAAAAGCAGGAAAGGTCCGCTATCTCGGCCTGTCGGAGGCGAGTGCGGAGCATGTCAGGCGCGCGTACGCAGTACATCCCATCACGACGTTGCAAAGCGAATATTCCCTGTGGGAACGCAACGTCGAGGCCGAGATCCTACCGACGTCGCGGGAGCTGAACATCGGATTCGTGCCATTCGCGCCGCTGGGCCGCGGCTTTCTCACTGGAAGCATCGCGAACCCGAACGACATAGCGCCGGGCGATTTCCGGGAAACGCTGCCCCGATTTCGGCCGGAGGCGCTGGCAGCGAACGCACGGCTGCTGGCCGCCATCGAAAAAGTCGCGTCCGCGCACGGACGGACAAAGGCGCAGATTGCGCTTGCCTGGGTGCTTCACAAGGGCCGCGACATCGTTCCCATCCCGGGCACGCGGCGCATCTCGCGGCTCGAGGAGAACGTGCAGGCCGCCGACATCGAGCTCTCAGCCGCGGACATGGATGCGCTCGACGTGGCGATGCCGGCGGATCAAATCGTCGGTGATCGCTATGGGCAGGCGGGCGCGTGGGCGTCAAAGGAGGTACGCAGCTGACGTCTGCGGCAGCAACAAGAGACAAGAGAAACGGCACAGCCGCTGTGCATCGATCCCCTAGCCTTTTGGCATTGCGAAGGCCTATTGTTGTGGTTGGGACATGCCCCTTCCAGATCCTCCCTGCCGCCAGAACTCTTCGCTGGCGGCTTTCTTTTTTGCCGGCAAAGCAATTCGGATCGACCGAGATTGAGCGGCTCCCAACGCTCTCAAGCGAGGCGGCTGCCACGATCACAGTTCGGAAGCCGGCAAGCATGGAATTGCGCCGCTTGCCAGAGCCGGCCAGCACCCCATACACTGTGACAAAAGCTCACAATGCGGTGATGGAGGAGGCCCTTGGGTGCGAAGCGTCCGTCGCTGAACGCGTTGCGGGCCCTTGAGGCAACGGTCCGCCTTTCGAGCATGACGGCAGCTGCCGAGGAATTGTCGGTGACCCATGGCGCGGTTAGCCGGCACATCAAGAGCCTCGAGGAGACGTTTGGCATTCCGCTGCTGCTGCGCGGTGCACGGTCGGTCCAGGCGACCCCTGAGGGCTCACATCTGGCTGCCGAGCTCTCCAGCGCCTTCACGCTCATCGCTTTGAGCGTCGAACAACTTCAGCCGGGACCTTTGACACTGTCCTGCTCGTCCACAATCATGATGTCGTGGCTTATTCCCCGCCTTGGCGCGTTTCACGAACAACATCCCGATATCGAATTGCGGTTCAACATGAACTACGACCGCATCGACTTCGTGCGCGACGAGATCAGCGTCGCGATAAGAAACAGCATGATCGAGCCTCCGAAGGAGGTCATCATCAAGGACATGGTCGACGAGTGGATCGGCCCGGTTTGCTCGCCGGAATACGCTGCAAAGCACTTGCCGAGTTCAAGCGAACTCGATCGATGCATTCTCCTTGCGTCCAACACTCGTCCCGGCGGTTGGGCGGACTGGATCAAGATGTCCGGGCAGCCCAAAGAATTACGGCCACAAAGATCCTACGACCATTTCTACCTCTTGATCCAGGCTGCCGCGTGCGGACTTGGAGTTGCAATGGTGCCCAAAATTCTCGTATTGGACGATCTGCGCTCGGGCAAGCTCGTTGCCCCACTCGGTTTTGTGGCGGGCCCGTTCAAGATCGTGCTTTGGGTTGCGCCTCATTTGCGCGCGCGGTCTGAAACGAAGACGCTGGTCGATTGGTTAACGATGGAGTTTCGCAAACCGGGCATGCAAGGCGAGACGCTTGAACCAGCTCCGACGAGCCCCTTGCGTACAGCCTCAGCGCGATAGTTCCGAAACTCGACGGACGCCGAAAGCGGCGACGCGAGAAGCCCACTCCTGCAGTTTGCCGGCTCGCTCAACGAATGGGAAATTCACCATAGAAGTCAAGAAGTTGCTTGACGAGAAAGTCAGGCTGCTCTTCAGCGATCCAGTGCCCGCAATCTGCAACAAGCCCACCGCGCACGTTGTCTGCTACACGCCGAAGCGACTCGATGCATTCGCCGCCGCGGCCGAAGCTTTTGTCACCGCCAAGCGCAAGCACAGGCATCTTCAGCTTGCCGTTGCGCGAAAGGATGTCTTTGTTGTCCTCAGCATCTCGGGGAAGGGCGCGATAGATTTCGAGCAACGCACGAAATGCACCCGGCTTCTTGTACGTACGCAGAAACTCGGCCTTGTCCTCCTCGGAAATGCAATTCGAGCGATGTCCGTAATTTTCAAACAGCCAGTTGATGACCATTTCCTCGCGGCCGAAGCAAAGCTGCTCCGGCAGATCAAGGGTTCGGAAAAAGGCGTGGTGCCACCGCCGCCCGCCTTGAGAAAAATCGCCGCCGTCGCCGGGAATGACGACATCGAGAATGGTGAGCGTCCTGACCGCGTCGGGATGATGCGCGGCAACAGCAAAGGCCACCGGCCCACCCCAGTCGTGGCCGACGAGGTGAAACTTCTTGAACCCGAGATGATCAATCACGAGTGCGGCGATGTCCGCTCCAAGTGTCTTCTTGTCGTAGGCGCCGGGCGGCCGGGAAGAGTCGCCGAGGCCACGCAGGTCAGGCGCTATCACCGTGTACTTTTCCGCCAGTCTAGGCATGACATAGCGCCACTCGTGCGATGTCTGCGGAATTCCATGCACCAGGACGACCGGCTCTCCCTGTCCCGACCTGAGATAATGCAGGGTTACACCCGAAAGGTCGGCGAAATGGCTGGTCGTGTGAGACATGAACGACCTATGCCAGCTTTCCGGTGGATTCTTCGAGGAGCGTCCACGCTTCTTCGCCGAATTTGCCCTTCCACTCGGCGTAGAAGCCGGACTTGCTGAGAGTCTCGCGGAATGGCGCCGGATCGACATCGTTGAAGATGAGGCCCTTGGCAGCGAGGTCGGTCTTGAGTGCGGTGTTTTGTCGGGCGATTTCCTCGCGCTCTGCAACGGCATTCTTGTTGATGATCGTCGAAACCTTGTCCTTCAGCTCGGCGGGAACGCCCTGCCACGCGCGCCGATTGACGAGAAACCACCAGCCGTCCCACATGTGGTTGGTCAAAGAGCAGTACTTCTGCACTTCGTACAGTTTGGCGGCGGCGATGATGGCCGGCGGGTTCTCCTGCCCGTCGACGACCTTGGTCTGCAGCGCCGAATAGACCTCGGCGAAATTGATTCCGGTCGGCGAAGCCCCGAGCGCCTTGAACAGCGACGTCCACAACGCGCTCACGGGAACGCGCATCTTGAGGCCCTGAAGGTCCGCGGGCGTGAGGATCGGCCGAACACTGGTCGTGACCTGGCGGAAGCCGTTGTCCCAGATCTTGTCCATGACCACGAGTCCGGTCTTGTCGATCTGCGCGCGCAAATGTGCGCCGAACTTGCCGTCAAGTGCATTCCACAGGGTCGGATAGTCTTTCCAGGCAAAGCCCACTCCCCAGATCGCCGCCGATGGAATCAGCGTCGACAGCACATTGACGCCTGACAGGGTAAAGCATTCGAGCGCACCCGAACGCAGCTGCGAGAACATGTCGGAGTCACCGCCGAGCTGGTTGTTGGCGAAGATTTGCAGCTCGAACTTTCCGTCGGTGGCCTGCTTGATCTCTTCCGCCGCCTTGCGCGCGTAGACATTCAGCGGATGCGACTCCGGCACGTTTGTACCGAGCTTGAAGGTGAATTCTGCGGCTCTGGCGTAGCGCAGCGGAACTGCGGCACCGATTGCGGCAAGGCCTGCCATGGCAGTGAAACGGCGGCGGGTTTGATTAGTCATCGCTTTTCTCCAATCGTTGTAGGTCAGGTACCGCCGCGTTTGGCAGCGACAAAGAAATCGGGAGCGCCGACCTGTCCGCCCTTGAGCGCTATTTCGAGGCCGTCACGGTCGTGGCGCGCAGCGTGGGCGCGGCATAGCGGTGAGCCCGGCGCAAGCGGCGCCACAGCTGTCAGTGCGTCGATACCAAGTGTCGATGCGGCCCGGCCGGACGTGTCGCCGCCGGAAATGACCGCACGCGTCAGTTTGGATTTTGCGAGGATCGCATCGAGAATTAGCCCGAGCCCGGTGCCGACGCGCTCGTCGACGATCTCCTGCGCAACTCCTGACGAAGCGACCGCAGCTTTCAACGAGGCCACCGCCGGATCGTCGGGTCCCGCGGCGCTGTAGACAAGCGCATCGCGGCCCGCGCCGATCCGGGCAAGGGCCGCTTCGGCGGTTCGCCCAATCTCCTTGGTCCATTCCGATGGATCAACCGCCCGCGCGGCGTCGAGTTCAATGGTGTCAAAACCCCGTTCGCGGGCGAAGGCAATCTGCGCTGCAGTAACGGCCGATACCGATCCCGAAACGCACGCGATACGGTCGACTGCTCCTGCGCGATACGACGTGGCAGGTGGTGCAATCAATCCCGCATCGCGCCAATAGGCAGCAAGTGCGGCTTCAAAGCCCTGCGAACCGACCCCGAACACTCTCGGCGCGCCATGCTCCCAGACCAAACGGCCCGCCTCTATCAGGGTTTCATTGTCCAGCATATCTAGCGAGACGACCTCCGCGCCGGAGTCGATCTCACGGCGCAAACGGCTATCCCCGTTACCGCGCTTCATCGCGACAAAATCAACCAGGCCGATCCTGACATTTGTCTGGCGCGCCAGATGGCGGCCGAGATCAGCTTCATCCATGGGCGTAACCGGGTGCATGGACATCACGGGATGCCGGTCCAGCCGGTGCGCGGCATCATGCATCATCGCAAACAGGTTGCCGAAAGCCTGAAAGCGCCCCATGCCGGGATCAGCGACAATCATCGGCGTCCAACCGGAGAACTGCCGCCTTGCGATCTCGATCGCGCGACCGATCGAGCCGGTTTGTGGCGCCGAGTCGAATGTCGAGCAAACCTTGTAGTGGAGGACGGGCGCACCAGTCCTTGCCAGCAGTTCGAACACCGCCGGAAGATTGGCTTCCATCCAGTCCGGATTCTGCGCCCGCGCCACGCCGGCAACGCCAATGACGCGCGCGCTGGCAAATTTGAGAAGGCGTTCCGGCGTCGGTGGCGCCAGGAATAGTACGGTCTCGAGGCCGGCAAAGGCGACTGCCTCCATCGAGGCCGAGGCGCCCGTGAAGTCATCGCCATAGAACGCGATCAATGGACCTGGCGGTAGCGGCCGATGCTTTTTCATGCCGCCATCTCGAGTGCGCGCTGCAAATTGGGGCGGTTGCGCGCGAATTCGGCCAACGGCACGCCGGCGAGTGCAGCCTCCCACGCCTCCTGCATCGCCCCGACACCAGCCGCGGTGCCCAACGGATGCGCCATGATCCCGCCGCCGGCTGTGACGATGAGATCAGCGGAGCCAAGGCCGCGGTAGGTCGCGGGCGCCTGCCGGGGCGACTGCGCCGAAGAAAACACCGGCATGACCGTGCAGGGCTTGTCGGCAAACAGCGGGGCAAGGCATTCGCGAGCCGAAGCAATCGAGCTCTCGTCGTTCTCCGCGAACTTGTTACCAATGCCGTTGACGTGCATGTGATCAGCGCCGGCAAGGCGCCAGACTTTCTGCCAGGCAATGTAGGACCAACCGAGCAGCGGATGGCGCGACAGGTACCCCCAGCCGTTGCGATGTGCGTGGATCGGCAGCCGGCTGAAACGCGCGAGTTCGATCATGCCAACGAGGCCAACCGAATTGATACTGGCCATCAGGCAAGTCGCGCCGTGCTTGATGAGCGTGTCATGCCGGTGTCGCATTTGATCGAGGTCGCCGGTCAGATTGAAGGCAAACATGACCTTCTTGCCGGTGCGCGACGCATGTTCATTGATCACCCGCATGACCGCCTCGACGCGCTCGTCAAACGGACACGCGGGACCGTCCGACTGCAACTCGTCATCCTTGATGAAATCGATGCCGGCGCGACAGAGGTCGTTGACAAGCGCCGCCGTGTCGGCGGCATTGAGGCCCACACTCGGCTTGATGATCGTGCCGATCAGCGGCCTTCCTTCAACCCCGGCAAGCCGGCGTGTACCCGCGACGCCGAACCGCGGCCCTGGATAGGCCTTGGCAAATTCGGCTGGCAAGCGAATGTCGAGAAGGCGCAAACCCGTGACAGACTTCAGCTCGAACAGGTTGCCGGCCACCGTAGCAAGCAGGTTCGGCAATGACGGACCGAGCGTATCGAGCGGCCAGGACAACGTGACTTTGGCGCGTTGGAACCGCGCTTCCGGACCTACCTTGATTTGGGCCGACGGCAGCGATGGGCTCATCGTCGTCTCGTCAAGAATGTCGAGCCGCGTGACCTTGGCCGCCACGCGCGCCTTTAATTCTTCAGTTTCGCCGGGGATGGCCGCGAACGTGCCGCTGGATTGTTCGCCCGCCATCATCTCCGCGACGCGCCGCGGATCGGCCGGGGTTTCCAACAAGTAGTCGGCTTCGATGTAGCTGGTCGGCATCCTGGGTCGCTCCGCTATCTCCGGCTGCCTTTACGCCGCGCGGCAAGTCAAACCGCCGTCAACGGCAAGGCTGATCCCGGTGATATAAGCCGCTTCGTCTGATGCCAGGAAGAGTGCCGCCCGCGCGACGTCCCACGCCGTACCCATGCGTCCCATTGGGCAGGCAGCATCCCGGGCGCGGACCATGGCGTCGGCATCCTCGTATTGGCCCGAGATCTGCTGATGGATCAGTGGCGTATTCATAAGACCCGGCATGACCGCATTGGCGCGGATGCCTTCCTTGGCATACTGCAGCGCGAGCCCCATGGTAAAATTGTTGACCGCGGCCTTGGCCGCGTAATAGGCGGCATATGGATATCCGGTCCAGCGAATGGCGGCGACCGACGAGACGTTGACGATGGCACCCGAACTCCGCGCCAGCATGTGAGGCAGCACATGCTTGCAAGTGATGAAACATCCGGTGATGTTGAGATCGATCGTCTTGTGCCACTCCTCTTCACTGAGCTCGATCGGACCGCCCATGGTGGCGTAGCCGACATTGTTGTGCAGGACGTCGATGCGGCCATGCGCCGCGATAACGCCATCGACTGCCGTCTTCACTTGCGCGGACTTGGTGACGTCGCAGGTCGCAACGCTGGCCGAACCACCCTCACCCTTGATGATCCAGGCAGTCTCCTGCGCCGCGTCCGGATTGAAGTCGACACAAACGACGTGTGCGCCTTCCCGCGCGAACAGGGTCGCGGTTGCCTTTCCGTTGCCCCAACCCGGCCCTACCGAGCCGGCCCCCACGACGATAGCGATCTTGTTTTGCAGACGACCTGACATATCCGTTGAAATCCGTCGCTTTTATTACAGTTTGGTTGGACAAACGCGATCGCGGGGTTGCAGCCACGCGATCCCACCTCGAATTCATTCAGCCGAGCTTGCCGGTAGTTCCTTCGAGCAACGCCCAGGCTTCTTCGCCGTAACGCTTCTTCCACTCGACGTAGAAGCCGGCGGCGACGAGCTTGTCGCGGAACGCGGCATTATCAACCTTGTGGAATTCGAGGCCGCGCTTCTGCAACTCCGACTGAAGAGTTGCATTCATTTGCTCAACCTCGGCACGCTGACGGATCGCCTCCTCATTGATGTTGCGCTCGATGATCTCGCGCAAATTCGCCGGAATGCCCTCCCACACGCGCTTGTTCGAGAGAATCCAGAATCCGTCCCACATATGATTGGTCAAAGAGCAGTGCTTCTGCACCTCATACATCTTGTCGACAAGCAGTCCGATCAGCGGCTGCTCAAGACCATCTGCAATCCGCGTCTGCATGGCGGAATAGGTTTCCGCCCACGGAATGGATACCGGAGCTGCCCCGAAGGCCTTGAACATCGCCGTCCACAGCGGGCTGGGCGGAACGCGAATTTTGAACCCGTTGAGGTCATCCGGCGTCAGAATTGGTTTGCTGGATGAAGTCACCTGACGAAAGCCGTGGTTCCAGGATTTATCGAGGCACACAAGATTGGCGTCTGAAAACGCCTTCCTGACATGCTTGCCGAGCGGGCCATCCAGCGATTCCCACACCTTGTCGTAGCTCGGATAGGCGAAGCCGACTCCACTAATGGAGGCGACCGGCACCAGCGTCGACATCAGGACGCCGGTCTGAGCAAACAGTTCGAGTGCGCCTGAACGCAACTGACTGAGCATATCGGCGTCAGAACCGAGCTGGTTCTTTGGAAACAGCTCGATTGTCACCCTTCCATCGCTCTCTTTCTTGATCCGCTCGCCGGCCTTGGCCATCGCCGTGTTCAACGGATGATCGGCCGATACGATATTGCCGAACTTGAGCCGATATTCCGGCTCGGCGGCGCGTGCGACCCACGGCGCTACGACACCGGCAGCAACTGCGCCGAGAACGAATGTGCGACGATTCGAATGCATGGGGATTTCTCCGATTTTGCGAGAAGCACGCGGGCTTCAACGTTCAGGATCGATTGATTTATTCCACTCACAGGAATCCGGTTGATATCCACGGGATCGCAATGACAAATGCGAGTCCGACAATGAGGGCCATAATGTAGCCGACAATCGGCCTTATCCCCTCATTCGGATGAATCTGACTGATCGCACACGCGGCGTAGTAGCCGACGCCAAATGGCGGCGCGAAGAGGCCGATACCCATCGAGAGAATGACCACCATCGCGTAGTGAACTTCGTGCACGCCGACCTGGCGTGCGATCGGGAACATCAACGGCCCGAACAGCACGATCGCCGGAATTCCCTCGAGCACGGAACCGAGCACGATGAAGGCGAACGCGGACACGATGAGGAAGACCGGCGCTCCTCCCGGCAGGCCCTTGAGCGTCGCCGCCAGCGTTGCCGAGAAGCCTGACTGCGTGAGCGCCCAGGCCATGCCGGTTGCGGCTCCGATGATGAGCAATATCGCGCCCGAGAGGCCGGCCGTAGTCACCAGCATCGGATAAAGGCGGTTCAACGGGAACTGCCGGTATATCAGGATGCCGACGATCGCGGCGTAGACGATGCCAATGGTGGAGACTTCCGTCGCTGTCGCAACGCCCTCCACCACTGCTGCACGAATCACGAAAGGCAGCAAGAGCGCAGGGAAGGCGATGCCGAGCGAGCGAATAATCGCCTTGCGGGTCGGACGTTTCACGCCGCTCAGGTCTTCGTTCCGATAGCGCCACCACACCAGGAAGCAGAGAGCGACGCCGAGCACGACACCGGGCAACATTCCGCCGGTAAACAGAGCGGAGATGGACACGCCCGTCACCGAACCGATGGTTATGAGGACAATTGACGGTGGAATCGTTTCGGTTTGCGCGCCGGTGGCCGACAGCAATGCGACCAGATCGCCTTCCTTGGCACCCCGTGCTTTCATCTCGGGAAAAAGCACCGGTGCAACCGCCGCCATATCGGCCGCCTTGGAACCGGAGATGCCGGAGACCAGGTACATCGCTCCTACCAGCACGTAGGACAAACCACCGCGCACGTGACCTAGCAGGCTTGCGAGAAAGCCAACCATCGCGCGCGCCATCCCGGTCATCTCGATAAGGAGGCCCAGGAAGACGAACAGGGGCACAGAGAGAAGAATGAGATGGCTCATACCTTCATCCATGCGGCCGATGACAACCAGCGTCGGCACGCGCGTCGTGAGCGCGATATATCCGAACGTGGAAAGGCCGAATGCAAAGGCGATAGGCACGCCGGCAAAGACGAGCCCGCCGACAAGGCCCACAAAGAAGAGCAGCAGATTGTAGTTGCCGAGTTTCGGAAGCACTCCACTGGTCGCATAGAAGGCGCCCACGACGGCTGCAACCACAAGGATCGTCGACAGTGCCACGAGGCGATGGCGCGACCGCAAGAGCGAGATGATGCCTGTCATCAGCATCAATCCAATGCCGACCGGCAATGCGCTCGCGCGCCACGCACCCGAAATTTCGAGCGCCGGCGTCGTAATCAGGCGTTCTTCGTGCGCGAACTCGAATGCGGGACCGATCGTGAGCAGCAGAAACGCTACACTCGCCACGGTCGCCAGCAGATCGAAGAAAGTCTGGGTGCGAGGTTGCGCCTTAGACACGAGCGCCGTCATTCGCATGTGTCCGGCGTTGCGAAACGCAACCACCGAACCTAGCATCGCGAGCCAAAGAAACAGAAAGGATGCAAGCTCGTCTGACCAGACAATGGGGCTGCGGAACACGTAACGGCTGGCAACGCCAACGAACAAAACGACGATTTCGGCCGCGACAAGAAACGCGGCGCACGCCTCTACACCCGTCCCAACCAGCCGGTCGACGAAGATCAGCGCCGGATTGGAGTTCTCTTCGTGAGCTATCGCGGGTCCAGCGGCTTCGTGCGCGACTGCACTCAGGGTGGGTTCTTGCGCGGCCTCGAGCGTCTGCATGTTCCTGGCTGATCTTTTTCTGCTTGCTTAAGCGCCATCCCTGCACATCGGGACGGACCTGAACACTTCAGATTTTCGCAGCCGAGGATCAGGAAAATTCACATGTGCCGCTTAGCCGGCCATCCAGCGTTCGGTAGCTGCGCGCTCGCGGCTGCGGCAGAATCATTTGAACAGCTTGAAGGGATGGAGGCGACAACATGAGAAAAATCTGGATAGAAGCGGCCCGTGGGGGCGTGAACGGCAGCCTGGCATACCAGCGACGGTCGAGGAGATGGTCGCCGACGGCCTCGCCACTGCAGACGCGGGCGCCGAAATTGTTCACGTGCACGCCTAAGATCCTTCCACCGGACGCCAGAATGATTGATAGGAAACCTATGCCGGCTGGCAAACGCCCCTGACAAACGCGCAATGGGTGAAGCAGGCCGTCGAGGCGATCCACACGGCCGGCGGCGAGCCGGCGTCGGCCAAGGATGTACGGGCGGCGCTTGCGGCCATCCCGGTCATTCCCGGGTGAACGTGTTTACGTACCGAGCGCGCCGGCGGACATGAACCCGCCATCCACCGGAATTGCAACACCGGTGATGTAGGCTGAACTCTCCGAGGCCAGGAAGGATACGAGCGAGGCGATTTCGGTCGGGCGACCGTAGCGCTTCATCGGAATTGCGCTTGTATACGCTGCCTTGAACGTCGGGGAGTGGAGCACTTCCGTAAGCGGCGTGTCGACCGGCCCAGGGGCGATGGCATTGGCCGTGATGCCCTCTTCCGCCAGTTCGGTGGCGATCTGCCGCGTTAGCCCGATAACGGCCGCTTTCGAAGCACCATAGGCAGTGCGGCCCTTGCCGACTGCGCGCATGCCGGCAACCGACGCGATATTGATGATGCGACCCCATCGCCTCGGCACCATCAGCCGGGCGGCGCGCTGACTGCAGAGCAATGTTCCCGTGATGTTGACGCTCACCGTGGCCAGCCAATTGTCCAGCGGGAAGTCGATGAACGGGAAGGTCTTGGCGATCCCCGCATTGTTCACCATGACATCGCAGCGTCCATAGGTCGCCGAAATATGCTCGAACGCGGCGTCGATCGAGGCCAGCTGCGCAACGTCCAGCTGGATGGCTTCCGTCGACAGGCCCATATGCCGGAAGCTTTGCGCTGTCTTTTCTGCCTCGTCTAGCTTGATGTCAGAGACCAGAACAGTCATGCCATCGTGCGCGAGCCGCTCGGCAATGGCTGCGCCAATACCCATGGCAGCTCCGGTGACGAGCGCAACCGTCGAGTCAGTTTTTGCCTGCATTGTTCTCAAGCTCCTCTATCTTGTGCAGGGCAAAAAAGCATCTCTTCAATTGCCGGACAATAGGTTCCGCTGTCCAGCTCGTGGAGCTCGTTGCAATGCGCTGGCAGGCAACTTCGGGGTAAGGGACTTTTGTCCGCCCATAGGTTATCGAAGCCGCGGTGATGCCCGGCACGGTCACCGTGGCTTCGATAAGCTTAAATGTCCGCGTAGCACTGCTTCTCGCGCGCACCACCGGGGTGGGTTACGGCACCACCTACCGCGGGGCCGACCTGCTGGGCATACTTCCAGAGCGCACCTGACGCGTGGTTCGTCTCGCGCGGAGCCCACCTGGTCTTGCGTTCCGCAAGTTCGGCGTCGGCCAATTTTACGTTGATGCTTCCGGCTACGGCATCGATCTCGATGATATCGCCGTCTCGAAGCAACCCGATCGGCCCGCCGAGGGCCGCCTCTGGACCGACATGGCCAATGCAGAAGCCCCGCGTTGCCCCTGAGAAACGGCCATCGGTGATGAGAGCGACCTTGCTCCCCATGCCCTGACCGGCCAGCGCCGCAGTGGTGGAAAGCATCTCCCGCATACCCGGACCTCCGCGTGGTCCCTCGTAGCGGATGACGATGATATCGCCTTCCTTGTAGTTGCGTTTGTGGACCGCCTCGAAGGCATCCTCTTCACGGTCGAAGCAGCGGGCCGGGCCGGTAAAGCGCAGGTTGGACATGCCCGCGACCTTCACAATCGCCCCTTCCGGCGCGAGATTACCCTTCAGGCCGACGACACCGCCTGTGGCCGTTATCGGTTTGTTTGCAGGCCACACCACATCCTGGTGCGCGTTCCATTTCACATTCTTGAGGTTCTCAGCAATCGTCCGGCCCGTGACGGTCATGCAGTCGCCGTGCAGATAGCCGTGATCAAGCAAAGTCTTCATCAGAAGCGGTATTCCGCCAACCTCAAACATGTCTTTAGCGACGTAGCGGCCGCCCGGCTTCAGGTCCGCTACATAGGG
>Ga0075018_10000170_pt1 | contig 17480 bp, 18 predicted proteins | sample ColStrG_CSR_2014_FD_71471 | JGI IMG/M metagenome (GOLD analysis project Ga0075018, IMG submission 71471) | Freshwater sediment microbial communities in response to fracking from Pennsylvania, USA - Cold Stream Run_MetaG_CSR_2014 | ecosystem: Environmental > Aquatic > Freshwater > Creek >... | reverse complement strand
TACAATCCCGACATCACCCTTTTCTTGCGCCAGGCGCGCGAGAGCGGCCTGCATTTCAAGATGCTGATCGGTGCGGGCGCCGGCTATAGCCAACTCGACAAGCTTCGCGCGACCTTCGGCAAAGATATCGATAATTTCTGCAATATCGATCCGGTGCCCGCGCAACTTCTCGATCCCAGTAAACTCGCGCCGGGCATGGGCGAGCTCATCAAGATCATGGTCGAGCGCTACAAGGTCAAGGCCAACGCCACCGACGTGCCGCCGCATTGCTCGATGGGATTCAACCAGACCTGGATTCTGCTCAATAACGTGCTGCCGATCGCGAAAGAGAAATACGGCGGCTTCGACCCGGAAGCAGTACGCAAGGCTGCTCTCGACGTCGATATTCCGCCCGGCGGCACCATCCAGGGCTATGGCGTGAAGTTCTTCCCGCCTGGCACCCAGCTCTCCGGACAGAATGAGCGCTCGACACCGGTCGTCATGCAGAATGCCGGCGAGCATATTTCGGTGGTCTATCCGACCAGCATCCGGACACAGGAGCCCGTGCTGCCGCTGCCGAAGTCATCGGTCTACGCCATGTAGTTGATGATGCTAACAGTCGAGGGGCTTTCAAAGCGCTTCGGAGGATTCCTGGCAGTCAATCAGGTGTCCTTCGAAGTGCGTGAGGGGGAGATTCTCGGTCTCATCGGTCCGAACGGTTCAGGCAAGAGCACGACCTTCAATTTGATTGCGGGAAATTTGCGACCGACGTCGGGCTCGATCCGCCTCGAAGGCACGGAAATCGGCGGACTGTCGGCGTACGCGATATGTCATCAGGGGATCGCGCGCACTTTTCAGATTCCGCGGCCTTTCCGCAAGCTATCGCTGCTGGAAAACGTGACGCTCGCCGCTTACTACGGCGACGTCGGGGGAATCGGGCGCCCCGAGGCCCAGCGCCGGGCGGAGGAAGCGCTCGATCTGGTCGGGCTGCCGTCCGACGCCTCGGCACGAACCAGCGGACTAGGCGCTGCCGCGCTCAAGAAGCTTGAGCTTGCCCGGGCGCTTGCAACCAAGCCGCGCCTGCTGCTTGCCGACGAAAGCCTGGGTGGACTCGACTCGGCCGAAATGGAGCGCGCGGCCGATTTGCTCGGCACTATTCGCAGTCGCATGGGTATTACTATCGTCTGGGTCGAGCACATTATGGGCGTGCTGATGCGCATAGTGGATCGCGTCATCGTCCTTGATCATGGCGAAAAGATATTCGAGGGCGCGCCAGCGCAGGCGGCAGTCGATCAGCGCGTCACCGAGGTCTACCTCGGCAAGAAAAAAGCGTAAGCGCGATGCTCTCGCTCGCCGATGTCTCCGCCGGCTACGGATCGTTCCAGGCGCTGTTCGGCGTCACGCTCGACGTGCCGCAAGGCGAGGCGGTCGGCGTCATAGGGCCGAATGGTGCTGGCAAGACTACGCTGATGCGCGTCATTTCCGGTCTGATTCCTTTGCGTAGCGGCGCGATGACGCTCGAGGGGCGGCCGGTTGGCGGTCTGCCGGCGCATCGCATGGTCGAGCAGGGTATCGCTCATGTGCCGGAGAACCGGCGGTTGTTTGCGCGGCTGAGTGTGGAAGACAACTTGCGCATCGGCGCGTTTGTCCCACAGGCGCGGCGGCGCTTCGCCGAGCAGCTCGAGTGGGTCTACAGCCTTTTTCCGCGACTGAAGGACCGCCGGGAACAGGCGGCTGGGACACTTTCCGGCGGCGAGCAGCAGATGTGCGCCATCGGCCGGGCATTGATGTCCAAGCCGAAATTGCTCCTGATGGATGAGCCATCCGCCGGCCTCGCGCCACTGGTCGTGGCGCAAGTCTTCGAGCTGGTGCATCGCATCCGTGCCGAAGGGCTGACGGTGCTCATCGTGGAGCAGAACGTCCAGCAGGTCCTCGACGTCGTCGACCGCGCCTATCTCCTTGAGGTCGGCAGCATCAAGCTTGCCGGAACCTCCGTGGAGTTCAAGGACAACAGCTTCATTCGCAAGTCGTACATGGGGCTGTAACGAAATGGATCCCTATCTCGTCGAAGCGATCATCAACGGTATCCTCCTTGGAGGCGTACTGGCGCTGCTCGCGCTCGGCCTCAACCTGATTTTCGGCGTGATCGACGTCGTGTGGATTGCGTACGCCGACATCGTCATGTGCGGCATGTACGTGATCTATTTCCTCTACGCCGAATACCAGGTGCCGCTGCCGCTTGCGTGCCTGATCGCGATCGCGAGCGTGGCCGCGTTTGGCGTCGTCATTCACCTCCTGATCATCGCCCCTGTTCTCGATTCGGCGCCGATCAATCAGCTCTTGGCGACTGGCGGGCTGCTGTTCTTCCTACAGAGTTTTGCGACGCTGCTGTTCGGGACCGACTTCCGCAATATCGGCGTTCGGCTACCGGTCCTCGAAATCGCGACGCTCTATATCAGCTTCTCGCGGCTCATCGCCTTCGCTATGGGGTTGATCGGTGCGGTCGTGCTCTATTTGTTTCTCAAGCGTACTTACATAGGCACCGCAATTCGCGCCATTGCGCAGGACCGCGAGATCGTCGGTCTCATGGGCGTCGACCAGCGCCGCATTTATTTAGTGACGTCGGCGATTGGCGGCGCGCTGGCCGGACTCGCCGCATGCCTGCTTTCCTTGCAATACGATGTGCATCCCTACATCGGCAACACATTCGGGCCGGTCATTTTTATGATCTGCGTGCTTGGCGGGCTCGGCAACATGATCGGCGGTTTCATCGCGTCCTTCATTATCAGCCAGATCATCGCCATCGGCGGCTATTATTTCAATACCGAGTTGTCCTATGTGTTCGCGTTCACGTTCTTCATCGTGCTGATGTTCGTGCGGCCACGGGGGATATTCGCGCGATGAGCGTCTTGCGAATATCGATGCTTGTAGGGCTCGCGATACTCATTGCGCTGCCATCCGTCGTCCCACCGTATTTTCTGCATCTACTGATCCAGATTCTGCTTTGGGCGTTTATTTACACGGCGTGGTCGCTGATGGGGCGCTTCGGCTTCGTCTCATTCGGCCACGGCGCATTCATGGGTGTTGGCGCCTATGTGCCAGCATTGCTTTGGAGCTACTACGGAGTCACGCCATGGATCGGCATTCCAGTCGGCATCGCCTTTTCGATGCTGCTCGCGGTCGTTATCGGATACCCGTGCTTCCGCCTCAAAGTCGTCGGCCATTATTTCGCGCTGGTTACGCTCGCGCTCAGCCAGGTTGTGCTGCTCTCGCTGGTGGCCGCGCGCGACATTACCGGGGGCTCGCTCGGATTCACTCAGAGGGCCGTCGGCCACTCCTGGTACGCGCTGCAATTTCCCGAAAAGGCCTACTTCTACGGCATTTCAGTGGTGCTGTGGCTCGTCGGGCTCTATGTCTGGCAGCGCATCGATCACGGCATCAGTCGCGAGGCCCTTGAGGCGATCTCCGAGGATGAGGATGCCGCCGCTGCGATCGGCATCAATGTGCTGCGCGAAAAACTTCGTGTGACCATTATCAGCGCAGCGCTGACCGCGTTAGGCGGCGCAATCTATGGTCAGTATATTATGTATCTCAATCCCGAGACGGTGTCGGGCATCGCAGTGTCGCTGCAGATTGTTTTTGCGGTCGTAGCGGGCGGCGCGTATTCGTTGCTGGGTCCGACGGTCGGCTCGCTGCTGACGCTTTCGCTTACCGAAGGGTTGCGTGTGTGGTTCGGCACCAATTTCATCGGCGCCGCGAATACGATCTACGGGATTCTTCTCATCCTCTGCATCATTTTCATGCCGCAAGGCATCGTCGGCGCGCTCCAAGGCATAAAATTTCGCCAATCGCGAACAAAGCCGGCTCCGGCGGAATAAACGCGAACGCAATCATAGCTCTATCCGCCGTCCTTCGTCGGCCGACCAGTAACCGGCGTAGTTCGCTTTGATAGTTTCGTAAGCCAATTCGAGATCCGCCAGTGGCTGGCGTCCCTGCGCAACGCATTCCATGAAATCCTGAATCTCTTGCAAGTAGCCGCGCGTCCATTCCTCTTCCAGGCAGATGTATTGCCAGCCTGTCTTGCGGTCGACTTTCTCAGTGATGTAAACGCCAGCCAACTTCTCTTCGTCAGTCAGATAGCTCATCAGGTGGTTGTTGGGCGTGATGTTGGCGAACAGGGCCCCACCGTTGGTGTAGGTCTCGACGACATTGCGCACTCCGCCCATGATCATATCGCCAGAGAACACGGTGGCCTTTGTGCCGTCGGAGAACGTCAGGGTCAGCATTCCCCAGTCTTCGACGTCGACCGGATTGGCCTTGATGAAGGCCCGCTCGCGATCCGGCAGGCAGGCCGCGACATTCCCGACATCGGCGGTCACAGCCGACACCGTTATGCGCTCGCCGCGCGCCTTTGCCTCGACCTGTTTGAGATAGAGTACTGTCGAAAGCGGATGACATCCCATGCGAATCAACGAACCGCCGCCGGTCATCGCCCATTGCGCGGCATGAGCGGCATGCGAACCGCTGTGGCTCTCTTCAGCTTTCATGAAGAGGATTTTGTCTTTCGTGGCGTTGAGCACCTCGACTATTTTCGCCACTGCCGGCGCATAGATCCAGTCTTCGGCGTACATGAACAACCTGCCGCTGGCTTTGACGGTTGCGCAGGTCTTGTTCATTTCCTCCATGACGCGCTCGTACATGAGCGACTTCGGCACATGCTTGCCAATCGGCCTCTGGTCGCCTTCGCGCCCGAAATAGCCCGCGAACGGCTTTTCGCAGATAACGTGTTTCCCTGCTTGCATGGCGTCCACGATCATCGTTGCATGCAACATAGGCGGCGTGCAGATGTCGATGACATCAAGGTCCGGGTCGGCGATCAGATCGCGGAAATTTCGAAACACCGTTGCAATGTGGTGTTTCTTTGAAAAATCAACAACGCGGTCGCCGCGTGCGGCAACGGCTCTGACTTCCGCCTCGAGCCCGTAGACGCGCTTGTAGGCGTACATGTGCAGCTCCGCGACAAATCCGCATCCGACAAGACCTATCCTTACCTTTGCCATCGCTGCTCTCCTCCAAGGACATATCGTAGTCGGTTCGCGCCCCGTTGGAGCCACCCCTCTCGAAAGAATTTGTAAGCGCGCACGAGTCCACTATGGCTTTAGGACGGACCAGGTTTCGAAAAACACTGGATGAGCGGCGATAAACCGACCCGCGGAGGGCTGGGACGGTTCCTCGCGCCCACCTTCGCTGCCGGGATGTCCGCTTTCGGGGTAAGGCAGACATCGCGCGGACTCGATGTCCGCTAATGACCCAAAGCGGACATCCCTTGGCTTCGGCGTCCGTCTATGGTTGCATCCTGCCGTCAGGTCAGTGGGGATAGTTATGAAAAGGACGGCTATCTGCATTGCCGTGGCGGCGCTGGCAATTTCTGCCTTGGCAAGCTCCGCGCAGACCAAGTCTGGCGTCGATAAACTTTACATCATCAATTGCGGCGAAGGCGTCGCCGGCGACATTTCTCGTTGGTCGCCGGGCGTCAATGTCGGCAAATCGATGGACTTCGTCGATAACTGTTACCTCATTCACCACACGCAGGGTTGGCTGCTTTGGGACACCGGTCTCAGCGACGCCATAGCCGCCATGCCCGATGGCCAGGCACCCTCCGACCCGCGCATGACGCACTGGCGACGGCCGAAGACACTTGCCTCACAACTTGAACTGCTGGGCGTGAAGCCCGCCGACATAAAGTATCTCGCCGTGTCGCACACTCATCCCGATCACATCGGTAATGTAGAGCTATTTCCGCAGACAATGCTGCTGGTACAGAAGGCAGAATACGAGTGGCCGAACCCGCTCGGCGTTGGGCGCTTCAAACCGGAACATCCAGTGACCAAACTCGAAGGCGACTACGACATATTCGGCGATGGCAGCGTGACAATCTTAGCGACGCCCGGTCACACGCCTGGCCACCAGTCGCTGCTGGTGAAATTGCCAAAGACCGGCGCACTCGTGCTCTCGGGCGATGCCGTTCACTTTAAGAGCAACTGGGAAAATCGCGGCGTGCCTTCAGGCAACACCGACAAGGACAAGACGTTGGCCTCGATGCAGCGCATCTCCGACGTATTGGCGAAGGAGAATGCGCAGCTCTGGATCAATCACGACAAGGCGCAACGCGACAGCCTAAAGATGGCGCCCGCTTACTACGATTGAGGCTTGGCGAATTACAAATGTCATAATCTAAGATCGCAACTGCCTGCTTCGCCGCGGGGGAATTAAGCCATGACGCCGTCCATCGTTCGCGCCACCAGCCGCCGACGCTTTCTGCAGTTCCTGGCGGGAAGCCCGCTGTTCGCGTCGGGCGCAATCTCGGCTTACGCGGCGGAAACTCCCTCGAAGCTGCCCGATCCGATGATATGGTCGCCGGCGACCGATGAGTTGATAAAGTCGCCGAAGGACGCCATCAACGTGTTCGATTTCGAGCCGGTGGCGCGCAAGAACGTTCCGCCCGCGCATTTCGGCTACATGGCGTCGGGCATCGACGACGAGGTCACCCTGCGTGCGAACCGCGAGGGGTTCCTGAAGTTCCAGCTACGGCCGCGCCGGCTAAACGACGTCTCGAAAGTCGACATGAGCATGGAGCTGTTTGGCACGAAATACGATTCGCCGATCTTCATCAGCCCGACCGGTGGCAACAAGTTCTTCCACCCGGACGGGGAGTCCGCCGTCGCCAGGGCAGCGCGCGTTGGTAACCATCTGCAAGTCCTTTCGACGTCGTCGAACGATTCCGTGGATGATGTCACCAAGGCGCGGGGGGCGCCGATCTGGTTCCAGCTTTATGCCTCGCCGCAATGGGAAGTCGCGCAGGCGCTGATCAAGCGCGCCGAATCCGCCGGATGTCCGGTGCTCGCGGTGACGGTAGATCGTGTCGGCGGGCGAAATCAGGAAACTCTGTTCCGCCTGAGCCGTAGCGACACCCGTGAATGCAACGCCTGCCACGATCGTGGCAGCTTCGCGAAACGAGTGGTCCGCCGACACAACTACGACGGCATCGATCTTTCCAGCATTGCTGGCAGCGGCGAGTCTTCCAATTTGAGCTGGGACACTATTAAACGGATGCGCGACATCACCCGTATGAAGATCGTGCTCAAGGGGATCGTCACGCCCGAAGACGCGGAGCTGGCCGTGCAGAACGGGATCGACGGAATTCTCGTCTCCAATCACGGTGGGCGCGGCGAGGACAATGGGCGCTCCACCATCGACGCGTTGCCCGAAATCATCGCGGCTGTGAACGGCCGTATGCTGGTGATCGTCGACAGCGGATTCCGCCGTGGCACGGACGTGATCAAGGCGCTGGCCATGGGTGCGCAAGCCGTCGGTGTCGGGCGGCCCTATTTGTGGGGTCTCGGCGCGTTCGGCCAAGAAGGCGTCGAGCGCGTGCTCGATCTGTTACGGACGGAAACCCGCGCCGCCATGCAGCAATGCGGCGTGCATTCGGTGAAGGAGCTTAATCCGAGCTTCGTGCGCCGGACGACGTGAGCGGCGATCCACGAAGTCTGCTTATGGCACAAAGCGGACATCGCACGGAAATGCTTCGATAATCTTAAAATTAATAACGGTAATGCCGAGTAAGCGAATCTAGTTCGTAACAAGAACGTCTGTAGAATTGACCAAATCAGGGTTGCTGTCGCAATCCGGATCACGCGAACGGTTTGGTCTGTTTAAAAAAGTGCTTTCAGAATTGCCTTCATTGCAGCCAGGCAGCTTAAAGCATCGCCGACATCTACCTGATAACTTTACCCAATTCACAAACTCTTATGGGCAGGACGCCTGTGCAGGAACGCCGCAAATCCGGACGCTCGCGTGTTTTAAAAGGCGCCAAGCTGGTCTTTGGCACGTCCTCGGTGATTGACTGTGTCGTGCACAACGTGACGAACGCCGGTGCACGCGTTCAAATCGCAAACAGGGTCGAACTTCCCGATGCTTTAGGCTTAACGTTTGATGGGGGTTACACGGTCCGATCATGTCGGATCGCGTGGCGGACGCTGACAGAAACGGGCGTAGAGTTTTCGGAATAGCTGGTCGCGGGCAACGCGCCAACAAAGCCATCGATTGAGCTAGGATGATGTCTGCTATTGGCACTTAGCGGACCAAATGTCTGCTTTTGGCCCAAAGTGGACAGGCATGATGCAGGTTTGCATGCGCGAAAGCGAGAAATGACGCCCGAAGATCTCGCCGCCCTGAAACGAGCAGTTCAAGCTCTTGAGCATCCGAGTTTTGCTGCACGCCTTGCCAATATGGTTGGCAAGCCTATCGAACTTATTGAGCACGCTCTGCCTCCGGTTGCGGCGGGCGCTATCACAGCGGCCGCCAAGAAAGGACTTGAGGCGGCGATGCAGGTAGCATTGCGGACGTTGCAACGTGATCCCTACGCCGGCTCGCAGGCCATGCATAAAATCTTGGCGACAGCCTCGGGAGCTGCTGGCGGCGCGTTCGGTCTGGCGACACTGCCAATTGAGCTTCCCATTTCGACGATCATCATACTGAGATCAATCATGGATATTGCGAAGAGTGAGGGCGAAGATCTCAATGATCCTGAAGCGATGCTTTCATGCATGCAGGTTTTTGCAATGGGGGGCCGCGCCAGTTCGGACGACGCATCCGAAAGTGGATATTTGGCCGTGCGGGGTGCACTGGCGAAGAGTGTGACGAGCGCCGCACGCTTCGTTACGGATCACGGCGTTACCAAAGAAGGGGGACCAGCGCTCGTCCGGTTCATAGCACAAGTGGCGTCACGCTTCGGATTTGTAGTCACAGAAAAGGCTGCGGCGCAGGCCATTCCTATCATCGGCGCCGTCAGCGGCGCGGTCATAAACTATGCGTTCATCGCGCATTTTCAGGGAGTAGCTCGCGGCCACTTTACTGTACGCCGGCTCGAGCGAGCTTACGGCAAGGATATTGTTGAAGCTGAATACAAGCGTTTATGTCAGGGCAACTGAGCTGCCGACGCCAACGCTTTCTAGTTCGCCAAAACGTCTACTTCCGCCGAAGCCATGCGCCGCCAGCCGCCGGCGCTGCTCGCCCGCGCCGCCGAGATAATCGAATAGAGATACTGTTTGCCGCGGTGCATAAGTCCGCTTTTGGAACAAAGCGGACACATCACGCTATGCGCGCAGAATGTCCGATATTGGGGGTGAAGCGGATATGCGAGAACCAATATCAACAGGTCGTGAATGTATCGGCGCAATGGCAGCGGAAGCGCGTTTATTGGTGGCTGGCGTCGGGATCCACCGATTTCGATCTAAATTCTATCAGTCTAGGCAAGCACATTTTAAATCGCCAAGACCCAGAGTCGGAAGATGTTGTGCTCGACCGACACACCGCTTGTCAGCTGCACCAAATGTGGCGAACGGCTATTCGCGCCGGAGGCGTCCGAATACTGCGATGCGCACAATTTGCGCCACCGCTGGACATGCGAGCCTTGCGGCTATTCTTTTGAGACTACCGTCTGCTTCGGGGCCCAGCGGGGACGGCGTCGGTCCGACCAGCAACGACCCTTAAGTGCGAGGCGTGGCTCATGGTGGTGAATCACGCCCGCGTGTCAGGAGGCGAACGATGCGCGAACTAATTGGAAAAATACCAACTAAAGATCCCAGTGTCAGCGAAAAGGTCTATCTCTCTGAGATGGTCCGGTGTCTTGAATGCCAGCAGACAGTGCCAATGGGTATTGAGGTGGTCACGATCAAAAAAAGTAGAGGGTCCAAGCAGGTTCTCCGGCACGCGTGCTACTGCCGCGGACATGGTTTTGATTATGAAACGAAGGCGCAAAGTCTGCCGATTCGTCCCCATGCTCAATCGGAAACGTCATTGCTCCGTTTCAATAATCCGAGTTGGGGGTCGTGACACAACTCCCGGGCCCATCAACATTTTCAACACATTATCTCTCGGACAAACGGGCCCGCGTCCTGCGCCACCCAAGCATTGATGTACTCAGGGCGCTTCCGGTGAGGCCTCGGGGCGGCTTCGTATTGTAGCCAGGATGGACGCAAGGAGGTCCTTGATGCTCCAACCCGATGTGTCGTCGGCGGTCTCGCCGCCGGGTGAGGGCGATGATGCCGGTGTCGCCTTCCTGGTCGCGGTTTGGCTGCTGATGCCCTCGTCGATCCGTTTAATCATGTAGGAAAAGAACGGGTTTGAAGAAACGCGCAGTAGTGAGTCCAAGCTCGCGATCAGAACGTTTCGCTCTCCGCGCGGCGCTAACGCGCCGAGGTTGACGCCGAAGTTTTCCGTCGCGTCTGGGGCCAATCCGTACAGCGAATCGTTCATTGGAAATGGCAAGGCAACGTGTGAAAGCGAATAGAGACCCACAGGATAAGCTAATCCCAAGGCGCGATCGCGTTCGGTCACTGCACCGGCCTCAATCGTGCGCTCAACTTCTTCGCCGCTGGGCACATTGGCATTGGTGATGATCGTCGTTCGGTAATTTCGCGTTCCACTAGGCAGCAGTTGGGCCAGCGCAGTGTCTGCAGTCGGACGCAAAAGTGCACCAAACTTGACGGTCCGGTTCACATCAAAAAGGACGAGCTCGCTTCCGTTGGAGGGAAGATGGGCATAAAGCGCCGAAACAATGGCAGGTGTGCTGACCGTGAAGTCCATGACTGACTGGAATGTTAAGATCGGTGGCAGATCAGACAATTTTCCAGTGCGGCTGTATTGCGCGATCTCCCGCTGCAGGACCTGCGTCAATCGATACGACTGAACAGCGCCGTTCACCGGAAAAGAATTGTACTTAAATGGGTTGAATTCAGGCAGGACGCCGAGCCAAGCGGCCTCGGCGAACGCCGGCAACAAAGCAGGCAAACCGGCCAACCCTGCGAAACGCGCAAAACGCGTGATACCGATCATTGGTGATATCAAGACCACGCGATCGGGTTGCGCCAACTGTGAGTCTGCAATTGCATCCAGTGCATATTTGACCGCAAGGGCACCGCCATTCGAGAACCCGACGATGTGCAATGGCGCCGATGGCGCAATACGCCGGCGTGCCTCTCTTACTGCGAGCTTCGTCGCTGCCACCCAATCTTCCCACTCGACGTCGGTCAGGCCAGCTGGAACGGTGCCGTGCCCGGGTAGCCTGATCACAATCGCTACGAAGCCGTGATCGCGGTAGGATTCTGCGATATGCCGCTGGCTGTATGGCGAGTCGGTGAGGCCATGCAGTAAAACGACTGCGCCGATGGGAGCGTCTTTGGGTTCGAGCACAAAGGAGCGGTTAAAATCCTGCACAAAGTGCGGCGGATACACCGGGCTACCGTCAAAGTACCGATTCATCGGGACGCGATCATCCGGGTCGAGTTTTTGCGTCACCTCGGTCTTGACTGATTCGAAAACTTTGGCCTCATGAGCCAGGTATTGTTTCCAGTCGGCTGTATCGAGCGCCCTGGCTTTCAATTCATGCGGTACGTAGGTGTGCCAAACAGCAAGACGCGGGCCGCCTTGGGTGACGTACACACGAATTGAAAAGAAGGTGATGGCAACGACCACAAGCAAGATCGTTGCCCACTTCATTGTCTTGATAATTCGGGCCCACATTTTCCGGTCCGCTATGCGCCTCACAACTGAGATGTTCCTAGAATTTCTGCAGTTTTTCAACAAACGGGTCGTCGATTTGGGGCTTGGCCATCAGCTTCATTGCGGACTTCAACAGTCGCCTTTGTTATCGTGCCCGAATGACGTTCAGTAGCACGAAGAACAGCCGCCGCGTACTCATTCTCGTCATTGTGATGGTTGCGTCGCTCGTCGGACTGCTCCTGTTGCCGCCGATTACGCAAGACCAGAGCTATCATGAGTTCGCCGATCAGCGGACATTCTTCGGCACACCGAATTTCTGGAACGTCGTTTCGAATTTTCCTTTTATCGCGATCGGAGCCGTGGGGCTGTGGCAATTTCGTCGCAATCCAGCGACCGATGTGCTCTTCCTGGGTATCCTCCTGACCGGCTTCGGCTCAGCCTACTATCACCTCGATCCAAATGACCGGACCCTGTTCTGGGACAGGCTGCCGATGGCGATCAGCTTCATGGCTATCCTTGCAATTGCGATCGAAGAGCGAGTGGACGCAAGAGCGGGAGCCATTCTGTTATGGCCACTGATCGCAGTCGGCATATTCAGTCTGTTGTTGTGGCGCTGGACCGGCGATCTGCGGCTCTACGGCTGGGTGCAGTTCTTTCCCTGCCTCGCATTGCCGCTGCTCTTCCTTCTGTTTCCGCCTAAATACAGCGGCACATCCTACTGGCTCATCGCCGCGGCGTTATATGCTCTCGCGAAGGTGTTCGAGTTCTATGACAGCGCGATTTATTCTTTCGGGTCCATTTTGAGCGGTCATACTCTCAAACATATCGTCGCAGCCACCGCCTGTGTCGCGGTCCTGAGACATTTCCAAAAGCGTCAGCCGGTTATGCCCAAATGACCCTTGAGCGTGGCAGGGGTTTGGCGGAAAAGCTATCTTTGCAGCCAAATCAACCCGTGAATTTACTTGCCCCAAAGGCCAACTCGACGAATGGCCTCATGTTCTAGCAATAGTGGGCTTGGGCGAGATAACGATCTGGGAACAACATGCGAAAGACCCTTATTGCTCTTACTTGTGTCTTCAGCTGCGTGATGGCTCAAGGGGCTCTGGCAGCAATCAAGTTCAAGCGCTTTCCTCACTGCCCCAACGGCATTGTTACTAAGAAAACCTGTGAATGCCACGCGGGTGCAGCAGGCCGTTATCATTTTTGTCACGCGGGGTATCATTGCGATACGGATACGGGCAAGTGCAGCAAGTAGCCAAGGCATTCATGAGCGCCATCGCTCAAGGGGTTGTTGAGTTTAAGACGAATAGGAGGACGTGATGCTCTTCGACGGAGGTTTCACCTTTTCAAATTTTCTGACGGACATCATAGCGGTGTTCGCATTTGTCGTATGGTTCTGGCTGCTTGTCATCATCTTCGGTGATCTGTTTCGGCGACACGACATCTCAGGATGGGCTAAGGCACTGTGGGTGCTGGCGGTGGTTTTGACCTCTTACCTTGGCGTGTTTGCCTACTTGATTACCCAAGGGAGAGGCATGGCCGAGCGCAACACTCAGCAAGCCCAACAGACACGCGATGAACTGCGACGCGTGGTCGGTTTCAGTGCCGCAGACGAAATCGCTAAGCTCGATCAGCTGAGAAAATCGGGATCGATAACCGACGACGAGTTCGGACGTCTGCGCGCCAAGTTGGTCTAATAGGCGTAGCGCGGATTCGCGATCCGCCGTCGGGTCCGCAATCACGAGCGTGGGCCGGAGGCGACAATGCTTAGTTCTTTTCGTGCGATAAAATTCGGTTTAGCTGTTCTCGCGGCATCGGCAGTCCTGGCTGGGACCGCAACACTATCCCATGCGGCAACCGGCTCAGTCCGTATCATAATCAACAGAGCGGGGTTCATCGTAGGCGGGGGCAGCGGCACTTTGCACTTCCAGGGCAAGCGCTATTCGCTGCGGGTCGGCGGTGTCAGTGTTGGTCCATTTGGGGCGCCACGAGTGGACCTGGTGGGCCGCGCCTATCATATGGCGACTGCGGCAAGCATTCACGGTATCTATTCGGCCATCGCAGCAGTGGAGGGCAGGCCAACAATTGTCCGGCTGCAGAACTGGCATGGCGTCGTTTTGGAATTGCGGGGGCGAGGGGGCGTCAAACCCTCCGTTGACCTGAGCGGGCTGCAAATATCTTTGCGCTAGCTGCCGGTTTACATTGTCCTGCTTCAAACGGATCGTGCTTATTGGTGTGGTGGTGGCGCGCAGGACGAACCAATACACCCGAGGAGATCACTCGCTCCGGTCCAGATAATCTGCACACCCAGGCAGAACAAAATAAAGGCCGAGAGCCGGACCGCAATGTCAGTGCCTGCATGCCCGAGTACCCTTTCGACCCAATCCGAAAAGGCAAAGCAGACATAGATCGCTGCGGCGATGACGACCGTCGCGAGCAAGCCCGAAAGGACAAAACTGAGATCCTGGGCGTAGTCAGAATAGGCCGCCCGTGAAAGCCCGAGGCTGACCATAACGGCGATCGTTCCGGGTCCGGTCGTCAGGGGCAGCGTCAATGGATAGAACGCGTGGCCCGTGTAATCCGCTTTCCGCTCTGCCGTAGGAGTTTCTTCCAGGGTTTTTGTGCTGCCTTCGTTCAAGAGCTTCCAACCGGATACCGCCACGATCAGCCCGCCGGCAACGCGGAGGACCGGAACGGAAATGCCGTAAATCTTCAACACGAATGCGCCGACCAATAACGACGCTGCCATGACAAAAAAGGAATTTACGGCGACTCGTCGTGCAAGCGTTCGTCTGGTGGCGACAGAAGCCCGCTTTGTCATGCTCAGGAATACAAGCGCAGCCCCCGGCGGATTGACCACCGGAAAGAGGGCTGCGAGTACGAGTAGAAAGGTTTCCACGAGGACTTATGCTCTACGTTCCGAGCAGCACCAGAATGCGCACCTGCTGCATCAGGTCAAGGCTCTCCTAGTGGCCGCCCGGTGCGTTGGACCCTGGTCCAATATGTCAATCTAAATAACTGCAATACGGTTTGCGAAGAGAGGAAGGGTGCCCACCCGGTCATTTCTGCCGCAGGGTGCACCGCTGTGCCGTGCCTGTAAGGCCATGCCAACAAGACAAGGTCGTAAAATTTATTTGCGAATGGCCGCTGCCGCGATGCTGGCGTTCTCAGTTCTGTTGGCGACGGAACATCCCGGGAATGCCGCACAAAACGTTGCCTCGGAACGTCAGATGGTGGCGAAATGCAGGGCGCAACTGAGAAAATGTAATAGCCACTGCAATCTTGTGTATGAGAGCAAACGGGCAAATCGCGCCTGTCGCGATCGCTGTGAAGATTCCCACTACGTTTGCAAGGCGCAGCCCAAGTAGACGCCAACCCTACAGCGTTTGATCGACCGCCCTGCCTCAACTTGCGGTCGTTGCGGCCGGCGCGAAAAGGGACCGGCGCTCGATCAAACATCACAAAATGCCAAGGAGGCCTGAGGGACGGTCGGGGGGATCGTTGACCTCCTTGGCGAGTTTCGGCCTTCAGTAGGCGGAGTGTGAGGCCGGGAAATTGCCTCGTGGTCACGAAGCGCACGAACGCGATGCCGAGATCTCATTGCGATGGTTCCCCTCTCTGTGGCCGAGCCCGCTGCTGGCCGCCGCCCCTTTGGTTAGATCGCGCACCGCCTTGCTGAGGACGGGCCGGCTGCTGCGGCCTTGCACCCTGCTGAGGACGAGCGCGGTGTTGCGGCCGCGCACCCGGTTGCGGCCGGGCATGCTGGCGCGTCCTCGCTCCTTGGCCTTGACCGGGCCGGTGTTGCGGTCGTGCTTGAGGTCGTGGCCGCGAAGTTTGCGGTCGCTCGATATTTCCCGGACGTTGACCTGTGCCTGGACGTTCGGGCCGAGCGGCCGGCCGTTCGGGTCGACCGGTGGCCGGACGTTCCGGACGAACAGCAGGGCGCTCCGGTCGACCAGTGCCGGGACGTTCCGGGCGAACACTGGGCCGCTCAGGGCGACCGGTGCCTGGTCGCTCCGGTCGACCGGTACCGGGACGTTCAGGTCGGACGCCAGGGCGGTCAGGGCGACCAGTGCCGGGACGGTCCGGCCGCCAGACACCCGGTGGCCGAGCTCCGGGACGACCCGGCGGACGCCAGTTTGGTGGAGGCGCGTGCCAAACGGGCGGATTGATCCAGACCTGATTCCAGCGCCGGTTGTTCCATCCCCAGCGATTGTTCCACGCAGATCCAACAAGCACACCCGTGCCAAATAACAATGCCCCTGCTACGGCGTCCGTGAACACGATCGAAGAATCATAGACCGGTACATAAATCCGTTCCGGATTGGCCGGTGCAATGTAAATGATCCTTGATCCGCCTTCGTCGCGCGAAGTTACCACCTGTTCCGACGTAGATTTGAGATTGCCCACCTTTTCAGCTTGCGCGCGCAACATCTGTATCGCGGTTGCCACGTCATCTGATTGCAGGGAAGACGCCATACCAAGTGACTGAGTCCAATCGAGATGATCTGCGAGCATATGGATTACATCCGGAAAACGTGTCAGAGCCTGCACGGACGAATCCCAAGGCATGCTGTCGACTTTGGTGAAGTCGTTCTTCTTCACTGCATTCGGATGGGCGGCGAGCCAACGATCTGCCTGAACAATCTGCAGCGGAAATGTGCTCGCCTGTAAAATGAGTGCTAGAAGAGGGTCAGGGTATAGCGCAATTGGCCCCAGCAAATATTCGAGATCTGTCAGAGAGTAGACGCGCTTTTGAGGAGCTTGTGCAGGCGATTGTTGCCCTGTGTCGGCAGGTTGCGACGTTTGCGCGATCATCGGATCAACTGTCGCTGTCCAGGCTAAAAGAACAGTCATGGTAATCCGCGAAACACTACCCGTACAAAACCGAGCTGTTCTTTTATTCAATCGCTCTCGCAAAACGACCTCCCAACAGGTTTCCTTACGGTAAGGCTTTACGTCTTTGTCGGGGAAGCGGTCGCCGTCGGCGAACGGCTTCGGCAGCGGTCGGCCCACCGTGGGTAGTCTGTAAGCATTGCTCTGTCGGGCTAGCGCGCCAATTGGACCAAGGGGCATTAGCCCTTTTGGCTACGCGAGACTGCGTTATCGGACTCCGCCAACATTAAGAATTTTCAATTGAAGAGAAAGGCTGCCGTAATGTGCGGCCACTTATTTAACGCGCGATCACTCTGAGCTTCCAGAGATTTCATTCGCAGTGGAGACATCGACATGAATCGAATAGTTCCCGGCAGTTTGGCCCGTAAAGGCCTTTCTTCGCGCCGACTGATACTTCTCGCGTCGGCTGGTCTCGTTATCGCCGCAGTTGGCGGCGGACCATCAAGCTATAATTCGCTGAGTGCTTCCTCCTTGATTTCATCTGCTCGTGCAGGCGACGTCGCGCAACCATCAGCTGGTTTTGCCGATATCGTTGAGAAGGTGAAGCCGGCTGTGATTTCCGTCCGCGTCAAGATCGACGAAACGACGAAAATGATGGGCATGGATGAAAACGGCGGTGGCAATTCAAATCCGCTTCAGCCTGGAGCGCCGCTGGAGAAGTTCTTCGAACAATTCGGTCGCCCTGGAATGCGGCAAGGGATGCCGCACGGCAAGCAAACCGTCACTGGGGAAGGTTCGGGCTTTTTCATTTCGGCTGACGGCTATGCGGTGACAAACAATCACGTTGTTGATCACGCCAAGACAGTCCAAGTCACGACCGATGACGGCGCAGTCTACAAGGCGAAAGTTGTCGGGACCGACCCGAAGACCGATCTCGCCTTGATCAAGATCGAGGCCGACAAAAGCTTTCCCTTTGTGAAGTTTGCCGAACACGACCCGCGTGTCGGAGATTGGGTAGTCGCCGTCGGCAATCCGTTTGGTCTCGGCGGCACCGTTACCGCTGGTATTGTTTCGGCGCGCGGACGCGACATCGGCTCGGG